>Ga0209511_1000019_pt1 | contig 328505 bp, 486 predicted proteins | sample SSSSmetaG_FD_184141 | JGI IMG/M metagenome (GOLD analysis project Ga0209511, IMG submission 184141) | Glacier valley bacterial and archeal communities from Borup Fiord, Nunavut, Canada, to study Microbial Dark Matter (Phase II) - ​SSSS... | ecosystem: Environmental > Aquatic > Freshwater > Ice...
ATGGCTTCAATAACGATACAACACTTATTTGGGGTTCAAACATTGATATTGATAATAAATCAAGTAATACTAAAACATTTGGGGTTCAAACAGGATTGTTAGATTATACTCGTGAATTAATGAACGATATAAATTTAGTAAAAAAGGAAGGTCAAGTTATTGATATTACCAATGCTAAATTTAAAAATAGCGATGGCATGCATTATAACGGTTCAGGTGTATGGGAATCTCCATCCGATTCATTGGTAGGTTCAACAATAGGTATGAGACAACATACCATGCTTAATCAATATAATAGATTTGCTAAAGCTATTAGATATAATGGTAATAATATATATGGCGGTAATCCTAACTCAACCATATATAAGACAGTTGTACCTAAATTCCATCCTATTATTGACGATAATGGTAAGACCAATAACAGAAATTTAATGTTCTCAATAGAGAATCTCGCATATAATGTTTTAGATAGCGGACTTTGTGATGATGGGTCAAAAGTTCCATTATCTGAGGTCGGATTATCTGAACCACATCATGGCAGACTTATGTGGTTTCCGCCATACAACATCCAATTTATGGAAACCACATCATCTAAGTTTAATTCAACCACAATTCTGGGTAGAAATGAGCCTATATATTCATATACTGGTTCAGAACGAAGCGGTACATTAACTTTTACATTGCTTGTCGATTATCCACCTCAATTAAACGATAATCGTTATAGAGGCAAGGATAAACATCGTGCTATATCTGAATTCTTTTCTTTCGGCTATAATAGTCTTGATAATAACGTGTCTCTACAGGATGATTATCAGGCAAAGATAAATAAGTTACAGATCGAGATTGATAAATTTAAGAAACCAGCTGAATATGCTCCAACATTAAATGCGTCGGGAGAATTTTTAATTTCATTTATGAATGATTCACCGAATACCAGCGATATTGATACAGTATTCGATACGATGTATAAGAAAAATTATGAGGTTAAATCTGGTTTATATACGATTGATGATCTTGATAATAGTAACGGCTTAAACAGTAATATCTATGATACTTCAAATATTTATATTGATTATACTTCAGGTACTCAAGCAAATTTAAATATAGATGTTCCGCAATATAGCTTTAATGGTAGTTGTCCGTTTAATGACTTTTTAATTAAAACGTTTACAAATCCTGTATTCAGACAATATTATAGTATACAGATCGAAGGTAGCTCAACAGCATTATATCTGGGTAAAAACAGTAAAGAATATAATTATAATTTAAGCGTTAGAAGAACTGAAGCCGCTAAGACATTTATTAATGCGAGACTTAAAGCATTGCTTGGTTCTGATGTGGTTGTTGATTTTATTTTAAAACCAAAAGGTATTGCAAGCATGAACAACGTGTCAAAAGAAACCATTAATAGTTTAAGTGCTAAATCTGAAAGAAGTGTTAAGATCACAATTGTTAAAAATAAGGGCTTAATAACGACAAGACCACAAAAATTACTGAATCCAGAGGAAGAAGCCAGACTAAAGGTATTAACTACCGAAAGGGATTACTATGTTAAATTACTTGGGGATAAGGGCGGTAATATTGATAGGTATAATAATTTATATTCGGATAGTAAAGTTGTGGCTCCAAATAGTACAGATGGAAAGATAATTAGCGGTACAAAGTCTATAAGCGAGAATGCATTTAAACCATGTTTTCACTCACAAACTCCAGAAGATTTTCATAGACGCTTAACGTTTTTACAGCAATGTATGAGACAGGGTATGCCACAGAAAACAACAACTGGTAATGATATAAAGAATTCAATATTTGGTAAGCAACCTATATTGATTCTAAGACTTGGTGATTTTATTCATAGTAAGATAGTTCCAGAAACTTTAACTATTGATTATAATGAAATGCCTTGGGATATGAATCCTGAAGGGTTTGGTATGCAGTATCTTATGTGTAATGTAACTTTACAGATAAAGATTATTGGTGGTCAGTCACTCAAAGGCCCTATTGACATTCTACAGAATGCATTGTCGATGAACTATTATGCTAATTCAACCTTTACTAATAAGGATATTTACATAAAACCGTCGCAAGTTGAACATGATCAATATAGTATAAAACCTATGGTGAGTAAGAATGGTCAGTTAGTTGCGTCATCAAAAATAAATACGCCTCTCGATAATAAATTAAAAAAATGAGTAGACAAGATTATGATAGATATGCTTTTTTAGATGTTGTGAATGGTGTAACAGAAATGTTACCATTCGTGACATTACCTAATAATACGACTGATAAATATGAATATTGGAATGTTTCTCTACATAGGTATGATAAGTTGGCTCAAAAATATTATGGTAATCCATTTTACGATTTTCTGATCTTATACGGAAATCCTATATATATAAGTGAATGGGATATTCCTGACGGAGAATTGGTGCGAATCCCATTTCCATTATCTAAAGCAAAAGCGGACTATGAACAATTTATTATAAATAATAGATAAATTACTTGCATATGTGAAATATTTAGTCTTATTTTGTATTTCTTAAAGATAATAGAATGAAGACTAAAATTATTGTGGTATATTCATCGCATTATGATGATGCAACTAATAGATCATTTGATCAGCATATTAAAAATACGATAGGCTCAAAGCATGAAATATTATGTTTTCCTAATTTTAATGAGTTTTCACTAACGTCACTATATAATAGGGCTTTAGATGAGACGAACTCAAAAGATGCTATTTTATGCTTCATTCATAATGACATTGTTTTTAAGACACTCAATTGGGGTCGAATATTGCTTGCTAAATTTAATACCACTGGTTACGGTATTATAGGCTTAGCTGGAACAACGTCAATGCCCAAGTCTGGTATATGGTGGGAAGATAAACATACGATGTTCGGTATTGTTGAACATACGGATGAAATTAACACATGGGTTAGTAATTTCTCACCACCTATTAAAAATATTCAGGATGTTGTTATAGTTGATGGCGTTTTTATGGCTGTTGATCCATCCAAAACCGTAGGATTTAACGAGACATTTGATGGGTTTCATTTTTATGATATTTCATTCAGTTTGGATAACTATTTAAACGATGTTGAAATAGGCGTTATTACCACAATACGAATACTTCACAAATCTGTGGGACAGACAAGTCCTAAATGGGACGAGAATAGAATGAAGTTCGTGAAGTTATATGGTGATGATCTACCTTTGTCAATTACTCCATCGTATGATGATTTAAATATAAAACCTAAAGACACAGACCCTAAAGTAACCGTAATTATACCAACAAAAAATAATTATGAAATCTTAAAAAATAATATATTGTCATGGCAATTTAATGTTCTTTACCTTAATTATAATATCATTATTGCTGACACAGGTAGTGATCAGGAAATAATCGATAAATACACCAATTTTATTACTAATAATGTTAGTGTTATAAAATACGACTATTATAATTTTGCAAAGATTAATAACGATGTTGTTACGAATCATGTATCAGAAGATACAGAACTTATTGTATTTTGTAATGACGATATTGAACTGCTTAATGATGCATTAAGTCGATGCGTTCAAATTTATCTTGAAGATTGTAGAGCTATAGGCACTATTGGAATCAGACTTCATTATGAAAATGGCTCTGTCCAGCATTGTGGAATCGATGCCAGATTAGATAAAAATGGCAATATAGGACTCACCCATGTTGATTTGAATAAAACAAATGATTACTCAACACATGTAAATTATAGATCGATTGGTAATACAGGTGCGTTTTTAATGATAAATAAAAAGCTTTTTAATTTTCTCGGACAATTTAATGAAAACTATATTGAATGTTTTGAGGATGTTGAACTAAACTTTAAATGCTTAATAAGTGGCTTGAAAAATATAACAGCATGCGATTCTGTGGCATATCATCTTGAGTCTGTATCACGAAATAAAAACGAGAATAAATTAAAAAATTTGAATAAGGATTATTATAATACCCTCGTTCCTTTTTATAACGAAAATAAACTTATATTGGGCGAGTTTTTCAATGTTGTTTAACCTTTTAGTAATGAATTTATGAAAATCGCAAATGTGGTTTACGAGAATCTTGTGAACCACACACAAGTTGAGTATATAAACTATATTCAGAAGCCTGTTAGTTACACAGATATTGACAGAACTTTACCCACATTATATGTTGGCTGGAAATTTATGAAATCATGTAATGATGATAACATAATTATAAACGCAGATATTTTAAGTAAATGCATTATCCCTAATAAATTATATTGGGAATTTTCATTTAATGAGTATAAGTCTATGAGTATTATTGGCGTAAATGGTTTTGTTGATAAAGCACCTGAATTATATTTCTCCTCAAGATTCAATTATACTAATTTTGACCCAACATACCTTAATATTCATAACGTTAATGATTTTTTATCCGTTTTACCTAACAAAATCGATAGAATTTATAAATATAAAAATGAGTGTTTATATATGGTAATCGAAAATGAGATTATTGGCGTTAATTTAAAACTACTTAATTATTTGAAATTTGATCTCGACATATTTAGTATTGAACTATTAAATAGATGTGACGAATATATTGATGATTTTGACGGAAATATTTATATGAGTTATTATAAGATATACAACGGATTCGACTTACTTAAAAGATTTATTGTCACCATAATTGCCAAATAAATATCTTGTAGTATTTATATTAAAATATATTGCTATGAATAAAGATTTAGGAAATGCTTTAGATAACTTCATGGAAGACGAAAGCATGACAGAACTTCAAAAGAAAAACAAAAAAGAAGTAATACTTCAGAATAACTTTTCAATTATCGAAAGAGTTGATAAAGTGTACCTTGTTGAAGATGGACGTCAATTATTGAGAGAACAATACTAATAGTCGAGATATGAAAAAACAACTTATTACTAATTTGGATAAAATGATCCATAAGATGACTTATGTCGTAAGCGAATCTCCGAGATATAAATCGGTAATGGGTAATGATGACGAGTTTGACAATTTACCAGATGAATTATATGAGGAATCTAATGAAGAAGGTGAAGAAGCACAAAAAGGTTTAAAACCTGATATGCCACCAGCCGAAGAACTACCACCAGCAGAAGGTGCTCCAGCTGAACAACCTGAGCAAGTAGCTCCAGAAGATCAGGTAACACCTGAGCCAATGGCAATGCCGCCAGTATCGCAAGAGCCTGTGGCTGATGTTAATTCTTTACAGAATGAGATTATAAAAAGTAATATAATTGCTATGAAATCAATCCATGACCAAATGGAGAGCCTTAGTAATTTTGTTAATCAAATCAATGGTAAACTCGATGTTTTAAATACAGATGTTGAGGAAGTTAGAGAACCTACAAATTCTGAGAAACTTATGAGTAAATCTAAAGTTTCATACCCTTATTACTTCAATTTAAATGACTTTTGGTCTGATTCGTGGTTCGATAGAAATAATCAGGATAAAGGTATTAAAGAGCTTGAGGATGGTACATTTGCAGCTAATTTTGATGATCTCCCTGAAAGCGATGACATAAAAGACAGTTTCAATAGATTAACGTAAAAAATGAAGAATAAACTATTTGAAATATTCGAAAAAGTTAATAATATTAAATTAGATAGCGATCAGGATAAAAGGGATGTAATAATCAAAGAATTTATTACCTTTGCCGATAAGAGATTGGGTTTAGGCGGTAACATACCTAAAATCGAAATTACTTATGCTGATGGTGAAGCTAAAAAAATGCATTCGTTTGGTGGATACTCTCCTTATGATATGACTATCAGTATTGTTGGCGCAAATAGGAACTTGGCTGATATTTTAAGAACGTTAGGACATGAATTAACGCATCACGAGCAAAATCTTCAAGGTAAGATTAATGCACAGTCTGGCGAAACAGGTAGTGATGAGGAAAACGATGCAAATGCCACAGCTGGCGTATTATTAAGAGAATTTGGTAAGATAAACGACGAAATTTATGAGTAATATAAAAAGATATACCTTAATGGAAATGATGAATAAAGTCGCTGGTATGCCACTCAAGGAAGAAACAGTTGATTCTATCATTGATGATAAAGAGGCTATTGGCGATGAGATTCATGGCGGAAAAGGCGATAATGCTGATATATCTAAATTCAGTAGAGATCAGATAAAAAAAGGTCTTTCAGTTGAAAGAGAACATGCCTCAGACCCTATGGTTGCATTGGATATTGTGTTTGATCATTTAACAGAAGACCCTAAATACTATGGTACGGATGAGAATCCCGAAGAAATGGCTCAGTGTCAAGCAATGGTTGACACTAATAAGCCTGAAGAGGTTGAAAAATCTGACGATGATCAGTTAACTGATGTATTGTTAGGATTTAAGTCTAATAAACTCGGCAGCAATTTCCCTTTAAAATAAGCATTTTAAATTAATATAAAAAGAATGTCCGCAAAATTTAGATCATATTTTAGTAAGAATGATACATTAATTAATGTTAATAACAGTAATAATGCCAAAAACCCTGTGACTGAGTTAATTCATGGCGGAGTTAATAACATGATTACACGTTTCGTTTTTAGTATTGACCTTACCAACTTATTATCGTCAATTAGCGATGGCACATACATAAGAAGCGATATTTCGAGTCATACTTTGCATTTAACAAATACGATAAGAAATGCAGCACAATACGCAGGCAAAAGAACATATTTACTGGATATGCAGCGTTCATCAAGCTTTAGACTTGAATTCTTCAAGATTAATCAGGATTGGTTTGATGGAAATAAATATGATTTTAACCTCGATATTTTAAATCAATTAAAACCAAATGATGAACTTTGTAATTGGAATAATGCAAAAAATGGAGAGCCTTGGAATAACAGTGGATCATTTAGCGGTAATAGTAGCGATGTTATAGGCTATCAAGACTTTGATAACGGAACTGAGGATATTGATATTGATATCACAGATTATGTTAACTCAATTATTGATAATACCGATGTTTCATACGGATTAGGTATTAAATATTCGGATGTTATCGAAACTGGAACTACCACTAATATGCAGTCAGTGGCATTTCACGCCAAAGACACTAACACATATTACGTACCTTATGTTGAGACTAAATTCAACTATCTTGTTGATGATGATCGTAGCTCTTTCTATCTTGATAAGAATAATTCATTATATTTAGACCTTAGAAATATAAGTGATAGTGTTACAATAGATAGCGTAAATATTTACGATTACCAGAACGTATTAATCAATAATATATCTGGTACTAATGTGACAACAATCACCAAAGGTTTATATAAAATTGACATTGCTGTGAGTTCAACTAACTACCCTGATGCCGTTATATTTCATGATGAATGGAATGTAATTATTAATGGAAAATCAAGTAAAATTAAGAATAAATTCTACTTAAAATCTTTTTCTGAGTATTTATATCAGAGTACTGTGAATATCGATAACTATTACGTTAGTATCAATGGACTTCTTGAAAATGAGGTTATAACACAGGGCGATCTTAGACATGTTGTATTACAAACGAGAGACCTTTATCCGTCGAAAAAGACTGATTTAAAATTCGAGTATGGCATATTCACCCAAATAGGTGTGGACGCACAACTTGAAATAATACCATTCACAAAGGTGAATAAAATCGGTAGCGAATTTTCGATTGATTTAAATACCTCATGGTTAATACCTCAAGATTATTATTTAAAGATTAAACAAATATCTGGAAATAATAGCGTTGTAAAAAATGTTGTTAAATTTAGAATTATTAAGAAATAAAAAATAAATTAGTTGCTAATTGATAAAAAAGTATTACCTTTGTATCAATTCAAATAAGTTTATTTTTTGTATAAAGTAAACAAGTACTGAAACAAAAATTGTAACAAAAATTGAAAAATAAGTAATAAATTGTAATATCAAAAAAATGGAAAATGATTTGAAACAAATGTTCGCTGATTACCAAAAAAATCAAGGCACGAACAAAAAGAAAACCGCAGAAGAAATACTTGCCAAGTATTTTGTCCCAAGAAAGCCTAAAGAAATTTTTAGAATTTTACCTTATAAAGGTAAATTATTCTATGCAACGGCATTCTTCCACGTAGTTCCAGTAAACATTAAAGGTGGCTTGAAGAAAACCAGCACTATTTACTGTCCAGCTCACAATGACCCAGCAGTTCCGAAAATCGGTAAAGATGGTAATCCAGTATTAGACCTTAACGGTAATCCTGTTATGATTCCAGCTTATTGTCCTCTATGTGATCAAGCTAAGAAAGCTGAGGCTAAAATGGATAAATCCATTAAATACGTTAAAAAGGAGAACATGACACCTGCTCAAACAGCCATCAGAGAGGTTAACGACAAGTTCTACAAAGAAATGACCCAATGGCAGGCGAAACAATTTTATATTATTCGTGGTATTGACAAAGGTCAGGAAAAAGATGGCGTAAAATTCTGGAGATTTAAGTTTAACTTTAAGAATCAGGGCGTTCTTGACAAATTAATGCCACCTCTTGAAGATTTCTGTGAGCAGCATAAAGTACATTTCGCTGATGAAAATGTCGGTACAGATATTTCAATCACTATGGGCGAAAGCGTATTTATGGGTATCACCTATAAAGCTGTATCAGCTATCACCACAAAAGGTAAATCTCCTTTACATGCAGACCCTATTGTAGCACAGCAATGGCTCGACGATACGATCACATGGAGAGAAGTATTTAAACCTAAAAATGCACCAGCAATTACAGCTGCACAGTTCTTAGAACTTATTGTTGAGGGAAACAGTCCATATTGGGAAGATACTGACCCTGAACATAAACATTGGGTATTCCCTAATCATCCTGATCTTGAGGTATTGGCTAATACAAGAAAACTTAGCGATGATTCGGATGACGAAAACTTCCAACACGCTTCTGATATTGAGGATGGCGTAAACATTAGCAACGTAACAAAACAAGATGTTGGCACATATGTTGACAACTCTTTAGATGTTGCCGCTGCTTTGATTAAAGAACAGGAAGCAACACAGCCTAAAGCTGAAAAATTAGCCGAAGTTATTCCCTCAGTTATTCCCTCAGTTATCCCCTCAGCTAACACAGTTGTAAAAAATGAACAGGAATCATCTGAAAACGACCAAGGCGATGACGATGAAATGAACGGACTTCCGTTTTAATAAAATATAACATGGGATACTAATAATATCCCATGTTATTAAACACAAATAATATATAATATGAAAGAGAAGGATGCAAATGTAGTACCGCCTAATATAGCGGTGAGAAAACCTACGGCAAAAAAAGATTTTTCGCTGAATGATTTCAAAAAGAAAAAGGGATGTGAAGATGTTCCAGATAAGCCTTTATACTGGATTAAATCGTCAGCAGCCTTAGAAACTGCGACAGGATTGCCAGGATTTGCGAAAGGTTATGTTAATCTTTGTAGGGGATTTTCGAATACAGGCAAGTCTACAGCATTATGCGAAGGTATTGTTTCAGCCCAAAAAGACGGTGATTTGGTAATTATTATCGATACTGAGAATAACATGGGTATGGAAAGACTCGCAAAAATGGGTTTTGACTTAGATGGCGAATTTATCTTAATTGATAATGAATATTTACTTGAAAACTTTGGTAAGAAACAAGATAAAGACCGTAGAGAGGCTTCAATTGAAGACTTAGCTAAATGTATGTATTCATTCGTTGATGATCAGGAAGCTGGCTTGTTACCACGTAACATAGTATTTGCTATCGACTCAATCGGAACGCTTAACTGTAATGCTACGATTAATGCACAGGTTAAAGAAACTTCACAGAATAATATGTGGAATGCTAATGCTTATGAAAAGAGTTTCTTATCTTTCTTGAACAATACTATTCCAAATAGTAGGAAGGTTGATAAAGAATTCACAAACACTGTTATCGCTATCCAGAAAATTTGGATTGATAATATGAATGGCGGAGGCGTTAAACATAAAGGCGGAGAAACATTTTATTTCGGTTCAAGGCTTATTTATCACTTCGGTGGTATCGCTGCTCACGGAACAAGTAAGATTTCAGCGATTAGCAAGGGTCGTACAATCCATTATGGTATTGAGGCGAGAGTAAACGTTGCAAAAAATCACGTCGACGGAGATTTGGGTGGCATTTCTATGGAAGGGAAAGTAATTTCAACCCCTCATGGATTTATCTACAAGGATGGCGTTGAAGCGTATAAGAAGAAAAATATTCTATATTTCAGGAATATCTTTAATGACGATTCAATGACAGCTGACGATATCACATTCGAATCAAAAGAGATTAACGATATATCAACAGAGGATTAATGGAAATTAGAACTTTATTGGTTGATGGTAATTATCTTCTAAAAAGATCATACTTTGGTGCAAAAGACGCTTACACAGCGTCTTTTGGATCAATTGGTGGTTTATATGGTTTTCTAACAACAATTCGAAAGCTAATAAAAGAACATCAGATAAATAAAGTTGTTGTATGTTGGGACGGTGAAAACGGCGGTATTGATCGTTATAGACTCGATAGAGCTTATAAGGCTAATCGTAAGGATAAATCGTGGCACACAAAAATAGAGTTAACTGATGCTGAAATAAAACGAGAACAAGCTAAGGACGAATCAATCTTAAAAAATAAAAAGCGTATTCAACAATACATTGAGGAACTATTTATACGTCAAATTGAGGTTGATGAAATTGAGGCTGATGATTTAATTGCAGCATATTGTATGTATAACTCGAAAAAAGAGATAATATTCTTATTCACAAATGATAGGGATTTTGTCCAATTGCTTGAGTATAATATAACTATCATTTTCGGGAATCTACCTCACCCGACAACTAAACTTAATTTTCATTATGATTTTGATTACCATTATTCTAATGGCTTGATTATGAAAATCATTGGTGGCGATGTTGCCGATAATATTCAAGGGATTGCAGGGATTAAAGAAGGTGCATTAATAAAACATTTTCCAGATATTAAATTCAGAAAATTAACGGTTCGTGAGATATGCCAACGTGCTAAAGTGATTAACGAAGAACGTATCATCAATAAGCAGAAGCCTTTAAAAATATTTGAGAATCTGTTGAATAACATTGATAGACTTAAACTTAATTATTTGCTTACGAATCTATCTGAGCCATTTCTAAACGATCAAGCAAAGGAAGAGTTGGCTCAATTAGATATGCCCTTATCACCTGTTAATAGAGGTAGTAAGAACCTGTATAAGTTGATGATAGAAGATGGTTTTTTAACGATATTCACAGGCGGAAATTTTGTTAATTATCTTGAGCCTTTTTATACAGTTGTTATGTTTGAGAAGCAACTTTTAACTAATTATACAAATTCTCAAAGAAAAAAGTAAAAAGACTTTCATTTCTAATTTCTTTTGTATACTTTTGTAGCGTAATAATTCTAAATATATAAATAATGAGTAACGATAACGAGTTTAGTAAGATTTTTAAGTTTTCACTTTTTCAGGGTGACATATTACTTTGCGAAAAAATGATTGATGCTTCGGACTTTTCACCAGAGGTTAGATATCCGATTAACATTCGTCACATTCTACCTAAAGCTATTGGTCTTTTCCAAAAAGCTTTATCGAAAAGATATTATGAAACTTTTGCATATACTGGCGAAGAAAAACATTATGATCTTTTCAATTATGCTAATGACATAATTGACTCTTATGAGGATGATATTCGTAATGATCTTATCTATGATCCTTCTATAGTAACCTATCAGATTGAAGGTAAAACTATTAAAGGTGTGCCATGTTCTATCGGTTTTTATGTAAACGGTAAAACAATTGTAGAAAGAACATTTTATGTTAATGGTTTTAACCCGACCTGTAGGTATTCTACTGATATCGTAGATGCTGTTAAAACGGTCACAAACGAAATTTACAATCATATAAAAAAATGTGATATGGTATTTATTTCGGAAAATTTCGAGGCAATGGAATACGCCTCAATTTAATTAACAGAAGGTCATAAACATATAAAATTCTGGCAATTGTTTATTCAATAAGCGGTTGCCAGATTTTTTATAACATATTACTTTCACAATAACTTATAATGGAACAAATTGAAAATACCCTGACGAAATACTTAGGGCCTGAATTTCAACAGCATTTAATGTGGCAATTAATGGTAGAACCTGAATTTGCCATCAGAACACTCCCAAGATTAAGTGCAATGTATTTTGATGATCCCACTATGAAGCGATTATTCATTATAATGACTAACTATTATAATGAGTTCGCCAAAGCACCAAATCTTCAAAATGATAGTATAATATTTGCTATAAATAAGTTTAAAACTCCTAACAATCTAATCGAAGAGGAGTTATTATTCGCCAATATTAAAAGAATTCAAAATTGGAATGATAGAGTTCTAAACCGTGATATAGATCACAATGGAGAAGCCATCCAATTAGAGACCACATTTTTCATTAAACAACAGGAATATAGGAAACTCGGTGAGTTCATTCTCGACAAAACCAAAAATGGCGAAATCCGTAAAAAGGAAACATTAGCGGCTATTGAGGAGAAAATACGTTTAATATCTGAAATCGGCGACGTTGAGGATTATGGAACTGAAGTTCTTGAAGATATAGATGACGTACTAAGCAAAGAGTTTAGAGAGGTAATTCCAACAGGTGTTGTTGTATTGGATGCTTTGACTGGTGGCGGACTTGGTAAGGGCGAAATAGGCTTAATTTTAACACCATCGGGTGTTGGTAAGAGTACTTTGCTTACGAAGATTGCAAATACTGGATATGATGTCGATAAAAACGTATTACAAATTATTTTTGAGGATACAGAGGCACAGATAAAGAGAAAACATTATGCTATATGGTCTAAGATCGGATTGAGCGAAATGGATGATAGAAATGTTGAGGTTCGACAGAAGTGTTATGAATATGTGTCAAAAAAGACTGGCGGTAAAATCGTTATAAAACGAATGAGTCAGGAAAATACCACTATGAACGACGTGAAAAATTTCATCACACGTTACGAGAAAAAAACTGGCATAAAATTCGACTTATTAGTATTAGACTATTTAGATTGTCTTGAACCTAATAAAAAATCTGCTGATAGAACGGAAGCTGAGTTGCAAATTGTTAAATCTTTTTTAGCACTTGCTGCTGACTTAGATATACCTGCGTGGTCTGCTATTCAGAGTTCACGTGCTGGCTTAGATAGCGAGTTTGTTGAAGCAAGTCAAGCTGGCGGAAGTATTAAACGTTTACAGAAAGCACACTTTTTCATGTCGGTAGCTAAGCCACCAGCATCTAAAGATGCTAATTTGGCTAACATTCGAATTATCAAGGCGAGATTCGCAAAGGATGGTCAAACATTTAAAGATTGTATCTTTGATAACGATAAAATGAATATTGTTATTAATGATGAAGACTATATGTACAAATATAGTAGAAGTTTAAAACTGACAGAGAGTAAAATTGATGCCACAAATGACAAGTTTGAGAGTTTTAAAAATAAAACAGGTACTGAAATGGAACATGATTTTGAACATGACGGTCTCACAAATGTTCTCGACAGTCCAAAGCCTTTAGTTGTGACACCTATACCAGAAGAGGGTTTAACGTTTATCGAAGCAGATCCTGTGGATGATAAGATTCCGCCTGATCGAAGTATTACAAGTGAGATCGCTGCAAGAATAAGCACAACGATTGAAATTAATGTAAATAGTGTCGAGATACCTGAAATAAAGCAAGAGACTATTAATCTTAATGATAAGCATATGTCTGAGAATACAAAAGACGATGTAAACGCTTTTTTGATGCAATCGAGACAAACACAGAATGTAATAAAAGGCGGTATAGACCCTAAAAACGTATAATGTTTGTATTTATATAAAAGAACTTATATTATGAATTTTTTTATAAAAAAGGATAGTACTCTTCCGACCTTAAAGTACGCCGTAGATCAGGAATTTTTAGATAAATATGGCATTTCTGATGATGACATAAATAATGCAGCTGTCACATTCTCAATGTATGATGAGGATACTGATGAATTTGCAATAGCAAATGTTAGTGGCTGTATTAAATTTCGAAATGATAATGATTATCTGGCTGTTCCAAAGTATTCGATTGAGTATAATTTTACTTTGGATGATACAGCTAAAACAGGAAATTTTATCGGAGAGTTTAAATTAGATTTTTTAAACGTGGATTTTCCTATGAAAATATCTATTCCGAATAGCGGTGTTATTAAAATTACTGTTTTTGATTCCATCACAAAGACAACTGTGATTTAATAAAATATATTTGACAATGAAAAACGTAAACTGTTGTGGTTTACGTTTTTTTTGTATACTTTTGTACCCACACATATTCACACATTCATGTCAGATTTTAAATTAATTGTATTTTGCGAACGTATACCCAGAAGATCATGGTATTACGTTAAATTCATGTACAATGAGGAGTTGAAAGATAAAATTAAAGAACTTGATGCGAGTGATCGTAAATGGAATCCAGCTAAAGTATGTTGGGACGTAAGTGTTGACGGACTAATCACATTAATAAAAGGTTTTAAAGGTTCTGAGTATATTCATTTCGATTTTGGTTCTATGGACAGCCGTAAGGTTTTCATCGATATGTATAAGAAACATGAGAAGATTGAGGTTGATAAATTGAGTCTTATTGCTGATCTTGAGGCTAAAAAAATCATATGGGATAAGTTTAAAATTGAGCTTGAGACAACTTATGTGAATTATTCGGAGCAAATGCATGCATTGATAAAAATACCTATTAAGCTGTATCCACATCAGATCATCGCTGCTATGTTTATGAATGAAACGAGAAGTGCTTTAATTTCGCATGAAATGGGTTTAGGTAAGACATTAAGCTCAATACTTTACGTTGAAATGAATAAGTTTAAAAAGGTAATCGTTGTAACTCCAAACTCACTTAAATTCAATTACTATAATGAGGTTACGAACTTTACTAATAGTAAAGCATATATTGTTAATTGGAAGAGAAACACATGTACGATAGATGAGGCAAAATATATAATTACTAATTATGATTTCTTCAACCCAAGTGATAAAACAAAGATGTTACATAAGTGGGAGAAATTAAAAATAGGTAGTATTAATGCTGTGATATGCGACGAATGCCAGAAGCTTAAAAACACAGATACAAACACGTACCAGAATTATAAGAGGATTTTTAATGAAAAAATCTTTACAGATAATAAACCGAGTAAGATTTATTTATCTGGTACTCCAGCACCAAACAGGGCATATGAGTTGTATTCCGTTTTAAATCAAATATCTCCTCTCGATTTTGCTACTAAGAAGCATTTCTATGAGTATTATTGTGGGATGACATATGAGATCGGCGGTTTCGGATGGAAAACTGATACCGATGGAGAAAAAAGACTTGAAGAATTATATTATAAAATTTCACCGTACACTCATAGGAAACGAAAATCAGAGGTATTAAAAGACTTACCCGATAAGATTTATCAGAAGACGATATTCGAGCTTAGTGATGCTGAAATGAAAATTTATGAGGATGTTGAAAAAAATGTCGCAACCGAAATTTTCGCAAACCCAGCAAAAAATCACCTAACTACAATGCTTAGGCTTAGACAATTAACAGCTGGCTTTAAGATTAAATCTGTCACAGAAATTGTCGACTCTATACTTGAAACAGGCGAGAAGGTAATTATTGTTGATTATTTTAAGGAAAGTTTGCATGAGTTTAAGAAAATTTATGGTAATATTGCAGTGCTGCACACAGGTGATCAAACTGTAGAGGAAAGAGAGGAATTTAAAAAGCAATTTCAAGACCCTCAGAGTGATATAAAAATATTTTTAGCTACAATACAAACAGCTAATTATGGATTAACACTCACAGCAGCGAGTAAAATGATTATAATGTCTCTTCCCTATTCTGTGGGCGAGTATGATCAGGTTGCCGATAGATGTCACAGAATTGGTCAAAAAGACGTTGTCAATATATACCCAACGATTGTTCGTGATAGTATTGATGAATATGTTTATGACGCTATTGAGGGTAAGAGAAGGGAGATAACGATTGTTATGGATAATGAGATATATGAATCCAAGGCAACCGAATCGGTTTTTAGCGATGTTATTAATAGAATTAAAAATAAATATTTGTGAGCGATGATAAGTGTAAAATTAACTAATAAAAGAATAAATGGATAAAGCAGCTGTTTTAAGCGAGATAAAAGGCTTTCTTGAGGGCTATAATGACGATTTAAAATATATTGTAAACGTTGAGACAAACCCTAATTTCAACTACGCTGAATGTGTAATACATGAGCCGAACACAAAACCGAGGATTGCGAAAATACAATACCAACCGTTTATGTTTTGTAAGGATTTGGAGAAAAATGGTGTTAATTTATTTAGCCAAATGCCTGATTTGCTTGAGAATAAGCTGGCTCAATATGGCGTTGAGATCACTAAACTTGAGACAGGTAATCAGCGACGACTAATTGATGGCTATTGCTATAAGCTTACGAGTAACAAGTCATACAACTCAATTGTTAATTTCTTAAAGGATGCGAATGTTAATCCATATGAAAAATTGAAAGATGAGCGTGGTAGGGTTATTAAAGATGAGAGGGATGAACCAGTTTACTTATACCGTGATCTTTTCTTTTCTCCGAGAACTACCGAACAGTTTTTTATGTCCACAAAATCAAGACTATTCAAAGGATTTGAGGAATATAAGGACGTTCATAAAGTAGTCTTCGATATCGAGACAACTGGTTTAAAATATCAGTTGAAACGAATGTTCGCTATCGGTGTTCGTGATAATCGTGGCTTTGAGATCATTCTTGAAGCTAAGAAAAAGGATGATGACCAAGAAGAGCGAAACCTTATTCAGGATTTTTTCAACCTTTTAATGTATCTACAGCCAGCTGTTATATGTGGCTATAATTCTGAAAACTTTGACTTTGACTTTATATTAGGAAGAGCCGAGATATTAAACATGGATTTATCTGGAATCCCAATGGCTGTTGATAAACGTAGTACGCCTATCAAAAGAAGACCTAATGTCTCAGTAAAATACGGTAACGTATCTGATAAATATGTTGCTACTGAAATGTGGGGTTATTCGATTATCGATATTATGCATGCGGCAAAAAGGACAGCGGCTGTTAATACTGAAATTAAGAACACAAAGCTGAAATATATATCAAAACATGAGGGCATTGCTAAAGCGAATAGAATGTATGTTGAGGGTGATGTTATATCTGATTTTTATTACGATAATAAACTTTTTTTCATTGATGATAATAATGCTTATATTGAAATTCCAGCTGAATTACAGGAAGTTGGAGGCGAATTATATAGTTTACAGCTTAATAGGGGTAATTATACCGATGATCAATATAATGACGCTAAAAAGAAGCTGTTTGCTGATAATAAAGAATTCGTAGTATGGCTTAAAGCTGAGGCTATTCCTCGTAAGATGTTTAAGCTTATTGATGGTCAGAGTATTATCAAGCAGTATCTTCTTGATGACTTATGGGAAACCGAACAAGTCGATGAATTGTATAATCAATCATCGTTCATGCTTGCTAAAATTGTGCCAACCACATATCAGCGTGTTTGTACTATGGGAACTGCATCAATCTGGAACTTACTGTTGACAGCATGGAGTTATGATAATGGTGTTGCTATACCATATTCTGAAAAGAAGGAAGGGTTTTCAGGCGGACTTTCAAGGTGTTTTAGAACTGGTTTTACCAGAAGATGGGTGAAAATTGACTACGCTTCACTGTATCCTATGATTCAGTTAACCGATGATATCTTTCCGATCTTTGACATTACTGGCGTTATTAAAAAGATGCTATTTTATTTAACTACAACCAGAAATATCTATAAAAAACTGGCGAATAGTGATGAAATTAACGAAGAAGAGGTATATATCTTAAGTCAGATCGACCATGATACTTATCATAAGTATACTAATCAGACTCTTACGACTGAGGATAGAAAAATGTTTAAGATTAAGCAATTACCTATCAAGATTTTAAATAACTCATTATTCGGTGCTTTAGGTTCAGGTGTATCATTTAACTGGTCAGATAATATCTGTGCTGCACGTATCACATGTACTGGTAGGCTTCATCTTAGACATGCTATTGCGTGGTTTAGTGATTATAAGTGCGTTCCTTTGTTAGCTATTACTGACGGTGTGAACTTTCAAATACCTGATACCACTAATATAATTATCGGCGATAATGTTGATGTTTTGGATTATATGGTTGAAGTTCCTATTCCTATTGAGGAAGCATGGAAATTCAAGGGTAAAACTGGTATCACTGCCTTGATCGATAAATATAATGATCAGGAACAAATTGCTGCAAAAATTCGTGAAAAACAAAGTTATATCAGTGTTGATAATGATGGTGAATTTATATCATGCTTGAATTTATCGAGAAATAACTATGCCATCATGTCCGAATCAAAGGATAAGAAATCTGGTAAGATGAAGGAGAAAATCAAGATGGTCGGCGTTACTATTAAATCAAAGGTAATGTCCGAGTATATTGAGGAATTCATAGATAAAGGACTTGATATGGTTCTTCACGGTAGGGGTGTTGATTTTGTAAACTACTATTATGATTATGTTGATCAATTATATTATCAACAAATCCCAATGAAAAAGATTGCGAGTAAGAATAAGGTTAAGGTTAAATTAGACCAGTACATTAATAGAGGTAATACTAAAAATGGTTCTAAAAAGCCTAAACAAGCTCATATGGAACTCTTAATTGAGGAACGTAACCATATTGCCTCTGAACTTTTTAATGAGCATTTTGACGAGTTAAATCTCGATAATTCTGCTAAAGGCTGGTCAATCGAACAGAAAATGAAGTTAATATCTAATTATATGCCACCAGAGCCTGAGATTGATAGCGTTGTCTATCAGATTAATACAGGCAAAAAGGTTGCTGATAGTAGTTCGGGTAGGGATGAAAAGACTGGTGAGTTATACTCAAAGCTTATACATGCATCTGATTTAGCGATGAATCCTAATATGACAGGTGACTATAACGTTCAGAAATACTTAGCCGCTTTTAATAAAAGGGTTGCTATCCTGTTAGCTGGATTTAATCCCGAAATATCTGGACAGATTCTTGCGAAGATCGTTAAGAAAAAAACCAAAGACACATTTGGTAAAAGTGTTGTTATTGAGGAATTGAAAAAGAATGTATTCATGGATCATGAGTTAACTCTCGATAGTTATCCTTTGGATAGTATCGAAGAATCGTTACAGCTTGAAGATCGTGAGGCAATATTCTGGAATAAAACTGGCTATGACCCACGATTGATTTGGGATGGCTTTCATGTTACTCCTGAAAATATGGTATACTTTGATGTTTATGAGAGTGCATTGAAATTTGTTAATCAGAAAATGATTGATGCTGGGAAGCCTTTGATTAAATCTATTAACGAAAAACATGTTAAAGGCGATTACATACTAATAAAGAATAACTTACAGTATTGGGTAGGATTTCATAACGGTTCTTATATAAAAATGGTTAAAGAGGTTAAGGACGTTCCTAAATCAGAAACCGAATTGATGATCGAAGAGAAGCGTAAATCAGTCGAAGATAAGTTAAAGAATTTAAAGGCTTCAATAAGTGAGAAAACTGATAAGGAATTATTTATAGAGAATAAGAACAATAAAAGAGTTCGATATTATGCTAAATTTAAGAAGCAGTTCAGTTTAGAGTTTAAGAAACTTGAGGAGTTTGTTGTAGCTTATGGTGACGAAGGTTTATCAATGCTTGACACCTTTATTGAGGGCATAGAGGCTGATGCTCGACCTGATGATACTGATGTGATTGATGTGGATTCATTTTAAATGAATTATTATTAAGAATTAAGTATTTATATTAAATTACTTAATAATCATGAAAGTTAGTCTTATAAATGAGGTTATAGATAGCGATGGGAGTCTGATAGGCAACGATAACACGCCAAAAACAGGTTCTAATATGAGCACTGTATCGAAAAAAATTACAGATTATAATATGGCTGTGGGACATCAGCCGTTTGGTGATAGCATGATGGGATATTTTGGTTCTGTCATGCTACCATTCTTTGAGGGCGAGGGTTCTGACGAGAAGAATAAAGACTTGACAGATACTTTAGATATTCTTCGTAAATTCTATGAAGAAATCATGAAATACTACTATAAAAATCCAAATAATCTGAAAAATGACTATAGAATTTATACTGAAAAGGAAACGATCTCCAAGGATGTTGTAAAATATTTTGAGGTGTATGCTAAAGAGATTGTAAAAAAATTCGAAAGTAAGCCAAAGAGTGTTGACGAATCAGTTGTTGACGAGGATATTATTATCGAAAAAAAACCTGAAAATTTTCTATCAGCAAAGACTAATGATCATGATATGTCAGACAAAAGCGTTTCAAAATTAGCTGGACTGATTAATAGATTAGATAACAAATCAAAAGATAAACTAAAAAACTTAATAGAGGCTAAATGAATAGTGAACTATACGGCAAAAATTTCGTAGTACCTAAAGATGTTTTAAATATCATCAGTGCTGCGATTACAAGATATCCTGACAGCGATGGGATTCGTAGGGCTAAGTATATTCTAAAAAATAGGACATTAACATACCAAGCATTAAAAAGGCTCAAACATGATATGGCTGGAATGGGTGCTAATGATGTTCAATATTTATTAGCTGGTGGCGTTGACATGCAAAAATATGTTGATAATAGTCTAAATTCAGCAAGAAAGATTAATATAGGTGCTTTAAATGAATCTGAAAACTTAAACAAACAGGAGAATGCACTCGGTGTTATCGCCAATAAGGATAATAAATTTCTGCTTTTAAAAAGAGGCGAGAACTGTTGGGCTGCTGGTAAATATGGTTTGGCTGGCGGTAAAATAGAGGATGATGAATCACCAGAGGATGCATGTAAACGTGAGGTTTATGAGGAAACTGGAATTAAACTTGACAATATTATAAAAAGATTAACAATTGAAAGAACATATGACGATGTGTTAAATGTCGAGCATATATTCGCTGATCGTTTTAATGGCGATGATTCGGATGTTAAATTAAATGGCGAACATACAGCATATGGATGGTATACAATGCAAGAGATACAAAAAATGGAGACTGTTCCAAATTTAATTGAGTATATATCAATATGTTTTACAAATTATAAATAAACAAATAAAATATTAATTATGAGCAGATTAGAAGAAATTAGCAAAGAATTTAGAGAAGCAAATTTAAAATTTAGCACATTCTCAAAGTCTAAAGAATATGATCAAACTAATTCACGTGCATTATCTGACGGCGACGATCACGGTAAAGGTGAACTTAATAAATCAATCGGAAGTAAAACCGATATCGATAAAAGAAAGGGTGCATTAGCTAAAAATAAATATAGTTCTGGCACTGGTGAATATAATTCATCAAATGCGTAATGTATATGGTATTAAATGAATTAAATATACTTTTTGAAAACATTCAGACTTTTAGAGGCATGCTGAATGAGGGTGTGAGTGCAAATATTTTTCTCGAAGCTATTGAGAATAATAAGTACTTATACATTTACTATGCGTCGCCTGATACAGCGATGAAAGGGTATCGTATTATCAAACCTTTCGTTTTAGGTACATTGTCCGATGGTAGTCTCGCTGTAAGGGCGTGGCAAGAAAGCGGTTCAAGTGACTCTTTTGGAGACCCTAATCGTAGAATTGATCATGAATACCAGAATCATACAAACAGGGAGACTAATAAGACAAGCAGTAAGCCTGCATGGAGATTGTTTAAGCTGGAATATATAACATCCGCTTTACCCACTGGTAAACATTTTAGTGTTGCTCCAGAGGATATTCCTAATAAATATAATGCTGACGATAAGCAAATGACAGGCGGAATAATGGCATCTGTAAATGTAGGTAATGGCAATGATATTGAGGATACTGAAACAGATAATGGCAGCGAAATTACTAAGATCGAGCCTATTAAACCTGTTCAAGGTGCTGAAGAGCCATTGGATATGATTCGAAAGGAAGCCACCCCAAATGATATTAAAGACTTTTTTAATGTGGTTACCAAAGTAAAACATAAGCCAGCGAGGAATTTTATAGTAGTATCTGATAAAAAAGGTGTATCTTTGCGAAATGCGAATGATACAAGAGTTCCTAAAGAATCCATTATAGGTAATCTTAACGACCTCTATCTGAAATTAAATGTGCCGAAAGTAATAAATAATAAAACCTTTCGTAACGATATACATAACAAAGCTGTCAAATATTTCGATAGTCTCAAATCTAAATAAATTGATGATAGCTTAAATTAAATTAAATATTTTATGACAAAAAGCAACATTGATTTAAACGGTTTGCGAAAAGAAATTGACGAAAGACAAGTAGCCAGAAATACTGAAATGGGTATGACTGAAAAGGGTACAGCTAAGGATTTTTTCCTTAATGGTCTTTTGAAATCACGTGAAACTGGTCGTCCGTCTCACGCCACAAAGGTAATTGAATTACTGGCTGAGAAAAAAGACCCTGACACATTGAAAAATGAATATAAAAAAATATTAACAGAGACTCCTGATAATATCCAGTCTCCTGTCAGGAGACCAAATAACAATACAACTGCTGATAGGGATGAACAGTTATTTGAATCCTTTGGCAAGAAAAATAGGACTTTAGCTGAAAGTATTAGCGAGTTTGCATCGCCAGAGATTAAGTCGAAAATTCAGAATAACCCGACTAATTCTGGTAATATTGAACAACTTGTAAATGAATACCTTACAGTTAATTTAGGTGCAATAATGGAAAATACTGTAAACTCGACTTTACTTGAAATGTATAGTGCTGAGAGAATTAAACAAGGCTTGGTCGATAGTCGTGAGGTTCTTCGTAGAATGGTAATCGATATTATTCAGGAAATTCAAACAAATCAGAAGGCAAAGGCAAAAGCTGCGGCAGAATTAAAATAACAAATACAATCTAATTACATGAAAAGAATTATATCTTGGATGAAAAATAGCTCAACAGTTGAGGTTAAAGATAAATGCAAGTTAGGGAAACTTAACGGTAAATCTGCCGCATGTAATCAGGGTGATATGAACAATCTGAAAATTAGTTCAATTGTTAATGAGGAAATTGATGCAAGTGAGGCTTACGGTGCTGATGGAACTGTAAATACATTAATAAACGGTAAACGAGACGTGGGATTATTACTTATGAATAATCTTGATGCTGATGTTAGGAATAATTTATCAATGCATAACATTAATGCGATTCCTATCATTAGAAAGGACGGTACAAAATCATTTATTATTTATACTAATAAGGCAAATGCGTTAAAGCTTCGTGATCACATGAATGCTCATAATGGCTATGCTGCTGATACAACACCAGAAGAGGCTGTGGAAGTGGGTAAATTACTTGGCTATACCGATAAATCTATTAACAATTATATTAAGTCTCGTTTTAAAAAGAATCCGATTGACGAATCTGTAGACCCAAGCGATAGCGAATTCAGTGAAATGGTTTTAAAATTGTTAGAGCCTTTGGAGATTGCCGTGAAAAACAGGGATTTACCTGCTTTTAAAATAGAAATGGCTAAAGATATTAAAGCTATTCGTGAATTTGGCTATAGAAATGGTAATATGGTATTATCCGATTATGTTGACGAAATACAGCAGAAGGTTAATCATTTAGGAATGATGTCTCAGCAAGGCTGGATTCATAAATATTTTAAAAGGGATGATAATGGCGGAATCGCCAGAGACGTTAACGGTAATTTCACAGACCTTGATGGTGAAAGCATTGATTTTTATTTTGATGAGCTAAAAAAAGAATTGGAAGCGCATATAACCAGTGGTAATAGTTTGAATGAAGCCGAAATATATAGTTTAGATCAAATACCTTTCACTGCTGAGATTAATAAGCTCGGCGGAAAGATATACTCTGTTGGCGGTGCTGTGCGTGATAAATATTTAGGTAAAGAGTCTAAAGACCTTGATATTATGATCACAGGCGTTCCTATGGACACTCTTGAACAGATACTTGGTAAATATGGACAAGTAAACCTTGTGGGCAAATCATTTGGAGTTCTGAAATTCAAACCAACTGGTAGTACAGAGGATATTGATGTTGCTATACCACGAACCGACACAGCAACAGGTGCTGGTGGTCATAAGGGCATTGAGACAAAATCAGATCATGCATTACCAATTGAGGATGATTTACGTAGACGTGACCTAACAATCAATGCGATAGCTAACGATATTGAGGGTAATGTTATTGACCCTTTTGGCGGTGTTGATGATATTCGTAATAAAATTATTCGAATGGTCGATCCTTCGGCTTTTACCGAAGACCCTTTGCGTATGCTTCGTGCTGTTCAGATGGCTTCAAGATTTGGTTTTACAATCGAACCTGAAACCATGAAAGCTATTCAGGGTAGCGTTTCGAAGATAAGAGAAATACCATCAGAGAGAATATTAACTGAATTCGATAAAATAGTCCAAAAGGGCGATCATTTAATCGGTGCAAATCTTTTGGTTGAGACAGGTATATACAAACAATTATTCGGAGTTAACCCAATGGTTGATTTCAATTCTAAGGCTGAGTTATTTAGGAATGCTAAAACAATGGGCGAATTTATTTACCTGTTAATTGGCGACACTATAGATGCTCCCGATGAATTCTATAAAACTAAATTGCGTGGTGAGATAAACACCTATAAGGAAATAAAAGCATTGAAGTTTGCATTCGATTCAGAGGGCAATACTGTAAACATATATAAAGCCAGATCAATTGCTTATAATATGTACGCAACATATCCAGAGTCTTTAAAGTCAAACATAATACCTAAGTCTATAAAAATGGCTTGCGACGAATTATTGTCAGGTAAGTATCCAAAGTCAAATGCAGATTTACCTGTAAACGGTAATGATCTTATGAATCTTGGTTTTAGGGGTGAACAAATAAAGAATAAATTTAAGGAAATTTTATTGAAGATATACACTGATAAGCTGAAAAATAATCGTGAGGATATTTTAAAATACATTAGTTCTGATAATAAACCCACACCAGATGGTACTGATGAACCTTTAAATGAAACTATAAAAGGTGGCGAATATGTTATGTATCATGGTAGTAAGCATAAATTTGATAAGTTTACTGATGAATTTGTCGGTAAGGAAAATGCAACCGATCAAGAAGGCCCTGGAATTTACTTCACCGAATCCGAAGAAGAGGCTCATATGTATGGTGAATATATTTATTCTGTTGTATTAAGACCTCGTAAGATGACGAACGCAGCAAATAAGAAGGTTGTATCGGTCTCTATGATGTCATCTTTAATTAAAATGTCTCCTCAATGGAAGGAAGATGCTCAGAATTATGATATAAACCCAAACAGAGGACTTGCTAAAGCGATTTCAATGATGTCAGAGTACGCTGATAACGAGAAGGATTTATACCAACAAATATGGGTTGATTTTTTTAGACATCAGCCCAGATTATTTATTCAAGGCATGTCAAAGCTGGGTTTTGATGGACAACTAATTAATAAGGAATATGGTGGCGTTAGACATATTATAGCGTATAATCCAGCTATAATTACTATTACAAATATGGTTAGTAAAGTTCCTGACGCTACAAGCGAAAACTTTAACTTACAGGAATCTCTTGAACAAGAGGGCGTCGGAGATAAATACGCTGAAAAGAAATTTGGTATCCCAGACCCTGATGACGAGTTTGAAAAGGATTATAAGCTTCATAACCTACTAATGTCTGAAAAACCTGTAGCATATGTTAAAAATTATGATAATGTAAATAATATACGTGAAAATGTGGGGATATATAAAAATCCGCAATCTTTAAGTAATTTTGATCAATCTACACGTGCCATTGCTGATGTTTATGGTAATATTTATGTTGCTCAGAAGAATGGTAATTTCATTCATGGCGAAATGGCGGTAGCTTTAAAATTTGCTGTTACCGATGATAGTTTTTATGATAATCTTGATCGATTTTTACTTCTTAATCGTGTTGGTAATACTAATACATTCGGACTTAGCGATACAACCAGTAGTTATGTAAATGCTGACGAAAGTGATCGTAGAATAGTTATGTTGAAGATATTTAAAAAACTGATTCAAAAAAACTCACAGTTTAGGTATTATGATAGATATTTTTTAGATATTAAGAGCGATAATAAACCAATTAACGATACCAAGATTACCCAAGAAGGCGTTGGCGATAAATATGCTGCAAATAAATTCGGAATTCCTGATCAGGATGATGAATTTGAAAAAGAGTATAAAACACATTTGCAGACACAGGAAGAAAAGCCTATGGCATATGTTTTAGACACTAAAAGTGATCGTATTGCGATATATAAGAATCCACGATCATTGGCTAATTTTGATGCTGACGTTCGAGCAATTGGTGACCCAAGCGGTAACATTTACGTTGCTCTACAGGATAAATATTTTACGCATTCAAGAATGGCTGAGAATATTGGATTGTTTACAAGCGGTAACGAGATTTACTCAACAGAGAACTTAAAAAAATACACGTTGATGCATAGGATCGGTCTAACCAATGGATTTGGCTTAGGTGATGCTCAATATGAGATAATGAATGATGAGTATGAGAATGATGGCTCGTTAATAGCTAATTTAAGAAATTTTAAAAAAAGAAATCCTCAATATAATTATTATCCAGATTTTTATAAATTTGTAAAACCCAACGATAAATTTGTTGAGGAGTCTGTTAATGAACTAAGTTCCGTAAACCCAATGAGTAAGAAAAAGCTTGTAAAATATTCAGCCGTTGTTCTTGATGATAAATCAATCAATAAATTACGCAACGCTTTCGCTGATTTGATTCCAGATGATTATAATCAATATAGAACAAATGCCTCTGGTGGCACTGAACTTATATGTGATCATATGACAATTAATTTCGGAGAGATTGACAGTTTTTATGAGAAATATTTAGGATATACACTTAGATTAAAGGTCGAGAGTTATGCCATTGATGAAAATGTTATGGCTGTTGGCGTCTCTGGATTCGGGTCTATTAATGATAATAGACATATAACTCTTGCTGTAAACGATAATAATGGGGCAACTGCGAAAATGTCAAATGATCTGAAAAAATGGATACCTTATCGTAAACCTCTATTTCTAATAGGACGTGTTACGGAAGTACCAGTTTAAATTTAAAAAGTAACTATTTATAATCATGAGTACAATAGACATGCAACATAGACCATCGTATTTACCTCAAGTAAATGCTCCATTTGATATCGTTATCGATAAACTTGGTGCTGAAGGGGTGAACGGTAGAATTATTGACATCAATCCTTCAATATTAAAAGCTTTACAGGGTATTACTTTTTCACATGAGGTTGATGATGCAAATATCGATGACGATGAAAATCCTATTTGGATTAATAATGAATTATTCGTTCTCGATGGTCATCATAGACTTGTTAAGTCGCTATATGCTGGTAAGAAAACTATTAAAGCCGTACTTGTAGACCTTGATCATAAAAATGCTTGTAGACTTTTAAATAAAATACAGGATATATATGATTACGATCAACAAAAGGAAGCTGAGAATAGCAATGTTCCGAATAGTTTTTTAGATTCTATTGAGGGTACTATTGAGGAGGCTGATATTGACGGCGATTCGATGAACGTTGTTAAACTTATAGGTTATCGTAAAGATAATTTTAAGGATAATTCAACTAACGGCAATTTTTTCACATTATCACCTAAAGAGGGTATGAAAAAATATGAAATTGAGTTCGACAATATTTTAGATACTGATAAATTGGGTGTCTCTTATAAAAGCAGTCAGAATCCTGTGGATGTATTAGCGAGGATATGGTTTCCTCATGTAAACTTTAATGCTATTTCACAAGAGAATAATATTAGTGAGTTTAATTTGAAATGTAAAGCAATCGCTGAAAAGGCTAAAAAATATGGATTTGATGGAATCAAATACGGTGAAATATTAATACAAGGATTTTAAAAAAAAAAGCTATGGGAATATATAAAATTACAAATACAACGAATAAAATTGATAAGAGACAGCAAGGATTTAATAGTCTTGTATTAATTGATTATGTGAATAACATGGAGAAACAGAGTAAACCATTAAATGCTGGCGAAACATTATTTATTGAAATAAGCGCATTACCCATATCAATTCATAAGCTAAGAGCTAAGAATATGATATCTGTATCCGAAGCCAGTAGGTCTGAAATGTTATCAAATGTTAGTACTGTTTATAAACAGTTAGTACCTGTGGAGCCTGTGGTTGTTGAAAAACCATCAATAACTAAAAAAATACGATAATTATTATATTTCTTTAGAAAACGCTTTGTTATGTCAAAATAATATTGTTACTTTGCAATAAAGATACAATATTATTTAATTATGGAAAAAAAGCTAAAAATACTGTTTTATAATACCGATGTCGCAGGCATTAATTATTATAGAACCCTGACCCCAGCAATGGAGGTTGATAGAAATCATAGTGATGAGTTTATAGTAGAAATTAATCCTAATATTAATTTTGAAGAACCAAACATTATAGATTATCTTACGTCGTTTGATATAATTCATTATCATAAAGAATTATATAACCCAAGAAAATACCCAAGTTTCCGTAAGGCTTTAAAAGAAGCTGGTACTGTACTTATATTAGACGTTGATGACTTCTGGCAATTACCCGAATCACATCCTTTGCATGACTTTTATATACATAACAGACTTCAACAGTATATCGAACTTGCTGTAAAGAATGCTGATTATGTCACAACGACAACTGAATTATTCGCTGTCGAATTGCGAAAATTAAGTGGAAAGGATAATGTATTTGTGATTCCTAATTCAGTTGACCCAACATCTATGGATCAATTTGTTAATAACAGGACACCCGACCCTGATGGTAAAATCAGAATAACTTATATGGGTGGCTCTTCACATCATGGCGATTTAACTCAATTAAATGGCGTGGTAAACATTTTAAATGCTGATTCCTTGACAAAGGATAAGTTTAAGATCATTTTGGCTGGCTGGGACATTAATGGCAATCAAACCGATATTAAATTCAATCAGGAATTCGGTAAAGAACTTCAAGAACGTAAATTATATAATAATAAGATTATTAAGCTTATTAATGCTAATAAGGGTGATATTTCTGATATTAATGAGTTACCACAAGAATTAAGGGATAAGTATCCTGAAAATGTTTTTGTGAAAACAGAAAGACCTATCACACCTCAAGAATCATCGTATTATCTTTATGAGGAAATATTGACAGATAATAATAGAATTATTAAGGATAAGGAATATCTATCATTTTTGAAAAAATATGATAGGAATCACACCTATCCTAATGAGGGTAATTATGCAAGAAGATGGACTCAAAAGGTTAATGTTTATGCAAATGTGTTAAATGAGACAGATATTGTTATAGCACCATTAGCCGATAACCTGTTTAACAGAATGAAATCGAATCTTAAACAGGTTGAGTGTTGGACAAGGGGTTTACCAATTGTATGTAGTGATATTCCAACATATAATGTTGATGGCAGACATATGGAGAATTGTATTTTGATTCCATCGCAAAAGAACTCAAATAAATTTTGGGCTAAGTATTTAAAGAGACTTATTCTCGATAAAGACCTTAGAGAGAAGTTAGGAACTCAACTGCATAACGACTTTAAAACTGCTTTCAATTTGATTGACGTTACAAATAAACGAGTCGAGATTTATAAAAAAATCGCAACAAAAAATGATTAATTGGATTAGAAATATATTTTACAGTATAGCAATTAGAATCGGCATGGCATTAAGCTATGCCGATGAGCTAATTTTTAAACCAATCGATCACGCTGTATCTGAGGGTTATAAAAAGATACAAAGACATCGTCATAGAAATAACACACTTGAATCGTTCTATAATGGTACTGAGGACGAGAAATACACTAAAGAGTACTACGAGATTCTAAAGAAAAGCGATGAATTTAGAAAGAAATCCACACCTTTTCAGGTTGCAGCGGCAACTGACCGTCATGGTATGAATTTCGGTAAAAAGGATAAATGGGGTCGTAGATATGAACATTTTGGTTTTTTCGATGAAAAAAACAAGAATTCAGGCAAAACCCTTGAAGAGGTTATAAACGGCGAGTATAATGATAGACGAACAGATGACGATGAATATCAGATTGAGTATATTTATAATAATACTCCGTTTGAAATCGGATTCTCAAAATCTGTGGATATTATGACAGAAGTTGAAGCTGATAAATTCATCCTAAATGACGCCCCAACATTATCCAAACAACTTGAATTCCCTATAAAATGTCTCAGGGAAACCGAAACATTGAATAAGATTGAACAGCTGACAGAGATTATGCATGTGAAAACAATTGGGAGCGAATTGCTTAGGCTTGAATTTTTCATACCAGCTAAATACGGCTCGATTAAACTTGCTGATGACTCTAAAATAGTTAAAGACCTTATAAATATTGATCAAGTGTTTGTAAAGGATACTTATGGTAAACTTATAGGCTATAAAATCCATAGCTTTGTAAAGAGAATCACAACTAAAGATAAGAATGACGATAACATTTATGATGTGTTTAAGTTCATGGTAAAAGAAATAAAAGAGGTAAGATAATATGAAATATAATGATGTGAAAACGCTTAGCGATGATTTTAGTAAATTAATCGCTTATGGTAGGGTGAATAAAATTTCAAACACCTATTACAGTAAAAAATTGAATGAAATAGAAGAGATTATATCAAAGGAGATTGCGTCTATCGAGAAAAGTATATCGCCAGAATTGAAAAACCTTGAAAAGGCAATTTTTAAGTTTGCTGATGAAAATATCGGAAAAGAATTAGATACGATTGATAAATCAATTGAGGCACGATTCCGTTTAGGTTTTGAAAATTTGTCCGAAGAGGATAAGAAAAAGCATACGGATTTATATGCGGACTATACAACATTTATGGAACTTGAGTGTGATATGAATGTTAAATTAATAGATTTGAATCAATGCCCTAATGTTGATTTCGATTATGACGCATATAAATTAGTAAAAAACTTTTTAAAATAAATGAGTTATTTTTTAGATAATTTGAAAGAGTCCTTAGAAAAGGGTGATTTCAATTCGAAATCAGCAGCGAATATAAATAAAATAGCTGAGTTGTCGGAGAGTAAATTAGGCAATCTTGAGCAGATTAAAGAGAAGCTTGAAACTATTCAGAAAAATCTACCAGCAGTGGATGCTGCTACGGCTAATGCCGCAAGCGTATCATATGAGGCAGAGATTAAGAAATTACAGGATGCTGATGCTGCGTTGTCAAGACTTGCTCAGGCATTTCAAATGGACGATGATCTTACACAGGAAATCGCTGCGATTGACTTAGCCAAAGCCAATGTCATTGAAATGGTAAAAAATATATTAGCTTATATTGAGTCGTTAACACCTGATTTAGAGAATGGTGGCAAAGAGTTTCAAACATCTTTACTTGAAATTAAAGATAAATATGAAAAAATGCTTTGATTTGAGATAAATTTATTATACTTTTGTATCGTTAAATTTTAATAATTATATATATTTGTATGGCAACACATTTTGAAAAAGCAAGTGATGAATTAGAACAATTGTTCGATTCGGTGGTTGAGGAAACTTCTTTACCAAGTTGGTTAGTGTTTAAGTTACTTTGTAATGTAACTCAGAAAGAACTTACCAAAATCGTTAGAAATAATGATTTAGTAGTATTGTTATCAGAGGGCGTCGATTTTGCTATCGTTATTAACGAAAAAGCATTTGATATGTTAACTCCTGAATTTCAGAAAATCGCATTGCATGAATGCTTGGCAGGTGTATCAGTATCCGACACTGACGCTGTTTCGCTTAACAAACCAGACTTTACCACATTTACAGGTGTCTTAAAGAAATTTGGTGACGACAAGGTTATCACATTCAAAGAGTCTGTAAAAAGCGTTTATGATAAAATTCGTGACGAAGAAACACAGTTAAAAGCCGAAAAGGGCATTAAACGTGGTCGTAAACCAAAAGCTTGATCGTAAATAGTTTAAAAATATCGAAAAATCCTAATTCAATGAATTAGGATTTTTTTTTGTTTGTATTTATATAAAAACTATTGAATGGGTGCATATAACATAAAATTTCCAATTATTGATAATAATATTACTAATACCTTTTTTGAATTAAACAGAGTGACAAAGGATGCGTATACTTCCGATTTAATGTTATTACTGTTAACCCAAAAAGGCGAGAGATATTATGATTCAGACTATGGCACAAACTTAGAAAAATATTTGTTTGAGCCTAATGACGACACAACAGCGACAGATATTCTGGAGGAAATAAAAAGGACTGTATCCAAATACATGCCGAATATAACAATTAAGAGTGTGACATTTTCAAGATCAGACACAGATAATTCTCTCAGCGATGACCAGATAGTTGTTAATATCAGCTTCGTGTATATGGACGATACATTTTCAGAACCCGATACCCTAACATTAAAATTTTAATATAAAAATATACAATGACAAATATTATAAGATATTCAAGTAAAACATTTGGCGATATCAAAACCGATTTAATAGCATACATAAAACAACAATATCCCGAAGTGCTTAGTGATTTTATGGATTCGAGTGTTGGCGCAATGCTTATAGATATTAATGCTGGTGTTAATAATAACCTATCGATGAACATTGATAGGGCATATCAGGAAACTACTCTTGAGAATGCACAGTTGAGAAAATCTATGATTGATATCGCTAAAAATATGGGATTTAATATTCCAAATAAAAGACCATCAGTCACCATTGTCGATTTTTCGGTTGATGTCCCTGTATTGGGTGATAAACCCGATGCATCGTATTACCCAACTCTGGCTATAGGTGCTCAAATTATGGGTGGCGGTAAGATATTCGAAACACAGGATGTTATTGATTGGAGTTCGCCAATTAGCAATTTAGGTGACCCTAATAGATCGATCATACCTAATTACGACACAAATGGCAATATAATTAGCTACAACATTACAAAAAGGGAGATAGTCATCAACGGATCAACAACAGTGTTTAAAAGGGTTATAAATAGCTCTGACGTTGTGCCATTTTTCAGTGTAACATTACCTGATAGAGACATTATCGAAATTGAGAGCATAATATTAAAGGAAGGAACGTCAAACCCAAGCAACCCAACAAATGACGAGTTTAATAGCGGCGATGCAATTGGCTTATTTAGATATTATGAAGTTGAGTATTTAGCCCAGCCAAAAATATTTGTTGAGAATAGTAGTATATCTACTGGCGATATAAAGAATGGAATGTGGATTGACATTAATAAGAAATTTATTAAGGAATTTACATCTGACGGCTATTGCAGAATTATTTTCGGTTCTGGTGATAGCGACGTCGATACATTTAAAAATGGATTCATAAAAAATGGCGTTACTAATAAGAGTTTTCTCGATAATTTCCTCAACAACACAGCTCTTGGCGATAAACTAAAAGAAAACTACACATTATATGTTAAGTTTAGATCAGGCGGTGGTTCAGATACGAATATTGGTGCAAGTGCTTTAAATCAGCTTGGCTCATACAATTTAAAATCAAATGGATCACGTCAAGACTTTAATACAGCTGTTTCAAAGAGCTTAAAGGTTAATAACCCAATAGCAGCCATAGGCGGTAATGACGGATTATCGATAGAACAGATAAGGGAACTTGTAAGATATAATTATTCAGGTCAGAATAGATGTGTCGGATTATCCGATTATGCTGTTCAATTATATAAGATGTCTGGAAAATTCGGTTCACCATTTAGGGTAAATGTTTATGAATTAAATAATAAGGTTGTTGCAAGTATGATCGGAATTGGTTCTGACGGTAAATTATCTAACACCAGTAACACCATCTTAAAGGAGAATATTGCTGAGTATTTAAGTGGGTTTAGAATGGTTAACGATTATGTTGAGATAAAGGATGGCAGAATATACAATTTAGCTATTGATATTGATGTTTACGTTAATACGTTATCAGATAATCAGATCGCTAACAATATTATTAACGCAGTTACAACATATTTTAATATAAATGATCATGAAATGAATGAGGATATATTCTTAGGTAAACTAAACAACACTATAAATAATATTAGCGGCGTTAACAATGTTATAAGTATGAAAATTTATAATAAGGTTGGCGGAGTTTATTCTGTAAATCCAGTTTCACAAGCAATTACTAACACCTCTACAGGCGAAATAACGATCATTAACAATGCTATTTATTCTGACCCTGACTCAATGTTCGAAATAAAATACCCTGAAAAGGATATTAGAGTGTATTTAAGAAAAAGAACTGATATTTAATGGAATTGATTAAGAAGAAAATATTGTGGAAAGTAAAACAGGAGTTTAATAACGACGGTACTTTTAAATTTGTTGATGATTTAGATGCTGTTTATAGCTTTAATATATGCTTAACAACAGATTTGGTTTATAATGAGCCGCCCTTATCAGCCACAACATCATTTTCTGGTACAACATGCTTTATATCGGGAGCTACTGTTCAGTCAAGACTTTCAGAATTAACTAAATATGCTCCAGCAACAGCGGCTACATTAAGTGACTATTACATTATCAGACCGATAACAGGTGGTACTGGCGTGGTATCAGATGACGGCACTCATATCGTTTATTATATTGATAATATCCAATATATCGATAACAAACTTAATAATGTTACGGTGGCTAATTTTCAGGGTATGGGATATACATCGCCTGATTTCGCTGAGTCTCTTAGTAATGCTATGAATCAGCGATTAACGATGGGAATAATGGTTGTTAACGATGAGATTATTTATACCGATGATTTAATTGTTGGTTTGGCTACAGAACCCAATATTATTAGTGATGTGTTTATTGATCGTCAAAATATTAGCGTTTTCGACTCTGTCTATAGACTTGAGCATATTGATAGCATATTACAGCTTGAGACATATGTGGGTGGTGGATTTTTTAATATCATTAATAATATATAATAATTGTCGTATTTATTAACAAATAATAGTTTATGAGTATAGGTGTAACTGGCGCAATAAGATCATCCGATGTTAGTATTGATGATATTAGCGTTTATTATAATTTCGTATCAAATAGAGAAACAAGCAATACTTTAATGGTATCCGTTCCCTCAGCATCTGTTTTAGAGTACTGTACGATCTCAACCACTGATAGCGAATATGTATCTGGTATGGAAAATCTTATAGAGGGAATGTATAATCTAAAATTACCAGCATCTATTTTTAATCAAAAGGGGATATATACAATATATTTAAAGCCTAAATCTTACATTATACCTATATTGGATTGCGGTGTATTATCAGCAATGCCAACAACTAAAGGTATTATAATTGATTCAACATTATTAACATCATCGGCTTTAAAATCGAATAATGCTTTACAGGGTTATAGAATTGAGTATATCAATCAAGACCTCACAAAACTTAGAAACGTCACAAGAACTGTTGTAACCTCAAATAAGGTTGTGCCTGTTCAGGAGAATGTAGGCTCAACATCACAAAAAGCTATCAGATATCGATTAGACGACTCTGGTACACTTATATTTCTTCAGTTGACGCCAAGTAGTCCTTCAGAGATCAAGCCTAATGTATTACCATTTATAGGCATACCATCGCAATATATAATCCTATCTAATACAAATTTTACGCCAGTGTCAATTGAGGTTGAATTTGTTGAAAATACAGTCCAGACCTTATCGGATGTGTTACTTGGAAATCAACTAAAGGATGTTGATAATGGTATATTAACGTTATACGATGGTGAGGGTATTATTAGGACTCAGTATGACTTATTAACCTATGAGGATGATATTACAAAATCTGTATCGTTAGAAGCAAAAAGAAAACGAGTTGATAACATTGATGCCACCCAGATAATACCTGAAGGTATATAATTTTCACGCCATTAAGTTTTGCTTTTTTATGTATTTATTAAAAAAGCAAAACTGTGGCTATAAAAAGAGTTTTAACATATAATCAGGATCAGAATGTCAATGGTGGAAACTTTAATAACATTACATCTGAAACCATTTTTTCATTCGGTAAGTTTAGAGTTACTTCAAATTTCGATAACAAAAGAACTGTCAATCATAGTAATAAGCTGAGCGGATTCGTAAAGCCTATCACATTGGAGACCCTCGGCGTTACCAAAACACAATCCGATTTAATTTTCTCTAACACCAATGAGATAAAATTAAATTTAGAAAAATCTGACATAAATAAATATATTAGATTTGGCTCTGCTTATGAGTATTTTAGATTTGCTGTGCAAAACATAATCAGTAATTTCCCAGGTAGCTTGTTCTCTAATTCACAGAAGGATAGGAGTCAAATCGTAACATATTATGATTATTTATTCGACCCAATAAGCAATACCTCAACCTTCAAAGTGCCTGTATCTGTTATAGATAGTAAATTTAATTTAACATATAACAGTGACTTTAGCACACACTATACAGGTACTGAATTAAGTAATGTTTGCATATCATTTGAGAAATACGCAATATGGTCTACATTCAATTCCGAAAATTCATATAAGATAACAAGTTTTACAGGATACGATTCTGTAAACGATTTTATAATTATCACAGCAGAAGGCAATCCTTTTGAGTTTACAAATAATTCAGCTTATGGTAAGTTTGACTTCCATATAAAGCCAAATGTTAATGTATTCGATGAATATAGACTTGGCTTGAAGGATTATGAGAGATATATGTTATCAGAGAGGGTTGATAAAGGTTTTTCATTCACTGTAAATAATCCATCAATAAATGATGATGGCGAGATTGAATATATTAACAGTAACTTGATATGGCCTACCATTGATGGCTATAATATAGACATAAATAATATGCCTTATAAGCAATTTTTAGAGGCATTATTAAATATTGGCGGTAAATTTGATGCTATAAAAACTGACTTAATTGCCAGATTTTTGACAACATCATCACTAAAAGCTTATGATTTAACTGATAATAATAAAATCACTAAATTATTAAGGACTTATGGCTATGAGTTTGATCAACTCAGAATATTTGTGGATTCGTTACAGTATGTTAATCGTGTGTCATATGATAAGAAGGACAATGTTCCTGATGCATTCGTTTCAAATTTAGCTCAAACATTTGGCTGGGATTATTTCCCAATTACCAATGAGGTTGATTTAATGAATAGCTTATTATCTGTTGATGATAAGGAAAGAAATTTAAATTCCGATTTATTGCCTCTTGAAATAGATATCGAGGTTTGGAGACGAATTTTAATTAACACCAACTATTATTGGAAATCAAAAGGCACAAGGGATGCTATCAAGTCTATATTTTTACTTATAGGTATTCCTGAGCCATTTATTAATATAACTGAATATGTTTATACTGTTGATGGTAAAATTAACCCCGCAGAAAATTCACCATTAAGAATAAAACAGAATTATCCTACGAATTCATTACCATTTGATGTTAACGGATATCCTGTTGCGCCTTTGGAAACTAATGACTTCTATTTTCAGGTGTCTGGTAATACGGATAGTGGACAGGATTATATGAATGTTTTTAGAAAAGCTGGCTTTGATCTTTATCAGACAATTGATAATAAAAAATCATGGGTACAGTCTGGCGAGACAATTCGTTCACATCAGTCAACTCCTCAATATTATCAGGAAGATAGTAGACTTGTTTTAAATACCAAAGAAGTCGATGTCGGATTAGACGTTGCCAGAGGTATTGAGTATGATATGTTTTCATATGCTAAAACAAATGCTATTCCAGATTCTAATTTTTTTATAAATTTATCATTAGATCATAGTAATAGCGACACTGTATTTACGTTGCCTTATATGCCAGAGGGTGATGTTGAGGTTAGATTTAACGGTATTCTATTAAGTACCAATAGAAGTGGAAATACTGGCACTACATCATATGACATTGACTATTCATTATCTGGAAATGTCGTTACTTTAAACAATCCTGTATCTGGAAGTGATGATGTTGTTGAGATAACATACATCTATAAAAATAGTTTGGTAGCCAATGATACACTTGTTAGATATATTTCAACAAGAGTATCTGCAAATGCTGTGGGAACAATTCTACAACTACCATCAGAACCTAATGGAAAGGTTCAGCTAACAATTAACGGTATTGAATTGATAAATGCTGGAACTGGAACAGGAATTGATGGTGATTATAAGATTAATCCGAGTGACCCTACGCAGATACTGATACTGAATTCATTCTTTACTGATTACCTTATTATAGACCCTATTGTTCAGGTTACATTTGTGATAGTTTCAAATAATACAGTCAATATGGATAATGAAATACTTTACTATAACTCAAGTGATAATAGTAAAGTATTCTTCGATACCACCATTGGTAAGTATGTTTTAATGATTAATTACAGGGTAAATAAGCCAAGTGATATAAAAATATTGATGAACGGTATTGGTCTTGCCGTTAATAGTGATTATTATATGGATATATCTAATCCTTATAAGATTGTGTTAACACAACCAATCGCACATTATACCGTTTTTAGTGTTTATTATTTAAATACCTATAAGGTATACGGTATTGATAATATAACACAATTATCATTCATGGATTTTATTGATCAGACTCAGAAAAATTTAATTAATGCTAAGAATCGTAAAACAATTACAGACGGCAAAGGCGGATGGTATCCATCTTTGCTGAAAGTTTATTTGGATTATTTAAAAAATGGACTATCGCAGGTTGATGATCTGAATCACTCCAATGGCTATACTTTTTCAAATCTATATGCATTCCTTAACAAATATAATGCTTTCTTTCATAAATTCGTTGACAAATTATTATCACCGACAATTATATTAAGAAAAAGTGGCATGATTGTTCGAAACAGTATGTTTACGAAACAGAAATTCGCTTATCGTAGAGGTGCTTATATGGGCATGATCGCATTATCTGGCGATACTGAAAATGCTACGGTTTTTAATACTGATTACAATTTCAAATATCTTGGCGATGATGGCAGTATTATAAAAAAATTACAGCCTATGCCGTTATACGAATGGCTTGACGATGTTGTAACCACCACAACCACCACAACCACCACAACAGTATCGCCATGTGTGAGTAATCCTATGACTATATCGTTCACATCAACAAACCCAACCACTGTTGGTGCTTCTGACGGAACGGCAACCGTAGCAGTTGTTGGAGGATCATCTCCATATGATTATGTTTGGAGTGTTGGTCAGTATACTTTAAATAGTTCATCGGCAACTAACACATCTACAGGCTTATCAGGTGGATCAGAAATTATGATTATGGTTACTGATAGTATGGGATGCTCAGTAACAGGTTCAACAATAGTTGGCGCATTTGTATTTGATGCTGATTATATGGTATTAACCTATCAATTTACCGATGGTAGTGATTTAGATACAAGGACTCGAATTGTTAGTCCTAATATTGGACAATCAACTCAGCAAGATTATCTTGGATGGGGCGTTCCATCTGGGTCATCTGGGTCAGGAAGGACTATTTATCCCTCAACAGGAATTCCAATTCTAACATGGGGTGGCGATAATATGGGTATTGGTTTTGAGGCTGTAAAAATCGATTTAATAAATTTTAAAACATTGTATCCGTTAGAAGATACAATTGTAGTCGATGCGAGAGCATTTTGGTATGGCGTGAGTGGCACTACAGCCGTAAATGTCGCAGCATCCTTATATAAAGGCGGTACAATGATTAGACAGGCTGATACGGGTACTGGATATAATTTTATAAATACTGGATATACAAGTACGTATAATATCGATTCAACCTCAACAGTTGTGCTTTCTACAGGTTATCCTGTTAAAGCACTTAGTAGTGGTGATCGTGTTGCAACATTAACATACACGATTTCAACAGGTTTAGGATACATAAACGGCAATGACACATTAACACCATCAGTATAAAAATTAATTTATGAAGATATTAATAGCATTACCAGATAATAATTACTATGTATGGCAGATTTTGGTTCAGATAAATAATTTTAGAAAATTAGGGATTGAGCAAGATGTTATATACGTTGTAGGAAAGCACAAGGGAGCTAAGTATAACAACAATATGTTGAAAATAGCTGCTGATAGTTCAATCAAATGTAACTTTCATTTCTATGAAGATCAGCGTAAAAATACTAAATACGGTGTATCATTTAGGCATAATATATTAGCTCAATTCTTTGAAATGTTTCCATTTTTAAATAAAGAGACATTTTTCTTTACAGACCCTGATGTTATATTTACTGAGAAAATGGACTTAAGTAAGTATGATCATGATAATATATGGTATCTTAGTGATACACGTTCATACATTGATAGTAATTATATAAAAAGTAAAAGCGTTGAGTTATTTAAGGGTATGTGTGATATTGTTGGCGTATCGCCATCTGTTATTGAGAGTAATGATAAAAATGCTGGCGGTGCACAATATATGATAAAAAATGTTGATGCTGAATTTTGGAGAAAATGTGAAAGAGATTCCGAGACATTGTACGAATATATGGTGTCAACGTCTAAAATATATTCACCAAATTATCCTATACAGGCTTGGACTGCTGATATGTGGGCTGTTTTATGGAATGCAATATATTTTAATCACGAGGTTAAAATTGATAAAGGTCTTGATTTTGCATGGGCTACTGACGGTATTCATAGATGGTATGAATGCCAGATATTTCATAATGCTGGCGTTACCGAGAATAATGGTGTGCTATTTATGAAAACAGCTCACCAATTATCTCCTTTTAATAAGAGTATTAGCTGTAGCGAGAAACACTGTTCATACAATTACGTGAAAGAGATTAAAGAAACTGAGATAAACTTTAAAAATTTAATATTTTAAACTATATGGGTAATCGAAAATATTTATTAACGTTAACAGATTTGAGAAGTCATTGTATTGGCGGAAAGTATACTTCCAGCTCGTATGATTTAATGGGTGCTTTTGTATTTGATAATGTAACGTTTATAGCATTAACAATGGATAGTGCGGCTGCTCTTTCAGATGCAGACTATGAATTTCGTGTACTTAATTTTTTAAATTACGTTGGAGTTGAATCAAAAAAGGATATTGATAGTCTTTTGGCAGATTCAATCACATAACTATTAAAGTTTATAGTATTTATTAAAAAATAGAATATATGGCATTTATTGAAAAAAATGATCCCACAGTATTAAGTATAAAATTAACAACAAAAGGGAGAGAATTACTATCAAAAGGTAAGTTAACTTTTGATTATTTTGCTGTTGGCGATAGTGAGATTGATTATAATCTAATTAAAGCTTCGACGGTATTTGACCCGACATATTCGCCTTCTATTTTAAGACCAGCCGATAAGAATCCTGATTTAATATCATTTATCACAAATACAAGTGGAAGCACTGAATTCAATGCTATAACAAGTGTACCGTCATATCCGATGATCGTTGAGAATACTATTGATTCAGTGGGATTTTTTAATATTGATAGCGGTGGGACAGTAACCATTAAAACGAGCACTGAATATGTTAAACAGCCTAATGCTAAAGTATTATTAAGCGAATTAATAGGTAGTAATACATTAAAGCTATATAAATCTGTAAACTATGTAGTGGGTTCTCCTGAACCATCCATTGGTGATATGGTTATGATAAAAATGAATAACCATAATGGTGACACTTTAAATAATACTGTCGAAATAACAAATCCTAAGCCGTATCTATTCTATAAAATTGAAGATGTAATAAGTGGTACATTGAGTGGTGATGATTTGGAGGTTACTGTCGATAGATCGTTACCGAGTTATATTAATGATGGCGTTGGCAGCTATGCAGGTGTAATAGTATTCTATAATTCATATAGCGGCTCAACGATTTACGACTCTGTTGATTACCTATCAGATGCTGTTTTGTCTTTTTATAGTAATGCTCAGTGCGATATGCCTGCATTTCCTTATTGGAAAATGTCTATCTTATACACTGAAAATATTGCTGGTGCTATAACTGGAACTACTAAATATCCAGAATTTAAAACCTCTGAATATGCTGGTTTTGTCTCATATATTCAGAATCAGAGTGCTATTATAAGAAAAATGGGTGTTATTCATTATACAAATTCTTCGCCGTCAAATCAATATGGTGAGGGTTTTTACAGAAACACACCTGAATTATATATTCCAACAATAATGTGGCATAAAGCCAGTGGTACAACCCTTGGTGTTAATTTAAAAGCATTTGGAGCGTCAAAAAAACTTGATGGCTTAAATACAGCATATTATGACTTAGCCGATGATAATAATAATATCGTTGGCAAAATATTGAATAATTTAAAACTATTCGTAATTGAAGATCAGGAATTATTATTTGCAATGTCTTACAAGGCAAATAGATCATGGACTCTACCTGATTATCGTGTTGGACTTAACAGCGTTATAAGTAACTGTCCATCATGTCAAGCATCTTTCGAGGTTAGCGGCAATACACCAACTATATACGGTGACGGTACGTTAAGTGTATATAATATACAGAATGTATCGGATTCAACCTTATTACTTGAAGTTTATGAGGGTTCTAATAGAATTTACTTCCAGCCTATTTTAGCTTCTGGTATTACTTTAACAAATTTGACAGGTGGTGTATATTCGTCATATTTATATGATCTTGGCGTACATGATTGTAAAGTAACTGGTAACACTGTTACAATAATTCAACCAGTTACCACAACGACAACATTGCCGCCAACCACAACAACCACAACGACAACATTGCCACCTGCAACCACAACATTGTCACCTGCAACCACAACTGTAGCACCTACAACCACGTTAGCACCTACAACGGTAGCACCAGTAAGTCGAATACATTTCTTTAATTCTGGCGGTGTTATCGAAGAGTTAAATTCGCTTGGTCAAACATTTACAGTGACGTTGGATTACGTGATTGATGCATCGTGTGATAATGTGGGCACAAGCGGTGCTGACGCTAATCAGGCGACCACAAGAATGTTATATAGCATCGATAATGGCGTTAATTGGATTGAACGAGACACTGTTACAGCAACTGTAAGCGGCGGTAATTTTCCTACTGAACAGTCTGATGTGCAAACATCATCTGGAAGTATTGTTATCACAGGTATTACGAACATCAGCATGATTAAAGTTGATGCTCAGATTGATTGTGTTGGCGGTTTAAATGCAAAATCAGGCTCAGCAATTGTAACAATAGTCTCAGCCATAGTTGATTTTGGTGCAACATCTATTATATGTAGTGATATCTGGGGTAAAAATTGTATTGATGGTGCTTATGTTGATTGTACAACAACGCCGATAACTACAACAACATTAGCACCCACAACTACGGCTGCGCCTCGGCAATATTGGCATGCGTTATCAAAATGTATTCCAAACGGTACTACCTATTACACAGGGCCTCGACCAACGAATGATCTAAGCGATGGTATGAGGGTTGAGGGAGCGACAGGCGTATTTTACGTTGTAACAAGCGGATATCTCTTCGACCCAATGTTGGGTACAAACATAAGCGTTACAAGAGTTTCTGGCGATCCATTTAGTTGCCCACCAGCATAAATAAAACAAATATAAAATGACAGGACATACAGTATTTTTTTCTTATAGATTCTTAACAGACGTTAAATATGGTTACGGTGATGCGATTCACTGTAACTATATAAATAAAATGCAGATTGACACTCCTTTTAATAAGGATGTTAGTTTGTATTTCGAGGATATTAATGACTTTAAATTTCTAACCGATAGTAGTGGCGTTATAGGCTATAGAGCTAAACAAATGGAGATTCTTATTCAGGTTGTTGATAATTCATCATTCAATAGCTTGAATGATGTTATCGCCGACTCAAAAGAGTGGAGAATATATCCTGTTACAGATCAGATTAAATTTTATACCGCTGGGGACGATATTTTAGCTGTTAATTTAATTCAAACCATTTTTAAAATATCTTTAAATAGATACACTGAGGCTGACTACTATGATTTAGGCTATATTGACTATTCAACACCTTTTATTAATGGTAGCACTTTGAATTTTGGCGACGAGGAAATTTTCTTTGGTAATGTTAAGACGCATATTGAAGCGATTGCACATTGCACTGAGATAGATATACATTTGCCTTTGAATGAATTTAATATAACAACTAATAAAACATGGGATGGATTATCTACGTTAATGATATCCGAAGTGGGCATATATAATTCTGACAAAGAGCTTGTAGCAATAGCTAAGTTAAATTATCCAGTTTCTAAAGATTCATCAATAGCAAGAACACTTGTATTTGGAATAGACTTTTAATTAAATTACATATGAAAAAAATTTGGTACTTAATAATAGCGATAATCTTAATAATAATCGCTATTATAATCTTCACAAGCAAGCCTAAAAAGAGAGCAGTTCTTCAATTCCCAACGGCAATCGTTATAAATAATTATACTGATGCTAAGTTAGCCGATACTATTATCATGACCATCGTTAATAAGATATTGAAGTATGATACAGCTACTTTTAATGTATTTTACATGCCAAAGGTATTTAACGGTGACAATATTCAAATATATGGCTTCATCACCAAAGTTGAGTATGTTAACCATACTTACAACATATACATATCATCAAAATATAAAGAATATAATATATACTCGTTACTATCACATGAGTTGGTTCATTTTGACCAGATGGAAAAAGGCTTTTTAATAGTGCCATCGCCATCAGTATCAGATAAGTATAACATATGGATGAACGATACTATACATTTATTCGAAGTTCCTTATGAAAACCGTGAATATGAAATGGATGCGTTTAAAAGAGCGAATAGCATTGAGAGTGAATTAAAAAACATACTATTTCATAAATAAGTGTAAATTTTTATATTTTTTTATAAATTACAAGTATTTATTTTTAAATATATATAATGAATACTATAAAAGATGATAAAAATAAACAAAAATCAATTATAATTGATGGAAAACTTCATGGTAAATTGAAGCTTTATTGTATGGGTAGGGGTTTGAAAATCGGATCGGTAGTGAGTGATTTAATCGCTTTATACCTTTATAATCCTAAGCAATGTAATGAATTAACTGAAGAACTTGATAAATCTAAAAAAATCTAAAAATGGAAAAATATATATGGTCGTTAGATTTATCAACAACTAATGTTGGGTCTGCATTATGGAATTCGGAAGGTAAGCTGATCGAAATGAAGCATTTAATATTGAATGTCGAAAAGTCCGTCCCGAAAGAAACCAGAGATATTCACAAGGCTAATAATTTCAAAAATTATTGTATAGCCTATAAAAAAAGGATTGAGACTGAATTAAATGGAACTATTGTCAATATTGTGATCGAAGAACCTATCGGCGGAAGTAATAACGCTTTTACAGTTGCTTTGCTACACAGTTTCAATGGTATGTGTCGTTATATTCTACATGAAGTATTTGATGTGTATGCCATGAAGATATCCGTTGCTGATAGTAGGAAACTTTTCTTATCTGAATTCGTACACTCTGAGAAGAAAAAAGGTATTATTGTCGAAGTATTATCGTTCCCAGCTGCTTGGAAGGATCAGAAAAAAGAATATATTCGTCAAAAAGTTGCGAGATTAGAGCCTCATATCGAGTGGATACTTGATAAGAACGGTAAAATAAAGGATATTAATTATGATATGAGTGACTCATATTGTGTTGGATATGCTGGATTGAAAATAATTGGAATAATAAAATAAATGAAAAAAGTATATTTGATTAGGTCTAATGACGGAAAGTATAAGATAGGAATATCTATTAACCCTAATAAAAGAATTGATCAACTAAACACTGGCAACCCAGAGAAACTAAGGATGATTGAATCATATGAGTCATCAAACGCATCATTAATAGAAGCTGGGTTGCATAATAAATATATGCATGCTCGGCAAAATGGCGAGTGGTTTGATTTATCTATATCTGAGGAAGTTGACTTCATAAAGAACTGTAAAATTATCGATGAATCTATAAAAAATTTACGCTTAATGGGTAATACATTCATATAGATTTATAATTTTACTTGTTTTATACGAATAAATAAATTATTTTTGCACAAAATTAATAAATAATGATTAGAGATAGAATATTAAAAGGAATTGAGGTTATTGATTCCGCAATCAATAATAACATATCACTTACCACAGCATCGATCAAATCAGGATACGCTGATACATATGTTAAAAATGTGAAACGTAAGGTTATCGATAAATTCAATAAAAAAACAATAGCACTGCAAGATTATAAACTATTCATGGATAAGTATGATGAATATTTAGAAAAGGTCTGTAAAATCGAAGCCACTATTACTACGAATAATATGCCTGTATATGGAGATAATTCATATTGTCCTAATGGCGTTCCATCTGGACAATATAGTCCAGTAATTACGCTTAACAAGGATGTGAAGCAATCTAAACCAACAGATTTACCTGTCGCCACTAATGAACAGCTTAAATTCGAAGTACAGGGGAATGTCGCTGATATTGACTGGAAAAATGGCAGTAACTATCCCAATGGACATATTAAAACACTTGACGAACTATTGAAAGCCGCAGAGGTTGATATGGAAATGTGGGCTGTTAAAGATTATACTGTTAATAAATGGGATGTAACATCATTTAAAACAATGACGCCAGTTACTGCTCAGAATTTTCAAGTTAAAGCAAGACTTGAAAGAAACATGCCTCTTTTCAAAGCCATTAATGTCGGTGAAATAATTGAAGGCGTAATTAGCAAATACACCGTACCCCAAGTAGACGTAAAAACAATATCAAACGACCCTAATGAGGATCACAACTTGTTGGAAATATCTTTATTCGACCTTCACATTGGAAAATTAGGTTGGAACGGCGAAACAGGTGAAAATTACGATACAAAGATAGCACGTGAACGTTTTATGTATGCTATTAATAAGTTGCTTAAACACGCCTCTACATTCAAATACGAACGTATTCTATTTCCTATCGGCAATGACTTTTTCAATAGTGATAACATGAACAATACAACAACTCATGGTACACAACAGGACGAAGATTTACGCTGGCAGAAAACATTTGAGGTTGGAGTTACCTTATTAGCTGACGCAATTTATTTGTTGAAAGAACAAGGAGTTCCGATTGATGTCCTTGTAATCCCTGGAAATCACGACTTTGAAAGAAGTTTTTATCTTGGCTCGGTTCTAAAAGCATGGTTTAATAACGACACACAGGTGACAATTGATAACGGTGCATCGCCACGTAAATATTATAAATATCATGAAGTATTACTTGGTTTTACTCATGGTAGCGAAGAAAAAGAAGCATCATTACCATTAATTATGGCAAATGATATTGAATCTAAGAAAATGTGGAGTGAGACAAGATTTCATGAATGGCATTTAGGTCACCAACATAGAAAGAAAACTTACAGACATGGCGTTGATTTCAACAGAGACACTGTTATTAATGAGGAACAAGGCGTTATTATACGTTACTTATCATCATTAACAGGTACTGAGGAATGGCATCATAAGAAAGGTTTCATTGGAGCAGTTAAAGCCGCCGATGCTTTCATATGGAATGATAAACTCGGATTAGTTGCGCATTTAAATTCAAATATACCTGAATAAATTCTTAACATAGAGTTGTTTATGATCTAAAACCCATTAAGTAGAAATATTTAATGGGTTTTTTTTATTACTTAGTATACTTATTTATACTTTTATAGTATTTATTATAAAATTATATAAAAAATGAAAGATATTACTTCTAATAAAGGCTTACTTAAATTAGCAAAAGGAACAAGTAAACCCAAAGCTGAGAGCAAGCCAACACCAAAACCAGTTCAAAAAGCAGTTAAAAACCCCGAAGTTAAACCAGCTGAAATTGTAAAACCAGTTGATGCTGAGGCTGAACGTGCAAGAAAAGCTAAAGAATTGGTTAATAGCTTATGTTTGGATGTTGATCTGAGCACAAAAAAGGTTGAACCTGTCACAATACAAACAGATGCTACAAAATATATTAATAAGAATGATGATAATAGATTGTGGCTTGAGGAACAGGTTGAAAGGCTTACCGAAGAGTCTGAACAGCTTAGAATTCAATTAGCAAAGGCAACTAACGGCGTTTATGTTCAGCCAACAGATGACGGAGTTACTTATAATAATTATGATTCGTTGGGTGATGAGGATATTTTGAAACAGAAAACTGTTGATCTATTTACCGAATTACAGGATATGCATCATAAATGGGGTACGAATTTTATCATTAATCCCAGAGGCTTTATGAATAGGTTGATCGAAATGTTTCCATACCTTAAAGACTATAAGACTTTTACTGACGAACAATATTAGTGTAAAAAAAATACCTGAAATGATTTTGATTTCAGGTATTTTTTACTTATTTTTGTTGCATGATTAGAGGGCAAGAATTTCATAGTATAATACAAGGCATGTTTCCAGACGCCAAGGGCTTAAATGTATCTGAACAGGTTCAGGTCAATTGCCCAAGATGTCAGGAGAATGAAGGCTTAGCATTTTCCGATGGTAAAACAAATCTCGAAATAAACACCGCAAGGCGAATGTTTAGATGCTGGAAGTGTGACGACCCTAAGTTCAGCGGTAGCTTAGGAAAACTTGTTCATTTATATGGCTCTAAAATCGATTATGACCTATATAAAATATATAATGCTTCATATGCTGGGTATGATGATTATGAGGAAGAAGAAGTTGAATATGTTCCTGTGGAACTTCCAGAGGAAATGATTCCATTTTCAAAAATGGATGCCTCGAATGTTGCTCATTTTGAAGCGTATAATTATATGATTAATGAGCGTAAAATCGATAGAAGTCTTTTAATTAAATTTGGCATCGGATTTTGTATTGAGGGTAAATATAAAAAACGAATCATAATTCCATCTTATGATAAAAATGGTATCGTCAACTATTTTGTAGCCAGAAATTACGATAAAGGTAATGGCAAATTCAAGATCAAACCGTATGATAATCCCAAGTCCGACAAATCAAGAATCATATTCAATGAGGGTATGATAAATTGGGATATGACATTATATGTTGTTGAAGGTGCTTTTGAAATGCTTACACTCCCAATTAATACAACACCAATGCTCGGTAAAACCATATCCGATGCATTATTTATGAAAATTAAAGAACTGAAACCCAATATTGTAATATTATTAGACCCTGATGCTTATAAAAACAGTGTTGAATTATTTTACAAACTTCATACAATATATATTGATTGTGAGGATAAAGTAAAATTAATCGCATTGCCAAATAATGACGACTTAGATGAAATGAGACGTTTTCAGGGCGACGAGAGGGTTGCCGAAGCTTTGTATAGTTTGAGGTCGCTGACAATAAATGATTATTTTATAACAAAAATGCATGAATCAGAAAGATACGATCCATATACAAAATATTTTAAAAGGGAATAAAAATTCCGAACAACTCATTTACTTCAAATATAAAAAACAGATAAAACAGTTTATTCACGCTAAATATGATAAGTACAATCAAATGGAAGATTGTATCGATGATTATGTTGCGGATATTATGATTAAAATTTTCTCAAATTTAGCTAAATACGACGAGAAGAAATCTGATTTTAGAACATGGGTTTTTACTATAACTAATAATCATATGAGAAATATCGTTAGAGATAATAATGTTCGAAGAGCAATTTGTAGGAATTTAAGAACAACAACAAGTACTAATGATTATATTGAATATGAGACAAATAATAGCTTAGATTTCATTTCGAAGCAAATCTCAAATGATGATTACACTATGTTAAGTATGAAATATCTTGACGGATATAATTACCATGAGATAGGCAAAGAATTTAACACAACAAGCACGTGTATAGCTAATAAAATTAACTATATTAAGACCGTGTTGAAAAATCATAAGGCTAATAAGCATTTGATTCTCGATTAACACGAAATATTGTTGTGGGTATCATAAATAATACATACATTTGCAAAATATATAATTAATAATGGGACAAATAATAACGGTAGCGCAAATAGCTGATATACATCTTAGGAACATACCAACGAGAAACGTAGAGTATGCATCTGTTTTTGCAAATTTATATAAATCATTAAGAAAGGATAAACCTTCTCGTATCATGATAAACGGTGACCTTGTTCACGATTATCTACATCTTGAGGGCGAACAGCTTATACTTGCATCTGATCTTTTAGATCAGTTAGCATTAATTGCACCAGTTCGAATTGTGCGTGGTAATCACGACTTTAAAAGAATTAATCCTCAAAGAGTGGATTCTGTTAAAGCCATCGTAGACACATTACATAATAAGAACATTATTTATTACGATACAACAGGCTTTATTGACGATGAAAATATTACATGGTGCGTATGGCATCATGGTTCATCTTCAAACTCACCTTGGACTACTAAAACTGGTATAGAACTTGTCGCCAATAAAGACCCTAATAGAGTGTATATTGACTTATTTCATGACCCTATAAACGGCTGTCAAACAGTAACAGGTTTTGAAATGACAAAAAAGACATTAAGGAACTTGGGCGATTTTAATGGTGACCTATTATTTCTTGGTGATATTCACAAAAAGCAATATTTTTATAAAAATAACGCATTATTCGGGTCATATCCGTCATCGCTTATTGCACAGGATTTTGGTGAGGGTGACGATAATTTTCATGGCTATTTATTATGGAATGTAGAAAAATCTACCGTAATTGAAAAGCCTATAGCTAACGATTATTCATTTAAAAACATTATCATATCATCATATGTTGATTTTGATGATATTGACATTGAAATTGACGAGCCTACAACCTTTATGAAGGTCAGATTTATATGGAAAACATTACCATATGTTAGAACTTCGATCAATGAGAATAAGCTGGTGGCTTATATTAAAGGCAAATACCCCAATATTACGTCTGTATCTAATAAAAGCGACTTCATTATTGATAATAAAATTGTTGTAAGCGAAGACGTTACGCTTGTAAGTATTAACGAAACCACAGTCCAACAAGCGATATTCACAGAGCATTTAGATGCTATGGGTATTGAGGCTGCAACAATTAAAGATGTTATTGATCTTGATGATATTATTTCAGGCGAAATCGATCATACTGATGATGTGGGCGGAAATTTCAATATCATTAAATTCGGTGGCAGAAACTTTGCCTCTTATGAGACTATTGATATTGATTGGAGAGAACTTAACGGCTTATTTCAGATTGTCGGTAAGAATACAGCTGGGAAGACAACTCTTATTAAATTAATCTCATACATTCTATATAACAAATCACTCGAAACTGAGGGTCGTGTTAAATTCGGCGATTCACGATATGTTAACAATAGAAACGGTGCTACTTTTTGCGATGCTTACATGGTATTTGATTATAATTCTGAATATTATGGAATAAAAAAGAGGACAACCATTACAAGGTCTAAGGACGGTGCTATAAACGGTGCTCCAACAACATTGAATTATTATCTGATGGCGTCACCTGATGACGAAATGAATGATCAGAACTCATTGGATAATATGAGCGGTGACCAGAGAATAAAGACTCAGAAAATTATAGAGTCTTTGATTGGTAGTTATGATAATTTTATGCGTATTGTTGTTACAACTGCCGATACTCTTAATAAGATATTGTCGAACGATATGTCAACATTCATCGATTCGCTATTATTCGATAGTGGACTTGACATATTTGATAAAAAACTCGATGCATGTAAAAAGAATCAGAAAAGATTAGCCGAAAAGGGGCGTATAAACTGCAATGTTGAGAACTCTGATAACGAAATTCTAAGACTTAAAAATTCTATATCCGAATTGGAGTTACAATTAACGGAGTTAGAATCGGTTACAGTTGTCGAAATTGAGAACTCAATGAGTAACGGTAGGAAATATGTCGATACCTTACATAAAGATATGCATAAAATAGATGATGAAATCTATAATATGGATATTGAACAGGCTAATAGAAGTGCTGAGAAATACAAGATAACTATTAGCGATTATTATAAGCGTATTGAAATTATCGAAAAAAGCATGTCCGAGTTGAAAAATACTTATGATGAGGCACGATACAATGAATTAGTTGCTCAAAAAGATACACATAGAAATTCAGAATATGCCCTTAAATTAAAGATTAAGGATTTTGAAAGTACTATAAGTAGAAAAGATCATGAAATTGAGATAATCAACGGCAAAATTGTAAATCTTAAGAGAGACGGTTTAAAGATTAAAAATGAACTTATTGGCTTTAAACAGGGAACAACGGAGCACACATGTCCAACATGTCATCAGAGTGTTGCTCAGGATAATGAACATATAAAACAAAAAATAAGTGATCTAAAAACAGAAATGTTCTCAATTGCCGACACGATTAAAAACTATGAGAGTGTAGACATTATAGCTCTTAAAGATAGTATAGTCGGACTAAATGCTGAAATCAATATTGTTAAAGAACAAATCGAAGTTATTAGTCTTACAATGGTTGGAGTTCTTGCTGAGATAGGTGTTTTAAATAACGACAAGAATGATTATATGCTTCGTTTGAAATTGGCTGACGAGCTTGAAAGGATACCGCTGTATATCAGAACTAATGAACTTGAGCTTGACATTATCGGTCAGAAAATCATAAGATATGGTGAGAATATTATTCAGATTGATGAAAATAAGAAACTAAGCGAACGTATTAAACAGGCTGACGCAAAAATACAGAAATATGCTGACGATTTAAAGGTTGTACAGTCTAATATATATAATAAACGTTTAGCTATTAACGATTCGAATAGTAAGATAGTTCAAACAGAGTCTCTTGTAAAATTATTCAAAGCACAAGAACATGTTGATAATGTTTATGCTTTATACATTAAATGTGTTCATAGAGACGGAATCCCAAGACAGATGCTTGTTAATTATATTATACCTAAAATTAACAACACACTTGCAAGTATTTTATCTGTGTCGGCGTTCAAAGTATGGCTGGACTTAGATGATCTTAGACCTAAATTGGCTTATAATAGCCGTCCGTTAGCTGTGATTGACTGCATTAGCGCATCAGGTAAGGAACGTACATTTTCTGCTATTGTTTTAAAATTCGCTTTAAATCAAATTAATGCTAAGGTAAAGCCAACTATATTCATGCTTGATGAGGTTATGGGTAAACTGAGTGCCGATAGTATCGAGGAATTTAACGAAATCCTTCAATTAATTAAGGATAACATGCAAAAAGTATTGGTTATTGAGCATAATCACGAGATTAACCCTGATTATGTAATCAATGTTCAATTAGATGAGAATGAAATATCAACATTAACAATAAACACATTATAATGGTAAAAAATAAGCCGAGGTTGGGTGTTATAGATGGTATAGAAATCTTACATGATAAACATATTCAGAGTATAGATGATGATACGTATGTAATAGGCAGAAAAAGACCCAGCTATTTAATGTCAGGAAGCGCAAGAATGCTTTTAGATGTTAAAGAGAGACCAGATCATACAAAATACTCGGTTAAATATGAGGATATTGTATGGATTGCTGGTGGCTGGGATACTCTTGAAATGTATGAAAAAATTTTACAAAAATATAAAATATGATTAACATTAATATTGAAGATTTTCCAGCTACTTGTAAAAATTATATCAGTAGCGAAACGGCTAAGGATCAGATTATATTAGACATATCTAATAGAAATGATCATAATCAATTGGTTAGATTAGCTAATAAAGATAATGGTGTATGTAAAGAATGGAACACCTATACTGTAGGTCGAGACGGTACGATTTACGAGCATTATAATCCTAAGTATTATAGCAAGTTCTTGGGTATTGAATCCAGTAATAAGAATAATATTAGTATTGTTATGGAAAACATGGGTGCTCTTATAAAGGATGAATTTGGGTTGCATAATCATCTGAATGAGATTTGTGGTGGTAATATTGTTGAAATGAAGTATTATGGATATTATTATTGGGAAGAGATCACCATAGAGCAAATGGAGTCAACAGCCGAATTATCATTATACTTATGCGATAAGTTTAACATCGAGCCTGTGTGTATTTCTTTTGACTTTTATCATAAGGATATTAATAAGTCTAAAGGTATTGTTTTTAAAAGTAATTATTTTGATATTGATGCATATTGCATTCCGCATTTTGATATTCCTAAATTTACTAAACTATTAAGAAAATAAGTATTTATAATAAATTATTAACTATGAATATCAATAGAATTTCCAAGATAATGGAGCACTTCAATAAAGGCGAAAAGATTGACATGACAATGCGTGACATGTTAAAGATCACCAGAAAACTTAATGAGGATGTCACCATTGATAATGCTGACGCTGAAAGAGTGAATAAAGCTACTCAGGGCGATCAGGAGAGAGAGCAGAATATTATCGACGGATTATTCCAAGATATTAACGTTTCAATTGATTATTATGAGCTTGAAGTTTATGACGATTTCGTATTCTGGGGTGGCGTAATCAATAATGAGATCGAATTTACGTACACTGTTCCGCCTGTGGAAAATACCACTGGCGTCGAATTTAAATATTCCGATGCCTTTAACAAGGACAATGAGGCTAATACCGATATAACCAGTAGACTTGAATCGAATTACGATAAGTTTAATAAATACTGGATTGAAAATTTAGGAGACACAAATAATAATCAATAAAACGTAATATTATGGCAGTATCAACAACAGAGACAACTCGTGTAGTCACGATTAACGTAGGGCAGATAATTATAATTGTCATAGCTCTTATAGTATTAATAGGCGGCGGATGGATGCTCTATTCAAATAGAGTTGGTAATTTAAAGGAAAAGCTTGATACAGAGACAAAATTAAAGAATGCTTTGGTCGATACGATTCAATTTCATGTAAACTCTTATAAAGAGATTGTTGCCGAAAAATTAACGCTACAAGGTACAATTAAGGGGCTTACAGATAAAAACAATAATCTCACATCAAATGAAAAGAATTTGCTTGCGAGAGTGAAGAAAGCCGAGAAAGATTACACCGTAATAGCAGCAGCGTTGATCGAGACACATGTGATAATTGATTCTCTTAGCAATCCAGTGGTAACAGTGGATTCATTGAATAATAGAGTGGGTTTTAAGGATAGTACAAGCTATATCAAGTACAACATTGATGTTATGAACGTAAAGGCTTTAAACGCCTCGAATAAGCCAGCAATTAGGTTTAATCAGTTCGATTTGATCAATACTCAATACATTGACTTCCTATGGAAAGATAATGTGAGGGAAGGTAATCCTGTGGCATTTAGCGTATCGAACAGTAATAAGTATTTTAAGACATTTGATATTGTTAGTTATGCGATACCTCAATTAGATAAGAAAACCGTTAAACCGAACTTCATACAGCGAGCAGGTATATCGATTGGTAAGAATAAGATGCTAATTATAACCCCAACAGCACTTGTAGGTGGATATTTTATAGGCAGAGCATTAAAGTAAAGGCATTAAGCATTTAAATGCGATATATAAATACGTTTATTCAAAGTTAATGTATTTATATATTGAATACGTACAAATTATGGCAATTACTGAGGAAGACATAAAAAGAATTATAAAAGATGAATTGCGTAAATTCTCTGATGAATCTCTGAATAAAGAGGTTGGTAAAGCACTTAATAAGAAAAATAACCCAGCCAGAGACGAAATGATTAGAACTATAAAAAATTCTATGGAATCCATATTCAAAGTATTATGGCAGAAAAAAGATTTTTGGAAGACAGACATTAAATAATTATATTAAACTAATATGAACAAAATGAACATAAATGAGATTGACAACTTATTAAACGAAAAGGAACAATCGTTAAAAAAGAAGATATTTTCGCTTGGAAAAATGGAGACACTTGTGTTCTCTGATCCTAAGTTGACTTCCATATATGACGATATGTCTGTAAACGGTGAAGAAAAGTACGGATATCATTATAACGAAACTATTATGAATATTATATTCAATGATTATATTCTAAATAGTCCTAAATTTCTTCAGAAATATAAGATGGCTATTCCAAAAGAAAAGAAAAGACGTGATAAATCAGGAATTAATAAACTAAAAAACGATGCGATTGAAAAGATAGCTGATAAAGCTGGTAAAACAGCGACAGAGATCGATGAAACAGACTCAAGTAGTTCTGGCGCATACTCAAGCCCTTCGGCTTGGTCACCAAATGGCGACTTATTAGGTAATTCGTCATTATCACCAGTTCGTAAACCCATTTTTCCTAATGGTACTGTTATACAGGAGAATTATCTAATAAATGCGTCTGTATTTGCTGATTATATCAATATTTTAGATGAGCAATTCAACAGAGAAAGTACATTGGCGAGCATTGGTAACAATTCTGATGCTTACGGTAATGAGACAAAAAATATGAGCAATTCAGACCTTAATGTGATTAACAAACAAATGAAAACACATAAATGGGATACTGCTAATATTGGTGGTAATGTTGACGAGAAAGAAAAAGTTAGTGAGGTTTCCATGCTCGACACCAATCCTGATAGTATGGCAACTAAACAGCCTATCGGAACAGAGGGTGGCGGTATTGAGAGAGGTATGAATGGCGGCGGAGCTTCTGCACCAATGAGTGAAAATAAAAAAACAAAACAAGATATGAGCGAAAACGATATTTTAAATGAATTAGACGCAGAGCTAACTCAGTTAAGCGAACAACAAACAGGTTTAAAAAATATATCAGAAGATAAGAGAACACCATCGCTGGTGAATGTTGATAGAATGGGTACTGACAACGCTAAAAACTTTAAACAGGATATGCAGCATAGTGGTACTAAAGAAATCATCAATGTGGAGAAAGAATTACAGTGGAAAGATCAACAAACTGATATTAAAGACCCTAAAAAACTTAGTTCCGATATTGAAAAGGATGTTATTAAGAAAACTAAGGGAAATGCTCTTGAAAATGTTGGTAATTCGGCTAACGAAAAGGGTAACGAAATTCCAAAACGAAATCTTAGCACTGATGAACAAGAAGAGGTTGATAGCTATAGATTAGGTCTTGGCGATTTGGACTATTCGATTAAACCTGATAAGAAGTTCGAAGACCGTATGAAAACGGATATGGGCGATAAAAATTATGAAATGAGATTGAAGAAATTGGACATGCGTCATAATCAGCCTATGTATAACAAAGATTCACAGCCTACGAATACGGCTAAAGTAAATGAGTCTTTTATGAGCGGTAAATATTTTGATGACTTTGGTAAGTCACACATCATTGACTTCACGTTAAATGAAGCCAATGAAGCAAAAAAGGCTGAATCTAATTGGTTTGCATTAAATCTTAATGGATTAGGCAATACGTATACAAATAAATTGGATTCAACTACTCGTAAAATTGGCGTTAATGAAGGCGTTGCTGATCTAATCGTATCATATGATTATTATGTTGATGCTACCAAAAACATTTTCGTTGTTGAGAAAAGTAAAATGTTGAGCGAGAATACCACCGAAAAAGCAGTTGTTAACGAATCTTTAGATAAGATGAAACACTTATTTGAGTATCAATCATCTGATTTTGTGGACATGAGAAATAACACAAGAATCTGATAACAGAATACAGACTATAATTCTAACAAATTATCAGGGATATTTAATTATAACTATTTATAATTAAATATCCTTTTTTTTGTTTATAAATATTTTAACTCGTAATGGTTGTATTTCGGATATTTTGTATTATATTTGCCACGAATAAAAGACAAAAGTAAAAAAATATATAATGGCTGAACAGAAAGTAAAAATTGTTATCATGAGAGTAGAACTTTATCGTGATTTTACGATAAATTTATTGCATAAGATTTATGATTATTATTTAGACTCTAAAACGTTAAATGATAAGAATGATAAATACAATCATTATAATTGGTGTTATAATGAGGTGTGTAAGTCATTCGCTAAGGAAAATATGATGTTTGCCGATAACGATGATCTTAGAACTTATTTCTATTCGTTTTATGAGTTACATATCTATAATTCTAATACCTGTACAGATAAGTCTTCAATAGATATTAATAAGCTTGATAAGTTTTGGAGAAGTATTTTCAACTATAAGTTTAATAAAGTGGGTTATGATATGAATTTACTTGTCGAAGTATATGTTAAGTTTGATAAGTCATTGGTTTTGAAAAAAAAATTACTCGAAAAAGTGTGAAAGTACTTGTATAATTGATAAATATTATATACTTTTACAAAAAAAATGATTAATATTAAGTATGATATATTGAGTAAGCTATCAACAGATAAATATCTGGCTGAGGTTGAACTGCATGATTATATAAATTCATCGGCTCATGGCTATCGTGCTAAAATCGATAAAATTAGTGAAATTCTTGGTGAAATTATACTAATAAATTCAAAAATAGATATGGTTGATCATTATTTTAAGGATGTTGTATCTAATGATTTAGAAAAATAAAAACAAATAAAAATGATTATAGGAATTCTCGCAGAAATTTACCAGTTTATGTTTATAATGTCGATAATATATATTATACATATTATTATCGACATCTTAATTAAAGCTTACAGTAAAATATATTTCGGAAACGATACCAAGTTTGTTATGACTGGTGTTGAAAAAATGATTTTATGGATATCAATCGGCGTATTTATTAGCTTTATATTATAATTATGGACAGAATAGAAAAAATGTTAGAGCCATTAGATGGCTATTTAATCTCGATAACACGTAATACTGAAGTCGGATGGTATGAGTTAGAAGTTGGTATACCAGCTAAATGGGCTATTGCTGGTAATCAGTTTGTGGCGTGTGAAATTGTTAGCGACGATGAAAACGGTAAGATTGTGATCTTAGCACCAGCGAAATCAGATGTTGGTCTTGGAACTTTGGTTGATTTTATGAAGTTATTAATAAACACTAATAAAAAAATAGCTGAAAAGGAAGCCTTATTCGCAAAGAAAATGGAAAACTTTAAAAGCACCTTCGAGAATAAAGCTAATCAGTTTTATAAGGAACTCGATGACATGCGTGAAACATCATTTAAACCTATTGTAGATGACACAAAATCAGAACCCAAATCAAATACCAAAGCCTAAATCAAATTTAAGCGATGAAGATCGTGAATTATTAGAAGAAGTTATTGAGATTGGTGCTGATAAGCCAGTCTCAAAGAGCATGTATGCCGCCGAAATTAAGCAGATTAAGGGCGAGAATCAACGCTCGATGAAAATGTTTGCTAATGATATTGAAGGCTTTGGCGACACATATGTGAAAAATATGGAAATAAAGAGAAAATTATCAGAGGATAAAAGACTTGAATGTATTCAATATATATTAAAGCATTCGAAGGATTATCAGGAGTATAGTCTATTAAACTATGATCTTGCTGAAATTAGTGAGATATATGTGAGTGTGAAAGAGAAAAACAAATCATTTATCCTCAAACTAATCAAATTTATTATTGGTTAGTTTGAGATTCCTCTATTTTTGAGCCATCTGGTGGCATATCACTCATAACAATCGGAATATTTGCCATTGCTGTCACATTTGGCATTGATGGCATTTTAGGCATAGCATTATTAACACCTGCGACGCCATTATTATTGTTATTTATGGCGTTTATGGAGTTAATAGTCTCAGCATCCATACTCCCAATCTTGTTACTAACATTAAAGCCGAAACCATTTTTATACCCAATGGCTGTTAAGGTGAAACCGATTATTTCTACGATTAACACATGGTCTATTTCCTTTTTATCAACCATAATAACTGTGGAAGCCATGATTACGATAAACATCATAAGCAGACCAATAAGAGAGCCGACTTTAGTCATACTAAATCTGTATGAGTTATTATCAGTTAAAATATCACTCCAAAAACCTTTGGAAATATTTGTAGATGTGGGTGTAATTTTCTTGTCCATTTCATATAAATACCTTATCTTTGTAAAAATAAAAAATTAATTATAAATATGGACTTATTTAAGACAGTTTTTAATCGTGCAAGCATTTATAATATGCTATTTGTATCGATAGATAGTGTATTGGAATACCCGACATTAGATGCACTTGAGAAGGGTAATAAAGGCTTGTATGACCAGTGGATGGAGATCAGGACTAATTATAGGGATGATTATAATCTGCCTTATGAGAGAGCCGCTGTTAGATGCCCTGAGTTGTGTAAAATAGTGTCGATTTCGTATGGCACTATGACGATGGTGAACGGTGAGGTAAAAAGAAATTTTAAAAAGGTTGCAAGTCCTAATGAGGATATCGTTATCGAAGCATTTTTTGACTACTTAAATTCATGTGGTGAAGCTGGCACAAAGTTTCCAGCAATTTGCGGCTTTAATTTATCAAAGATGAGAATACCATTTTTAATTAAAAGGTATATGGTTAACCGAAGTAAATTTAGTAAGCCTGTTGAGTTGCCAGCAATCTTGAAGGAGTCTTTATCATCAAAACCTTGGGAGGGTGATAATATTGTTGATGTTGAGGAAGTGTGGAAATTTGGGGGTGCTGTATCCGCTAATTTAATGATAATATCCGAATTCTTAGGATTAAAGAAGACTGTTGAAATTTTTAATGAGGTTGACGCTTCTATGTTTTATTGGGCAAATATTGAGGCTGATAATGATAAGGTTATTAGTTGGGCTTCTATGCAGTCTATGACAAAGGTTAATCTTGCTATGCAATTAATGAATGATCTCAGGATGATATAATGAAAGGACATTGTACAAAAAAAGGGAGCAAATTAATTTGCTCCCTTTTTTTATTCCATCCATTCGAGTTTATCTTTAAATAATCCATCTATGAATTCCGCATCGAAATATGCGTCAAATTCAGCTTCTGGTAGATATGCACGTTTAAGATAAACATTACCGTTTAAGTAGTAATCGAACATTGTTAACAATGTTTCAAAAAAGATATAATTACCGTTTTTGAAAATATACGGTAACGTCGATTCGAATCTGATTGATTTTCCGTCGATATTATAATTCATCATTATTCCAAGTTCTTTGCTTGGTTCGTCAGGTGAGTAATGCTCAACATGACCTGTTATTAATCTTGTTCTCATATATTTAAATTTCTATTTTTTCAAATTCGCAATCTGAGTTGCAGCAGAACAATGTGCAAAAATCGCCATCCTCATTATCCATACATACCATGAAGAATGGGTCACCAGTCATGTTGATGTAACAAACAACATCATATTTATTTATGGCATTTTTCGTCCCATATTCATAACCGCCACCAAAATATATCTTATAGTCTTTGGATATTATACATTCTTTGACCAACTCTGTTAAAGCATACTTTTGAGGAATTTTACCTCCGTCCTTAGTGTGCTCTGACATAAAGGACTTAAATCTACACCGATTTAGCTTATTTATCATCTTAGTTGAGCGTTAATTCGATTGCCGCTAAAATTATTATTTTTTTAGGAAATTTACCATCCTTAATTTCGTTTTCCATGATTGAACTGGCATAGAAATCTGAAAATAGCTCACCGATATTCGTATGATTCCTATTAGGAATTTCGAATATCGTATCCTCTGTATTTGCGTCAATATATTTGACGGTGATTCTTGAACTGTCTTTACTGTATCTCATAATTATTCTTGTTTTTCTTGTGCATCTATCGCACTCATTAAAGCGATAAAATTTGTTGACATTATTTTAAATCCAAACGTTAAATATACAAAGTTAATATATTTAACGTGAATAGCAAATTCATTTTGTAATGGATAGTAAGATATAACAAAAATAATTGCGGCTATAACTATCGACTCAATGAATAGTAGAAACAAATATGTTAATAATGATTTAATCATGGCTTATTTATGTATTATGAGAAACGCTAACAACCTTTATAGCTATTAGCGTTTCGTTATTTTTAATTATGGACAATTTTATTTTGTATTACAGGTATTGGCAAGTTTGATCAAATTGCCCTTGAATGCATCACGATAAAATACATATAGAACTAATTCGTATAAAACATGCATCACAACATGAAAATAATGCCCTACAGTGAATAATAATGATACAATCGTACCAGCTATCATTTTGGAGAGAATATTGTCAAATTTACCATATATCTCAATAACCCTATTCCAATGTAGTCTCTCTTTGCAGAGAACAACTTTTAGTAAACTTGTTTTCATATTTAAAATTTTTCTGGTTTAATAAGACTTTTTGGAATCATATCGAATTCATTTGATGGTAATACCAGTACGATCTCTGATAAGTATGCGTTCAATGTGAATGGATTATACCAGTTATTCAACTCACGATCATATAACGCTGTTTTTATCATGTGATATGCTTTATTCGTGGTGTCTTTTCTAAAATAAATATCCTTCAGATATTTAGATGTGATCTTACCATCGTTTTTCATGTAATAGACCATTGTATCGCTACCTATCTGTGCAAAAACAATGTGTGTGTTTACAGCCGTTTTATATATAATCGAATCCGAATTTAAATTGGTATATAAAACAAAATTCTTAACAGTGTCTATACTATCTGTTTTGCATTTAATACTAAATAACTCGTGAATAGAATTGTAAGAAATTACAGTTTTCTTTTTATCCCTTGTGGATAAATCTGTCACAACGAATGATACCATAGTTACGAAGGCAATTATACCTATGATTAGAAATTTTTTGTCCCATGACATACTTCCTTTGAAGAAGCATGCCGAGACTATGATTGTTACTAATGATACTAATAGAAATGTATACATGTTTTTATTTTTTATTATTTTTTACTTCGTCTTCCGTGTCAATCCACTCAATTCCAGGGCAGTAATCACTATAACTTGCTTTAAAGTAATCTGAGAAGATACCTCCAGAGTTTAATATCAGATTGAATATTCCCACTGCTGAGCCAGCTATGATCGCTACACATACTATTTTCCAGAGAAAATCATATACAACGAATTTCAAAGGTAGTATTATAATATAGTATATAACTCTTAATATGAATATCCCAGCAATTGCGATAGGACTAAAGATAGCTGAACGTAGGAATTTAGAATACCATGTATTTTTATTTTTCATACAGTCTTTAGCGAAAGCATCGAGAACAAAATAAATGAATAGTAACACGAGAACTAAAGCTATAAAAACACCTGAATAACCTAATACCATTAAAATAGTGCCGATATTATTTGCTGCACCCTCAAAGAGCATGACTAATAGATATGATATAATCGATGCGACTATAAATGAAGTTGCTAATAGGAAAACAGTTACAAGAAATCCTACAATCTTTTTGGTATTTTTTATGATATTAGCATTGACAGTGAAAGCATCGTGAATTTTGTTAAAGAAATTTGACATGCTATTTGAGGCATTTGCAAATGCGTTGTTTATAGGTTTCATTCTTGCTTCCCATTTGGCATCCTTAATCTTCTTTTTAGCAAGATTTTTCTGATATTCGGCTCTATTTTTTTCAGCATATTCATTCTCCTCTTTACGCCATGCTTTCCATTTTTCAAATAACTCATTATTCTTTTGCATGTATAAGGCTGAATCCGTATTTTTATCTATACCATATTTAAGTAACACAAATTTATCAAAAACATTATATTTATTACCTGAAATGGCTTTCGTAAAATAATTTGGCTTGTAATAATCGCCATCATTCTGTGCATAATCATACATTTCACTTTCACCCACATTTAAAAGCCAATGGTCGATCAATACGTCGAAAAATTTCTGTATTCCGCTATCAAATAACATTGCGACCTTTTTGATCATGCTACCGATGAAAACAAATGTGCATACAAATAGTGAAAATATAAACAGCCAGAAATATGGACAGCCATTACGCATTGTTTCTGGCGTTGGTGCTCCGCTACCCAGAACATATTTTACCAGATGATAATGCCATGACCTCATGCTTACAGCCATCAGTTTAGGGTATTCGGACTGGTTCAGATAATCCAGTTCATTACTATTAAGCTTATATGTGCTATCAACCTTAATCTTGCCTTTTGTTGACTCGATCACCTTAATACTATACAAGCCATCGGTTTTTATTAGAAACCCTTTAAACTCTTTTGTGGCTGACTGATATACCACGAGTTTGTTTACACTTAAATCAACATTCATTTTTTTTATTTTTAATTTACACTTAAAACTTTATTTTGGACATTATACTTAAATCCATGTCATTGGGACAGACCATCTAACCAATAGTTTCTTTCTTGTCTTTTTACGATATATTCTAAAAGTGATGTACTTTTTGTCTGGCCATACCTCACTATCGATTGATTTTAATCTGTTGTGATTCTCGTCTTCAACTGTATAGTTCACCTCAACCACTGAATCAATATACGCTATAGAAACGCCTGATTTGGTTTTAAACGTGTTTGATTTGAATTGGTCGTTTAGTAATTTTAAAAATAGTGATTCCAAATCGTTGGCACAAAAATCAGTGTATCCTCCGAGAAAATTACTTATTGATAAAAATTCAGAATCAGGATATTTTTTATCAACAAATAAAATCTTATTGATTATTTGTGTGCATGCTTTTTTCCCGAATTGTTTAAGCATTCTTTCGAAATGCTTAATAGAACAAATTTGTTTTTTCATTTTTATTTCTTTTTTTATATTCATTAACTAAATTTAAGAACCATGCGAAACATTCATGAGTTTTATCACCAGTTTCATTATCACATTGGTAGAATTTAACATACAGATCAAGCACATCGAGTGCGTCAAGCTTTTTAATTAACGCCACTGCTCTTTTTGTTGCTTGTTCCCAGCCGCCTTTAGAGCCACTACGCCACACATTGTACGCTACATCATGTTCTTCAATTACGAACAAAGTCCTTAAGCCAGTGATATACTTAAGAGCGAAGTTTTTTGCGATAGCACCATGATGGTTTTCATCGACTCTCGGTTTGCTTCGATCTACTTTATACTTGAAACTATCATGAATTAGTGCGATCAGTCTCAATAATCTTCTTTCATCATTTCCGACTGAGTACAGGTTAATATTATCAAAAACTTCAACAATATGATTAATAATAGCTCCCTCTGGGTGTCCACGCCTTGCTTCACCATCAAATATATGTGAATAAAAATCGTAATCAGCTATAATTCGGTCTTCTGCGATGTTTTCAGGTTTTAAGATTAAACGTGCTTTAATCTTATATATCTCACTCATTAAACATTCTCCGAGAGAACTTATGTTCTGAATTGAGACATATGAATGCGTGAAACAGTCTGTTTTGTTTTGATGTTCATAACACCTAATATCAGCCTCTTCTTTACACAAATCAATCTCAATAGGATATCTGTCGCAAATCACGCAATATTTTAGTGAATCCATGTTTAAATTTTTATATTTTCTATGTTATACGTAATTTAATACAAAAGGTTACAAAAATATTGAAGTATTTCATATTAATCCATCGCATTTGATGTTAAAATGGTTGCAGACTTCGATGGTCGTGTCATAGCAACGTATTTTATCTGATTTCGTTCTTTAATAGACCAGTTTTCGTCAATATCATCCTCAAGAATGAAAACATTCTTATAGGTACTACCTTGTGATTTATGACCTGTGATAGCAAATCCATAATCCAAATCTTTTACAATAATATCCTTACGTCCACGTAAAGTACCATTTCTGAATTCAGTGATGTTGCGTAGAATCATATTATTACGTCTAAAATCGTAATATTTAGTCCATAGTTTTTTATTTTTACTTGCCATATCTCTGAAAAAGTCATGATATTCAGCATATAAATGCATGTTACTCACGTCATTGGTATCTACAATGAAAACGTCTCGGAATGTGTAACTTCCAAAGCCTGTATTTTCACGTAGCTTGACATAATAGCCGAATATATCCAATTCGCTTTGTTCCAGATCAGATTTGGTTACAATTCTGTAATCCGCCGAATTCTCAATAATATTATATAACCGACTTTTATCGCCAATACTTCGATAGCCCATTAAAAGGTCGTTAATCTCAACTATATCGCTATTAGCACCAAATAAACTGTCACGTATCATTTTATTAGAATACATCACAGTCTCGTTCTTCCAAGCTATTAATTTAACGTGATCAGTATCTCTTTTAAACTCTTCTGATGAAAATTCCTTTAGTAAGCGATCTCTAAAAAATCTTTTACTCTTTGTAAAGATAACGCCTTCACCATCGCTGTTAATATCTGTGATTCTGTTGAATCCGCCGTCCGATCTGTTTAGGTTGTTTCTTAATGCATCGTAAATAACACACAATGCATTGCCGTCAGTTTGACGTTCTATCTTTGTAAGCCAATGCATTAAGATTGACGAATCGTTGAAAACAACACTTTCTTTCTCATTTATGGGCGGTATCTGTGCAGGGTCACCCATGAATAATATCTGAGTAGCTGCTTTTTCGGATAACCTTTTAATTAAAGCGAATAAATCAGCGTTGATCATAGATGCTTCATCAATAGCTAAAATATCAAAATTGCTGATCTTAGGTATTGCGATTACTCCGAATTCGGGACTATTTGGATTGAAATTATCAAGGTCTACATCTGGTCTTAATCCACATATAGCTTGTAATGTTAAAGCTTCTTGTGATGTTGATCGTGCAACAACTTTCTTAGCTTTATGTGTAGGTGCTGATACGGCTATTTTTCTGCTGGATTCATCAAGTATTTTCTTTACTATGGTAGTTTTACCTGTTCCAGCATAGCCAGCTAAAGTGAAGAACTTATTATCGGTTTTAAGCCATTGACGCATTAAATTAATGCCATCATATTGCTGATCATTAAATGTGATCAACTTATTATTTGGTAATATTAGTTCTTTGTCGTTCATATGTATATATTAAAAATAATGTGCATGGTTTGACTCATACACATTATTCATACTAAGTTATTTTTTTTTGTTACATCATTTGCGAGTATATCGACGAAATGAATATATTATATTTGATTTGCTTCTATTGTATACGAAATCATCATCATCTAATTCAAACATTTTTAGAAATAGTTCCGATGGAAAGCCTTTATTAGCATCGGGGAAACATTCTTCAACAAGAGTTAATAAAGCCTTATCGCAGAATGGTATCATTGAATTGTAAACCATTGCACCACCAGCAACATAAATGCTTTTTATATCCTGATATTGATCAAATTTTAATTCTTCGAATAATTCAGTTATTGAAGCACATTGAAATAAGATAGACTCATGTTTTAAATCTTCTTCGCTACCATTAAGAATGATAAACTTACGGTTCTTTTTTGCAACCTCTGGCAAAAACTTAAAGGTATTTAAGCCCATAAGTAATACCTGATTTATGGTGTTTTCTTTGAAATGCTTAAGGTCTTCGGGTATATGCCATAATAGATCATTATCATGTCCAATTTTTCCGTCAAGGCTAACAGCCGCTATAATTATGAATGTTGGCTCTGTTGTCATGACGCTAATTTTTTTCCGTCGAGAATTTCTCGTAGGATGAAGTTCTTAGTTCCGCCAATATCTGAAAGCCATTGCTCATAGGACGTGAAATTATCTGAATCATAGTCAGGATAAATAAACTTATTATAAACTCTTTCATCAGCAAGAAAACATACAGCTGTTAAGGCATTGTTAATATCTGGCTCATAAAACATGGCAAAGTTGATATTATTTGAATTTAATTCATCAGCAATCATATTCAAAGAACCTAAGAATTTACCATCTTCATCGAAGCCATTATTAGACGTTCCGCCATTCAGCATAATGAATGTTTTATCATTCTCGAAAAAGTCTCGGTAATCGTCATTACTGCCATATTCGTCCACATACTCTAATGCGGCATGCCCACACTGAATTCCTTTATTAATACCTTGTAGTGAGCCTAACACAAGAAAATACATTCTATATTCTAAATTTGTTCTATTCATTTTCGTTTATATTTTCGTCATTTATATCATTCATGCTATTAAGTTGCTGTTGTTGAGCGTCTACAACATATTTACTGATAATTTTATTTTTTAGTTTTAAAATTTCTCTAATAGTAGCTTCGCCTCTTTTTTGATTTAAGAGATCGAACACCCCTACTATAAATTCGATACCAACGTCATCAACAGGCATTTCTGCGATATTCATGGCTACTTTAAAATTGGCACATCTGTCATTTAGTTTTATTGACATGAGTCCTCCAATTCTATAATAATTTCACACCAATGCGTCGGCTTAAATGGATTCAAATTCGAACCGAATATGCCGAATATGTCACCCATATTTGACGTTGAGAAATTAAAGCCTTTTGCATCTATAGACGTTAAATGCCCTGTTGATACTGTATTTACTTTATTTCTACTTTCAAGTAAAAGTATTGGCTGATTAAACGGTGGTTTACATGTATCTGTAATTTTTTTAAAAATCATAGTTCTTTTTTCTTTTTATACGTAATTAAATTGTTTTTGTTACAGAAATTAGTAACTATTATCCATATTTTCGTATTTATATGTAAATACTTTATGATAAAATTAACGGTTGGGGTTGAGACTAAAGAGAGAAATGGTCGTTCTAATCCAAAGAACCCCAGAAATATTATAGCATCTACACCGATTACGCCAAATACAAATGTTACGGATAATCGTCAATGGCCTACAGGATGGATGTATATGCCTGTTTATCTTTTTAATAAAAAGACTTGGTAATTATGGAGCATCATTTGGATATTCATTCAGATGATGTTTCTCCAATGCTCGGTATAAATTAGCAATAGCCAATTTAACATCAGTAGGAGCATTTCCTCCGCTCATACAAACCCTTATACCAGCCGTATTCAGATTACCATTTTCGTCCTCAGAAATGATCTGCGGATAGTAATCACCATCGTTTCCAGTTATAATTCGGAAATAGACGGTACTAAAATCAGAGTTATCAGTTAATAATGCCATTTTAAATAAGAGTTTGCCCTAATGATTTCTTGTTAATTGGAATCTCTATGAATAATTCGGCTTCTTTATTAATTTCGAAGCATGTTTCTGGATTATTAGCCTCTTCATCGTAAAGTCCGAACAAATTACCTATAGCGAACAAATAATTAGCTGTGTCTGCAATATATTCACGTATAGCACCTTCATTTTTTACTCGTATAGCTAAAAATAGTTTGGCTTTATGATACTCCATTTCAGCTATTATGGCGTTAAAGTCTGTCATGTCTAAAATAGTGCCTTTATTCCTATTTTTCTTTAATTCTGAGATCATATCATCCTTAAATTTATTAATAAGATGGCTTTCTATTTTCTCATAGAGACTTATTTTCTCATTATTTAACATCTTTTTCTGTTTTTGGAGTTAATCTACCTGTCATAGTTTCCCAGCAAGTAGTGCCTGATCGCACCATAGCATATAGTTTGAGTGGCGTGAATGACTCAATAGTAACAAGACCATGATTAGCAAAGTCGGCGTCTAAAACGACTTCGTCGCCAACTTCAAGATTGTAAGGGTTGTGATTCATAATTATTTGAATTAATTATTTCGCCTTTAAGTATCATTAATCTGTATGCATTGTTTATCATAACAATCATATTTAAGAAATACTCATATTTATCTTGCGGTAGATCAGTGATATCAACTATATCGCCATTTTCTAATTCCACCTTAACACTTTTAAATATCGGCATTACTGTAGGGAGCTGTTAAAAACATTTATAGATCGTTGGCATTCAGCCGCAGAGACCATAGCATCGCTCAGATTTCTGTTTGAGTGTAGCTTGTAAATTTCGGCTAATTGATCAGTAAGCTCGTTGACGGTTTTATACGCCAGATTCAACTTTTCGATGAAATTTCTTTTTTCATCTTCGGTCATATCCCTTTTCTGGGTTGTAATTGCTTTCATCATTGGCTTACCATCGTAAAGCACTGAGAAGTTACTATTCATTTTCAATTCCATATTATACTATTTGTTTTAAAGTGTTTTTTATTGATTTTTTATCGACAATTTTTAAAGGATAGAATATACCAAAACTACCAGTAGGCACTTTTTTTGTTGTGACGGCAGCGTTATCGACACAAAGCTTGATTGTCTGCTCACAGGCTTCTTTCATTGCGGTTAATACAACTGTCTGTAATAACTGTTCATCTTTCAAACCGAGTGATAAAAACGATTCAGAATTAGCCGCAATGGCAAATACTTGTGCCAGTATTTTTTTTAAATTAACTTCTTTAGCTTTTTTCATTTTCTTATTATATTTGTATCTGTTTCGGTGATCTTTAACATATCCATTTTCTCTTTTTGACGCTTTCGTTCCGCAACCAGCCATGCGATTAATTTTGGCGATGGAAACTCTATTTTAACCTCGGAACTACTCATTTTTAGAGTCTTTAACGTCAGGGTATTCAATGTTAAAATGATCGCACATTGTATTTAAAATTTTTCTTATATTTTGTATGTCGTCCCTGTACAATCTACGGTCTTTTTTTAAATATTGCACAGTGCTCAACGTATCACTTTTCTTAAAATACTCATTAGATGGCGTTATCGTTTTTTCAACGATGCTAAATTTCTCTCTGTCATAAACTTTACCATTTGACGATATGTGTAAGGATGGCGAAGACTCTTTATATATTGGGAGATTTCTCATTGATTTTAATTCACGTTTATCATCATTTGGCAAAATTAGTTTGTAAAGCACTGGTTTTTTATCGATACCCTCAAACTCTTGAGCGATTGGTAATACATTATCCTTATTGATTGTCACACTCTGACAGCCAATATTAACGAGAAATGTTTTACCTTTTAATTCAATTATAACGTTCTCGTATTGAACCTTATAATTAGGCTGAATAACGTATTCATTTTCGTTTTCTTTGTTTAACGACGTTCTAAAGTCGATGATCTTAATTTCAGTATTTTTTAACATTTCAATAAATTTAAATTGTTTCTATATTATACGTAACTCGATAAAAAAGGTTACAAAAAAGGTCAACATATTTTGAGTATGTTGACCTTTTATATTCAAAAAAAACAAAGAACAGTTAAGACAGAGTTTTTTGTATAAAAATTTCGATTTTTTTGATGAAACTGTCTCGAACACTATTGTTTTTCGTAGGGCATGATGGACTCGAACCACCGACCTCGTCATTAAGAATGAAGTAACTTTTACGAACGCCACAATAAAGGGAAAAGGTGTAAAAGAGAATTTCGCGCTCTACCAACTGAGCTAACGCCCTATAATATAGATGAATAAGGAAAATGAGAGACAGAGTTTTGTATTTACTTAATTATTGAGATTGAGTTGATCTTAATTATTGAGATTGAGTTGATGAAACTGTTTCTAACGCCATTATTCATTTGTCGGTGTGCGAGGGGACGATCCTCATATAATACCGTATACTGCATTACAAGCCAAGACACACTCCGATATAAATAGATAAGGAAAAAGATAATACGGTGAATATTTCGTAAAAGGAAGTAACCGTATCGAACGCCATTATCTAAATTTTTGTAAGCAAAGAACTGATGGTAGGGTGTGATTTCATTTATGGAGGAAGTAACCCTTACCGAACGCTATTACTTAATATTTTTACAAAGGTACTATTTAATATTTAATTTGCAAGTATAAATAGTACCTTTGTTGATTAATTTTCACTCTGGTCGTCAAATTTATTTGTTAGACCTTCGTTTGCAGCGATATATGTTAGGAAGTTTTCAGACATACCTGTAATTTCGGCATCCCATACATTCCTAAAGTTAACGCCTCTCTCATTTGACGATACGTCGCAAATATAGTTATATTTGCCGTAAGGTGCTGGAATTCTCGCATTCATAAGATCGCAATCCTGTGAGTCAGAGAATATGATAATTCTGTCGAATGTATCAGATACGTTGGCTTTACACCATTCGATACACTGTCTGGTGAAAATACCACCACAGCCGATTTCACTTCCAGCACTTTGAATTTGCTTGAACACATCGAATCCCTTTTTTGGATTTAGAATATGCTTATGAGCACCTTTATGCGAACCATCATTCCCAGCAGTTGCTACGATTTCATAGTTTTCACATTGATTAATCGCAAGCATAGCCATTGCACAAGCAGCATCCATTCTGGACATTCCCGACTTGTCAGATAATTTAGCACCCATTGAGCCTGAAATATCGACAATGAATAATGTCTTTCCAGATAATTTAGGAAGATTCTTATAAGACTCAACCATAGCATCCTCAATATCTCTCGAATACTCAGGTGCAAACCTTGAGGCTGTTAAGAAATTGAAAGGCAATAACATCGAACTATTTAGATTTTTCAATCCCTTTCTAATGCTATTCGAGTTAACACCCGACTGAACCATATTACGTACATTGCGCAACATTGCCAAACCACCGATTTTCTTTTCATCGATCAATCTCTCCCATGTGGCTTTCTTATCTTTACCTGTCGATAAAGCAACTTCCCATGTATCAGGAGTTTTCAAAGTACGATCAGCAACTTTCTTGTAAAGTTCAATCTTTTCCTGTGAAGATGGTTTTGGGTGAGCTAAAAACATAGCATCCCTTAACTTGATCTCGGCATCCCTGTCATATTTAGCGAATTGGTATTCGTTAAAGTTATCGAATGCTTTCGCCAAACCTTTCTTAGCAGCAGCAGCCAAAGGCTTTAGCTTACCGCCATTCTGTTTCTTGTAGATAGCAAGAAAGTCTGTAATCATGTCTGCTCTTGTGATAATCTTTGGTAAGATATCGGCAACCAACGCAGAATATCCAACGTGTTTCAGCATTTCAACACAAATAAACAAAGGAGTATGACGCAATTTCTGCTCAAGTCTCGCCTCAACAGCAAGATCAGCAACATCTTGAGGATTACATTGCGGAATCAACTGGCTGATCTGTGTTGAAACATCTTCACCGTTAGCATACGCAATGTTTTCCCATAATAGGTTCGCTAAAACAACTCTACGTAATAGAGCTAATTCGTCTTGTTTAGCTGCTCTGGTTCCAAATCCACCAGCAAGTCTTTCATCTGATTTTAAATCAGAAACGCCACTTTTTAAAATAGGGTTCAATTTACTCATATTTTTATTGTTTTAATTATTGTTTCTTCGTTATACGTAAGAACTTTTCAAATGTTACAAAAATCTTTAATTATTTTCGAAATATTTTTCGGGGTGATTGTAGATTATTTTTCATCACGAAAGGATTCAAATTGATCTTCACACCAGATTGGCGTTTTCACACCCATATATGCTCCGCTTACATTGAAGTTGAAATGCTCAACAGCTTCTTCCCATAACAGTCCATCACGTTTGATTAATATATCCAAACATTTGGATACTGAATAGATTAGTCTCATAGTGGCTTCATCAACGCCTATAATTGCTTCGTCGAAGCCATCGGCTTTTAAAAATGTTTCGTCATCATATGATTCGATGATATCTTGAAGTATGCTCACAATTCCTCTGGTTTTAAGGGTTTTGGCATCCAATGAGTTACATTATTCCAGTATAATACTGATATTCTATCACCAATTGTCGCATAGCGTTGAGCCTGAAAGCCACCTCCGATACCATCGAAATAGATAGCCATTACAGCAGATGTGCCATTCCAGCAAATAACCTCTCGACCATTTGCTGGAAATTGTGCTTCTAATTTAATCCAATTATTCATTTACTACAGGATAAGGTAATTCAACGTAAACATCTGAGCCTTCTTTAATGGATTCGGCATCTTCTTCTGAGCCAAATACAAAACTCAAATTTCTACAATTGCTAAGATCGCCGATAATAGCTGAACCGCAATACCATGCGTCACTATCTGGGAATACATTACGCATTAATGATAATTGCGATAGCAATAATGACTTAACTGTTAACAGATAATATTCAGCAGGACTAAATCCTTTGAATGAACCATTATTATTTGATAATTCCTTTGTCGGAATTATTTCGCCGTTACATTGTTCAGCTGTTGCAATTACCTCGCCGTCAAATTCTAAGACAGTTCCTTCTACTTCGTTCTCTTTATACATGTTTTTATTATTTATGATTGTTATTATCCTGTGCGAATATTTTTCGTAGAAATTTCTTTCTTAGATACTTTTTGAAAAACCCTTTCTTATACCAAGGGTATGGATTTTTCTGTCCCTCTTCCCAATAAGCAATTTCTGTTTTTGGGTTGGGTATTTTCACAATTCCTTAAATTCTTTGGCTAATTTAAATCTCTCATGTCTAATGAAATCTTTAATCATTTCGATTAAGACAGGATTTAATACGAAAGGGACTTTCATGGTTTCCCGATCATCGTCATTACCGTCAAATTCGATGATTAGCCTTGGGTTTCTACTTCCGCAGTTTGTTACGTTACCATTTTCATCTTCGGCAATCCAATCAAAGCAATCCAAAAGGTCATCAGATTTTTTGATTTTTTCGTGAAGATCATTTCCTAATTTCAGTTCATCTATTTCCATTATCGTGAATTTTATTTATTATACGTGAAAAATATGTATTTGTTACAAATTTGGTGAATTTTATTTATCGATAACATCAGCACAAACCACAGAATTACAATTTGGACAAATAACGCTATAATGTATAATACCACAACTTAGGCATTTAACTCTTTTATCTTCCATTTGTAAAAAAATATTTAAACGTTTTATATGATTCGAATAAATCGGCTGTTGTATAAATGCTTGATTTTATTTGCGATGCATATTTAGACATCCAGCCACCGCCACATTTAATATAGCCTTCTCCACAATATTCAGCAAATTCAAATGCCATCGTTTTAGGGATAAGCTTACATAGAATTTTGTCTTTTTCACGCTGTTCTTCAACCCAAGCTGTTAGGGTTTCCTCGCTTTCATCTTCAAGAGCTTTATCAAGTTTTGTTTCCATTTCAGCTAAAACCTCTGTAGTTATATTGGTGGAAATATCATTTCTCTTATGTAATTCGATTATTTCTTCGGCATTAAATAACGGTTCGATTATTTTACAATGAACCAAATCATTGAATACGAACAGTTTAGCTTTATGATAATCTTGTCCCATTTCTTCCAAATATGCCACATCAACACCAGTTGGTCGTGTTATAAGCCATTCAGCTATAAATTCATCCGTAAATGTTGGCAGTTCATACATTTTTGGAAATATAGCGACTATCATCACGTTAGGTTCATTTGTTTTTGATTGATGTATCTCACCATCATAATATATGGGCGAGTTCCTTGGTACGAAACTTTCATCCGATAGTAATGCTAACTGGAAGTAATGTCGAGGCACTGTAAACAGAGAGGTTGTCACGCACCAGTCGCCGTCACCCAAATCGCATGATAAGCATGGAAAGGATATGATATCCTTAAATTCTATTGTTGTAATATTTTTATGCATGATTTTTTCTTATATATGTTAATTCGAATGTTGGGTGAATTCCGCTGCTTTGGTTTTCCTTTAGTACTTGCACTAATTCGTCGAGACGTACAGTTGCGTGTGATGTAATCTTTTCTGAAATTTCTTTATCATATAATACAAAGTCCATAATATTTATTTTTTACGTTCTACGGTGCAAATTGTGTCGTTATGTATTCCGCCATGTGCAACCATCAATATTTCAAGCTGTTCAAAATTTAATGTTTTACCGATGCCGTTTGAGTTCCAACCGAATGAGATCACTAATCCATTAGGCTTAACTATTCGAGCAATTTCTTTTTTTAAATTACCCCAGAAGCTTGCTTGGGTTGTCTGCATATTCACAGTCCTACCAAATTTCTTATAGCATTCAGATACCTGACGTGTTGAATATGGTGGGTCGTATAAGACAAAATCGACGCTATTATCCTTAAATAATTTCAAAAAGTCCATAGCATCTAAATTATACGTAGTTCCCATGTCAGGGTCTAAGTCATTGGTAATGCTTGCAATTTTATTCAAATTAGCGAAAGGGTCAATACTTACAACACCGTCAGCATGATACTTACCGATCAGTTTCTTAATGCATCTAATGTCGAATGTTCGACTATTAGGCATTTCCCACACACGATTAAATATTAGTTCTGCCATTATATTAGTTAAACATACCGTCACCACCTTTCGGTGCTAAGGCTTGTTGATATTCCTTTTCAGTGTATACTGGCTTATGGTCGTAAATATATTTATCAGCAGCTTTTTTTGATGTGAATAGAGTGTTTAGATACCTGCTGTAATCATAATCCATAGGAAAACAAATAAGTGAGATACCGTAATTTTCACCCACATAAAAGTAGTCGTAATTATTAAAATTTTTCTCAGTAATTATAACGCCATCGGCTGTTGTGAATAGCATATCGACCAATACAGCTTTTTCAAGAGATATATATGTTAATACAGAGTCTTTTGAGTATATTTTTATGTCGGAAAAATTAGCAGATATCATAAATCTCTCAATAGCACAAACACTGTTATTACTGCTAACTATTTTATCCCCAAGAGTAAAATTAACACCATCAGATTCTCTGCGAACAGTTTTTATATGGAGATTTTTATTAACGAAATGAGCTAAATCGGCATAGCTGTATTCGTCTTTACCGTTAACGGTATACATACCATTCTTTTTTAAATAATATTCGCTGAAACCGTCAGCATATCGTAAAACCTTGAAAGATTTCTCAATCTCTTTCCAATTGTCTGTAAACATTATAAAATCTTCAAGTTTTAAACCTTTATATCCGACATATCCAACTACACCTAATTCAGGACTATTTGGGTATCTCTTTATTAATTCAAATCTACGCATATTTTTAATATTCGCTTTTTTTGCGAATAGCACGTTACCGCCATATGCTATTTTATCACGAGCCGAATTTTTCAATAGAATTGACCCACCCTCATAACTGATTTTATCTATCGTTAAAATTTTCTCTTCACACCAGATAAAGCTGTCGCCTATATGGAATTCAACGTTATCAGTGAGTCTTTTTACACTAAAAATTTCGTAATTGTCAGTGTCAAATAAAAAGGATTCAGCCTTATACCAATTATTATTCGCTGCGCATATATCGCCTGTGTGATATAATCCGTCTTTTTGAAGCGGAATAATACCTTTAGCCTGAATATCCCTGAATGCTGTTATTAATAAATCTTTCATATTGTATTTTTATTTAAAACTAATGAATGCGAATAGCCAATTATGATAATCCCATTTTCCAGAGTCCATCCCAACTGATTGCCAGACATAGCCCCCATCAGTAGAATATAAAACTGTTCCGCAATGATAAGCATGTTGAGCATAAACTTTTTGTATTTCTGTGACGTCGTATATTTTGAATTTTGCGCCTGTATTTCTTATTTCCGCCATTAGTAAGCTAAATTACGTATATATTCGCCATACCATCTTGAAAACATGAATGGTAGTATTTTGTGATCAGCAAATCCGTATAATCCACAGCTAAAAAAGTCATGAACCTCAATTACCGAAGTCCATCCGCCTTTTGTAATTGCAACATCTAATGTGTATGCTATGGGTGCTGACTTATAAGCATTAATCATACATTGAATTGAGTACACGTTGGGAAACTCGGTAAAACTTCCAGAATAATTTTGAAGCCCAACTAACTTACCATTGTATACAAATGCTCTCCATTCGCTCTCAATCTCGATAATATCAGATATTTGGTAGTTACCCATTGGTGCATGATCGCAAATCTCTGCGAATGACTTGATGTGGTCACTCGATTTTACAAATGACTTCTGAACAATGTCCAGTTCAGTACCGTTCTTCACATGCCTATGGGTAAATTCATGTGACATTAATTCAGCTGGTATATTTATAGGCTTAGGTCTACTACCTGAATATTTCTCAATGTAGTCGCTAACAAACTCAACAGTACCTATCGGCACAAAACCAGCTGGCATTGAGTTTTCAGTGAGCCTGTACGTCACTATTTTTTCGTCTGAAATCCAGTTTAGATACTCAATACTCTCAAGCAATGTGAAGGCAAAATCATGTATTACTCTGCCTTTATCTATTTGAATTAAAAATTTCATTATTTTCTGTATTTGATATCGCCAGACATAGTAGATACGCCACCGCCGATATTTTCGCATTTAACATCGCCAGACATAGTTTTAACACTGCCAGTAACATTACCAGTTATATCAACGTCGCCAGACATAGTAGACACTGTGTCCACATCACCAGTTATTTGTAGTGTATCGCAAGTATCCACATTCAATTTATCGATGTTACCGTCAACAACAATGTTGATTTTTTTTGAATCAGGTGTTACGTCAACGCCATCAATTATAACCTTTCCTTTGGAAATAACTATGTTGTTGCCACTATAACTCATATTATTTATTCTCATCATACTCATATTTTCTTAGTTATACGTAAATAATTATATAAGGTTACAATTAAAATGTGTTTATTAGCATATAAGTCAATATTAATTGTGCGTAATGTATAAACTGATCTAAGCCAATTACGCTAAAAAATGCTGGAAAGCCATAAAATTTTTCTTTCTTATGAAGCTTCGAAGTCCATCTACTTGTAATATAATCCACCATGAAATGCGTTTGAAATGTGATGCAGACAAATACCATTACTTGCTCAAGTCTAAAAAAGAATATACCTGCGAACAGCCACACAAGCGAATATATGCAAACATGTGTAAAAAGATGAAAATTGCTTGTACTTTTCTTCGTAGCCATTTCGAAAGTCTGACAAAGGAAATCCCCAACCCAATGTATGAAGATAATGATGATTATAATATATTCTACTCTCATGTTCTTAATATATATCCCCATTCCATTTGATTGATATGATCGGCAGTATGGTAAGATTTTTGTATTTTAATTTATCCTTATTCTCGATGATTTCTCGCATCGCAAGATCGTATGTATCGTGATTCGACGAAATCATCGGTTCATCGAGTTCTTCAAGTACATTGCGCACCAATTCTTTAACATAATAGCCATCTGGAACCATTTTTTGTAAAATGTTTGGCTGGGTAAGTTCGTAGATGATGTATTTCATAATTTAATTTGTTTTAATGCTGTTAATAAACCTGCTTCCATTGCTTCTTCATATGAATTGAAAAACGGCGTAGATTCAGATACCATATATGTTACACCGACTGGTATTTTTTGCACCTCGAAATACCAGTTTTCTTCGAATACATTTAAAGAAATATCAACTCGAACGTGTAAATTATATTTCTCTCTCAACCATCGTTGTAATAAACTTTGATTTGGTGCTGAACATATACGCCAGTTATTATTATCGGTATTCTGACTATTATAATTGCGCATAGCAGCATCTATAACTTCGCCCTTTTCAAATTGAATTTTTGTTGAATCATACTCAATGATATCTTTCTTAGCTATTTCATACCACTGATCACAATATTCGTCAAACCCAAGGTCTTTAGCGATTATAGCTGTTTCAGGCTTAATCCTCTCATTAATAATAGGCGTTCTCATGATTTTATTAAGTCATTAAAGTCTATTGAATTATCAGCCCTTGTTACAAGATTCCTTTGAATCAATTCGTTCAAGTCTTTACAATTCTTTTGCGTATTAAAGAACATAAATGATTTGAATTTCTCAATCCATATATCATGAATATTTGAGAGTTTAAACGTTCTTTCGTTGTGTGACATTGAGGTGTAATGACATTCAGGGTCTATAATTGCATGAATTTCACATCCTCTGTATCTAAGACCAAAACAAACCGTACTATATGGATTGTTAAATCTTTCAATCTTACCAAATGATGATAAGTCAATATAATACGGAAGAATAATGTCAAGATCACCTGCGTCTCTTTCTATAAGCTGATTATGCATTATTAATGCGAGTGAGCCTGTTAAAATCGCCATATCTTTTGTGAAATCGCTTATTTCGCTAAAAATGCTTAATTTCTGATTATTCAATGCGTTCTCCATTTATTTAATTTTCTTAGTTATACGTAAAGCCACGTAAAAGGTTACAATTACGTGGCTTTATTTTTACTGATTTTTCTTCGAACGTCTTGGAGCGGCTGTTGAATCCTTAATATTCAAAATAGGTTTTACCCTATGAAGAATTGTTGCGGTATCTTGAATCGCTTCTTCGATCATTTTAGAATCTTTGTAGGCAAAAACCGATTCATCAATAGTCGAATTACATACTGATGTTGAATAGATTCCTTTCATTGATTCTTCAACCATTTCAAGAGTGATCAATTCCTTAGCTTTCGATCTTGAATAGAGTCTACCTGCTCCGTGTGGCGCAGAGTTATTCCAGTCAGGATTTGATTTACCTTCGCAGATAAGCATACCATCCTTTTGATTAAAAGGAATAATCATTTTTTGACCCACATATGATGAAATAGAGCCTTTTCTGATGATGAAGTCATGAAAGTCGACATAGTTATGCACTGATGAAATAACTTCGTCAAAAGCCTTCACTTTCAAAATCTTTTGGATTATATCAAGTATAGTCTGACGATTCCATTCAGCATATTTTTGAGCAAAGATCATATCAAACAAATATCCTACGGACAATTCATCTGAAAGGTAATCACGATCAATACCCTTTTTATATTTCTCTCTTAATTCCTTCATCAACTGAGGTATTGTTGATCTATCCACAGTATTCTTAACCAAAGCATCGAATTCCGCAAGATATTCAGGTGAGGTATCATTTGACTGTGTTTTAGCTTGGTTCAGCCAGTACTCACATACCTTAACACCTAAGTTTCTTGAACCACAGTGAACTGTAATCCAGTTATCCTTTGACTCTTCGTCATACCCAAGTTCAATGAAGTGATTACCACCACCTAAAGTTCCGATTGACTTGAATAACTTCTCAGCATCCATACCAATAGTCTTTAGCTTAGTTTTCAGCCATTTCTCATTGTAAGAAGGCGCAACATAAGAAGTACCAAACTTTTCATTATACTTTTCAGCAAATTTGTTCGCTAATTCCTGTACTTCGGCATATGGAATCTTTTTCGACTTAGCACCCTCATGAACATTAAATCCCATAGGAACTAATTTCTTGATCTTTTCATCGATCATGGCTAAGTCTAATACGCCATTTGCTTTAAATCTGCCTGACAGCATTCCGCAGCCAATATCAACGCCACACCAGTTCGGATTCAAATACTGACCCAATTCCATAGTGAAACCGATACAGATACCTTTACCAATATGGGCATCTGGCATAATACGAACCTTTAAGCCTTTGGATACATATGAGTTAATGATTGGGTAGATTTGCTCGAATAAACCGTCCTCATAATTATCTAAATATAAAATAGCATCTGTGTGCTTTCCTTTTAAATCAAACATCTTGTAATTTTTAATTGTTTCTTAATTATACGTAAAGAAGATTAAAAGGTTACAAAATAAAATGACTTTATTGCTTTAATTTTGCAGGTGCTTTTATATCTTTCCAATATTTAATGACTGACTCATTATAAGCCCATCCATTACCGTTCCATGTTTCCCAATGTGTTTTACCATCTTTGCGGCAGATGAAATATTTGCCAGAAACTTTTGGTCGTGATTCTTTTATAAAAAAATCATATGGAATCCAGTTTGCATCATCTTGGTTAGCTTTAACAAGCTTTTCGATAGCCGCTTCTTTCATGAAGTCTAATACTTCGTCTGGTATTGTCTGATCAATCTCCCTGATCCTACAGTACGCATTGATTATATCCTTTTCTGTCATGGTTTTTAAATAAAATGAGTGCTACATGCAAATTGATCAAATTCGTATTTTTTCTTTTTTGTCTTTGTCATTATGAGTATTTTTTTATGAATTCAGCCTTTATTTCTAAGTCATCAGAATTTTGAGCGAAGTATGCTGCATTACACTCGATTTCAGATTTGAAAGCCGACCACCAGTTAAGCATTTCACAATTGTCACATCCGTCTGGATACTCTTCACTATAAACACCACCTACTTTACATGCTCTGATTGTCACAACAGGACACATTAATTTATCTGCCATTTTAATTTCGTGTATTTACGATTCTAAAATCATTATAATCAATAGATTCGAGTGCCTCTATTTGCCTCTTTAGTCTGAGTATTTCTATAAGCACTTCGGCTTTAAGACTTTGGATTGCCTCATTAATATCAGAACCGTACCCAGCTGTGGGTATATCTTCTCTAACAATATCGATAGTAGCTTCGAATGATTGCCACTTTTCTTTCTTATCATCATAGATTTTAATCGGCATCACGTTCTATTTTTAGTTTTTTTAGCATTTTTACTTGTCTCTCCATTTCTTTAAGCATTTCATCGAAGAATTTAGGTGATGAATACATTTGATTTCGTGTTCTTTCAGAGTATGCATTCATTTCGCACACAGTATTACCCATATGAACATATATAGTGCTATCATCCATATGTCTCGGTGCTTGAACCGTAACAAGATTTGCATGATACCCTAAGCCAAATGAACCCTCATTCCAGTCTTGTCTGGAATACACGCCAGAGCATGCATTATGTACTTTTTCTGCAAATTCTTTTGGAAATTTTGTGATCTGATCGCAGCCGTCATTATAAATTGTAATTGTGGTTAAATATCCCATAGTGTTTATTTTTTATCTATTATACGTAACACATTATTTTTTGTTACAAAAAAAGCTGGATATTTTTTAGATATCCAGCCATACTATGAAAGGGAGAAAGGGTGTTCTAATTAATTTCCGTTACCTGAGCCTCTGGCAATGTGATTATCTAACTTGGTCTCAATACGTTCCAATGTATTGACAATGGTAAAGATCGTTTCTTTATCTGTTTTTGTTTGCTGTAGATATCTAATATCCACCGTGTTTAATTCAATTTGTGTTGCAACCTTGCTGAATTCTTTACTAAAACTATATGTAAATGAAAACAGTGCAATTAAAATTGTCATAATTATACCAATTGCCCAAATCGGTACTTGCACATTTCTGTTAAGTCTGTCTACCATGATAATAATTCCGTTTACTATAAATACGGAAAATACCTGAAAACTTCCCTAAGCTATGTTATTTTTTGACAAACATTAAAGATATTAACATATATGTATAAATAACTCTGATGAATGTCAAAAAAAATAGTATTTACAGTGATTACAAATCGATGGATACTTCCGACCTAACGATAATTGTATCAGCAAGCATGACACCCTTACGTGAATTTGGCTTTTTACGTGTATGAAAAACATCGCAAAAAATTATGGCTTTATTATCCTTTCTTTTAAAATATTTTAGATACTTTCGGCACAATTCAAGAGTTTCAATCGCATGAATACCTGTCAGGTATAACTTTTTTGAGCCATCTTTGTTGTAATCCTCATAGCCTGATTTTTTATTGGCTACCAGCATGTCGCCAGAACGGAAAGATTTTTTCCTATCGTGAAATAAAAATTTATACGAGCCGTCTGATTGCTTCTCAACTATTTTATATGCTACGTCTATCATAAATCCATTGCATTTTCAAAATCACCTTTATCCGATTTACTTATGAATATATTTAAGGGTCTTATATTCAGAATAGAACCTATTAGTGACGGATACATGTGAGCTAATTTATCGCCGTTCATAATAGGTATGCGTTCAGGAACTTGATCCATGCATGTTATAACAAGATTCGATATGCTATAGTCATTATATACTTTATCGCATGATAAAGCATATTTAATTGTCTGTAAATCCAGAGGTGCTTTCCTAAAACTACCTTGAAATTCGCCTTGTACGTTGGTTTCAAGAGGATTCTCAGCAATGTATTGCACATCCATTCCCTCATTAATCATTTCACCATTACCATGACGAGTTTGATATGCACGTGTCATATAGTAAACGTTTGTTTCGCCAGTATGAACACCATATTTTTTCATGATCTCAAAAGCATTTTTCGACGTTGTATTGCATCTGGTTACATTTGGAAAGAAACCATAATCCTGATCAAGCATGATACCTTGGTTTCCTTCGAATATTAAATGTCCAAATTGCTTATCATATATAACATCATTAATGCGAGAAACAAACATATGCTCATTTACAACATATTTGCAATCAAGCTTAAAATTATTTATCAGTTTCTCAACATAACCATCAGGATATTCGACAAAAGTGCTTTTATGATATATCTCGGCAATATGTTTCAATTTAATATCAAGAATTTTAGGAAATTTCAAATCTCTGGCATATAGCTTGAAATGATCCTCATTACGCTGAATAGTCGAGCCAAACCCAACACCAACACTGCCATGACGATTCTTAGTCTCTGACATACGATTCTTTAATATGTCGTATGGTGTTGTAACCATCGCATTATCGTTAATATATAGTGTCGGAAATACACCCATCTTCTTTAATGCTTCGCCCTCTGACCGTATGGCTGATGGATTCATCGTGCAATACTCTGACCAGTATGTTGGCACATCACTAAGAGTCCCTGACCCAAAATTTGAAAAAACATGTCTAAGATCACCCTCGACAACGGTATGACCTACTTGGTGTCCAGAACTAAATCTAACCACCAATGGACGTTCATTTTTATGTACCTTACATAGAAAGTTTACCATACTTCCCTTACCTTCATCCCCGAATCCTAATCCGAGTACGACACTTGTTCTCATATTATATTATTTTACAGTTAATTAACAAGAATAGGATATTTTCCAGTATCTTCCATCATTTAATGGAAATAGTAGAAATCCTGAATAATCATCCTCACAGCAACCCACTGTTTGCCATACCATGTTGTGATATTCGCCGTCATCATCCTGACGCATATACCTTAATGATTTGGGGTTGTCTTTTTCGAGATAGAATTTATAACTCGGATATCCAGTATTAACATTGCTGGTTTCCACAACCTCAACATAGCCTACATGTTGCCAATACAATTCATCAAGATTCATATTATCTATGGAATAGTTTATATGATCTTTAACATAGTTGAGTTCAATTTGATTTATCTCATTCTGTTCTTTATCAAATTGAATGAGTGAATCGAAGCAAAGCATTTCATCAACGTATGCCTCAATATTATTATCGTCATCGTCATCGAGACGAATTTCGTTACCATAATTAATGTTGTAGCTAATGTGAAAATCAGTGCAGCCATCGGTGTCAACCCAAAAGATATTATCCATGTGAAATGTTTTCTTATTTATACGTAAAGAAATATAAAAGGTTACAAAAAAGGCGATAATAAATGAATATTATCGCCTTTTTATTTATTACCTTTTAATTAAAGTTCAATAACGCCTGTATCGGTCTTTGAAATAGAATCGCCTGATTTAGACAATACCATCAAAGCATTCGTTACACTTTTTGAAGTCGCTGCATCGAATTTACTTGTTACTTTTTCCATGTCAATACCATTCTGCATAGCAATGATGGTTGCAATAGTTTCGCAAATCGTGGTATAGTCTTCAAGAACGATAAAATTCTGTCCGATCATCTTTTTCCAGTAATTGAATACGAGAGTATCGTCTTTGTAACTGGTTTCATTCACATGAATATGGTAAACGTTATACATACGCTGTGCTTCTGCAAGCAACTGCTCGTCTGTAACATCGTCAGCTTGTGGATAACCCATGACCTTTTTCAAACCAGCGGTGTCAATCGAAGTGTGACTACGTTCGTCACCGATTGTGAATAAGAAACCTTTTACGCTTCTTTTCTCAAAGCAATCGATTGATGTGTGCCTTCCAGCAGCAAGCCAAGCTAATAGGTAACTCTCATGATTACCACCTCCGCCTCTACCTTCAAGGTACATTTTTGTGAGCCAGCTATCAATTAAAACTGTATCGGACTCAAATTGACCTAATTGAAGCGGTGAATTGTCGCTGATATGATCGCCAATTGCTCCGAATAGAACTTGTGGGTCTTTAATACCGTTGTCGATAATGGTGTTCATTAATCCACCAAGATTGTTTTTCACGATATTTTCGGGAACCATTCCCATGCTACCAGTAACGTCAAGAAAGACCATTACCGCTAAAGATTCGGGATGCTCGTCACTATCCCTTGATTCTCTGTTTTTGTCAATGAGAACCTTCGGAGTCATATCAACTGATTCTTTGCTTGAAAAAATCTCAGTTGCTGACTTATACTTTTTCGATGAACTAATGCTTCTGAAAGCATCATCTGACCAACTTCCGCCTCCCATTATGCTACTGGTTCAGGAGTTACGTCTGAAACTTCGCCAGCTACTGCTTCGTCTAATGTTTTTTCTACGAGAACAGCTTCTGCTGCATCGGCTTCCTCTTCGAAAGACTTAAATGTTGAATGATTTGGATTTCCCATGATAAAAATTATTAAATGTAAATATTAAAATGTTGTTTCTATGTTATACGTAAAAGAATGTAAAAGGTTACAACTTTCAGTGATTATTTTTCATTCTTTTTATAAATATCAGGATAAATATCGTCCAATGAATCGTGAGCATCTGTTTTATTAATCATATCCGCTTCTGACTCTGTTAATTCAAGTTCGAAGTTACAAACAATCAGCATATATAATCTACCTGAGTTAAATATTTCCGTAATATTATTAACGATGATCTTACCTCTGTTAATAATTAGTGTGCAACTGCCATCCTCACATAAATCACCAATGCTCACTATTTTTACTTTATCGTTTATTCTTGCAATCATAGCTTATAAATCTAAGTCAAAAAATTTGGGTGGAAAATGCTTCTTTAATAAGTCTCTATATTTCTGATAAAGATCAACGGAGCAATCATGTTTAATGATGAAGAAATTCAGGATATCTTTATTAACAGATTTGTCCGTTTTCAATTTCATGCCAGCAGCTGATTTATCGCCGAGCAAATATAAAGCAATCTTTTTAGCTAATTCGAGATCAATATCGCCAGTTGCGATTTTGTTCGTGAATAATGACGCTGGATACCACATCTTATACTTTGCCGAAACTGTTTTTGCCTTATTATTCAGTTTAGCCATGTGATAAAATGTTGTGCAAATTATACCATGATTTACAGGGACTACAAAGATCGAAGTGGGATTAAAGCCTAAATGAGCGTAACCCTGATCTTGAATATACATTGAAAGTTCGAACAAACGGCTGAATATCCAGTTAACATGTTCCTGTGGTAATTTTTGATTGGTAAGCGGAACAGCACGATTCAATAGATTTATCGTTAATTTATCTGCTGTTATGTCCATGCTTAATGGCATGTATTTCTGAAAATTAATTGAAGCTGCATCAGTTTTTTGTTTAAGGATGCGATAATTGCTGAACGATGCGGTGATTAGAGATTTATTCGCCGCATTTATCGGGTAAACAATCTTATCATCAAACACACGAAACTTACCAGCCTCATCTTCATACTCAACGCCATTCTCAATAATATCCTTATATATATTCATTATAGACATTGCCTCACCCGACTTAGGATGCTTACAAAAATCTGGATGAATCATTTTTGAATACGTGATGTATGCTTTCTTCCATTCACTACCTGTGAAAATATCTGACGATTTTTTCGATGCAAGAAGCTTATTAATAATTTCAATATCTGTCATTCGCTCGTATTATTTTTCTTACTTATACGAACTACTTTCTATTTTGTTACAAAAGTGTGCGACTAATTTGATAAAAAACAAATCCGTAAACTATCAACATTTTAGAGTTAATATTATTTTCTATTTAATGTGTAAAATAATATTTTTTTCTGATTAATATAGTATTTATTTTTAATACGTAATTAATTTAAAATGATATGCTGATACAATTAACTCAATCTTGGAACGATGTAGCTTCTGGAAAATCTGTAGATGTGGATGATACAACAGGTTTAATCCTGATTAATAGTGGCGTCGCAATTCTTTTGGACTTGAATAATGCTTCCGATATATATGCAAAAATGAGTCAGGGCTATTACGGAAATAAAATTATTGTCGGAATAGCCGAAGCATTTGCGCCTAATGGATTTTGTTTTGGCTCATTTACTTGTCGAACAGACGGCGTGATCATTGCAGCATTGAAAAAGAATGTCGCTTTAACGCCTATTGTCGCTGGCGCAGTTGGCGGAGAAGAGGTTCTTAAGACCGTTCCTCTTGTTTTAACAAATACCGAATGGCAACCATTCGCAAATAAAATTACAAGTATTCGGCTTACAGGCGCAGCTGACTCGATTACAGCTTGGTTAAAACCAATATAATGAAAATATTACATAATTCACCGTTTGTTTATTTTCATGAAAACTCGGACGGTAAAAAAAAACTCGTGACATGCCAAGAATAAAAACAGGAATAGGTATAAGACAGATATTTCAACAAGGGGCATTGTTGAAACTTCCGCAATGGCTGAAAGATAAGTTTCTGTTCTTAGGGGACTACTCTGCTATTTCGGGGGGAAAGATGCCAAATAAGGTGGGATCAGATTGGCTCACCGTTTCGGGAAGTGCAGGATTAGAAACTTTTCAATGTCCCAATACTGCACCCTACATTGCCGCTGATACTGATTTTATTTGGTTTAATACGAGTGCCACAAATCGGACAGTTACAACAGCCGAATTAATTGGATATGACTTGCAACGAACGCCCGTTAAGTATGACGATACAACTCCGTATCAGATAAGAATGATTGCTATCATCAAGTCGGGAGAAACATTTACACAACCTCAGTTAAATGACCTTTTTAAATGGTTTCAACTATCTATTTTTTGGAATAACTCTTTGAATGCAAATGGTCATGTAAAAGGAAATAGAATTGGCCAAAGCATATTTCCTATTGACGCTCCTGCAATTTTATCAGATGGCAATACGGTTGGATGGTATAGCTATAAAGATTTAAGCGGCACATCAATTTCATCGTGGCCAGATAAATCAGGTAATAATAATCACTTATTACAGACAGGCGCAGATTCGTTAAAGCCAGTATTAGACTCAGATGGGGTTTTATTTGACGGATTAAATGATTCTCTGTTTGGGGTATTAGGAATAACACAACCAGCAGAAATGATATATTTTGTCGGAAAAGTAATCACATGGTCATCATTAGATGTAATATTTGATGTATATCAAAATCCACATGGACAAGGAACATTTGAACTAAGAGATACAGCGCCTCAAACTTGTTTTTACACAAACGCTCAGCATTTAGTTAGTACGCAATTTGGATTAAATACATGGAGCATTTTGAGATTGTGCCTGAATGGATGGGATGGATTTTCTATTATCAATAATAATATTAAAGAAACGGCAATATATGGTGGTTCTAATATGACGGGATTCAGGTTAGGTTCACGCTACCTGGGTGATGATAGGTTTAGTAATATAAAAGTTAAAGGAATCATTATAAGAAAAATAAAGGATACTGATGGAAATCACCAATTAATTTATAACTATCTTAAATCAATCAATGGACTATGAGAAATAATGTAACAATAGGAATGACAGGTGATCAGTTTGTAAATTCATTGAATAGTGATTTAAATCATTATGAAACAGTCATTGATGGGGATTCTGAAATACCTATGACGCTTAACCCTACTATAATTTTTGCTTTAGATAACAAATTTAGTAATTGGACAGACTTTAATAATTCTGGCTTTGTTCAAAGGTTATACAGGGAATCATTTATTTATTCACTCATTAAATTGATGATTAATAAAAATGACACTTTTTTGCTTGAATCGAATACAAGGGTTACTGATGTTCAAAAAGTTGTATCTGAAAACATTACAGTTGAATTATCAGCACCTGGTTATATCGCTAAAAATGTAACTTTCAAACTTGTAAAGTCCACAACCGCCAATATGCGTAATAAATATCTATCGGTGCTTGCAATGGGGGATAGTTGGAGTGGTCAGAGCTATCAGGACTTTGGTTATTGGTTCAATATTGACCCTACGGCATGGGGAAAGGGTTATCATTACCCTGCTCTGATTGGAAAGATGATCGAGATGATCAATTTGGATATGACCGCTTACAGCGTCAATGACCCTAAGATAGGTTACAATATACTCGGTACTGTTCTACCTGCTACCAGAAAAGCAACATGGAGGGGGCAAACGAAAACATTTAATGCCGGTTGTGAAGGACGTGGCGGTTATACGGCTGCATCATATTTAAGACATTGCACTAATATACGTCCTACATCAACATCTTATGTGACAGGATGGTTTACTAAAGGTGCACAGGCATGGGATTCTTTGGGATTAGGTAAAAAAATAGTGTGGAATACTACGAGTGAAGCAAATGGCTATGATTCATACACAGGAACTGCTTATACAACCTATACCGGATCGGTTTCACAACTTGAATTAATCCGGTCAACACCTCATGGCTATTATCTTCCAGACTTAACGCAAGAACTTTGGAATGCCTTGAAATACAATAACATGGGCTATGTTTTAGGTTCTTCATATTCGATAGGTGAGAATGTAGCTGTCATGGCCGCAATGAAGGATTTAATCGAAGTCAATCCATTAAACCCTTTCTTTGATGTTGCCGTAGCAAGGTCAACGGGTACTTACGCCTTTTCAATTACAAAGTATATATCACGTTATCGTACGCTTGATGATTCAGGCGTAAGATTAACGCTGCAAAGTCCGACAGTGGGGACAAAAGTTACTGACGTTGCAGCCTATGATGTGAATACTCCGACAAACTTTGTAATTGAGGTAAGCGGAAATGATTTGAATGCTTTCGGACAAACGAGTGTTGCCGATAATGTCACTAAAGTACTGGCAGATATTCAGCAATTAGTCGCTAAGGCTAAGGCTGATTTACCAACCTCTTACATTGCTATTTTGCCACAGAGAGCGTTAGGAACACTATTTGATTATGACAATTTGGTTGGCTATAAATTACAGGCCGGCAATGCAAGAATAGCGTATTATCATGCTCTTATTGCGGCTTTGCTTGCAGTTTACAACGTTGAAGTAACCGATAGAGTTTCTTTACTTTCATCGTTTTTTACTTTGCCAGTCGGCGGCAGTACATCATATCCAACGATTGATCTAATGACGGGAAATAATGTTCGGGTAAATGCAGCAGATGCGGATCATCCCGATTTATTGGGGCTTTATTCACTTGCTTATGATGTGCTTTCTTGGGTGGCATATACAAAGTCACTTTAGTTCACATTTAGAGACTACATGAACTTTGTTACATTAATTTGTGACGGGTCAGGATCTATCACGAATTCTTGATAAATGTTGAGTTAACCCAATGCTAATAGCTTATATTGGAGAACAACGAGGTGCGTTTGAAAAAAAAATATGTTTTTATTATCATTTCAAATTAAATCCGTAACTTTGCAGCGAGAAATTACGGAGTTATATATTAATATATAATGAAGCCATAAGTGCTTTAGATACATTACTAACGGTTTTCGTAAGCCGCTCTACACTTATTATGGCTTTATTATTATAAATGAAATTACGAAATGAGCGTAGCTTTAAAAGTGGAAAAAGACCTATCGGGCAAACGGGACTACATTAACCGTTTAATACAAAATGAACCCAAAACTGGCGTACTTTTTGCGGATTTTGTTGCAGTGACTGCACTGCGGAAATCAAATAGAATGAGTGAAATGTATGTGAAGAACTACAATACCCTTATCCTACATCTCAACGCATTTTCGAAACAATACAACGCCAACATCTATACGAACTCTGTTGGAGAGGAGTTTCTTGAAGATTTTGTGACTTACCTTGAGGGGAATGATCTTCGTCAAAACTACATCTCAAATTTGCTGTCGCTTGTTAAATCGATGGCGGCTAAAGCGGCAAAATACGGCTATGCAGTTGATCCATCTTATGATGACGTTAGCATTAAGCTTGAAAACACTTTCTCGATTTTTCTGAGCATGAATAAAATCACGAGAATTTATTACTATATGGGATTGACTAAAAAGCAGGAGAAAATAAGAGATTTGTTTGTGGTTGGATGTTTGACAGCATTACGCTTTTCTGATTATTCCACCTTGACTACGGACAATTTCACAAAGGATTTTATCATAAAAATAGTCAAGAAAACAAAAACAAGGATTACTATTCCGATCCATGATTATGTGCGTGAAATTCTTAATAAATATAATGGAAATTTGTATTCGGGAGTTTCAATCCAATACTTTAATAGAAGCATAAAAAAGATTTGTAAACTAATTGGATTTAACGAGGATGTGAAATTTAATTATACGAAAGGCGGTAAATTGATTTATGAGACTAAGCAGGCATGGGAACTTATTTCAAGTCATACAGCTCGACGTAGTGCAGCCACGAACATGTACCAGACCGCAAGGATGGGAACATATGAGATTATGGCACTAACGGGACACACAACGGAGAAAAGCTTTTTTAGATATATTAAGACCAGCAGCGAAGACAAGGCAAAACAAATTGCAGGGGATAGCTATTTTAGGGGATAATAAAATTGCCAATCAGATTATATCCGATTGGCAATTTTTAATTAAAAGCTGTGTATTTAGTTAGTCAAAATTATCATCAAAGCTTTTGACTTCGAACCCAGATGCATTTTTATTAACAATAAAACCACTTTCTACCCATACATGATTTTATTTTACCTCTAATACAAAGTCTAATATTTGGATTTAATGCTCCTGTTTGACGTGCAGCTTCTGATACGGATTCAAAGATTTCATTTCGATCTGTCTTCACTGGCTTTCCTTTTGACTTATTATTTGCTCTGGTCTTTTCAAGCCATATTTTATTATCGGATAATTTAGACATTGCCGCTGAATGCGCCACTCTCCATTCTTTAGTATATCTTGCTTTATCGCCATTTATCTTAAAGAGATCGCTTCTTTGTGTAAGGTCTATACGCCTTTTTTCTCTAAGTTCTGGCGTATAAGATTTTTTTAAATTATTTGAGTGCTTTGCTTTTATCTCAGCAGTTTTAATTGTGTTACCACCACCAACATTATCAGTTAAATTAAAGCAGCTATCTCTACCTAATGGGATATATAGATCAATTCAGTATTTTTCTCTGGTCTTTATTTCAATATCGTCTAATAATTCTTCTATGACTATAAAATTAAATGTTTCCTCTCCATATTTATTCCATGCATTTTGGAGGTAACTATTCTCATGATAATTATGTCTCAATCTTTGTTTATGCTTTTTAAAACGCTTCTTAAAATCTACACATGTACTGCCAATATAAGTTACATCATTAGCAGTACATACTATTTTATAAATTCCTTTCACAATTTAAATAATTCTACTAATTGGGCTGTTGTTAATTCCATGCCCGATGCGTTTTTGTGCCCACCACCGCCCATTGATTTGGCAATAGCACTGACATCTAAATCACCTTGACTTCTAAGGCTGCAACTCCAATGTGTGCCTTTAAAAGTAAATGATAGCATTAAATCGTGTTCAGATGCGTTGAAAACACTTTGCATTGTATTCGAGTCAATGTAAGGAACATTCAAACAAAGTGCTCTATAACCTTTAAAACGACGAACAAATGAATTTGAAACACATAGTTTTGAGTCAACCACATTTTGGTAGCCAATTATGATTCTACCACTATTAATTATGCTATCAATAGCTTCGCCTTCATTGTAATCTATGACAAACTTTGGAAATGTCTCAAAGCTTGAACAAATTGATCTCATTCCATATTCAAATGGTAGAATGTAATGATTCCATTCATCAGAGCCATATCCACGCCAAGTATCATATTTTCCCAAGCATTCAATACCTATAGGCATGAATTCATTAGGAAAAATATATTCCCATGTTAATTCGCAAGCGGCTCTACCCACCTCAAGAATAGCATTAATATTATTATCAGTAGAATGATCAAAAACATTATAACTATCAATGCTCGATGCGTGATGATCTATCCATGTTAGCTTATTACGACTGGCAATGTTATACATGATATTCATAGGGAAACTAATATCAACAACTATGATTTCTTCGTCGATAAAGTCAAGAAATTTGATATGATCATCGCCATGATCATAGCCAATAAATTCAGCATCTGGATATTTTCTCTGTATAATTGCGGCACTACAGAAACCATCATTATCTTTTTTATGGTATACACAAATCATAAATTATTCTTTAATATCGTCTTTCGACATTAAAACTACGTCAAAAATGCCTTCATTTAAAATGCCTTTATATTGCTGCATAACAGTAAAATTACCGCCTGTATTACCAGCATCCGCCGATACTGTAAAATTATTACCATTGGCTGTATAGTTAATCCAAGGCAATGTTACAACTGGACTGAACGGATTCCAAATATACGGTGATGTATATGGAATCGTCGGATATGCTGGATAAACAGGATTAAAAATGTATTCAGTTGGTTTCTGGAATAATGAGAATTCTTTCCAGAGATCATTAGGAAGCATTACCACTAATGCTTCGAATAAATCAAAAGCATTTACGCTACCATCAATTTGGATGGTTTTTGCTACTGTGTCAAGTTTTAGAATCATGATAATTAAAATTTAAATGGATTTGACCCTCCAAATGGGTTCGATTTATTATTTTTCCCAAATATCTCGTCAAACATATTTAAAATGTCACTTTTTTCGTTACATTTTTTTATGATCATCGACTTGAAATCAGGATGCTTTTTCTTTAAAAACACTTCTAATGAGCATTGAGCTTCAAATTTGGTGGTTTTATTCTTTACGTTTATTTCGCCTTCTTTTATAACCCTACCGTCAGAGTTCAGAATAACGTATTCTATAGCGAAAATAATTGGAGTTGCCATTTTATTCTGCCGATTTTAAATTAAAAATCTTGCCTGACTCTATTACTCTGTTAAGCATGCATGTATCGTTATCGTTGTAAATGTCTCGCATTTGATAACTTACGTCTGTCGGCTTTACGATATCTTTCAGGTCGTATTTAAACTGTGTGATGTTTAAATTAAAAAGTGCTTCACCAAATCGTTGATTTGGATTTTGATCTAAGAATTCAGACACTATCTGAATAATTTTGGAGTGCGTATCTTTCATTTTATCTAATATTTTTAGAATCGAAAATAACATAATTTGTTGCTTCTCTGTTCCACCTGTCGCTGAACTTATTGCCGACAAAACCTATCCGATCTAAAAGCAGAGAAGCATTCTTTTCAGATCCTACAACATATGACAACCACTCATACACTTGTTTATTGGTAACTTCATCGGCATTATCGATAAAATCGTTTTGAAATTCTTCGATATCATCATCTTTTATAGTTCCGATTTTATCGAGTGCCCTTTTTATAAGCTCGCCCACACTTGGGTCAAACCTATCATCTAAGCTAAAATAATCTCCATTGGGAATTTTATAGCTACCAACAAATCCGCTTTTTAGAAAATACTGTTGAGCAACTTCCCTTGTGTCTGAAAAATTTAAACCCCAGCCACCAATACTTTTGCCGTCGCCTGTGCCTATTTTACTTGTATCGAAGACATCAAATTTGTTAGTACTTCCGTGAAAAACATCAATCATTTCGTTAATCAATTGTATCAGTTTGTTCATAACTTGCGTTTACTTTATTATACTTAGACATTAATTTTTTTAGATTCATAATATAATTCTGCATGTTAGCAGCATAGCCTCTTTTTTTTATAAATTCTAAATATGTGCCATTAACGAAATACTTATCTTGCCATCTTTTAAAATCAGCCACACTCGTTTGCCATGTGTCATATGTGTTATATTTACCGTTAGGCTTCTTGAAGCCAAATAGGTTGTTTTTATGCTGTATTTTATTTAGATGACCTGTTTCAAGTCTAACTTGCGCCATTACGATATTCTTATCTCTTACGCCCAGCCTGCACAATTCGTTGTAGACGTTCTCCAGAGTTAGAGTATTCTTTTCATCCGCCGATGATTTATTTGCTACGACAAATCCACTGAAAGGTAGAATCGTCATAAAAAATAAGGTTAACATTAATATTCTTTTTACCATATCTTTTTCTTGTTTATACGTACAAAAATTGTTTTTGTTACAATTATACATACTTATTTTTACAAAAAATGCTAAATATGGCTATTTATGTTAATTTGCATGACTGAAAAATCATGCGAAAACCCCGATTTGTGATGCTAATGCATGATATCTGCGACAAAAATAGTGTTTTTGGCTACTATATCGAATTATATGGGAAATAATTTGTGCATTAAATAGCACTTTCATATAACAATGTTGGCTATAAACAGCAAATGTTGCCAGAAAGTGCATTATATACCACTTTCTGGCAACATTTATTATAGATAAATCTTGTTGCTTGGATTATTAGGATTTAGATTTAGCAAAGCAATATCACTAAATTCGCCTTTTCGTCTGCTTTTTTTTGCACCGCCGTCATTACTATAGGTAGTGTGAATCCATTTGCATTTGCAAACGATATAGCCACTTGAATAAGATCAGCGAATTCAGTAACATCCTTATGACCAGATCGCTGTATTTCATCAAGTTCCTCATAAACCTTTAAAGCATAAAACTCATTCAATTCTTCCTGATTGGTTATGTGCTCGAATTCACTTTCTTTATAGTATTTAACTATTTTATCCCTTATGAGCTTTTTCATAAATTATAATTACTCGGAAAACAGTGATTAACTCTGAAAAATTCGTCATCAAGGTCTTCGAGAACCCTGTAGCACCTATTTTTTAAGATAGTATATGGGCGATGAATGTATTCATAATGCTCGTACCATAATTTTTTCACTTTAACAGGTTCTGAAACATATTCTTTACAGTATTTCTCTTCAATCGTGCTTTCGATACCAAATATTGGTCTTGAAAGTCTTCCCAGATAATCAAGCATAAGCACTGTTTCATCATACAGTGGCTCATGTGTGTAGTTATTAATTTTGCCGCTATTCTGTATTTCGACAAATCTTGTTCTTAGATTTTCAATCTTAGCTTCCGCATCGGTTAATTTAGCGGTGTGATCAGGTAATTCCAATTCGATATGTAAAAACAATTCTGGTTTACTCATATTAGGTTTATATAGTTGAACAATAGTTTTTAAATTCTTCCCATGATGGGCATTCTCCCTTATTTACATATAACTGAAATGATCTTTCAGAATCGTTAGGCTTATCATGGCTTAATAACCATTGTTTGTTAACGTTTTTTAAATAAGCCTCTTCATAAAGGTCTGATAAATTTATGAAGTCTTTGATTCCATCTGAATATTTCATTTCATAACCGATCATATATTTTGCGACATACTGAACGGCATTATACCAGTCCCTTATAAAATCGCCAGAGTCAAATGATTCGATTACATGTTTATCATATGCTTTGTTACTATCCTTACCAGTGAAAATGGGTATTGATAGATACATTATATCTCCGCCGTATATACCATATCGGACAGACATTGTCGCTTTTAATTTAGAACTCATAAACAGTTACATCGACTGTAATATTTGATTTGATCAATGTTTCGATTACATTCCAATCTCCACCTGCGAGACCTGCCCCGAATTTAGGACAATGTACTGTAAAGTTATTTTGAATAGCATACTCATTAACCTTTTTCAGTGCCTCATTGATTGCGTCGTACCTGATTGGCTTATCATTTGGCATGGCTTTAATACCATGTTGTCCAATCATATTTGCCACAGTAATATCTTTCTCAACGTTTACGAATTGAACTTCGCCAAGTTTAGCGTTTTTTAAAAGCCTAAACATCGCTTCTGGTTGTTTCCATCGTTTGCTAAGGGCAAGTACAAAACCTGCCCCCCATTTATTTTCATCGTTGGAGCAGTGTATTATTAATTTGTTGCCATGACCAATCGGTTTCGTGGCGTCACCTTTTACGTATTTGATCATCGTCCAAAAATTGAGGTCGGTAAGGAATATGGTAATGTATGTTCGTAATCGAAACAAATGTCAGGTTCTTCATTGTTGTCAATTAATGAAGGCGTATATGTGTTCATGTCGAATAATAAACGCTGAACCCTTCCCTTAACTGTATGCATGTTATTACTTACTATTTTTACAATCACATTATTGTTGACAGATACATGCCCATCCAAAGTGAAACATAAAGTTCCTTTAGGTAAAGTCCTAAAGGAACCAATTTGTGCTATTTCGTTTATCATTAATTATACGAATTTAATTTCCAATTGTTTACCAATTTGATCGGCATTATACTTTTCAATAAGATCGATAAAGTAGAACTGTGTCTCGATATTTAACGTCTCAATGTAATATTTATTTACCAGTGACTTGGCTTTATTAAGCGTTTCGCCAGCTACGCCTGTCATAATTGGAACTTCTGGATTAGCCGAAGCTAACTCAAAAAGTCGTTGTCTGATCTTGGCTTCGACAGACTTTAATTCTGTCGAAGCTGATTTATGGTCGATGCGGTAATCCGCTGCTGTTTTTCTTTTCTTGGACATTGTTTTTATTTAAGATCAATTAAGCGTGATTCGATAATTTTAAGCAAGTCAGCCAAAGGACGATCTTCTGCTTTTGTTGTTTTTGCTACGGCAATAGGATACTGATTAGCACGAATTTTATCTGCCATTTTATTAAGCTCACCCTGTTCGTAAGCGATATAATCGCTTTCGAAGTATGACTGTTGTATGGCGTTAATCTTTGAGTCTGTACGACTTACGATACTAATCGGAAAATACTCAGATACTCTCATTTTGCTCGTGTCTGAATTAGGTACAGCGACAACATGTGCTGGATTCACAAGGCATAGAAGAATTGTATCATCTGAACTTGCGAAGCTTTCAACGTACTTTGTACTTCCAACGTGCAATCCATAGCTACAATCCTGTTTAGGATCACCGTTACAGTCTTTACGTTCCATTTGCACAGGCTTTCCAAGGATAATCCTCATTTTGCCAGTGTGCTTGTCAGTATACACTGGTACATTGTCGACTTGTATTTCATCTGCTTGTTTCACAACCTCGACTTCTTGCTCTGCCACAGTAATGGTTGCGTTGCTCGTGTAAGGTGCTAACTCAAACATATCCTTAAGACACCCAAGTTCGGTAACATTCTTCTCGGCTAAGTTCCATTTAGCGAATGTCTTTGTTTCGGTTGCATGTGGCTTTCCGTCAGCATTGGTGACATAAACAGTATAGTTCTTTGGTGCACATTTCCATGTATTTTTCACCTTGTTGTATTCGGCGGCAATGAACTGTTCATCAACTGTTAATCCACTCTTCGATGCTGGCTTCACTGTGGTTTCTTTGCCCTTTTTTGCCTTTTTCTTAACAGGAGCAGCAACAGGGGTTGAACTTTTAGGATCAACATAAAGCTTGACAGCTTTATAAGCTAAGAAATAGCCGTAATTGGATAAAACCAAATTGAACTTGCTGATAAAATCAAACAATGACTTGCGAACTATTTCATCTGGATTGATCATCAAAAGTTTCCAGAAATTGATGATGGTTTCATATGGAAAATTGTTCTCGTTGTAATCCTTAACCACATCAAGAATAGCATCAGGCACTGGCGTGTTAAAGCCTTGAAGATAAATATTTCCATCAACAAGATCGCATTCAAAGCCAGCAATAATGACTTCCCGAACCTTGTTATTAAGAAATAAAAAAAGATTCTTAATGTTCAGGTCTGTCGGGTCAGCCTTGGTTTTTAAAACCATTTCGAAAATGCTTTTAGCTTCTTCGCTGGTAGCACAAATCTTCTTTTCCAAAATACCGTTAATCGATAGATTGATAATGTTTCCGATTTTAATTGCGTTAATTATGTTCATACTTAAATTGTATTAATTTACTTGTTATACGTTACAAAATATAAAAGGTTACAAAATAACTGATATTTATTTACAGTTTAATTACAGTTTTCATGAAGTCGGTGAATTCCTGATTGCTACCATAATTATAAGGGATATTGATAAATTTAAATACATGCTTGTATTTTGCGCAGATATCGTCTATATTATTAATAGTCTTAAAATGCTTTTCATGCCCAACAGGTACTTTATCTTTATCAATCTTGAAGTACCTTTCAAGTTTAAGTGTTTGAGTAGTCTTGAAAAGTTGCTTAACATTGTTAACACGAAGATAATCGGTTAATTCTGTCAAATCTTTACCTATTTCTGGAAAGATTTGTTTAAAATCTTCCGATCTGTAAAATGAGTCCAGTTCATTATACCTGTTAGCAATTTTACCTACAAAGAAACTGCGTTCCACAAGTTCTTTCTTACGATAAAAGAAACGATTATAGATATCATCCACATGACAGATATTCTTAAGCTGCTTAATTCTTCTCATGTTGGCTTTAGATACCATTAAGAACATGACCCTTGCCTTGCTATTATCAGAATAAAAACCTTCATGTCGACTGTATTTTCTTACAGCTTCTGATCTTGGTGAAAATAAATCCTCATAAGTATCGCAAGCATTTTTTAAATCAAGTACTTTATCAAAATCACCGTAAATAATTGTGCCTTTGAATTTAAGGAGTTGTGTGAACTTGAAAGTATACTTCTCAACATTATTATATCTGTATACCATTGTGATTGTAATATCTTCTTTGTCTGCTGTATAAGATTTCTCTCTCACAAATGTACTTGGAACAATAATATCATCATACGTTGATATTTTAGACTCAACAATTTCACGATATTCGTCAAGCATTTCACATATTGTCATGTATAGTGGCGTAAACATTATGTCTCTTGCGTCATCCTTATTAACAGTCATTAATTCGCTACGTTTAACATCAAAGATTTCTGCAAGGATATGCGCTGACTTAGCCAATGGATTTGGACTTACAAAATAATTTCTACTATTCATACTTTTTAAATAAGCATGCTTTAAAACTTTACGTTTGTAGAAACTATCAACTAAGAAAACATTGCCAAGGTCTAATTTATCGTAACTACCATCAAAAATGCTATCTTTCCAACTGTGACGTGATTCTTTTTTTCCATAAACCCCGATAGTATATAAATTATTAAACATCTTAACGTCATTAATTACTGGAACATCTGAATACTTAAAATTAGGTAATTCAATATCCTTGAATTTACACATGTTTGAAATGTTCATTTGAATATCGTTAGGAAAGTATAGCATACCAAACTCTTTTTTAAAATTAAAATAGTCTGGAAGCGATACAACAGTATCATATTGTTTTGCAATAAGCGCAACTATTTCAGCTTTGGCTTCTTTAAGCTTCTTAATAATAAGCTTAATAGTGTTCTCAGAATAATCAATTGCCTCACGTGACGTCACAACATTGATATCGCCAATTTCAAGCTTAATAGCAACAGGGAATCTGTATTCAGATGAATTAAGACCAAGAGTATCGTAATTGATAGGATATGCTACTTTACCTAAGCAGATATGCATATAATCTGAGTATGATGTACCTCTGTATAGAAAGCTTGTACCACGAACAATGTTGAATTCATTGGTGATTCCACTGTAATCATCAAACCCTTCAAAAACAATGCTGTCAAAGTAATATAATTGTTTTACGATCTCTGTTTTAAAGCGATACATATCTTTACTTAAGACAGGTATGCGAACTTCTGTACCGTTACCCTCTGTGCAATCTTCAACATGGAGTAAGTTGATAAGTGGTGTTTTAGGGCCTTCGTAAATACAGTATGTGTATTTTTTATGATCGAAAATAGTTGTAACAAAAAAGCTGTTATCCTGATCACTACTTCTATCACCAACTTGACGGTAATAAGCCAGTGGTGATTTTGAGCCTAATCCGAAGCCTCCGATTTGCGTATTATCACTTTGCTTTGTGCTTGTAAACAAAACATTGTAAACCTTTTTAATTCGTTCAGGCGACATTCCGATACCAAAGTCGATGAATGAAATGTAATCGATTTTTGTGTGAGCATCGACGCCTCTTTTAATTAAAATAGGCTTTGTAACATTCGCTTCGATGTGACTATCGAAACAGTTACTTGTAATTTCCCTAACAACACTACCAATTGGATTGGAGTACGTGTTCTTGGTAAACATTCTAAAGAAGATTTGAGCAGCATTGGCACTAACTCCCATTTCAGTGGTTGAGCTATCGTCAGTTGAGCTAATTTCGTCGCTATTAAGTGTTAAATCAAGAATCATAATGTAAAAATTTAAATTGTTTCTATGTTATACGTAAATGGTGAAAAAAGGTTACAGACTATTTAATTAATTTCGATGTGTAATGATCAATATCAGAGCCAAACATTGTTTTTGCACAATTAATGCCAATATTAAAACGTCCTTGCGATTGCTCAACTGTGTTGATTTCGTCCTCTGTGATCTCATTGGGTAAGCATGTGCCAGCGAATGTAACATGAACAGCTAAAGGATTTTTACCTGTCTTTTTTCCGCAAAATTCGCAACAGTCTGTTTGAACATCATCAGGTCGCTTCGGATTGCTCCAAATATTATACTTCCGAGAATACTGTAATACAGCTAATAATTCTAATGGCGTTTTCATATGATTAATTTTTTACTGGCAGTCTCCAAGCTGATGATGAACGTAAAAATGTTGGATTACTCTCTAATTTAAGCTTCTTAATTATTTCAAGTGCTTGAATCTGTGATATGTCTGTCTTAATGGCTGTGTTTTGGGAATCTTTTCGAACATATTTAACAAGTCTGAATGTGTCATCATGTTGAAGAATAACCCATAAATGATTCCAGTCTTTACACACAAGATCGACATTAACCTGATTATCACCAGTGATCTGAAATTCTCCGACAAGATATTTAAATTCTTTTTCCATAATAATGAATTGTTTTCTTCATTATACGTAAACGAAAAAAAAAGGTTACAAACTAATGTAACCTTTTTAATATATGAATATCTGATTATCTGTAACCCATTTCTCGCATGGCTTTCTCAACCTCTGTTCGTACTCGTTGAATTGTTATAGCCTTATTTTGCGGATTATATCCTAAAGTTCCAAACCATACTTTAAAAGCTTGCGGAAATTCAGTTGATGTGTTAATACGTCCGCTTGCCTTACTAACAGAACCAGCATTTGCAGTGGCTCTTTGTAATGATTGTACGTCAGATGCTAATGGCTTTTGTTGTGCTGTTTGTACAGATGCTTGCGGTGGTGTTCCAGCTATTTGTTCATTAGTACTTTGAGGATGATTACCGATTTCGTCAGGAACAGGTGTTGAACCACCAGCCATTGATGATGGTGGTGGCGTTGCCGATGACGGATTGCATGTATCAAGTATTTCATTGATTCTCTTAGCTATGTGAGATATTTCTCTTTTTGTATCTTGTTTCATTACAAACTGTTTTTAATTAAAAAACTTAAGTACACCAGTATTGTATAATAGGGCTTCTGTTTGGCGTCTGAAAGTTAAACCCCTATAAGCAACGCCAGCACTTTTATTCCACATTCCAAAACATACTTCAATTGAAGGTGTTGATACGATCTGTTTTATTCTTTTTAATAATGTAGACCCTTTCAATGCACCAAACCCGACGTTAAAACTAAATGAGACCAAAGCATCAAACTGTCCTTGTGTTAATGTTAATTCAAGTGAATTAACATTATTTTCGAATTTGTTACAGTCCTCAGCAAGGTATTGTTCAGCTTGTTGTATAGTAATTGTTCCATATTGTGGAAAGTATTTATCCACATCTGCAAGAGTTTTTACATATCCGCCTTGTGGTTTAATTAAAACTCTACCATAGCCGATAGTCATATATCCGCTACAATCAGGTTTTGGTTGTAACCCTATTTTTGATAGGTCACCATCATTAATACTTTCATAATGTTTTATGAGATCAATTCCGTTTTGGCTTATTTTCTGGTTCATAGTATTATTTTCACATAAATACTATGAAATAAACTTTAGTCCTTCGATGTGCTTTTCACTAATTTGGAGATTTTCTCATAATTCCTCTTCATTCTCTCTTTTACCTCATTGGAAAGCTGCGTAGGATTTTCATGATTAGAGATAAACCTACGAGCATCTTCGCCATATAATATAGGCGTTTCTTTAATTGGTCGGCTCATTTTCAGGCAATAGCTTGATATAACTTACTGTTTCAAGTATATGTTGACTTGATTTAGCTACAAGTGCTTGTGCATCATCCATTTGACCTAAAGCGAACATGTATTGGAGTGTCACTTCCATGTAAATTTCCTGCATATTAAGAGTTTATAAATTTAATTATGTCTCTTAATTCGCAACGGTACTCATGAAGCCTTTTTATATCTTCCACATAAATATCTTCAAAACTGTAACCGCCTTCATGATGTTCATTGCGCAATTCTCTTAATTTTGAATTCTCAGAGTTAATAGTAGCGATTAACTCACAATACCTATCGATTTTATCGTATCTCATATTTTTAATTTAAAGTGATAGCTCTGTCCCATCATATAATGTTATTGAGCAATGTCCTAATTTACGTAATGCTTGGCATTGTCTATTCGTAGGGTATTTGTTAATACTTTCCTTATAAGAACCTGAGCCAACAGCAATCCATCCTAATCTTGTTAAAACGTCATCAGGGTAATTTATTTCTGGGTATAAACTTCGAGCAATATCGAAATGAAAAGAGCAAACCTGATAAGCATCTTCAAGTGTTCCGCTGTAATAGTGAGACTTACCATTACGATCAATCCAGAATTCATTTACAATTCTTTCAAGAACATATTCTTTATCAATATCTTTCAACCTATTAGCTCCAATACTGTACGTGGCTTACAAATCATTGTATCGCCATTTTCGAAAGTGATTTCGTAATTCTTATTCGGTAGCTTTGTTTTTTCAGCTACCGCCATATTCGTACCAAACTTTTTAACATAAATGGTACTATTCAATTTCAATTCTTCTATTGTTACTTCGTGCATAATTAATTTTCTTTTGGTTTTTGTGCTGTCTGAACCTCATTAACTGTTATTGAGGTAGTTTGCCTTATCGATTCAATCGCTTTGTTGAAATTGGTGTTTACGCACCAATCAAAGCCTATTTCAGAGTTTAAATCGTAGCTAACATTATGGTTCACGTCGAAACCATTATCTTTTAGAAAGCTTTTAATTAAAAATAGCAGGTGTGACTTTCCTGAGCCAGCAGCACCAGCGACTGTGACTGTTAATTTTTTCTTTTCCATAATTATTTTTTTAATCGTTCTTGTACTGTATGTTGATTCTTAGTGTTTTTCGCACCTTTTTTATTTTTTATGATCACACATAAGCTCATCACCTCAAATTTAATCCCATCTACTTCAAGTTTTCCAAATACTTTTACCATTGAGACATAAATTGTTCTACTTTCCCATTCTGTAATATCAGAAACAGCTGGCACAGCATCGCCATTGTATCGTCCGATTACCTTATTATAGGGTAGATCACCAACATATACATTAATGGTTTCAATCATGCCCTCAGTGTAATCACGTAATTCTGTTTTCCATATGTATGAAGTGTAACCATCGGTATCTATTTCGACCTTCTCATACATTCCGTACTTCTCGGATAATATCTGCTGTAATGGTTTTTCAATAGCAACAACAGATTTAATTGCTAAAAACATGATAATGGTGACCAAAAGTAATTTTAATTTCATGGCTTTTATTTTCTTATACGTACTAAAAAGAAAAAGGTTACAACAATTTATTTAAAAGTATCATGGGTTGTCTCATTTCTTATTATTGCCACTATAAAACACTTTAGATATGTCATAGATTCATTATCATACTTTTCCATGAATTCATCGACCATCGATAGATAATCCTTTCGCACTAAAGATAGCACATAATCTCTAAATTTGGTGTCTTTTATTTGCCGAGTATTCCGTATTCCGATATGGAATCTGTTGACGAAACTTGTGATATAAATCCTCTGATTATCATTCATTTTCGCTAAATTATCCGTTAGCTGAATAATCATAGGATATTTGGTGACAGAGCCTAATGTTGTGTAGTTCATAATTATTTTGGTGCTACAATTAATAGTACATCAATACGATCAGGCTTATTTTTACCTATTTCGCTGCAAATACAGGATAATGAGATTATAGGCGTTTCGTGATACCAGTAGTATGAGAAATATTTCGAAGGTATCGTACCGTTTTTATAAACAGTGGATTTGAATGACGAATGTTTGCCAACTCGACGGCTTATTTCATCGACCATTGTTAATAAGAACTCAAATGACTCTGGTTTCCATTTATAAGCAGTCATGCCTTCTGGCGATATGTTCGTTTCAAGCGGCTGTCCCATAGCGATAAACATTACATCGCCTATTGCCATTTCCGATGCGGCTGTTTTTTTATACTCCTTTGCCATTGCATTATAATCTAATGACGGTTCAGCACCCAATGCGTTTATGGCAAATTGATCATCTTTAATTTCTTTCGATTTTAAAACAGATGTTCTAAGCCAGTCAAATATTCCTTTCATATTTTTATTAATTTTCGTAAACTATTTCTGCTCCGTAATACGTTGCAATGTTTGAAATGAATTCATCTGTCGGATTTTTCAATTTTTCTTTTAACTTAACCATATCCACACCAGTTGATTTATCCTTTTTAATGCTGTCCATGATATTCATAATGGTTTCAGCTTTATTAATCTCTCTCATATTTAAATTATTTTAATTACTCTTCCATAGACTTGTTTAGTCCATCCGTTAATATTACCTTTATTATTCCCGATTAGCGCACCTTTATCAGTGCTCACAGCTTTTACCAAATGTGTGTAAAAATTACCTTTAACCTTGCAATAAACAATATCGCCACGAGCAAGCTCGTCAAGTTTTACAGGTGCTAATACATGATCTTGCCCTGATTTAATAAGAGGCATCATCGAATTACCCTTCTCACTTGTAGTGAATGTTTCGCCTTTTAATAGCCTTTCTAATTTTTGATTCATATCCTCTTATACGTAACGAAATTGCATTTGTTACAGATTTTGATACAAATTATTCTGATTGAAATATATGACAGGGTTTACATCGCTATGATACAGTGACTTGGAAATTCCAATCATATCGTCAGAGTCTATAGCTGCTTTGATAGCTGTTGGAAATAAGTCGTTAGACTCCATTAAATGCTCAAAGGTATGCATTACGCTATATAGGTTGCACTCAAATGTATCGGATAAAATCATACCAGTATAAAAACCCTTTAAACCGTACCTATGAACAAATAAGTCAGCGTTACACCAGATACATACGCATTGTTTATTCCTTAAGAATTGAACGAATGTCGAATCGATCATGAGTCTCATTTGCGCATATAAACCATCAGGACTGCCATGACCAAGCATAACGATACGGTCATGTGCCATTATTTGCATTTTTAGCTGTCTTTTAGATACTCTTACGTCATTTATAACTGTCCAATCCTTATCCATGTAGATAACCTTTAAAAAGTCTGTAGACCGATCTGATGGATGTATTACTAATGTTTTCATGTAAATATTTTCTAAGTTATACGTAATAAAGTTGAAAAGGTTACAAAAGAAAAAACCTTCCAAGTGTGCATCGTGGAGAGGCATGGAAGGTGTATTAATACTTTAATCGGAAGAAGAATTTTTTATACTTCTCGGTATCTGGATTTTCCAGATTTTTATGAACCGCCTCTTCCTTTATGCAGAGCTAAAGGGAGTCGAACCCAAAGGCTAAAATAAGCAAATGCGCATTTGCTATTTTTATTTATGATTACAGATTGGTTAAATGGAAACATTAGCTAAATGTAATCCATTTGATAACTCCGTTCTGCATCATTGCCATCCTATAAATAGGTACAACAGTTCCCCTGCTGCATAGCTCTATGATTGTCAGTTGCTAAAACTATAGTGTGAACCTCACTGACTATGTTACTACTAATGCTCGTTCCTTTCGGAGAATACTGCATTGTGTCGAAAAAGGGACTCGAACCCCTGACCCCCTACACGTTACGTAAACGTAGACCGATGCTGGTGCTCTAAACCAACTGAGCTACTTCGACTGGTCGAGCATTTTTTCAATCTCTCTTTGGCTACCTCGATCTCCAAAGTTCATTCGGTTATGACCCGACCTGTGGCAGAAATTGGACTCGAACCAATAAATTCAGAGCGATAAGTCCCTGATTATATCAAACATTTAGGGTTTGCCTTATCGTTAAACGTCGCCCATAGTTCTGATATAGCGTTTACCAATTCCGCTATTCTGCCATTATTTACAAAAAATAGTCAACTACTCAAAAATTTCGATGATCATCTTTCAATCGAAAACCTTATTCCTGATACTTCATCAACTATTCCCCGAATCCCAAGTGATCAAACTCGCTGATTCTGTTATCTTCATTTTATACTATTGATTCTCGCTTCAAGCGAATCTTTAATTAACGGTAGATAAAAATTATATGTCCCACCTTTAAATTCCTTTTTTATTGTTCCATTTTTGCCATCAATAACACCTTGAAGATATGCCGCATTTTGCGCCTCTTTCATTGTTATGTTAATTGCATTCGTAACAGCAATACGGTTCTCATTGAGAGCAAGCGTATATCTATTATGGCTGTCAACAACGTTGTAAACTGAATACAATCCAATTGCTAATAATAGCGAAAGTATTGTAATTATTGTTGTTGTTTTAATCGTTTTCACTTTTTTCAAAATCATGTGTAAAATTTATAAAATCCAATCAACTCCTAATTTTTGCATTCGTTCTCCGAACACTTTTTTTGCGGCATTTTGCTCACGTTGTAGTCCTTTACTGCTACAGCCGTCGTATAGATCGCCGCTTTCCATACTTAAAATTTCATCAAATAAATCCTGTGTTGTGAATTTATCAAAATCCTCATGTGTGCGTCCCATATAAATATGCGATTATTCAAATATTATCAGCTAATTCAGCAAGAATGTCGCCGTGACATGATAATGGTTTACACCAGCATCCTAATGTTTTACCCTTTAATTCGTGTAAGTCAGCCATAAGATAGTTTCCTTCACCATTTACAACCCAATCACGAAAAGCCTCAATAGATTCTTCTCTGGTTTCGACTGTATATTTCGCTTGCGTAGAGCCTTTTAAATGCGTGAATGGATTTCCCCATTTGCTTGGTCTGCCAATATAAATGTCATATGGTTCTTTTTTACAGTGAACAACACGACAACGTGCTTCTTTTGCTTCTAACATAATTCTAAAGTTTTTAAATAAAAAAAGATTTGCGATGATCGGATTTTCGCCGACAAGCTGACTTATGCAGTGGTTTACACCTGTCCTCGATTTATAAGACCGAGTTGTAGGATTTTGTCGTCTCTTGGTATACCACAAACCAAAATAGTTCTATTATCGCTCTTAGCATTCGAACCACATCGCAAACCTTTTAAAGAACATTTCTGGTCTAACTTACCAAGTCATAATTTGGCTAACCTACCCTCTGGCAGTGCCTGAACTCTCCACAAATAACGATCTGGTATTGATCTTCAACATCCACTGCTCACACTTTCATGTGAAATATATGCCTTGTTGCTATTTGCTTTAAGCAGAACTGAACTTATTTTTAATAATGTAAAAATGATTGAAGATTATTTTACTCACCCATAATAACTACGTATTCATCATGGACTAATGTTGCCTGAACTACTTGGAATACATGCATATACCCACATCGCCTTCTACTTGTACTACTTCAATCATTCTATGATAATTCTGTTGAGTTTTAGAGATTATAATCTTTATCGCCTTAGATATCTCGGCGTTTTAGACTTGGCAATCAATAACTTTTGAAAGTATGCATACCCTCTAAAGCCCTCATGGTGGACAGTGTAGGGAATCGAACCCCTTTATCAATATTATCATAAAGAATTATCGATATTCTTATACTTTCACATTGAAAACTCTCCGACAACGTTTTTTATCTGCATGCGATTTGAAAACATTGTTGACTGAATCACGCCCATATTTTATTTTCTTTTTCGTTTGGAATGAGCTTTAGCACACGAAGCTTTATGTTTTGCATCGCTACGTACTTTTGCTGAGCTTCTTTTATCCCAAATGCTATCTTTTTCTTCTGGTAAACTTAACATGATTATTATTGTTTCTATGTTATACGTAACAACTTTAAAAAGGTTACAAAAATAACACATTATTTTGTAAAAAAAATAGGGTTGCCCCGTTGATGGTCTGCTGATACAACAAATTTTTCAGAGCTTCGAACTCCTATGAAATGTCAACAACAGCGTGATTCTTTTCGATTTACCCAGATTTCAACGTCATAATGTTCATGGTTAGTGACACACTATACTACTTCGAATCATACCATTTACCAGATGGATTTTTACTTTAGATTTCTCTATCAACATCCTGTTAAATCAGGATTATTATGTGATGTGAACTGTATCAAATTGACAATCGGCGATAAGTCTATGCGTGACATACATAGATGCCTTTATGATACTACGCCTGTTTTTAATTCACAATGTTTTAAACTTTTCCGTCCATTGCAGGGAAATAACCGTAAACGACCTATACGCAAAGTTCATCACAATGTTGTTCGTCAGCCATCGCTTACACCAATTATCCTTTACACAATTAACGATATCTGCATACATCTACACTCACGTAACATTTAATACGATCTTATGCTAATTGCTTCAAGCAGAAAAGTTTATACTATGGATTTTGAGAGATATGCACTTAGTCCGTCCATTATTCAATCGGGAGTCTGATCAAGTTGATTTTATTACACATCATTACTTGCCATCGACTTTATGAGCCATCGCTCAGCTTTCTCTATCCTCATTACTTCGGGTAATATCCATAACATTTAAATATTTTCAAAGAACGTATTTATTGTAGACTCATGTCTAAGTGGGAGTGTAGAGGATTCAAACCTCTGACCTGTATTTCTACCGCTCTATCAAACTGAGCTAAAACTCCCATATTCTTTATCACTTATACGTTGCAACTTAAAAAAGGTTACAAATATTTGCGATTTTTTTAATTATTTAAATAAGGCTTAAAACTCCTTGGCAATACCACCGTTGCGCCTTGTGGCAAATCGCCCACATTACAAAACCTATAATTGAATTTTACCATAGCTGCATTGTATTCGGCTGATAGATCGTTATAGCTTGCCTTTAAGCCAAGATATTCAGATTGCCATACATTCCACTGTTCCCTGTCATCACGTGCCCATGACTTTCTTTTCGTACTGTCAGCACCATATGTTGATTTCAGTTCTTTGAATCGGGTATCGTATGTTCCGAGTGTGGCAATTTTCTGATCGCACTGCGATGCAGCATCCTTAAACCACTCATATTTCTTCAAGAGCACTTCTGGCTTAAACTGCTCGTAAGCTGTCTTGAAGCCATTGTCAACCATTTTATTGGCAGTGCTGCAAGTTTTAAAGATAATGTTCACGAAGAACAGACCGACAAGGATTAATAATCCCCATAAAATGATTTTTCTCATATTAGTTACTTGAATTAGTTTCGAGGTTTAATGTGATCGATTTAACGGCAATTGGCTGATTACTGATATGTAGAATCATTCCGCCAGTAATGTACTGCTGATGATAGATGTTTTTAGAATCCCACCAATAAATGTATTCAATACTATTACCATATGTTCCATCATCCTGAATAAGGTCTGGATTATACCATTGTCCTGAACTTTGACCTGCTGTATATGCTAATGATGTTGGGTTTAGTCTTTTACCGCTTGAAGTTACTTTGCTTTTTACCGTTGAGTAAAGAATAACCTGACCAGAATAAGCCGAAATTATGTATAAATGCTTAATACTTCCAGGCGTGTTGTCTTCGATAAGTCGCTGTTGCACATGAACTTGCTCGGTTGTGTTACCATTTAAGTCGGTTTTAACGGTGACGGTAGCCTTTTTCACACCACTCTGGGAGACTGTTTCTTTTTGCTCTGTCTCAACGCAACTTGAAGCCATTAACATAATTCCCATAATGGCGATCATAAAAAATCCTAAAAATTTACTTTTCATTGTTATAATTATTAATTGTTATTAAATTGTTTCTATGTTATACGTAATTGAAATAAAAAGGTTACAAAAATAAATGAATTATTTTAAATTTAATCTTCTTTTAATCGCCAGATCAACTTCTCGCTCAATTCTGTTATCGAGAATTCTGTCAGTCAATTCCTGTTCAATATAAGCTGCTTTATCTTTAATCAGCTGATCAATACCATTAGCTGACATATATTCGTTGAAAGATTCACGAACAATACTTCTGAATTGATGATCGATTTCAGATGCGAAAAGTTCTTTAGCTTTTGGTGTTAAAGTGACATCACTCCTATAACCTGTCGGATTCGTCACCAATGTGTTCATGATTTCAGTCTTAATACCTTCCGTAACTTTACTGTTAGCAATGGCATTGATATGTTTTTTCATGAAGTTTTCGACAACAGATTTTCTGATTTCGATCTCGACGTCATTATCACCGCCGATTAAACGTTCTAAAGCCGCAAGGCTGTTAATTTGAATTTTCATATTTGATTTTTTTATTTAAAAGTAACTTCTTTTTTTAAAGTTCCGATTGGTTTAATGGTTTCGGTGATACCACTTGAATGACTTCTGCTTTTGTAATAAAACTTAATTTCCTGACCATCTGGATTATATGTGCCATCGGCGTGTAATTTTTTACAATATACCCTTAAGGCATCTGGGTAGTAATCATGATTACCCATAGCAGAACCTCCCCCTTCCATTTTGGTATCAATGATAACGAATTCGCCACCTTTAACTATAAATGTTTCAGATTTAGGTATGTCAATATGACCTGTCGCAAATTGAACGGCATCTGCGACAGGTAGTTTTACACCTTCATAGCTGAATGCCTCTATAATGCGTTGGGCAATACATTTCAACGACTTAGCGATATCAACGTCAAGTTTATATAGGTGACCGATTACAACATCCTCATTACGAGTTTCAGAACTGAAACGCCGATTAGATATAAAAAATTTTGAAGGTACACCACTAACATTTACATTGTGACCATTTTTAATTAAAATGACATCGCCAATTACTAAATTATCTTCTTTCATATTCTTAAATGTATTAATTTTCTATGTTATACGTAAATGAAAAAAAAAGGTTACACGATTATTAGACTATTTTTCTCAAGTCCAAGCTTAACCTCGATTTCATTAAGTGTCATACGAACTTTATAGTCGTTGAAATTAACCTCTTCATCATTTATGATTAGGTTCTGAACTTCATAATCCTTATCCAATAAAAAATTCTTGGATGCCTCTCCAACAAACCATGAGAAAGCAAAACCCTGTTTATTTGTACACGGACTGCCATCTTTTTCTGACTGACATAAGTAAACATCCTGTTCTTCAATTTCGACGATACCCTTACAATTTACGCCATCAATATTAGCCGTAAACTCTTTACCTTTATTTTTAAAAATATCCATAATAGTTGTTTTCTATGTTATACGTAAATGAAAAAAAAGGTTACAAATTAATGAACCTTTTTGTTAAAACTATGAACTTGCTGAGTGTCCAGAACTTCCAAAGCCTCCACGTGAAACTGATGATCTCGAAATAGGTGTTGATTTCGAAAATGTCGTGCGTCTGCCATTGGATGCCATATGATATGAACCATTTCTGCCATAGCTCTGATGAACATATGTTGGATATGAGCTAACTCTACCCATTGAACCCATATGATATGCCCAGAAAATCCACATTGGCGATACGCCACCACGTTGATACCCTTGACCATTATCAACGTAATAATTAGGTTGTCCTACGACATTTTGTCGCTGCCTTTTTTCATTACTGGTACATGCAGCGATAGACAATGCCAGTAAGCCGATTGAAATTGCTTTGCTCTTTTTCATCCTTAATTTTTTACGGAAATATACATCTGATAGTCTTTAGGATGCACAATAATTGTGTCCTTTTCGATTTCATTATCGTCACTATCTCTGTATGTGCGACCTGTGGCAAGAGTGTCTTTGGTCATACCCATTTGAGGAATAGTGTCAACATGCGAGAATACTTTCACAACCATACCCAACTCATTATGTATAGTGTCAGTCGTGTAACGGATATCAAAGCCAGCTACATGCTTGGTTTGAATTGTCGTGAAAATAGATGCTTTGGTATCACGTACCATTTTTTCGCCTTCAAGTGGCTTCTGATCGTTGCAAGCGACGAATAAGATCATCAAGCTTGCGATAAATAAAAATTGCTTCATACTTCTTCTTTTATAATTGTTAATTAATTTCCTGATTAAAAGCCTCAAATTGCTTTTCGATTGTTAAATATGCCTTACGACAATCTTTTAAGTTGAGATAAAATATCATTTTTAATGATCTGTCATTTGCTTTGCCACGATGAATTGTTCCCTCAACCTTATCAACGTATGCAACAGTTAAATCAGTTAGATATCGCAGTGTCTTATACTGTTGTAAAATGCCTCGTCTTTCCTCACATAGTTCATACACAGGATTTGAAAAAATGTGAATTGAACCTGCAAATAATATTCGTTTACCTTTAATAGCATCTAATGCTTCAAATTGTTCTTCTGTTACTTTACGTCTCATATGTTAAATTATGATGTGTGGTACAAATCGGCTCATGTTATCAGTGATTAAAGTTTTACATTCTCTGATTCCCATTCCAGCACTTTCGCCACCGATAACCCAACTACCTATGATTGGGTAGTTCTCATTAAAACACGGTAATTGATAGAATTCCTGATAGATATAGCCGTCTTCGCCGTATTCGCCATCTGATGATTCTACGATTTCGCCGTTACGATAAATTGTAACGTTTGCACCTTCACGAGAGTAGATTGGTTTCTTAACATAATCTTTCATTTCGTGACATGAGTCGAAATAGGCTGGTAAAAGGTTTTCATGATTTGGAAACAATTGCCATAAGATAGGTAGAATACCTTTGTTACTTAAAATTGCTTTCCAAGCTGGCTCAAACCATATTGTATTTTCTCTTTCGATTAAAATATTCTTGCCAAACTCTTCATCGATAAGCCATTCCCAAGGATATAGTTTAAAGATGTTTACAATCTTATTACCGTCCATATCAATGAATTCGAGATTGTTATTATCCCACCCAATGTCTTTAATGTCAATGAATTTTGTATCAAGTCCAGCTTGTGAGGCAGTGTCTCGAAGATATTCAACAGTTGTAAAATCTTCGATAGTGTCGGCAGATGTGAAATAAACAGTTTCATCAGCAAAGTAACTCAAACAGCTTTCCCAATATGCTATGAGCTTTTCATGGATTGAATTAAACTGATCTTTGTCTTTAAACATTTCTTGCATCCAGTGCCATTGTACGACAGAACCCTCATACAACGATGTTGGCGTATCAGCATTAAACTCTAACATCTTAGGAGTGCCGATTCCATCATATCCGAAATCAAATCGACCATACACGCTTGGGTGTTCGTCTTCCCATGACTGCTCAATTAAGGCAATCATCTTGTTATCGATTTTTAACCTATTATAAAGCTTTTTATCAATTACATACTGAACGGCTGTGAGCATCATTTCGAATAGATCATTGGTAGCTTTTTCGATCTGCTCTACCTGACGCATATTGAATGCGTAGTACGCTGATTCATCCCAATATACTCCATCAATGGTGTGGAAATTAAAGGAAATAGCTTCCAGTTTCTGAATATAATCCTTACGTGGTTGAATACTTATTCTTTTCATTTAATTGTTATTTTCACTGTTATACGTAAACTAATAAAAAAGGTTACAAAATTTTATCAATTTTTAACTCTTCGATTTTATCATTTGCAACGGCAAGCTTTCTTTTTAAATTCCATACTCGCATTACTCCGAGCTTAGCGACTTTAAACATTTCAGCATCAGTTAGTTTTCTACATGTGCCAGCTTTAATGTCTCTGTGAATTTTTGCTTGAACTCCGCCTCTTAATTTAGAAACGGTAATTATTCCACATCTATCTGGAATTAACTCGATACAAGAGGCTAATAATTCTTCTGGTAATGCATAGTAGAATTTCTGAATCCTCTTATCTGAGTGATCATGTTTCTTTTTAAAGTCGGCTTTAAGATCAGACTTCGAACGTTTAATCTCAACCTCAATAGCATATCCAGACGGTCTAACAATTAGTAAGTCGCATTCATGCATTCCACCCAAACCCCATGATATGTTGGGAACAATTATATTAATTCTTATGCCAAATAATCTCGCAATGGATTCTTCCATTTCGACTAATGACACTACTTTGCCTTTCGGCGATTTTATCTGTGTTCTTTTAAGTCTTCCCATTAGTAATCTAAATCCCTTTCCAAATGATCATTTCCTTGTTCACGAATTTCTTCGCCACCTACACTCAAATATACCTCTATAATATATTTTTCGGTTTCTGATTTAGTCTGTAAATCAAAATAATCGCCATGCCAACGTTGTGTTACGATACAAGGATAGCCGTTATATGTAACATCATCTATCTTATATCGCCTTAAAAAAGAGGACGCAAATCGCCAGTTGACCGCATATAGTTGCTTATTAAGGTCTAATAATTCTAAAAATCTATATGCAGCCCTAACTGTTTTTAGATTAGGATGCTCCTTAACTATTCGTTTTAAGTCAGCAATTATGACTTTATCGCTATCCTCTCGCATTACGTTCGTCGATTGTGTTTTTTGCTATCGTAAAGGCATTCAGGCAGTTGATTAGATACTCAGCCAAAATATAGTCTGGCGTATTACTATCGTTATCTTTGCTATACTTATTAATAAGCTGTGTCAATTCTCTCTTGAATAATGTATCTTTAGATACAATTTCATTAAGGATTGTATAGTCCAGCCTTTTTAATTCAATCATGTAATCGGCAATGGCTGTGTCAATTGTCCATGTGCCATCATATTCAAGAGTAAGAATATCATTCGAAAAGTCATATTCATCGCCATCGAATCTCACATACTCAAAATGCTTCCAGTCACCACCCAGAAGAGATACATATAGTTTGTAATTCTGACTATTGGAGCGAATATATAAAGGTAAGAATTTTTCGCATTCAATTTTAAATAAGAGTTCATGATCTTTCATTTTTGTAGGTGTTTTGAAGGTATTAATAATGTATTCATATATTCGTCAGCATATTTGTTCATTGCAATAATGTAATCTTCTATTGCTTTCATTTGTTCAGAACTGAACATAAACGGCTGAATTTCATGTATGATTGGTTCATTAGGAACGTCAACCATTGTAAATGATAGTACAGGCTTATATTCCAGATGATATTTAATTTGTTTCATCACGAATTTCTTTAATGGTATTACGTTTTAAAATAGAACGTCTGATACGTGAGAAAAGGTGCTTAGTCCTTTTACTCTTTCGTTTGGTAGACATCTTACTATCGCAACATTGGCAATGAATACCACCAAGCCCGATGAACTTAGCTCCAGCACTTTTAAATAAATCTCTCATAGTGCAACTAAACACCCTTTCTCGCAAAGTACTTTCATACAATCCAAACAAAGTGGTTCATTGTATGCGAATCCTTTTGCATTCTCTTGATCGTTATACACTGTGCAGTCATAACCATTTTTACCACATCTACAAATGGCTGGCAGTGGCTCAACGTATGCCTTTGCTTTTGGAGACCCTAAATTCCTAATCCAGTTCATTATTCCCATAATACTAATTTTTCTATGTTATACGTAAATGAGTATAAAATGTTACAGAAATGCCTCAACAAATTCGTCGAAGTCCATATCATCCTCAACATTATAATATTCTTCCCATGTATCAGTGTCTTCGTCATACATCATTACGGAGATAATATTGTTATAGTCACCGATCATATTCTTTTCATATAGAAAAAGATGCTGATCTGCAAGCATATTCACAACTATATCAGCCATAGCTTCATCCACAACTGAAACACGAAAAGGTTCACAAGGCACTTGTGGATAATGCCAGACCTCTAATTTATTGGTAACTTTATTCATCTGCTATTGTTAATTTAATTGTTTTACCTAACTCAGTTAATTCATACCTGACAAGTCTGAATGAAAATTCGCCGTATGGCTGAATAATCCCCTTATCCAGTAATGAATGAAAAGTGGTTAGTGTTATGCTAAAAGCATCACCACCCATTCCACAGCCACCTTTTTGAAGGGAAAAGTGAGCACCTCTTGCTACACCACGCCAGCATCCTAATTCATAGCCTTGTCTCATTTTAGAGACAGCATTTTCCTGTACCTTTGATAGTTTCATTTTTTTATGTTATAAGGTACAAGGAATTCGCCGACATGAATTGTTTTTAATTCACCGTCATCATTGATTTCGATCATGCTCCATTTTTTTACGTCATCCATAGTTCTCCATGTTTTCGTAACTTCCACAAGCTTACCGTTGTAAAGCACTTCTTTGGTTAATAATTCTTCGCCATATTGAACCCGATAGCCGTAACCCATTTCTTCTTCAAGATCAACAGTTTCGAAAACATCTGGACTTGCGCCACATAATGACAAAAGATAATTTTTAACTTTAGTGTAAGATTCTTGGGAAACCCATTTAAAATCTTCATCACCTTTTCTATTTTGTTGCCACGAAGTTGCTACAAATACGCCATCAAGGAAATACGCCCTACCGCCGACCCATGAGTCTGTGCATATCCATTTACAATAGAAATATGCTGTAATTCTCGATAACTCAACGTTAGCTGTGTAATAATCCAAGCCAAACAATTCAAACATGCCGTAATCAGACACATATGATTCATTTAGACTGGATTTATCGATATTATCAATTATTTTACTTAATTTCATTTTGTAATTTATTTGTAAGTTTCTTAATTTTTTCCGTTATTGAGATACATGCTGTGCGATAGCCTTTTTCATCATCTTCTGACCATCCATCAAAAGACTGACTTTCGAGTAACTTAATGTAGTCGAGCACTTCTTTACTTGACAAGTCCATTAGCTTTGTGCATTTAAACTCGAAGCTAATACCATTTCCACAGTATACTATGTGAGAATCACTTGGAATTGGATTTAATGGTATAGACCATAAAGGATTTTTAAATTCGTCCATGATTTTTTTATTAAGATTTTAATCCATTTTCCTCAGCCCATTGTTTCATTTCCAGATAATGCTGATATTTAATAGCTTTACGATCAGCTTCATCAGCTTCCTTTCGCTGTTTCCGTTTTTCCTTCTCATTGGTTTGGGTGAGGATTCTTGCGACACGCTCGTTATACTTCTCGATTTTCTCAAAACCCATACCGACCACATTAAGTGTGAACCTGCCATTATAATCAGTACTCTCAACGTTAATTGCGAAATCGCTTAGTTGCTTGACGTTTAAAGTTGCCTTACGGAATAAGTCGTTAATATCTGCTGTAAATTTTACGAAACAGTCGCCATTGTGTCCTTCAATAGACCCAACAACATATTCAACCAATTTTCTTTCCGTTTTTTCGGCAACTTCTGCGAATGTCGATAATTTTGTTTCCATATTATTTTAATGTTTTTGATTGGTTGTACGTAATTCATTAAAAAAGGTTACAAGTTCTTTTTTTCTACGTTCAGCACAAAATTTACAATTACCTTTATGACACATGTTTTGAGAATTACCAGTGCCTGATACTAAATATTCACAACTATCAATAACGCAAACGTATTGTTGATAGCCGTTTACGACTGGTAAGTCTTTTTTCACAGTTTCGGCATATGTTTTGGTATCTGGCGTACATGAAATCATATAAACGCCAACAAAAAAAGTCAATACTATGAATAATTTCATGGCGATAGCTGATATTAAACTTCTCATAATGCGTCTGTTTTTGGTTTTTTTGTTCTTCTTGCTGGTGCTGCATGGCACATTTCTTCAGGCCAGCCCATCAGTCGTTTTATCACATTACCGCCCTCGGCAGCATTTTTACAATCGTCAAGTGTCTTACCAAAGGTAGCAACACTCTGAATGCCTGTTTCGCCATCATAGGCATGTATGATCACTTGCGTATAACCATAGTTATTAGCAATGGCTTTAGCCGCCGTTATTGGTATTTTTTTACCTGTATTTGTCATGATAAATTATCGGATAAATTCCTGTTATGATTAATATTATAAATATAGAACATATGCCTAATGAAAATGCTCCGCTTATAAGAAAATTGATGAATATTGTATGAGGTGTTTTACCTGCAAGAGCTATGCAAAAAAAGAATAACCACGCCACGCATACAGTGTATCTTGCAGCCCATAATGAAATTATAAATTTTTTAAAAAATGCTTTCATATAATTGTTTTCTTCATTATACGTAGACATAAAAAAAAGGTTACAAATTAATGCAACCTTTTTTCAATATTTATGATATTTGTTTTAATTAATAGTGTTTTTGTTTTAAATCTTCCGTAATCTTATCCAATTCGGTATTGGTACGTATCATAACGTCAATATTTGCAGTTAAATGATCGTAATAATAATTTCGCTCAGTTGTTAATACTTTTACGAAATATTCTGATTTATTATTTGAAATGATTGAGACGTTAATATTGTCATATGTTATTATGATCATATTAACTTCATATGAATGTCTGAATGTTAACTCATATCCACAAATATTGCCAATAACTCTTTCAAGATCGGGAGTTGAATTTGTGTTGCAGTATTCAGCTAATTTATCAGCGCAATCAAAAAAGTAGAGTAATTTAGGTATGCTATCTGATGGTATCATTTCAGCATAACTGCGATTTCCGAAGCTGATTGAACGGTCTTTGTTATTAATGTAGTTTATTCCTGAGATATTTTTACTGATAGACTTCCACGAATTTAATTGATGCATTAATGGCGGAATGAAAAATATCGCTAAACCAAAGTAAACAGTAAGTGCAAATATGAGATATTTGTGATGCACTATATCATCAGAGATTTTTTTAAGCAAACTTCTCTTAGGTTCTTTGCTTATATTATTATTTGACATGATATAACATTTTTAATTGTCATTATTTATATATCACATGATAAATATCGATATGTCACAAAAAATGTGCTATATTTTTAAAATAGCCATTAAATTAATACACATATTTACAGTTCATCATATTTACTATAAATAGTTGTAAATACACCTAAGTAAAATTATTTTCCAGAAATCTTTTTATAATAATTAATAATATCATAATCAGAGGCTATAATTAGCTTATGACGAGTGTCTGAACAAATCTTTCCACCTTCTTTAATCACATGATCGACATATTCTTTTTCCTCAAAAATTGTTATGATTACAAGTCCATCTTGAAGATTTTTTGTGTCATCGTCCAGATACAACGCAACCTTTACGTCTCGAATACAATCATGCGCCCATGAACCAGCGTAAAACTCATAGTTGTAATCATATACATCATTGTCAAGCATTTTTATGATGTTTATTCGACAAGGGTATTCAACAACTTTTAACACATCGTCGAGAATTGTGCTTTTATCGTACTTAATGGTTATTTTCCTCATGATTTAAACGGTATGTCCCCATTTGATAAATTGCCAGATCGACATTTTTGCTAAGTCCCTTTTCAGGCTATTGAGTTCTTTCGCACTTTTTATCCACATTTCTGATAACGTCTCATTCTCGTTGGTTAACTTTCTGTTCAGATATTTCCAAAACGGCATCTTCTGTTGACATGTATTGGAGTCTTTTTACACCATACTGACGTTTCATTACTTTTAATGTAAATTTTCCATCGATGTTTCTCCTGAAATACCTTAAATCTATGTATTCTTTGAGAGTAATTGTAGTCGTTTCTTTAAATTTCTTATCTTCCATCTTATTCTGTTCTTAATTTAAATTCAATAATTGTGAAAAATATGTGACCTGTTGCTGTTATGTCATCATAAATTTTTATGTTCTCAGGCTGTATGTCATAAGAGCAAACATCTGAATTCCATAATGAATCCCATAAACCTAACTTAAATTCATCCATATTTGTAATGGTAAGAGGATTTAAGTAGCATAATAGAGTTTCAGGCATATACTTTTCCTGCAACTCACGAGAGCATTTACGATAAGCTTCCCACTCAATTGCGTTTGCCTTTGGGTTATTACGATCATATGATTGGTGATGCGCATCGCTAAGCCTTTCATATTCAGCTTTATCATTATCAGACACATGGATAACTTGTGTTGTTGCCCCTTGGCACTCAACATCAATAGTGGGTAGAAATCGATGAACAATAAATTCTCCGACATAATAACCTAATTGAAATTCTGATGATAAAGGCTCTTTTACTTTCATATGATAATTTTATCAGTTATACGTAAATAAGATCAAAAGGTTACAGATTAAATTAATTTTGATTTGTCAATCCATTTGATACTATCAGCTGATTCTATGCTTGCGTGAATATAATCCTTACCATAAAGTTTGGTACATGTTTCGCATTCATAAAAAATCCATTTGCCTAATTTGATATTAGTATTTTTAATTACAAATTCAGAAAATTCGTCAATCTCTTGATATTGTATGGAAATTTCACATGTTACACATCCATCTTTTTCATCGAATTCTTTGCTCATGGCAATGATATCTTCTTTAATCTTCTCGATTGACATAATTATTTCTTTATTGCTTTTTTAAATTTATCACGATCTTTGTCTGTCAACTCATGACCATTTCTGCCTAAGTGAAACTTAAAACAGTAGTTGCATCTGTAAGCGACCACCTTATGAATCACATGATCACCAGAGTTTACTTTCTTAGCTTCCGTAATAGCTTCATCCTGTGTATTAAATGCTCTTTTCTTTTTATAGACAGGCATTCCGTTTTCATATCTCTCAATTGTATCGCATGTCATAATTGCTAACCCCTTCTGGCATTATTTGATTGGTAAATAATTATAAAACAGTATAGTATAAGAAATCTTTGTCGCAAATATATACTAAATTTGCGACAAAGATTTGTAACGAATTTAGTATATATTTGTTACAGACTTAATCGTTAATCGGAATCAATGCATCGAGAAACGAATGATCAGCCGTAAAGGTTGGCGCACCAACACTTTTCCATTTACTACGTGTATAATTGGATTGAGCAAACTCAGCACCTTTAAACGGCGTTTCCAGAGTTTCTTCAACTTTCATGATAATCCTACCGTTTTTTAATTTAAGATCGTAATCATTCCAGTTTACACCTTTTTGAAAGCATAGTTCTTGCATCTGATTCGTGTTCTTATTCATCAATTCCTTGTGACTGTAAAGAGACTGAGCAACGGAGCTAATACTGTTGCGTACAGTGTCCATTTGACGCCAAATGAAAGCATTTGCGACCTCGGTAGCAGTTGGTAAGGTAAACACTCTACTATCGAATAATGCAATCTTATTCGGTCTCAATTCATTGAATTTAGCCGTAGCCATACTTGCTGATATACTGGCGATTTTTTGAATATTACCATCAAACCATGCATCAGAAGTTAGACTATCAAAGTCTGTAAGTAAAATGGTAATTTCATCCGATTGAACGAAAGCCATCTTTGCTCCTTGAATATTTTTACAAAGATAAATGGTGGTTTCATCCATATCATTGACCAATTTAATGTCAAATGGTCTTGTAAGTCCTTTTGTATAAGAATGGAAGGACTTTCCATCGAGACGTATCATGGTGTATGTGCGTCTCGGCAATAGATACCTTGTTCTGTTTTCATAGTTGGATTTTATCCTATCGCCTAATGAATCTTTTTTATTTCCCATTGTGTTTATTTTTATATTATACGATGTAATTTGTAAAATGTTACAATTTTTTTATTGATATTTATTAATTAGCTCTTGATATAATTTAAATTTACGACTTAAATATGTTGTTGAATTTTCATATAGATATTTTAAGCAACTATATGCTGTTTTGCCGCTGTAGTAAATGCAACAAATATTACCATTTACTACAGTATCGGGTAAATTTTTACTTCTTAATTTTATGCGAGCAGTTTCATATATGAAATTTTTGATAAAATTTACAGTCTTTTCAGTTCCCACGAAGCTAATCGTATCAACGGTTGTATACGTAATACAGCCATCGCCATCAAAATACCCACGAATAAAGTCTTTAAGATACTTTTGAGGTATTTTACTCGATATTTCACAGGTAAGTGATTTTTTCGTGTGAATGCCAAAATTTTCTTGAAGGTCTTTAACTATTTGGGTTGATGATATGTCAATATTTACATATAAGGGTCTCTCAATTATTTTACCTTCAAATTTAATATCATTTTTTAGTTTTTCAAGATGATCTATGTCGCCCTTTTGAAGTTTTATGGATAATGTAAACCTTTTATTTGTTCTGATATAACCATCCGCTAAGATAAAGCCAGCCCAATAACAATTTTCTTTACTATATTTCGAAAAATAATAGTGATTTACCTTTGTCTTTGGGGTAATTCTTCTCAGACTTACGCCGCCTTTAATTAAATATCTTTGAATTGTTACCCTATTTAATTTATATTTAGTGGCTAAATCTGTTGTACTCATGAAATTAATCACGTAGTCGTGAATTATTTCTTCTCGCATATCTTTAATTTTATAATAAATACTAAAGATATCTGAAAAGCATCATACTGTCTACAATGGCAATAGCTTATTAATGCCACCCCTCGTTATCGTCATTGAACTCAGGTCTGTTATCAGGGTCTGGATGTGCTATTTTACCAGCATAATCCTTTGCAAGCTTTTCTTGCTTTTCTTCAAGCATGTCCCAATTATATGACTTATATGGGACTTCTTTAAGTTTAATGAATACTCTATTGATGTGACCAACTGGTAGAGTATCACTAACTATGACCTCGATAATTGTTGCCAATCCCCCTGCGACGTCATCCTCGCCTCTATACACATACATCTGACCTGCGATATAGATTTTGTCTCCGACTTCTGGTAATTTTTTCATAGCTTTTTTCTTAGTTATACGTAAAACAATATAAAAGGTTACAACTTTAAGCCATTTGCTTCAATCTTTTTTGAAATCCAGTGACCATGTGAATTGTTAACAGCTTGCCTAAATTCAGGTCTGACGAACTTAGCAATTGATCTTCTGAAATCAATGTAATTAAATTCATCGGCAATTCTGATTACATAGCCCTCATTAGCAAGTCTGTAAGGCTCGAATGCTGCGATGATTTTATCCTTATCATAGATACCATCATAGATAATTGGAACCATTTCCAGCCCTAATATCTTTGAGTATTCAATAGTTTCATCCCAGCACATGCATGTATTGTCACTCCACATTGAGAACATCATAAAATACGATGGAAGACTATCATATTTAACAGAATGTTGTGCGTATAAATTTTCGCCGCAAATTCGCATGTTGTCATCAAGCATGTAGCCGATCTGCGACCATAAGCCCTTAACCCAATTCCTTGTTTCATGCGATGCATTTTCCAATGACCTCGCATGAATGTAGTCATTGTACATGGTAGTGTTTTCACCGTCCATTTTCAACGTAGCTATAACCCTCTTGCCTGTGAAATTGCTATCGTCTTTAATGATTCGATCATCCTTTAACAGATTACTCCAAGGCAAATGATAGGTACGTTGGTATTTAACATATTTTTGAAACAGGTCTAAGACGTTGCCTTGTTTTAAAATCTTTTGAACAGATTCATCATAAAACAACTCTCCCTTAATACGTTGCTCGGTTGGTAGTATTATGTTACCCCACTTATCGTAAGTCTGATCTCCATAGAAATGCTCTGGAATTACTATCGTTGTTATGCCAGCTTTTAATCTAATTTCATCGCAACTAAGCGTAGTTTGCTCAGCCTCAATATGGTGATTAAAGCATAAAGATGCTCCATTATCAATGAAATATCCTGAGCTGGAAGGATTGAATAATCTTCTTTCAATTATGTGATGGGCATCTTTAGCTAAATTACCGCATATAACACACTTATGATCGTCACGTTTAAAAACGCCTTCCCTAAATTCGTCTCTTGTCAACTCTTGTTCCATGTTACAACATTTTTACAAAATTCTAAAAATTTGTCTTCGGGCAAACAACCTTTCATTCGATTAATTTCTTTATGAACCCACTGTATATTATCAATAGTATAATGTTTCGATGAATCTATTCTATCTAATGACGCTGTTTGTATTCTATTTTCACCCTTTCTGAATTTTAATGTTATGCCAGTTAATGCACATTTACCATTTTGTTTTACATAAATATCCCAAGCCTCTTCAATTGTGACTAAAAAATCTATTTTTCTTCGTTCTGCTCCTAATCGCCATGATGCCCATGAGCTACCTAAAATATTTTCATATCCTGTTGTGGTGGTCAAAGTGCCATTAATTCTTTTTAATTCAGTATGATGCTCACAATTTTTATTTCCGCATGTTTTTCTTTCGCCATTTTTTAATTTTCGTAACGTCTCAATGGTTTCCTGTCCACAGTCGCAAATGCATTTTGCGCACCAAGTCTTATACATTTCGCTATACTCAGTGCCAACAATTGTCAATCGATTATACTTATTACCAATTTCATTTAGGTCGAAGGAGCACTTATGTCGTTTCAATCTATCAATAGATTTTAAGCCCTTTGATTTGATGAATCTATAAATTGTATTATCGCTGACGCCAACAATATTAGCGATTTCATAGTAACCATTTCCGTCATAAAATAAATTTATAATTTTACATGCGATATCTTTTGTTATTTTCATATAATATTTTTCATATAAATACAGAAACATTATGTGAAAAACGACATTATGTGAAAATATGTATTTTTATTTCTTTAATGATTCTATTACAGCTTGCCAATCATCATATTCTTTACAATGATCATTAAACTTAACATAGCTTATACTGTCAAATTCAGTATACCCAACTGATTTTAAGAACTCTGGCAAGACAGGATTATAAACATTCTCAACCATTATAAGAGGTAGTGTATTAATGGCTTCCGCATGTTTAAGAAATTCTTTAAAAATTCCTGTATGCTGAAAGCTTTCCTCAACCTTAACAGAAGCTATGTCGAGACATGTCGGATGCCTTAAATCGGTTCTGATATGCCAATAGTTACGCCAGCTTTTTCGAACATATATTTCCATGTGATCGAAAGTCAGCCATTGATTACGTAATGAATTACTTAAAAAATTTTTTAAAGGATTATATAATGATAAATCTATAAAGCCATCCATTTTTTACCTAAATTAGTGTTTATACTGAGTGTAATTATCTCAACTGATTGCAGTTGTTTAATGATCATTTGCTGATATTCTGTTAACATAACTTAATTATCTATAGGGTTTAATGTCACGATACGTAGGCTCTTAAGAGTTTAATAACCTCAGCGAAATGGTAATACATACCATCCGTAAACATGACGCCATTACCATGTTCCATGACAAAATCACCTATAGGTATCGGTATTTCAATCAATTCCTGATCAATTTTATCGTCCATTGACATTTCAACAGGCTTTTCGTTAGCTTTTTTATCGGCTAATTCAGCTTTTAAATCATTTATGTAATGCAGTATGTTCTTTTCGATACCAAGTATTTCACATATGCGATCATAAGCCATTGCTTTTGGTCTAATCTCTATGATCAGTTCGATAAGTTCCTTCTTTGTCAACTGCTCCAATGTTTTCATTTTTGCCATAACGTTTATTTCTTTATACGTAGATTAAATGAAAAGGTTACACCTCTTCAATATAAAAAGTGTAGCCATGTTGGTTATTCCATGTGAAATTAGCGTATAGATAGTCAACATTATTTTGATCAAGCACATAGTTGATAGCGACAACGATAGCATTTACAATTATTTTATCGTCTTCACATGATAAAATATCTGCGACCAATTTAGCATCACTGGAATTAGCCTCATACTTAGTTCCGTCATCCAATGTAATTCTTAATAACCATAGACTAACATCAATGGACGCTACAAGTAATTTTACTGTTTTCATTTTGAATTTTTGGTAAATGAATAATTTGTACAGGGTGACAAAAATACAGTAAATGTATCTCGATTAAATATCTTGTATCACCAATTTTTAAGTCTTTATGCGATGTTGATACACACGTCAGAGTGTGTAGTTTTAAGCCATTTTCTTTAATCTGCAAGCCATTAACCATCCAAATGCCATGACATATGGTATATGTATCAACGCTTTGTTGATAAAAGCAATCATCTAAGCACCATAAAGAATATGCTTTAACTAAATGTTTGCAGCACATACACTTGAATCACTTTCATTAATGATCTCATATTTCATTTGCAGTACCTGCATTTGCATTTCCGCCAATTTTTCAATAAGACGATGCGTGCCATGAAATTTGACATAGCTTTTTAGCCACACCTCATTAAACATTCCACCATCGATATCACCAATGTTATCGAAAGATGTTTCGCTGTCTGTGACAACGAATAGTTTGGTAATCTCTTTTGTTTCTGCCATGTTTTAATTAAAATTGAATTGTTAAATCTTCAACGCTATACACATCAATTTCATGCGAATACTTTTTATATCTTGCATTTATCAACGTGCTTCGATTGTTGCTAAAGCTTGCGTCTTTAGGCACATGCATTAAAGCATATTCAGTGTCTTTCTCTGTTGAACCTTGCACGTCATACGTGTAATTATATTTGAACAATTTGTAAACAAATTCCATAATTATGGTTTTGAATAATATATAAAAAATATAGAAACGCCGATCAATACGGCAGTGAGTGCAAGTGCTTCTAATGCAAAACGCAACCTTGGGTGATCTTTGTTGTGACCGCAAAGATCACAAACTGGACGTCCATGCTTATTAACCTTGTAAAAATTCTCCTTAAAGCCTGATGCGAAACTGGTATCGCCAATTGGCTCGTGACATTTAGGACAGTATATAATCATCATAATGCTAAATCTTGAATGTATGTATTATTTCCATCAACTCTTCGTTGAATAATGAATTCTCTTTTACCTTGGCAAAATTTCGAATATTGATTCGTACCGATATAACGCTTCAATTCATCGATTGTTATAAAACCATGCCAGTACCATGAATATTCTCCGAATGAATCCGCCTTTTGGTTTGTCCATGACAAAACCATGTAGCCTAAGTCCTTAAACTTATAAGGCTCAAAGTATGCCACATTAGCATCTGACTTTAATTGAGTTATCTCAATCTTGTAAATAATATTTGGAAGGGCTGATTTAGTTCTTTTCAAACCTTTATTCGCAAAATATTTAGATGCTCCTAACTCGTTTTCTCTTTTCATGATATGCTTTTCTTAGTTATACGTAATTCCTTATAAAAGGTTACAGCATTTCTTCTTTATAATCACGCTCATTGCCACGCTTTCGATTAATATACGCTTTATTACCGTCTCTTTTTAATCTAAAAGCAAAGAGTAACATAATGATAAAAGCAACTAACACGATAAAAAATATGAAAGCGATGATAATAAGCAGAATTAGTAATGGTAATAATATAAAGGTTAGTAAGATACCTGCCGATATAATCTCAACGATTCCAAATACTGTCGCAATGAAAACAGCTAACAGTGATAATAAGAATAATTTAGGTGAATTTGTTTTAAAGTGCCTGATCATTTTTAATTAAAAATTAAATAAAGTACTGCTTTCAAAAAACTAATGCATGATAGTATGGCTATCGCAACAGCAATTCCAGCCAGTGTTGGCACATACCATTTAGCCGTAGACCAATGGCTACCTTGCCATTCCTTAAAGTTACAAAGCCCAATACAAAAAGCGAAAATCGTTAAGTAAGCCATAATATCCATTGTTTTTTCTTTATTATACGTAAATGATTTAATAAGGTTACAAACATTTGACACTAAATATCAAATAGTGCCAAATGTTTGATAATAATTCCCTTTGGATTTGAGATATATACCATTTGGTACTATAAAGACCTGTATAAGAGGGTTGTTGTGATTCCCTTTGGTGTTGAACTATATAATCAATTAAAAGATTTGGTTGATTATATGGAGTTGTAATTCCCTTTGGTATTGAACTATATAACACTGATCAATTATGTGAATGCTAATCGTATTGAGTTGTAATTCCCTTTGGTGTTGAACTATATACCATTTACAATATTTGCTGAGGTTGCACGAATGGTTGTAATTCCCTTTGGATTTTAAATATTTCAAAGAACAGTTGTTTATATGTTCTGATTCCCTTTGGTGTTGAACTATATACCACTATAATGTCATTATCATACTTTTGAAGCTTATTTGTGATTCCCTTTAGAATCGAATTATATACCACTCAAGCTACCTGCTGCAATCTTACATGCCACGTTGTGATTCCCTTTAGAATCGAATTATATACCACTTGTCTGGCTTCGATAATAAATACATGAGAAGTTGTGATTCCCTTTAGAATCGAATTATATACCACTGTCGCAATTGCATCTGCCTCGTCAATAAGTGTTGTGATTCCCTTTAGAATCGAATTATATACCACTCTGGTTTGCAGCATTACCGCACATGAATTAGTTGTGATTCCCTTTAGAATCGAATTATATACCACTGTACCTCGCAGCAAATGCGACTATCACAGTTAGTTACATTCGCATTTTGATCCATAAAATCATGACAAAAGCTATTATGGGGTTCTTTTGTCATGATTTTCTTATTCCTAAAATTTGAAAAGATCATAATTTTCGGTTTTATAGATCGTGCCAAAGCCTGAATTAGTTGATTGACCTACGCCGATATTGTAGAGCATGGTAGCAACCTTTTTATTTGTTTTGACGCTGAATTGAAACACAGAGGCTGAATTAATAACATTTTTATCCATGATATTATACACACGTTTAAGCTTGTCGCTGATAACCAGTTCAAAGTCTGAGAAGTCTAAGGTAGGGTCGATTGTTGAGAATTTATGAATGATCTGTTTTTGCAGTCTGTCTTTATAATTCTCATTAATAACCGTATGTCTACCAGATTCATCTTTAGATAGGATATTGATGTATCTTGGGTCATTTTCCTCACGTCCTTTAATTAAAATTGGCGATAGCACAAAGAAGTGATTCCATCCATTATACAATTCCTCATTAATAAAGGTCATGTTTTTAAATGTCACGCCAAAACCATAATCCTTATTTTTTTCATCCATTAACCCCACGATAATCTTATTTAAAAATGTCATATCCTCAGAGGTTATGATAATAAATGGGCTACCATTGGGAAAGGAAACAGTTAATCTATCTTTGCTTAGTTTACCGCCACATAGATGCGAAATGCTGTAGTCTCCGCTTTTGTTATGGTATATGTTATTTTCGCCCAAAATCCTATGAATAAAGCTATTTAAATGCTTTAGATTGCTGGGTACGCTTTCTGTTGTCGAATTGAATTCTACTTTTAATCTCATTGTTTAATATTTTTCAGTTGAAATGTCGCATACTTTGGTAAAGCCATCATCAGAAACAAAGTTATAGGATTTGATCGAGTCAATCCAAACTAAGCCGCCATCGAGAATTGTTGAACAACCCTTTGATTTTGAGAGTTTTTCAAGGTCTTCATCGCTAACAGGAACTAATATCTCTCCGCTTAAAACAACAATATTCTCAATACCATTATTATAGATCAAGGCTGTTTCTGTTTTAGCTGTCATCTGATAAGCCATCTTATCATTTTTTATATACTCAACTAAACCTGTAAGCATTCTGGCTTTAAGTCCAGTAGCAAGAATATTGTAATCGCTGTTTAGTAATACAGCACGAACCTCTTCAAATGGTTTATCCAAAGGATTGATCATAAGTCTTGATAGCTCGGCGATAAACCATTCCATGTTTTCATCACCCACATATCTTTTTACAATATTCCATGTTATAACTGGCGTCGAATTATAGCTATTGCTTACGATTTTTTTTGTTGACATTAATTCAGTTACATACTGAAATTCTTGTTTATTTTTATTAAATCGTTTATAGCCATCAATACGTATTAATGATTCGTTTGCCTTATCATGATAATATTTATCACCAGTGAATAAAACTTTCCTTAATGATGGAACAGGTCTTTCGCCGAATAATGTTCGTAATACGTTGGCTACCTGATAAGCAGTTATAGGCTCAACATACTGAGGCTCATCGGTTCTTTTTCTAATGCCGTTGATATCTGATACATAATCAGGGCATTTTTTATCGTTCCGAAACAGTTTAGCGTTTCGGAACTTTAAAGTTAAGCATTTAATCTCACTCGGCATCTTTAGCTTTTTTTGATGCTGCTTTCTTAGAATCTTTATCAAGCTTTTCAGCTTTATCCTTAGCTTTTTCAGCTCTTAAGGCTTCTTCGATAGCTTCTCTGCGTTTCAATGCTTCGGCAAGATCAACATAGCCGTAGAAGTCGTCAGCAACAAAATCGAGTTTATCGATATCTTCGAAGCTTTTTAAATCAATCCAGTTATCGTCACCTGTTAAAAATTCTTCAATCGGATTTTCAACCAGTTTAATTTTCAAAGAAGATACTTTAGCGAACGAGCCTTTTCTTTTTATGTTAATAGCCAACAGCTTTTTCAGGGTGTCTTTAACAAGATCAAGAACGTTTTCATTTGAAAGCTTAATTCCGTACTCAGGAATATCAATAGCTGAACCGTTCAGTTGGTAGTAACCTAATTCAGAGTTGAAGTTTTTCATTCTCATGCTTAAGAATGATTTATACATCGAAAATTTATCAGGATTAAAAGCGAACCTATCGAAAACCTGATCGGTGCTGATGAACTGCAAAGCTGATAGGTCGATATCTCCGATTGTAGTATACTTAATATCCCCAACAGTTTCTTTTTTGTAGATAGTTGTATCTGCTTTATCCGTGTCGCCATCGTTTGTGGTTTTTTCGCCTGATTTGGAAAAGAATTCCATAGTCGATACAGCGTTACAGGTTTGTTCAGCGTCACAAATGCATAGAGCACCACGTCTCTTTAACGTTTCCTTTTTGTTTGCGAACAGGTAGCCTCTGGCAATTGACATGGGAGACGCAATAAAAGCATAAAGCACTGTGTCCTCAATAGCGATCTTTGGAGATTGTGCGATCACGTCTGTCTTATACATGTCGTGTTTAAGACAATCAGATGAAATCTTGATCTTGTAAATCAATTTACCGTTTTCATCTTTGTAGAAATTTTTCTTCGCATATGAAGTGTTTTTATAAAAGGATTTCAGGTGTGAGTCGGTATCATTAAAAACCCATTTCTGCTCATTCGAGTCCATGTTTACGATACCATTGCCGATTAGATCGACTTTAAATAAAATGTTTTTTACTGTCATTTTTAAAATTATTAAAATTTGATTTATTATTATGCGACAAAGGTAAAACTTATTTTTATATATACAACTACTTTTTTAAGCTTTTTAAAATATTTTCTAATCGTGCTGGTTTTATACCGCCGTAGTCAGGATGATATACTTGGTCAAACCTTATATATGGTGTATTTGATTTTAAACCGTATTTTCGGATTGCGTCTAAGGTCATGTTTTCCTTGTTATTTAGAAGTTCCTCATATTCAAACCTTTCGTCACCGCTTTTTGATATTGCTTGCATCGCATGAATTAATTGAGTCCTTGTTTTTGAGGTTTCATCAAAGTCGATATCGATAGATTTATATATTCTTGTGCTTATAGGATTGGTATATTTATCTGAATTATAATATCGCATTGTTACGAATATTTCGTTACCGACTGATCTTAATTTATTACTTCCAGCTGTTTTTATCGCTGTTTTTGAAATATTTCTGAAATGTTTTGGGTAGATCGTACTGAGAATTGTTCTGCTTGTGCGATATTTCCTTAGTATATAATCCTTAATTTCCTTTTTATGAATTGAACTGTATTCATTATATACGCAGTATAGTTCGTCAAATGACATTTGAGTACCATTAAACTGTCTCAAATATTCAAACCATATATCTGTAAGGTCTTTCTCATATAGTATGTCACGCACTTTATTTTCGGCTTTAGATTCATAACCACGAACGTTATATGTCGTAAATATTGCTTGTTTGATATAATCGCCCCATCTTTCGCCTCTCGGTAATGCTTGCATCGTTGCCTCTGGCGATAAAACTGATTCAGAAACATTTTGAAATGATATATCAAAACTGGCTTGTATGATGCGAGTACCCATAACATTGGGCTTTTTTATATTTCTAATACTTGACTTACCATATACAGTATATAGGTCAAGTATTTTCGTATGCTTATCTTCTTCTGTGAATCCGCTGTGTATTAAACTATTACAGTCAAACATGTCCTTATAATCTTGTGCATTTGAAATAGCGTTTGTCAAATATAATGTATTTGATTCCTCTAACTTAGGTAAGTTATCAGTAATTCGAATTAATGCTTTACGATCATGAGCAGCTTTGTAATGTGTTGCAGCATTTGGTAATACTAATGTGGGTCTGGATATAGTATTCCATAAAAATTCCACAGCTATCGGTGTTGCAGATAAAAATAATGTTCTTGAATCTGTAAACATGTTGCGTAGACGCATGATATTTATGGAACATGCGAATAATGCGGCTTCTGTTGTTAATTCATGATATTCGTCAAATATAACATCAGCATTATTAATTAAAAATAGTCGGTCAGCTGAACGCATACTAACGGTTGGACTGAGAAAATTGTCAATATTCGTTACTATGATATCAGATGTAAAGGGTTCTTGGATATCATAATTAGCTTCTTTTATCTCGCCAGTTAGAAATAATTCCATTTTTATATTCAGTCCAAATGACTCTATTTCATTCTTCAATGATATGTATGCTGATTCAGCAACGCCATTTCTGGGGCATGCCCATATAACCTTTTTATTGCTTAAAGATGCCCAGATTAAGCCTACGCAGGTTTTACCGAAACCGCCAGGGCCTTTGACAATGGTTGTGTTAGAGCATTTTTTTGCTATCTCCAACTGAGCGTCAAATCTGCTCTTATTATATTCACTCGGACAGGTTGTTATTTTGAATGGCGTTTCCTTTGCAATGATTAAATTAATCTCATTATCAATGTCATATGCGTATTTAGACTCTTCTAATTTCGATGCAAGTCTATCAGCTGAAATTAAGCACGTGCGACATAATATTGATTTTTCTGTAAATTCATTCAAATTGTCAAGGGTGTAATATATGGGAGTTTTTTTACCATATATATCTTCTCGTGGTGCAGATAATAAATATTCAGCACCAAGTAATTCCACTAAAACATTTTTCATTATTAATATTTCAGCGTCCTTATCTGCTATACTATCGAGAATTTCATCTGATGTGTATTTACCCATTTCATTTGATATCCCATGATGCCAGTATATCATATCCAGTACCAACGACAGTATACTGTCGTTAACATTTAAGTAACTGTATAAAAATGCCCAACCTATCTCATTATGCCTGAATTTATTTTTCGCACTATCTTCATCCCTTTGTTTTTTCAGCATTTTCTGAAAAATAGACAAAGCTTTTGCTATGTCATGTAATAATCCGCCGATTTTAATTGACTTAATCAGATCATCATCTTTTACATTTAAGGCTTTTTTTATTAATTTCTCGCATATATGCGAAACCAACGTGGAATGACTTAACAATGTTATATTTCCAGTGCTTTTTGCTAACAACATATTTTTATATTTTCTTTATTATACGTAAATGATTAAAAAAGGTTACAAATAGTGATATATTTTATATCTTTGTATAAAATATAGAATTATGCTACAAGACGAAATTGATAGATGTTTTGCAAATGCAACGCCATGTGAAATTGAGTTTGCTAAATTATTTAAAACAGCTTTTAAATCAACACCTTATCAGGACATGAAAGAGCATTGGGATGTTGGCGTGCATCTGTATTTTGGTACGCCACAACAATGCAGACTATTATTTGATGTTAAAAGTATGAAGAAAACTTTAAGATCAGATGAAGATGTTGACGAAACTATTCACTATATTGAATTTAAAAATGTTGGAGGCTTTGAAGGATGGGCATATGGTAAGGCTGATTTTTTCGCATTCGAACAAAAGGATTCATTTATCATTGTTGGTAAATATGCTTTACAGAAATATATGAAAGAGAAAGTATTTGACGAATTCAAACCAACGCCAGAATTCAATTACAAATATCAGCGTAGTGATCGGAAAGACGTTATGTCAAAGATTCACACTTCTGATTTGATCGAGATATCTAACAGTATATTATATAAAAAGAAATAAGCCTGTAAGTAACACTACAGGCTTATTATCCATAACTATTTGCCCAACCCTTTATTATTAAAGGCTGTCCTCAACGACGAGTTAGAACAACTTCACTATTAAGAGATGGCTGCGTTACCTGTAGAAATCTCTATAATTCCCCATTCATTTACTTTAGCCACGTTGATAGGGACGTGCGTTCCGCAATATTTTATTGATTCCAAGCTTCCATGCAATCGTAATCTGTATCGGTTTTATTATTATGCTCAAGAATGCTCTCATTACAGTATTGAATGATATGTTCTGATACATAAAATGGTGAAACCTCTTTTGGTTTAAATTCCCACCTACCATCAGAAACATAGTAAAATGCGTCGTCTTTAATGTCTTTAGGATTTAAGCCATATCCCTTTGCACAGGGCTTTAGCCATTTTCCTGTTACATAAGCCACACCATTATTAATAATGCCTTTAGTTCTTAAGACATTCATTATGTCGCCAGTTTCCTTTGTCGTAATTTTTGTTTTTTGTACGAACACAGGTTTTTTTATAGGTATTACATTGAATAAATGAATATCGCCATAACGTTCGCCATTTTCAACTGAAATGTATTCAGAGTCACTTTTATAAGCCAATAAATAGTCAGTTTTACACCATGAATAATTAGGCTTCACCCAAAAATAGTTTTTCATAATATTACGTTCCAGAGTAAATTAAAATGTTTGCAACATACTTCATCCATGTCTCTTTTTTTAGTGAAACGAACCCAATCTCTCGTTTTACCCTCATGATCAATAGTTTCTTGTTCATAGGTTACTTCATCGAGAGTATACTCATGCCCACAATCATCACATTTGATTTTCACAACAACATCATCAGATATTAAATCTTTATAGTATGAGCTTGGGGCATATGTCCAAACTTCGCCAAATGCCTTGACGCCTAAATTGATGCCGTCCTTGATGTATATAGTTTCCTTGAAAAGCTTATCTTCATAATATGTGATCATATCCTCATTAGGAAAGAGTTCCAACAATTTAGCATGAATCTGTTCGACTGAATTGTATCTGGCAGTTTCCATACCGATATACCATCTATCGTGTTTATCGTTCATCCTTAAGACTTCGTGTGGGTCAGTAATAATTCGATCTAAGTCGATATCCTCATTTCTACCCACAGAATAACGTTCTTTAGGCAATCCATATATATTAGGACTGTCAAAGTAATTACAGTAATAGTGCTGAGCATCAGAGTCTTGACCAATGTATGTTGTAATATTTGCTGAGATCATATCTAATTTTCTATGTTATACGTAAATGAAATAAAAAGGTTACAACTTAATAGGAAATTATTCGAACTTTTAATCCTAATTCTCTGGCAAGATCAATCATATGCTTAGTACCCTTACTCTTACCATCCCAGAAAGCGATTAAAGCATCGGCGTATTCTGCCATTTCTTTATTCCTTATGTAGCCAGCACTCTTTTTGTACCTATCCCAATCAGCTTGGTGACTTGATATTGGGTAGCCTTTTTCTTTGGCGTACCTCTCTCCGAGCTTATCAGCACCATTAGCAGCACCGCTTACGATCTCAATTTCGGTCTGTTTGCTTAGATATTTATCACAGCACGTCGAAAGATATTCGTAATCTTTGAAGTCTCTACCGCCAGCAATTATTACCTTCATGCTCCGAATCCTTTATAATCGTCATCCTTATCAGCTACAAGAGATTTGAAAATATAACCTCTTTTCAAACATTTCCAAACATATTTAGGAAATGCTGACGTTACTGTGTAAAATGGAAGAACAAAAACGCAATAAAATACGGCGAATAACTCAAGCAATAGAACGCCTGCAAGATTTAACATAATCATCAACAGGAATGTTGGTATCAATACCAATAGAAATGCCATGTAAAATGGCGATAACAAACCTTTTAAAATAATTTTTAATGCTTTCATATAATTGTTTCTATGTTATACGTAAGCACAAAAAAAAAGTTACAAACTAATGCAACCTTTTTTAAATATTTTTATTTGGATTTAATAGATCGTGAAATTCAAATCGTATCTATCTAATGGCTGTTCTACTGAACCTGCGCCAGCTGCCATGATTTGACCATGTAGTTCGCTTGGTTTACCTTTATCATTGGTGAACTTGAAGGTAAGTTCCCATTTTTTATATGTGTTTGGGAACTCTGGCGAATACTGAGAACCTGTCATATCGTAATCAATACCAGCATTACCCAATGCTTTGTAGATAGCTGCTACTGGTTGCCATGAATCGTCTCTATAAATACCTGTGTGAAAGGCTTTTCTTGCTACGTTTCCAACATATGTTCTGGCTTTCTGATTATTCATGCCATTAAGTACGGTTTCAACAGGTTCGTCAATATCTTCTTTGATCATAATTTTGTCAACGTCTTCGTTAATAGCATTTGATACGCCAGCAAGATCACGTAATCTTGATTCATAATCTTCTTTGATCAGTATTTTATCAGTTCTCATGTCAATATTTTTTTACATAAATACGTAATTAGTAAATAAAGGTTACAGATTTATGAGTAATATTCTTTCCAAACATTCTCACTTAAGCCAAAGTCAATTAACACCGCTGCTTCTTTACCGTCTCTTAATACTTTACCCCACGAGTTTAATTTAAAAAAGTCACCTTTTTGCATACTATAACTACCGACTAAATCATGTAAAGCATATGTGAATTCTGATTCATTTAATACTTCCATCACTTCTGGTGATATTCTATATCTTGATGTTTTATCAACCACTTTGGTTAACCATGCTTCAATAGAGTTCTCGCCGTTAAGTGGATAGCCTACAATACGTTTAAAATCATTGGCATTCATCTTACGAGCCAATTCCATTTCAAGCCAGAAATTATTGGCATCGTCCCAATCATAGCACTTGGCAACCACTTCGCTGTAATTTGTCTGAATGTATTGATCTGATTCGGTTTCATTCTGTGCTATTCCTTTAAGGTTTTTAGCAAGTTTTATAACCTTTTCGTCGTCAATCTTATAGACAATCCTACCAGAGCCTGATGAAATTCTTTGTAATCTTTCTGCGCAATACTTAGCTTTTTTTGCAAATGATTTAATGCTATTAAACTCCTTCATATCGAAAGATACAGGATAAATCTCATTAAGGCATCCTTCGATTATGTTCGTTAGATTCATAATAATTTACTTTTTATTATAAATACCTTAAACAAATTATTTCAGCCATTCTCGCCTTAAAAGTTCTCTAAATATAATACATATACTTGAATACACAATGCAGCCATCATCGATTACTCCAACTTGTCCGCTTAAATCTATTTTGAAATGCTCACATCGCCACACAAATGATATAGAATTGCTGCTCGTTGAAAAGTCAAGTTTCTGAATCTGATCTGCATATGGCAAGCATCTTTGAATTGCCATTAATAATTCTTCTTTTGATTCAAACATAATATTATCTTGTAAAGTTTGTACGATTAATTTCTTTTTGAACGGCAGTAACTAAGTCATAATGACCAAATGTTAAATCCAATGCTTTTAAGCTTGCTTCATTGATAGGTGTCCATGCGAGTTCGCTTACTTCTTCATTTAACACAAGTTCAGGAAGTGTTTCAAACATATACACCTTCGCAAATGAGATAGACACATTCTGCCTATTGGATTTAGTATGATCTGAATTAATATGAAAATAAGGCATATCTCTGAGTAACTGTTTACTGTGATCACGCATTAAGAATCCTGTTTCTTCATATACCTCACGCTCAACAGCTTCTTCAAGTGTTTCATTCCAATCCAGATAGCCACATGGTAAACACCAACGATTTGGTTTATCGATCATTGTTGCTGACCTTTTTAAGGTTAATACTTTCATAGAGAAATTATCGGTAACAGCAAATATAACGCCGACAACAGCAACGCTTCGTGATAGCCATAACTCGCCGTCTTCCGTTTTATAACACTTATTTAGTTGATTCTTAAACATTATTTATATGTTTGTTTATTTTATACTATCTCCTATATTATATACCATACCAAACCATGAGGGCACTTGCACTAATTTAGCTGTTGTGTTATTCTTTAGCACGTACCAATCCCAATCTTCATTACCTTCCTTAATCTTACCCATTACTTTACATCCTTTATATTCAAGGATATCGAATTTTCTATAAGTGTCTGAGCCAGATACATAAGAGGTAAAAACAGGCATTCCAATACATATTGTAAGGAATGCCAAAACAAATAATGCTTTTTTCATTTTTAATTAAAAGTCACCACCAGCACCACCGCCACCGAAATCTCCACCACCGAAATCAAAAGATGAACTCGAACCCGAATCGCTTGAACCCATGTCGGAACTTCCGAACATGCTGCCAGAATCACTTAAAGCATCAGCGATAAGCAGTGTTGTGAATATACCCATACCATCAGAACTTCCGTCGTCACCGCTTTCGGAAATGGTATGTGTTGGTTCAGCGAAGGTTGATGTGAATGTGCGTTGTTTGCATAAAGGCAATTTGCGCCAGTAGCTTTCGCTGATAATGTGACCTGATTGAATGTTTCTGTAATTCATAATGATTAATTTTTTTAAGTTATACGTAAATAATGTCGAAAGGTTACAATTAATCTCTTAATATTTTATGAACATCGTCATAAAATATTGCCTGTTCGTCCTGTTCTTGCACAGTTGTTGAGAAAATGAATTTATATCCTTTGTAACGTCGGGAGCTTAATATTTCGTCGATTTTAACGGAATCCAAAGCAACGTTATATTCTTTGGCATAGTCTTTAGCTATTTCGAATGCGTCGCTAATGCAAACAGCACCGCCACCGAAGTAACCCAAAAGCCAATAATTTCTTTTTTGTCCGTTGTCATAATATTTACAAAAATCGGCATGTTCTTTATAGTCGTACATGTTTATAGATTATTAATTAAGGGTTTATATTCTTCTGGAAATCTTTTACCTTTCCATAGTATAGGTTCTTTTAAGGCATCTTTCATTCGATTTAAAGACCAACGAATGCCTTTAATATCTTCGCTACCAATAGTGATCGGATTAGCTGTATACCCATTAGGAATGCCATTATCGTCATAATAGACTTCATACATTTCTAAATATATATCATCAGGATATACTTCATTACTTACGGCTAAAATTCTATGATTCCAATGTGACATGACTATTTCTTTTTATCGTCAAAAAAAACAAGGCTATCCATTAAAACCTGCCATTTTTCGAATGGTTCAGGCGCACCAAGTAGCCATAAGGCAACTAAAAATAATGATGCACCGCAAGTAAAAACGATACCAATAATAACTCCTAATACTAAATTAAGTCTTTTCATGCTTAAATTTTCTATGTTATACGTAACTAATTATAAAATGTTACGGATTTTTACTATTAGTTACAAATAATGATGAAATATATGCGGTGAATGTACCGAATAAGCCTACGCCTACGGTCATTAAAGCTGCTGCAATAACTCTGCCCTCTGTTGTTACTGGAAATTTATCACCATACCCAACAGTTGTAACAGTAACATACGCCCACCAAATAGCATCCTCGGCAGTTTTTATGTTACTATTAGGGTCGTTCTCAACTTCAAGAATCGCTATCGCTGAGAATAATACAAATAGCATTGCTACGACAAAGACAGACGTTAGAGCACCTTTTGATTTATTGGCAAAGATGTGATTAACTAAATGATTGGTGGTCTTAAATGCTCTCACAACACGAATTAATCGTATAAGTCTAAGCATTCTACCAGCACGTAAGTAATCAACCATAGGTATACACGATAGTAGATCAATCCAACCTAATCGCATAAACTTTAATTTATTCTTCGCTTTACGAAAGTTTGTTACGAAGTCATAAAAAAACACAACGCATATTATGTTGTCGATATAACTTAATAGTCTCGATATTTCTGCTGGTAACACCCATAATGTGTCAATAACCACAACGCCAAGCACATATATAGATAAAATCAGTATTATGATATCCAAAGGGTTCAGCCTGTGATCTTTTATTTCGATAACATCGTCAAGCATATTATTCATTGGCTAACATATCTTTTAACAATATCAACCATATGATCATATGCTTTTTCGAAGTCATAATGAACAAACTTCCAAGTATATGTGGCAAGATTTCCACCACAATTATAGTCAACATCAACACCGATCATGTTATCGAATATGTAGACATTTATGCAAAATGTTTGGCATTCGTCGATATGTTTGAAATAACAAAAATCAACCCATTCTAAGTCAGTTTCCTTAAAACAATAGCTATCATTTCCATGATGCTCGAAGCCTTCACTTTTTATATATTCGATTATTTCGGCTGTGAGATATTTTGATTCGAAGTTTCTTAATGATTTCATTACATAAATTTTATCATGCGTTCCATTTCTTCTAAAGTCAATTCGTGTTTAACAACAATTTTCTTTGCTGCTTTTGGAATATATTCGTTTTCCTCATAGAATTTATGAGAAGATACATTAGGTCTCTTTTTTGCGATGGCGTCAGCTTTCTCCTGATTTTTACATCTAAAGCTTTCTGTCTTGCCGTTCTTAAATGTTAAGATAACTTTTCCCATAACTTGTATTATTTTTTATATACGTGTAATTCACAAAATCCATGTTCTTTTTCAAGAACGAAGCCCGATTGATTACCATCAACATGATACTCAACAATGCATGCGAATAAGCCTGTCTTTTCCAGAATTGCTCCTTTTAATATAGGCTCATTATTCCAAGGGTGCTTGTGTAATGTGATCTGACTCTTACAATTACAACAGCATTCACCTGTGTGCCATCCATGTTCGCATTTTTCCATAATATCAATCGTTTCTATGTTATACGTAAATGAGATAAAAAGGTTACAAATTATTTCATCTTGTCTAAAGATTTAAGATGTTTAACATCTTTAGACAAGCCAGTCTTATTTAAAAACTCTGTGATCATTTCTTCGTCAATCACAACAGGCAAAAAATGTAGAACGATTTCGTTATTGGCTAAAATATGGTATTTGCCTTGAACCTCATGCCAGTCAAGTACTCGATGAATTCCTTTGATTGGCGTGATAAACTTATCGTCTTTGGATATTATGGCTGCATGCTTCTTGTTACGTTTATATAACTCTATAGAGGGCAAACCCTGATTACTAATCGTACCAATAAGCTTTTTACCGAAATATAATTGAGAATAAAAGCTAAACTTATCCATTTCATATTTCACTCTTACAGTGGTATATCCCAGATTTTCGCATATCTTTTCCATTGCTGATATGTTAAAAACATCAGCAAGTAAATAATGTATAATCAATCCATATTTCTCAATGATAGGATTGTGTATCATATCCTGTCTGGCAATATATTCTTCTTTTGTTAAATTGCTCATATTATTTTAAATCATCAGATAAGATACTTGCTAATAATGCTCTGCCCATAAACATCCATGTTGATGGCTTATTATCAGCGGCTAAAAATGTTTGAGGTGCTAATAATAGCATGCCTACGATACTCGCTACCAACACAAGTGTTAGTAACATCCAGATTATAAAAAGAATTGATTTCATGTATTTTTAATTAAAAGTTATTATTTATTCCACCAGACCTTTTCGATCTTATCGTCATCGCCCTTTATCTTCGTGTAATATGTATTATGGATAACTGTTACCAATTTTTTATACGCAAATTCGTAGCTCTCGAATACTAATGCTTTATTCCAGCAATCGAAACTAAGTTTACCTTCTTCGTAAATTGCCCAAAACGGAAATGTTTTACAAAAACGATAATTCGAATCAGGATTGGTAACTTCGACAATCTTCTTAATAGAGTATCGCTTGCGGACTATTTTTAATAATTTTGCTTTCATAATTATTTTTTTAAACGTGGGAATAATTTGTAAAATCGTTTCCATGCAGTTTTCCTACATAGTTTTGGACGCCGAAGCGAATAAGCATTACATTGACCATTACCATGATTAAGACTGTCTTTATTATCCTGTCGTGGATTCTTAGCCATAGCTGAGTAAGACCAGTGTAGTTCTGCTTGTGCTTTCCTTACATGTTTCCAGTGCTTTTCAATTTCCTTATCATTGATACCTAAAGCTTCATATATGCCGTAAATGAAAATAGTTGTGGCAATTCTATCGCCGTCGTAGCGAATGTAAAAAGCTTCATTTTCAATCATGTTCTTTAATTGATCACGTGTAGCGAGATAGAATGTCGAGATACCTCTTAAGAATTTCCTTTTTAATGGCTTCGGCAATGATTCTATAATATCTTCAATTTCCTCAATTTTTCTCATTTCGCAAGTGTTAAATGCTTTCATGTAAATATTTTTTGAGTTATACGTAAATGAAATATAAAGGTTACAGTTTATTGTGCAATATTTCAACGTTCACAATTGAACATCGTTTTGTTAATGATTCTCCAATATACCAATTAGCTGCTAATTCTCCGTTATACATTTTTACCTCAATGATTTCAATGGGACATAGTCTGTCTATGATTCGAGCTAAAAACATTCCGTTTTCATCCATCAGTTCGAAGTAACGTTTAGATACCACAAAGTCATGTTCCTTTATAGCACCTTTAACTAAGGTGTAAACAAAAGTCTTATCGCCTTTAACAACTGTCTTTGAATTTTTCATTGATGATATTTTCTTAGTTATACGAAAAACGACAAATAAGGTTACAACTTATTTGTCGTTTATTTCACGATCAATTTCTTTTTTTGTAATCTGCTTCATTCTCCCACGAGAGAGAACTTCACATATATTTTCCCACCAGTTAACAAGTCCCTTTGGTGGGTGAACGTCAGTCTTCCATTTACCAAAGCCTTGCAATTTTTTCTCTCTACCGTATGGCTTCATAATTCCTTCTTTTTCATTTCTTGCTCCATCCATCTAAATAATGCCAAGCTAAAGGCATTCTTTCTGGCATGTCTATCAAGACTGTTGAGTCTGGTGTCAATAGCCATAGCATCATTATAGTCAGTGAAGCCAAAGTCAACAGGGTTTGGATATACAAGCGAAATCCTTGTCAGGTATTTATCAATATAATACTTAGCATTATCAATAGCAGCACCTCTGCTTGTATAAGAATGACTTCCAACTCTTTCATCGAGAACATCTGTACCGTCATTATCATTACATTTAATATACCATTCGAATGTAGTGGCATTGTAACTTTTCTCTACTTTCCAAACCTTGTAAAGAATACCTTTGTAAAGATAACCGTAGCCATCGTAGCCGTATACCTGTAGTTTCATACTATCGAACTTTATTCATTAAGATAAATGACATTGCTTTTCGTGCTTCTGTAATCTCACGCTCAGAGTTGGTGAATGTTAATGTTTTTAACATACGCTCAGCCTCATGATAATTTTTATGAAGCATATCATACATGAATTTAGCTTCTTCTTTTGAGAAATCGTCTTTGTTGTTAATCTCAGCCATTGCTATTCGCTTATGTTTGGTTTCACAAAGAACTCAATAGTACCACTTTCGATCATCATTCTCAAATCGGAGACATAAAAATGTTGTTTCCCGAAGTGCAGATATATAGATTTCAGGGTTATTTTGTAATTTTCCCTTAACTTATATCGTTCCTCAGTAATTTTTGCAGGTACGATAACGTCAGGGTCTGAACTACTTGTATACGATATCAAACCGAATACAGTTTGAACAGGCTTCATTGGAACTAAAAACATACAGTTTTCGATTCCAGCTTTATTAATTTCGTCGATCAGGTTCATATATTATTTTCTTAGTTATACGTAAATGAAATAAAAAGGTTACAAAAATTGGTTGGTAACCTCGCTGAAATCTTTATTCAGGAAGGTTTCTTCGTCTATAGCATTCTTCGAACTAACACGGCGAGTGTTTGTTAAGCTTTTATGTTTCAGTAAAAAACAAAAAGCATAAGTGTTGAGTGTTTCCATTTCAGTCACATTTTCAATACGAAAGTGCATTGGCGAATGTAAAACTTCCTTATGATATTTGAAATCATATCTTCTGAACTTTTCTATTTTCTGGACGTCCCAATACCTGTCAGTATTAATGTCATTCACAAACGCATTAACGTCTTTTAATGTGCTGTAATTTCCGACATCAACGCTTCCACTTACATGAACTGATGTGACGACATATTCAATTCTTCCGACATATTTTAATACCAGATGATTAATCCATGCTTTAAATGCTTTCATAATTTATTTTTCATGTAATTCATAATTTTTTACGATCTTCATTAAGTCGATCTTTACGCATATCTGTTCAAGGCTGCGATCATCTGCAAGTATCTGCTGTTGATCGTTAATTAAAACCCTGTTGATATCGTCGCCTTTTTTTACGAAAAAGCACATGACGCCTTTAAGTCCTTTAATACCAGTGTCAGTATCTTTAGTTGCCCAATCGGTAATATCCTTATCGATATACCACTCAAAACCTTCATCATTAACGAAGTATGGATCAACTCCGTTATCCCAAGGAAATAAATTAAAAAAGCTCATTATACTAAATCATTAATGTTGGATAAAACAGGCTGTTCACAGTATAACCATTCAATCATAAAACATGTGCGCCATATTTTTGTTATATGATTGAATTCAATGTATGAGAAATCACTAAAGGGAGTAATTTTTCCGAATTTCTCTGTCATAATTTCTCTGTTCTCAACAGTATCTTTTATGTATTTACAATCTATCTTTATCATAAATATTTGTATTTTGTTTCTAAAATTGTTTTTACAACTAATAGCCTTGAACCATAGTATCTCTTTTCAACAAAAGTTAAGTCTGACACGCAAAAGCCAATGCTTCTTCGATTACTGTGGTTGCTTTCATTTATTTTTAAAGGCTTTCAATGTTGACATAATATATTCAGCAAAATCATCCTGAATCTTAGCAGCATCCTCTGGTTTTAAATGTAAATCGCCACCAGTGCCTGTGAGCATTCCCCATCCACGTAGAATGATAAATTCACGTTTATTACCATCATTATCAAAAACATAGATGATGCCGTTTTCATATGCGAATACTGTCGGCACGTTGAAATTAGCTACCACAGCATCCTCTTTATTTAAAATTGATACAATCGTTTCTTGAATTTCGGGTGTCAATGTAACAGCATTCTTATATAACATCTTCATGGCGAAATCAAATGCCATGCGATTATCTGAGAATACTTTTGAGTAATACAACTTCAATGGAAGTTTGAATACATCTGAATAATTTGGAATCATATTTATAATTTTTAATTAAAGTTTCCGAGCCAATCATGGAATTCGTCAATATGCTCAATGATCTCTTCACGACTTAGCTTAGCCAATGTTGATGGGTCGAACTTTCCGCAATAAACATTTGCGATTAAATTAATCTTTCCACGAAGTTCCATCATAGCTTTTAACGCAAGCGTCCGATCAGGGCATTCTCTTTTGCTCCGAAAGTCAGACCTCATAGCCTTTGGAATACTCTTGCTTTCTGCGTCAATTACATCATTTAAAATTTCGCCGTTCGTTCTCATATGAATATATTTAATGTTTCTATGCTATACGTAGATGGATTCAAAAGGTTACACTTTTTTCAAATTATTTAAGTGAGCAACATCTTGTGGTGTTCCAGAAAAGTTAATCATTTCAAACCAAGCGATCTTATCATCATCTGAAATCAGTTTGTCAGGGTATTCATAAACTCTGTTACTCCTAAACCAAAATGATCTGAGAACAGACTTAGCTATATCTTCCATATCGTTATAGAAATACTTATCGCCATTAATGACTAATGGAAACTCATTTTGAATGAAGGACATAAGCGTTGTTATTCTCTGCTTACCATCAATAACTTTAATGAGACGAGTATGATTACTATTCAAGGTATCATCCCTATAAATTATGACAGAAATAGATGCTACCTCAATACCTTTCAGTACTGAGATAACAAATTCCTGTTTCTGTTCATCAGACCAAACCAAAGGACGTTGTAGATTCATTCCTTTTGTCGGTAAATAAACATCAAAATCCATAACGTCCCCATAATGACCATCAATCATATCATGTATATCCATGCTGATTCCCATTTGAACCTTAAAGTTTAATGGCTTACGAATCTGTGATAGTTTGAGAATATTCATTATTTATTATTATTCACAAATAGTGATAATCCATCAGCCGACGCATTTACAGCTTCGGCACGTTCATATAAACTCTGAATTTGCATGGCAATAACGTCCTGATCATAAGACACAAAATATCCTTTAGACGTTGCGATTAAAGGTAGCAGAGAATTGGTTCTGATGTGATTGGAGCATTTACGTACTCTCACCTCATTCATCTTAATTCCCAACCCCTGAGCCTCTAAAATCTCGTCCAGTGCTGCAACAATTTTAGATGCCTTAATCGGATTAGATTGATCGTAATCCGAAATGAATTTAATAAAAATAGGTATTATGTTTAATTCCCTTGCTGTCAACCCAACTGTAATTTCCTCGAAATTTTTTATCATAGCTTTATATTTTATTTATTATACGTAATTTATTAAAAAATGTTACAATTAAATCAACGAACCGTTAATTACTAATTTCCAGTCATTGCTATAGCACCAGTCGGCTATCTGGACGTTGGTAGAATTGTCGAAATAACAGTTTGCAAACTGTTCACGTGTTCCTTCAAATATTTCTCCGTTATCAACAGAGATTAAATCGGTATCAAGTTCAAGCATATCTTCGAATGTTTCTACATTATACGTAAATGAATCGAAAAGGTTACAACTTATCTGAATTTATCGCAATCAAAACAACTCATTAATTTAGGACACTCATTATCAGCGTTAAAATGATCACCGTAAGCACACGCTTTTTTCACAGCTGTTAATTTATCCATATGTTCAGACTCTTGCGGAGTGCCAGCAAAATTGATAAACTTAAACCAGTCAATTTTATCTTCGTCTGTTATTGGAAACCTTAATGATTCTTCATGCACGATGTAATAAGCAAAGTAATAATTACTGATAGTCTGTTGATAATCCAATGGTAAGTCACAAAAATAGTACTCGTTACCATCAATCAGCAAAGTATATTTGTTATCAACAAAGTCGATCATAGCTGATAATCTTTGTTTACCGTCAATGATCTGATATACCATATCATGATTACAAATGACTGCCATACGTGGAATAAGCCTTTTCATTAGAATAGACCATATGATCTCACGTTTCTGATCGAGAGTCCATACGAAATCTCGTTGTAAATTAAAACCTTTTGATGGTAGATAAACGTTCCAATCAATCTTTAACTCTTTGAAGTATTTGATTGAACTGTTAATTTCCTCTGGGTGAAACCTTAAGTTGTTTCTTAACTGTGCGATTGTTTTCATGGCTTTTAATTAATAAGTCCTTGTTGAAATCTTACGATTACCATAGCTTGTACAACTCTAATAACCCTGTTTAGTCTACTGTAAGAGTCTGCATTAAATGTTTTTTGTATAAACTTATCGTTACCATAAACATAGTCGTGGACGATTGTAGGAAATGGTTTCTCACTTCTATTTAAGATGTCTTTCATTTCCTCATTTGTCAAGCTTTCTAAATCTTTTGCGTTCATCAGAATAATGGATTTTTATAATTGGGAAAATATGCGATAAGTTGAGGCTGATCAAATAATAGACTATGAATGTCATAATTATCGAGCTTGTATAAATCATCCTTAAAATATTCAATAAGATGAGGCTGAGCACTTATAATATAATCAAGATTACCGCCAGTCAAATCAACTAAATCATAATAACCTATAAATTCTGGCATGTTTTGAAGTAATATCGATATCCTATAAGTACTTGGGTCATTGGATGTTGGTATTGCATTAAGCATTTCCACTGTTATTAACTGATGACTACATGCAAAGCCCCAATTATCGGTCACAACCTTTGCCAGTCCACGAATGGTTGTGACTTTCTTAGCTCTGCTATACTGCTTTTTACATGCTCCGCAAGCTTTAGCCTTAGCTAATAATTCAGTCTTTGTATCTTCAAATGTTTTCATTTAATTCATTTATATGAATTTTACAATATTCTGCACGTAAAGCTTCAAAAGCTTCAACAACCTTTAATGCCGCTTGTTTCTCTTCTTTTGATAAGAATGATGAATTAGCCATATCTTTTACAATACCCTTAAGAGTAGTAATTGAATTGTATATAGATTTGCGATGCTTTATGTATTCTGTTTTCATGGCTTTGTAGTTTGAACAAGTTCACAATTAACTAATTCGAATTTCACATGACTGAATCCTGAGAAGCCATTCAAGTCTTTCATTACGAAATGTTTCCAGTAGCAAATAAAGCTTGCAAGGTCTTGTGAATACCAATCCAAAGGATATTTTCCACCATTGCCATGAGGTGTAACCTTAACAGGAATTGATAACTCCAAGTTGGTTTCGAAAGTAAAATAGCTACAACTTTGGAAGAAAGGTTCTAAACGATCTTCATCTGTAAGCATTCCCTGCTTATTTAAAATGTTTATTTTTTCCATGATATTTTTAATTTAAACGTTCAAAATCTTTAAATGATTTATATTCTCGTGTATCTGCAAACTGATAGCCACAACATGGTGTTGTAAATTGGTCGCAGTCAGCAAATCTATGATTAATACGTGCTGTTGCGAGGTCGTAAGCTTTGCCACAATGATTACATTTTACAGGTATGATCATTCCCTTTATATTGTAGGTTGTAAAGATCATACCATTGTAATCCATCTTAATTAAATCTCCGTTTTCAGTAATTTGTGTATACATGATCTAATTTTCTATGTTATACGTAAAAGGTTTGAAAAGGTTACAATCCTTTGATAAAGAAATTCCCTCTTTTAAAGCTTCTTCTAAAGCATCTTCATATGAATCGTACTCTCTGCCTTTTCGTGTTGTGTAATATTGGTAATAATACTCGGTATACTCTTTACCATTCAATGACATAGAGTATGTGATAAAATCCCATTTTTTTGTATTTGGTTTAAATGACACCGCAACATTAATATCATAATAATTTCGCAATATTGTTTGCAATCTCGTCTGGGTCATGGATTGCGTTAGCTCTGAATATTTCATAGGTATGACAGTCTGATTAGGATTCTTAGGGTCATAGACTCTGAAACACTCATGATAGTCATTATAAGCACCATACATGCCATCAGGATGATACATATGACTCATATCCGACGATAACATATCACGTTGAAAGAAAGCCTTTGTAATGCCCTTTTCTGCTGCCAGTTTTGCAGTCTCAAATGTAATTTGCTTGTCCATTATTTCTTAGGTTTGTAATACATATTATACACCTCATTACCCCAAAGTACTATTCCTAAAAATAAAAATACAATAGTGACTGTTAAGAATGTGCAATATCCGAAAAAGTATATTGTATTGTTCGTTGGAGTTTGTTTGATATCGAACTCTCTCAGATTGAATTTATACATGTTACCAACTATTGCTTGCGAGTATGTTGATGCTGCGACATAACGATCAAAGGTTCTGTTCTGTTCATCTTTCAATATAAGAATGAACTGACCCGATGCTTTATAACCGCCAGCTGTTTGCATCTTATCGACGACCACACATGCTCTGTCTTTAAATTGCATATAATCACTGCTGTAACTAAGTGCGATGGTTGCGATCAGGAATATAATTCCGATTCGAATATTTAGATTCTTGTAAAATGCTTTAATTATTTTCATAAATTTGATATTATATTTGTGGTTGTAAGTGTTACATCATCAGGGTTCTTATCATTGAGAATTGCAGATATTCTTCTGTAAGCAATTGTAGCCGTTTCCATTCCGATGTTCATAGCTCCGATAACTATCTCGAATTGTTTTTCAAGAGGCAAGCCTTTAACTGCATCTGCCATTCTGTTATAAGTTACTTCGAAATCATTTAACATCACCTCGTTATTGACGATAACAGTCTGTGCTAAATCGAATGCGGTCATTTTTACACGAGCTAATTCGCCTTTCTTCTTAGCTACTTTCTTATCAATCACATTATAGTCGATGATAGCATGCCAATCATTTTCATCCATGATTTGTTTTTTATCCATATCATCAAGCCAATCAACAACCTGTGATATAACGGTTGTATTTAAATTAATAGTCAATGGAATGCCTTTAAGTCTTTGTGTGTGTTCATACACAATTTCCTTGAAGTCAGGACAAGTAAAAGACATTTTCTTATACTCAATCTCGCCTCTTAAACCAATTGCTTTAAACTTAACTCGTATTTTCATGATCTAATTTTCTATGTTATACGTAAACGAAAAAAAAGGTTACAAACTAATGTAACCTTTTTTGATATAATGTGAATATTTTATTTTCTCATGGATGCTTTTAAATCATATTCATCCAAAGCAATTCGTGCTAAATCCTCAGCAACTTTGAATTTTTTAACGTCGATTTCACACTGTCGAAGACTATTCACCAAGTCCAATCGAGTAGGCTCAACATTTACGGTAGCCTGTTCGTATGCTTGACTTTCGTCTGTAGTCTGAGCATCATTGGTTGGCTCAACTGTTTCAGTAACCTGAGCACCATTCGCCATGTATTCGTCAAATGTTTTTGATGTTTCTTCTTTGAAGGGAAGGTTTAACTGTTTTGGCTCTACAACCTTTTTCCTTTTTTTCTTATGTGCGGCTTTAAAAGATAACACAAGATCACGAATATTTTCATCCGTAGGCTTAATGCCAGACCATTTCACAAATTTAGTGCCTTGTGCAAACTCAACGAGTCCAAGTTTTAAAAATGTTTTGATGTTGTACGAATTATCCATACCGATATACGATGTTAATTTAATGCTACCTATTGTCATAAGTACTTTGGCATCAACAGGCTTTTTATCGCACCTTGCAAAAACCATTCTAATTAAGGTGGCAATGTTTACTTCATTTGGTTTTAAAATCATTTCAATATATTTTAATTATTAATATTTTCTTACTTATACGTAATACAATTTCGAATGTTACAAAATAACGCAACTATTTATGAAATTCTTTCCAGTATTTTTCACGATCTACAGGCTGATTAAGTTTTTCACCATACTTTAAATTAATCATTGGCTTTGCAATCTCATTTCTGCAATGTCTGCGTATCATGCCTACAGACATATCAAGATAATATGATGCTTCAAATATGTTGTTATAGTGGGTTATTTGTTTGCCAGACACATCGGAATGAATAATCATTGAGATTTTCTGGTAATCTTTAACAGCTTTTTTTCTCACGCTTTTACTTCTAAGACGTTCTTGCTCAGTTAAGAATTCTATTTTTAATCTAAGCGGAACAACAGTAAATTTGGCAATTAATTCATCACTTGTAAACCAATATGAACCGTGTCGAAACCTTGTTTTTAATTTAGAACTACCTAAAAGGGGATAAATTGATGAACAGCCTGAGCCATTCGTAATTCTGTAATCCTTAAAAACTTTCGTGGCAACATCCTTAATGGAATCCCATATTTTTACCTTATAGCCGTTAACGTCATACTGAACTATTTTCTTAAACTTACTTTCAGATAATTTAAGCAACGTATTTGAATCCCTCGTTTTACCAATCCAATAGCCTTGTGTACCGTCAAATATACCACGTTTACCGTCAAGCATCCACTGTGCATTTACTAATGGATTATGTTCGCCATATTTTTTCACAACTTCCGATAGCTTGGTATCAAACCATTCATCATCATTAACAGTCGTTATTGGAACGATATTAGTACCAGCGTTTTCATCGAATACTTTTCGAACACTTTTGTTCACATATAATGTTTGTAGGTTTGATCTTTTTAGATCACCTTTAGCATTAACCTTTTTGCTGGTTTTTCCTATGTAATGAAAAGTCTCGCCTGTCTTTACACCATATATAATATTTTTATTCAATGATGCCTTCATTCCATTTATTCTTTGGCAGAAATTCTGAATAATCTTCTTTGGCAGACATTTTCATATCAAAATCTTGCCATTCTTCATCACTTAATTTTTCCTTCCAATTATTCCAATGATGAAACCACTTCCAATAATCGCCATCAGGTCTATCCTTAGCTGACTCAGGGTCAATACCGTATTTACTTAATTGCTGAACGCAATACTGCTGTAGTTGAGACATCATAGTGAGTTCAGCCCTCATACCATCAGTCATTTCATATCTACCATGACTTACATCATGATTGGTACGCCATATAATTCCGCCGATAGCATCAATATACATGAATGACATAAGTTCATCAAAACCATTAATTTCTACCTTACCTTCTTCAAGTCCTTTCATATCTTACTTTTTAATTAAAATTTCTTACCACCGTATTTGTAACCACGTAAAGAGTTGTATTTCATCTTTGCGTTAAGATGCTTCTCAATATCAATATCATTTTCACCACAAATTGCTAACAGCCTTATGATTGCATCTGTAATCTCGTCTTCGAATGAATCTTTAACCAGTTTTTCGAATAATGCTTTATACTGTGAATTATTTTCTTCGCAGCAAGGTATATCACATACTACATGATATAAAGTGTCATTTAAAAATGGTATTAAATCAGCATAATGATCATTTCTAAATGCATCAAATGCCTCTGAAATTTCCGAATGAACTAACATTAATCTTTGTGTGACGCTCGAATCCGTAAAACCTGCGTCCATTTGGAACTTATGCAGATTTTTGCTTAGTTTAGTAAGCCCTTTTAATTCATATTTACTATCACTCATGGTTATTCGAATGTTGTTGATGCTTCAATTTCAATACACTCTGCCAATGTGTTAGCAGTATCTTTGTCGGTTCTGCGTAATTTATAGACAGGATGAAGCACAGAGTAATTACCCTTATTATCCTGTGACAATCCGCAGCATTTGATTTCCAGAATTGAATTCATCATTTCTTCCTGATGCTCAGTAACATACTCCATTTCATCTTCATCAAGTCCTGTTGGCGAAGTCTTTAACAAACCATCCTCGGAAATAACTTCGACACTCGAAATCCATTTGGAGTTCTTACCAGTGCCATATTTGAAACCTACGATACGTAAGTCAAGATTGATTTCTTTCTTAACTTTAACCTGATATACTGGTTTTGAGTCAACCCAAACGCCATCCAAGCTTTTAGCTACAACACCTTCGCCATTACGAGAAACCACATCATAAAAGTGCGTCATAGCATCGCCAAGTGTTTTCATTGGTCGTGTCTCAACAATTGAGATCATTTTTGAGTCTTTAAGGGTTTCCCTTAATTCTGCAAGCCTTACCCTATATTTCCGTGAGCATTTCCGTGTGAAGTATTCCTCAACAGTCAGAATATCCCATGTCGTAAACGTAACAAGTTTCAATGCTTCGTAATAATCCATGTGTCTGGACTCAAACTTTGCAACTTCTTTGGTAACGTCTTTACCAGCAAGCTTCTTTTCGGCTATACTGATTAATGACGAAATAATCCCATTACTTTCGAAACGTGATATATTGTGCATGGTTAATTCGCCATTTAAGACACAATCCTTTAACACTACAAGTTCCGAAAAGAACAGGGGATTCTCCAAAATTGTTGGTTCACCTTGTCTTGATTCATTCTGCAACTCACCGCCTTGTATGATACAATTCATGTATCTGCCATCCATTTTCTCCTGAGAAACGCAATCGCCTTTAGCTAACATTTTCAGAATCAAATCCTTTGAGAATGATTTACAACCCATGTAGCCTGTTTTTTCGATCAAGTCAGGTATGACCTTATTGATGTTACGTGTGCCGATACCGATCTTGCAATCCTTGTCGATGATTCGCTCAATGATGTATGCATCATCTGATTGTAGATGCGTGAGTATATCCATAAGATATTTATGTGCTGCATATCCTGTGAACTCTCGTCGGCTAAGTGCTGGTAATTGTTTCAAAGCCCAATCCAGATCAAACGTTGTACTCGATTTCTCATAAAGTGGAATTTGTTTGATGTAGTACTTAACTCTTTTTGAGCAAGCAGCATACAGAACTCTCACAAAAAGCTCGTTGTCTTTATACTTACCAAGTATCGCCATTTTCAAATTGGTGCTTGATTCATTCGCAATTTCGTCGAAAATTTCCCTGATTCTCATATTTTTTCTAATTTAATTAATCCTAATTGTTTTAACACTTCAATGAAACGATCACATGTCATAGCTTGAATTACTTCGCCATCAACCCAAGTACCACTCACATACATGCCAGTAGTAGCATAGCAGTCTGATTGATTCGCAAATAATTCTGTCAACTCGTTTTCATCCATGATATTGTTTTCTTAGTTATACGTAAATGATTACTAAAGGTTACAGTTTTTGTTGTAATCTTTAGCATCGTATTGTTGGCGATAATTCATTTTTAATTTCTTCACTCTTACATCGCCATAGCCTGATATAAATTTCACGCAATTATCAGGTAACATGATGTATTTGAAGTCGGGAGTAATCGGGCACTCAATAGGTTCGTCCCATGAGAAATACGTGACATTTGCTGTCATTGTATTGGGTATCAAATGAGCGGTATACCTGTATGTAAATCCTTTTATAACCTTATCTATTTTCATTTGATGTTGATATGTTTAATTACATAGTCGGTATATTCTTTAAATCTATCCAATAGATCATTCTTAGTTAAGCTGTAAAAGTTTTTTGTATCACCGCCATACTCCAATGTTTTCCAATGAACTTGGTTAATAACCTGATCTAATTCTTTATTTTGGATGATAAAGAATCTTTCATTTTTCGGATTTACGGCTATGATTTCCCATTCAACAACCCATCCGTTATCCAACGAAAATACTGTATCACCTACTTTTGTATTGTCAGTCTTTGCCATTTTGATTGTTATTAATATTAAGTTTACCTTCCTTAGCTCTATTCTTACAAGCTTCAAAAGCATCTGTATTTGATGTTGTGAGAAATGGCTCATTATCAGCCATCAAATCTTCCTCATTACGATATACGTAATAAGTTGTTTGAGCAATGAAAAGCATTCCATCAATTTCTTCTCTGTTTACCATATCAATATTTTTTTTAGTGAAAGTGTAGGGAATCGAACCTTACGAAATCTGTAAATTGCCATTAGGCGTATTAATCAACTAACTTATATCGGTTTGTACCCGAAACCGCAACCTATGAAGGCGGCTATTAGACATATTACATATCGCTACCACTCCAGAGCAGCACTCCCATTACTTATACGTAAATGAAAATAAAAGGTTACAGTATTTAAACAAACATTGAGAAACAATCATCCTCAATAAAGCAACTACCATTGGATAATGCCCTTGCGTCATCCTCGCTCATGTATGGTAGCGCATATTCAACGGCACATAGAAAAACTTTATCATGATCTGCGCCAATGATAATGCTCTCACAAACATCATAAGGTATTCGATCTCTTAACAAAGTCAAAGCTTTCATATGCCGATCAACATCCTTTGGTCTTGATGAACTCTCGTCAAAAATTTCTTCTAATCTTTCTAATGTTATCATTGTTTTTTTATTCGTTATACGTTATAAAATAAAAAAGGTTACAAAATTAATTGGTAGGGTTCTTATTTTTAAAGTTAGCTTACTCGCCTGTTTTCTTACAAAATATCAGTTGCTTAATTGTCCTAACTCCCCATCGTACTATTACTTTGCTTCTTGCGGTAGGTCAAATATATTTCCTCACCACGATTACCAATTAATATTCGCTTGTTTTTTCCCGATCAAAGAAATACTGCTTAGCAATATCTGAGATATACTTACCTAAGTCTTTCATTTCATACCCAGACTCAGCAATTTTATCGGATTCTTCTTTAATAACGTCATTCACAACCATTTTCATGTAGACACCCATCTTGGTTCTGTCAATGACACCGCCATTCATAAGGTTACATGATTCAGTTACCATTTGATCTAAACGCCATTCAGGTGTTAGCTGTTCAGCAAGATCGATCAAAGCATTAACCTTGTCGTTATCGACAACTCGCATGGTCTTCACTTTTGAGCCATTTGCGTGTTTTAAGCCTTTACTTTTAAAAATGTGACGCTTACCCCTTTCATCAAATGCTTCGCATACAACGCCCTCTCCGATGCCTTCAATGCCGAAATACTTACCGACAGGGCATTCATCCTCAACAGCCAATGTGAGATCGACAATTTCATTCTGGGATAATTCAGGATGATTGAAATCAACTTCGACGAACCAATGAGGGAATTGAAGAATATTATAAATATCTTCGTCTTCGTTCTTCAAATACTTGAAGTTTTCCATATCCTGATAAACGTCGTCAATACGAACGGCAAAGATGATTAAACGTTTAGATAATTCGCCGATAGCAACCTTACCCTGAACGCCTTTACCAATCCATTCGCCATAGATTGCACAGTAGTCATTGAACTCAATACCTTCGAATAGCTTCTGATAATTCTTTTCAGACATCATTCGCATGAAGCCAGCGTTATCGCCATCGCCGTTCAAATCCAGTTCACGCTCACGTGATTGAAACTGGTATGTACCATCCTTATATAAGACGACAGCTGAATTTGTACCATGATTCTTAACGGTACATCTGAATTTCAATATTGGGTAAGGCTTATCATGAACGTAAATGGCATCGCCATTCTCGTCATCGCCTCTGTAGTCGCTTGAAGATTTTACTGATCGAATCACGCTACTTAATTGACCAATTTCTGTAAATTTATGCATATAATTGTATTTTTATTGTTTTGGATATGTTATGTCAAGCCATTCACGTGCTGGTATATTTTCTATAGTCGTGCAGTAATATGCATATGATTCGAGCATTTCAGCAATCCATTTTCTATCGAATATATCAGTCTTTACAGCCTCATTTACAGCATCGTTTACAGCATCGTTTACTCATATCTAAATTGTTTTTGTGTTATACGTAAATGAAATGAAAATGTTACAAAATAATTAAACTATTTCTAATTTACATTGGTGGCAATCAACGATAGTACCATCATCCATTAGGAAACCCTGTTTCAAGGTTACAAAGAATTGGAACTCTTTGTAACCTTTTACTGATTAATTGAATTTAGACTTTAAATTTCTACTTGCGATAAGGTTTTTTAATTTAGAGACATATTGTTTATCCTCCGCATAATTTTGTGCAAGATAATCAAAATACTCATTCTCTGTTTTCAGATCAGATAGATAATTGGATGTATACAATGCGTAATCATCTAATGATTTCATCCAATTTGCGTAGATGGAATGACCGTACTGTGTACCAAGTGATGTTGTTATACGAACAACAGCTTGTTTCATTCCGAATAGATTATGATTTTCTTTAAAAATATTCGATTGAAAATCTTTCGTTTCCAGAATAGACTGTGCATAAACGATATGCGGAAATCTGAAATTCATTGTTTTAATTAAGCCAACCAATTTATCATTGGTGAACTTATCATGTTGACTCATGATAACCATAATTTCTGATTCAGTTCTAACCTTGTCTTTCTCATGAATGGTTAAACCAAGTCCTGAAAGTAAAACAACCGCAACTGCCGATGCTTTTATTGTCAGGGCAATCCAATTAACTCTTTCGAATTCTAAGGTGTCCTTGTTGTAGCGATAAAACATAGCGTATAATTTTTAATTAATTAATACTTTCTATGTTATACGTAAATGGCTTTAAAAGGTTACAAAAAATATGAAATTATTTACCATCAACTATATACATGCTCTCATGGCCATAAAAATTGGGAGTCTTTGGCTTACAGTCTTCGCAAAACTTTACAGTGTGACCGCCTTTTTTGTTTATTATCATATACTCAACAACGGCTTTCTTACCGCAATTACACTTACCTTTCATTTCCACTTATGCATATAGCAGTTAGGACATGCACCGTCACCAAACCAGACAGTTCCGCACTTTCCACAGAAATTCCGTCTTTCTTCTGAATCCTTCTTGTCGCTTTTATCACGGTTATTTCGACGCCGTCTTGCGGCATTTGATTTCTTAGTCATTTATGATATGATTGCCTTAGTCACTACGCCGTTATCCATTTCAACGCTAACACGATCAGTTCTAAAATCACAAGTGATTATGTAATCATTTTTATCTGAACGAGTTATACGGAGGATGTGACCATTTTTTAATGCTAATGCCCTTGCCTCGCCGTGTGTTAAACCAATCACCGCAACGCATATATCGGGTTTTTCATTTCTTGTATATTTCGGACTCATGGCTTCCCACTTCTTGTTTTTAATTAAAAGTGCTTCCAATACTCTGTTGAAATCAATACCCTTCAACTCACATGCTGCCAATTGAATAGATAGCTGGACTTGTAAAGCATCTGCCGATTCTTCGATAAAATGCTCTTCATCGTATGGTTTATAGGTAATGCCTAATAGCTTAATCAATTCTGTACTGAACTCGCCAAACTCTTCATTAAACTTCAATACTTTCTCTGGTATTGATTTAGTGTCGAGTTTATTAACTCTTTTGATATCATGAATAACCTGATCAAATAGTGTCGGAGTATCTAAGACTTCGCCCATAACATCACCATCACGTTTACGGATGATTAATCCTCTTTCGATATTAACGCCACTGTTTCGAAGCTCGGTAATAACTTCATCCTTTGTGAATCGTTGGTTCTGTGAACTATCAACAGATATCCTAAAGTTTAATGCAAATGTTGGTTTTTTCATAATTTTATTGAAATTTGTTCATAACTTCTTCGTAATGATTCAGACATTCGCTAATAAACTCAGCGTGTCCGAGTGCTTCCAATCTATTACGTGTGTTGACATTAGTGTCATCGCCTACGACATATGGAATGATAGCTACCTTATATTTTGCGCCTAATCTCGTGCTTATAATATTCCAAGCTTCTTTACTACGAGAATGCACTACAATTGTTTCAAATTTTGCTTCTGGCATAATTATTTATTTTCTATATTATACGTAAAGTAGTTGAAAAGGTTACGATTCCTTCTCAGTATATTTTATAGTATACTGCTTTTTCTCAAAGTCATGTTCCCAATTAGTGATCTTAACTGATTGTTCCCACTGTTTGGTATTATAATGTGATACCAAATATTCGGCTTCGGGTAGTATAATTACTATCATAACTTAATTATTACTTGGGTCTGTAATATCATGTTTAACTTCTCTAACATTTACGCCATCTGGAATGTTTTGAGAAATTTCTATATAGTATTCAAGAATTTCTGGTGTTGCTGGATAATATTCAAGCAAGCCAGCATTTTGCATTTCGACTAAGCCAAATGATTCGTCAGTACCTAACTCCAATTTTAAGTCTTCGATATCCGCTGAATCTGGTTCATCATAATACCCTACAAAATGTAGAATTGGAACGCCTTCTTCGTTAGCTAATAAGGGATTAATCACTATAACCCCATGTGTAAAATTTTCCATAACTTAATACGTGTTATTTTCCATTGCTCTGATTATGTTACAAATTTCAGCGTCAGCTGTGTGTAACTTACTGATGTTGTAGTCCATTGCCACCTGATATTTATATGTTCGTGTAAATAATCTTCCAGTGCCATTACATTTTTTACAGGTGTCATAAGTATAATCGCCTAAACCGTCCATTGATTTCGCAGTTCCTTTACCGTCGCAACGGTTACAAATTTCTATTTCCATAGTTTTTAATTAAAATTACCAGTGTCGTGCTATAAATTCCCAAAATTTAGGATAGGATATGCATAATATAAAGGCTTCCGCTGTAATAGAAATCATTAAAGCAATCCACAAACATGTGAAATATGTTAGTCTAATGCTATAATTCTTTCTACTTCTCCAAATATTTTTTATAGAGCTAACAGTCCACCAACCACATAAAAAGACCATCAAAGGGATTATATAATATCTCATGGTTGTAAATATTTAGCAAGTATTATGCTTATAGATAAGGTATGTATCACTATTACAATGAATTACACAAGAATTATTCGCCATTGACAGTTTGCAGACGTTTCGCCTTTGAAGCACCATGCGCTCATTATAGGCAGAAATATGATAGAAATGATGGGTATATAAAACCACCACTTACTTTGTTTAAATGTTTCCCCACATGATTTTCAATAAGTTTTAACCATTTTTCAACAATTTCATCCTGAATATCGGCATCTATTTCATCGAACTCATTGCCGATTCCACGTCTATTCGATATATCATTGATAATATCAAAAACAATCGCAAGATTGCCTGTTGATGGTTTTATACCCATCACGTGATCATAGTAGTCGTTTGAATATTTTGAATCTGTATTCATAACTATTTTTGTTTTAAACGTGTTTCCATTTCCACAAGTCTTTTAGCATTTTTTACGCCTTCTGTATTTAGCTTTGCGATTTCCTTTTCGTGCTTACGAGTCTCAAAATAAAGCCAATGTGCGTGTTGTTTTAACTGACGAACTTCACTTCTGAGAGTATCTTTTGAGGCATTTGCTCTTACTATCATAATTATTTGAATATAACAGGTTGAACCATAGCGTTTTTCAGGATGTAAAATGAATTTCCATTGATCTTCAAGCCACCATCATCAACAAAGCATTCAGCCATGCCTGTAGAACTATCGTTTGAATAAAAAGCAGCCATAACGATATCACCCTTTTCGGTTTTGCACCAATAAGGAATACACATTTCGAACTCAACGTCTTTAATACTTACCCAATTTTTGTCACTAATCTTTAACTGTATCATGTTTTATATTTTCTATGTTATACGTAAATAAAATGAAAAGGTTACAAATTCTTTTTAAATCCGCTTAAGACAGTTGAACCCATTAAACGTTTATCAAACTCTTCTTTTGTAATCAGTTCCTCAAACCATGAGAATTGGTAATTCTCTCTGTCCCAACCATCAGGGTCATATACAATAATAGTGGTTTCCTTAATCCACTCTGAGGATGTTTTCTTAATCATGTGTAATATTTTTGTAATATTTTATTAACTGAATTGTAATATAATTTGCTGACTTTTAATTCTTTATCGAATATTTATATTAAAAGAATTATGAGAATTTTAATCGTATTAATGTTTTTAATTACAATGAATAGTTGCGTTGTTAATAAGCAAAAGCCATTCGTCTATCACGACACATTTTCGTTGAAAGACGATATTAATAACTCAATCATCGATGGGTTTTACGACAACGACACCATTGGTATCTCCAAGAATATCCGTTTACTTAGGTAATGAAAACTTCTTATTATACCATTTAATGAAAGCAACAACTGCACTATAAGCAGCATTTATTTTTGTACCATCGCCCTTGCTGAAATATCCATTACATGAGCCTATATCTTTCTTATCAAAAAATGTTGCTCCTGTTGTGGATATATCGAATGTATAGCCTAATGATTCAATCTTATCAACGGCAACCATTAGCCAATTCCATTCAGTGTTAAATTTATAGCAATGATCTGGCTGTTCTTCATCATACAAATACATTAATTGTGTATCATGATCAAACCCATCAGGGCACACAATATCTAAATCACAATCATTTGGTTCGAAATAACTGTTGGTACTAACCCATGTAAGTATTAATCCCACGAAGGTGGCAATCAGTTTATTATTCTCAATTATCTTATCCTCATAAAAATGTGTCATAGCTTTTAATTAAAACTTGTAATTATCGGGATTGTTAAGGTAATCAACAGCCTCTAAACAAGAGTCATATACGTCTTGTTTTAGATCGCCTGTGCAATGATAAAACTGTTCATCCATTTTAAATTTGGTATTGTCAACAAACGAACAACCATGACCAATAGTCATACATCGCCATGTTTCATTTGCTCTATGATTAATAGCTTCATACACCGTCATTAACCAATCCCACGACTTATGGTATTCCAAATCATCAGTGGATAAGCCATTCGAATATTTTACAACTTCGCATTCCAAATGGAATCTTTCGCAGTATGCAGTCCATGTCTTTACAGGTATCATACCCATAAACAAGGCAAATATTTTATTATTTGCGACGATCTCTTCGGATGTTGGAATATGTTTCTTCATGACTTATTTTCTACGTTATACGTAAATCGAATGAAAAGGTTACAGTTTTAAATAAGTTTTAACGCTTCTTTCAAGCCAAACTCTAACGCCTCTTCATAAGTATCGAATCTATAGTTCTTTACAGGGCTTTCACCTCTGATCGAATATGTGTAATATCCTATTTCGAGATAGCCTGTGAACCTAACAGAGTATGCAAACACATCAATGTCTTTGATTTCTCTAAGCCATTTTTGGAGTAATGATTGAGTTGATCTTATTATACATTCATGTTCAAGATATTCAGATTTTTTTATATTCCACAAATCTTCAAACATACCTGCTTCTTTACCATTTTCATGAAACCATAAAGGGTATTGACTAACTTCTGTAAATCCTTTTTCTTTGGCTAATTTAGCTGTTTCAAAGCTGATGTAAACGTCTTTCATGGTATAAGTTTTAATGCTTCCTGTAAGCCAGCCTCTAAAGCTTCTTCATATGTTTGAAATTGCTTAGAAAGATTGCTGATAAGTATTTTATTGGTGATACCCATTAAATAAAAATAGTATGGATATATATCTTCACCCTGAATCTCTGTTAGCACAATTTGAACATGCGTGTCGTACTTCTCTCTAAGCCATTTTTGGAGTAATGATTGAGTTGGAGCATAGATAAATTTGGTAAGTTCTCTCCCTACACCGCAATCATAATTTTGAAGGCTAAAGACCGAAGGGAATAATTCTTTATTCAGCAAATAACATGCAGAGTCTATATAACGATCTAATGTGAATCCTTTTTCTTTGGCTAAATTAGCTGTTTCAAAATTAATTAAGACTTCTTTCATGATGTTTAATTTATGAATTGATATTTTTGTAGCACACCTTTAATGTAATTTGATACGCTTACTCTGTCAACGATCTTTGAGTAATCAATATCGTTTAAGTTGGCAAATGTTTCATGTATAACTCTCGCTGCCAGATTGTAAGCAAGTCCAGCACTATCTTCATCGGCATAATAACCAAGATGAATGTTACTCTTTACATGCTCTGCTTTTATGTTTGCACGATATTTCTTCAAACCTTTTACACTGGTGCAATAAGAAACGCCTAAAAATTTACACGCACTTGTTTTCTTTGATGTGCGATTACTCATGTTCTGCGACCTCGTAGCTGCTCTTAATTCAGACTTACGATTATCCAATGTTTGGGTGTGAATGTGATCAATATGAATGCTCGAATCATGTAATACATTCATAACGAATCTATGTAAATAGTAATTTTTACGAACCTTTACACCATCAATAACAACAGTCTTTCTGGTTATCACATAAGGATTATTAGAACCTTTAGTGTATTTGATTTCCCACCCATTTGGAGCGAAAGCCATGACACGTTCATAATCTTCCTTATCAATGATAATGGAATACTTTTTGCCTTTATATATTTTTGAGTCTATTATAATCATAAGCTAATCTGTCCACGTAATAGTGAGTTAATAAAATCAAAAGATGTTACAAATGTTGTCACATCATTACCATTAAGTTTCAGATTATAGAACATACTGTTCATTCCAAGTACTTCACAAAAATCTTTAATCTTGTCTGCTGCACAGCGACTTACATCGAACGTAATATCAACGGTACATGTTTTTTCGCCGTTAATTTCCCTGATAATAAATTCTGGACTAAATTTAATGACAACCTCTGAATTTTTCATATAATTTTATTTTCTCTGTTATACGTATGTAAAACAAAAAGGTTACAAGAAAGACCATAAATCTTTCTTGTAACCTTTTTAATTAAAAACGAATATCTTATACAGGCGTATTGAAATAAACTCCCTTTAGTGATAGTATGCTGTTGTTCAGTATAACATGATTATTGGCATCCCATGTGTTAATCACATAATCGTACCCTTTGTTTCTATAATCGTCTAAAACAGACTCCATTTCCTTATAATCCTTAGCTGCTCCATAGTCAGAAGAACCAAGCTTTTTAAATTTAGAACCTGCTTTTAATTTAAAAGCAGAGATTCCGCTATCCTTTGTTAATATCTTCTGCAAGGTATTTTTAGGGTCTGGTGATGTGCTGTAATTAAAAGCAGTGTCTTTCTTAACTGCGAGAAAGAAATATTTGGATTCCGCATTAACCGTATGGCTAACTGTGTCGATATCTGAAACGTTATGAAGCCATGAGATATCTTTAGCTCCATGATATAGACAGCCATTAGGAATCTTATTTAATATTGTATCTTCCAGATCAAACAAACCCATTGAGGATATTGTCATGTCTCTGCGCTCAACACTCTCATTCATAGCCTTTGGCTCATTGAAGATAACATCCCAACTACTTAAAGGTTTCCACTCTTTTTCATTTACTAACACCTCTAACCTGTCAATAGGAATTTCCTTAAACGTCACATACTCATAGCCTGAGTTACGTGCGATCTTATCGGATAAAGTAAAGTCAGATGTTAATGGAGTACGCAAGATGATTTGTCCACGCTGACCACCTTTGACTTTGGCATAATATCTGGCATAATCTATTTTGCCAGTGAAAGATATTGAAGAATACTTATCGCCTGTGTCATATATTTTCATGTAACCAGTACGCTGAATGTTTACAGCTGCACCCTTTGTAGTTCCATGATAAATATATCCTTTGGATAGTCCGTCAATTTCCTCGTTAATGATTTTAATTATGTCCATGTAATCAATTTAATATAAATACTGAATATAGCCAATTACGATCTATAAAATCTCCAATAGCTATATAACATTTGGAGCTATCAAAAACGTAGTCAGTGCCTATCAGGAAATAATCTGAATTAACAGGTCTGAAACACATTGAAAAGCTTCCATCTGACATATGTTTAACGACATAAAACATTTCCTTATATTCTCTGGATGCTCCCATTTTTACGCTATACTTTACTCTGTAACAAGCCTCTGGCTTAGAGTTTAACCGCTTCACATAGTCACTATATAAAGCATTGTTGTTCCTTGCAATGGTCATTGCCTTATCGACATATTCTCTTAAGCTCTGAACAGATGCATCGGTCTTAAAGAAACGAAATTCCAAAGCATCGATTGAATCTAATGATCGATCAGTTTTATTCTTTAACATATTAAAATCATCTAACGCATTTAAAACATATGCACTGTCTGGACGAATATACACAATATCACACTCGTACTCGGTTGCATCGAGATATTCGCTAATCCTACGTTCATCGTTTTTTACATAACATGATACAAATAAGATTGAGAGTAAAATAATAATTATATTTTTCATTATGTTAAAGTTTTTTTACTTGAAGTATATGATCGGTAGTTTTCGATCTACTGAATAGATTGTGTTCAAGACCTTTAATGCCTTTATATGATGGGTCAGTAAAGTAAATGTATTTTGAATCAGTTGAGAAAACCTCAACAGTATGCGTATCGCCCATGATGAAGACTACCACCTTATCCTTAGCTTTAATTTCGTTGCTCATGGTTTATATTTTATAGATGTTGTTACAGATTCTCACTAAATTCTTATACGTTAAAAAGCTCGGCTCATGCTTGCCATTCTCATACTCAACAAGTCTATATTTAGGAATTGCCATTTTTTTTGCTAATTCCTTTTGGGTCATACCAGCTTTTAACCTGCGTTCGATAATTATTTCAGCAATTGTCATGATATATTTTCTATGTTATACGTATATGAATGAAAAAGGTTACAGAAAATAACAAGTATCTTCCATAACCTTAACAGTTCTTCTCAACACCTCTAAGTAAGTGTAATATGAATTGAAATGAGAACTCTGGAATCGTCACCAGATACGCCGATTTCTCAACGATGTGTAAACTTAAGTCATTTCAATTAAAACCTGATAACAAACAGCGTCCCTTAGTGGACTATAGCTTAGGATAGTACGCCATTCCTTGTGGGTGTTAACTCACCGATTACACTATTGTTTATTATCAGCAGAAGAATATTTTTACTCTCTATCTCTTAGACATTCCTCAACAACATTTGAAACAGCCATCGCCATTCTTGCTTTGAATACAGAATCTTGTTTCAACTCATTGCTAACCTTGTCGAATAATCCATCATTGTTGGATATGATCGTTCTGGCTACCTTATGAGAAAATGCTGACACAATGGATTGCTTAAACTCGTCAGTTGATATTACTTGCTTGAAGCTATCAGATATGATTACCCTTAATGTACTTGAATTTTCATCAACTACGGACTTAACCAACTTAACCAATGGACTGTCATAGCCTGTCATTACCTTCGAAATACTTTCGCCAATAGCTCGTTGAGCAGTTTTTAAAATATCCTGTTCCAAGGAAACTGGTAGAAATGTTCTATCTGTTTTAGCCTTAATAGCCTCAACCTGAGTCTTAATATCCTGACGGAATAAAGTATTTTCAGTCCTTAAATCCTGAACAATTTTCATCATTGTTTCAAGTGTCTTTTCTTCTTTTGCTGTCATATTAAATAAGTTTTAATGCTTCTTCAATTGTAAATATAAATGCTTTATAATATTCATCATGGCATGTATGCTCAGCACTATACGATAAAGCGTTAACGCTATTACAGTTAATTACTTTAAATAGGCTGAATTTATGGTATTTCTCAGCTGGATTATACGTGCATTTCATTTCACACATATCATATGCGATAATTAACCCATGTTTAATCCTAAACCAATCAACAACCTGCTGATATACAGGTGCTGGAATATCCCTTAAATTATGAGGATGCCCATAATAAATAACATTTGTATCATCGGCAAACCATGTAGCAACACAAGATTCATTAAAGCCCTTTGCCATAAGCCTCGTGGTTAATTCAGATGAAATAAAAAGGTATTTTAAATCTACACTCATAATTTATTTTCTATGTTATACGTAAATCAAATGAAAAGGTTACAGGCTGTGCTTATTATTTACAAAGAAAACATATATATGATCTCTTATTATTGAATCGCTAAAACCCCAATACTTGCCATTCTGCTTAATTTCTAATGGCAACTTATTGTAATACCGCTCAACCTGATCATCGTCGTTAAGTCCTATGATATCAGCTTGGAAAGAGCATCATGTATAGCATCTTTATCGCACTTTTTTAAATCTACAAATTTCATCGTTTTTAATTTAAATCCGTGCTAAAGCAGTCAATAAGCCAGTCTCTAAAGCACTTTCATATGTGCTAAACCCAGTGTATGTTAATCTATCATCGCCGATGATAACAACATATGTATTTACACCGTCCATTTTATGAGAAAGCACAGACAGTTCAATATGATGCACTTCCCTAAACCATTTCTGTAACATGGATTGAGTAATATATGCCACTCTGTCCTTATATAAAACATTTGTCATTAAAAATGCTCTGGGACAGAACCCTTTTAGCTGTAGCTTTAAAGCCAACTCGTATGATATTAATTTGTCTTCCATTGTTTTTAATTTAAATTTGTTTCAAAGCATCTTCGATAGCAGTATTCAAAGCAGCATAATAGTCAGGAGATTTGTAATCCCAATTATATGCTCTCATGGCTTGATCAACCATATCCTGATCGTCATATTCTCTAACCTTTGAATTAATAATGCAATAAGAATAATAATATTCAGTTGTATTGTCAGTTAAATCAATCTCAATATGAATCTCATGTATATTCCTAAGCCAGTCGGTAACCTGTTGGTACAACGGAGCTAAAAACTCATGGTCTTCAAGTTTCTTTGTGGGAAAACTTCTGCCCATTATAACAGGAGAATATGTTAAATTAACTCCGCTGTAATAAGCTAAGCATTTTAAATCAAATCCCTTTTCCTTAAGCTTCTTAGCCAACGCATAGCTGATAAATAATACTTCCATCGTTTTTAATTTAAATCAGCTCTAAAGCTTCGTTAATAATAGCATTCAACCCAACATAATAATCCTCATACAAATGATATTTATTTGGGTTTTTAATCCATTTCTCGCCCATCCTGTCTATAGCATTGGTTATCAAACCCTCATACGAATTATCCCTATTGGCTATAGCCACATCATAGTATAACGTCTCAGTGAAAAGGGGATTGTAATATGGTGCTATAACGATATGTTGGTCATATTTTAATCTGAACCAATCAATCACCTGTGCATAGGTTGGAGCTTTAACTGCCGTCAATTCCATAGATTCCATAACAGTTTCATCTTGGAAATATCCTTGAAGGTCATAAACCCTAAAAGTCTTTTCATCAAAATACTTATTCAATTTCAAAGCCAACGCATATGGTACAAATAATTCTTCCATGATCTATATTTTCTATGTTATACGTAATTAAAAACAAAAGGTTACAAAAAAATGATATTTAATCAATCCACCTATGATAGGTGTCCCAAGGAGTATGATCATATGGTGTCCATGCCGTTAAGTGCCACAACCCAATAAATATCTCATAATTAATAACTTAGTTTTAATAACCTACGAACGTCATCTTGATTAAAAACATAGCCATTGAAAGCATATCGGGTATCAGCATCCTTACGAATACTCATGGCAATATTAGGTTCTAATGGCTCACCGAAGTAAGTAACATGGTGACCATCCTCATTCCAATAGATATGTGTCATACCTATTCTGTCTTTAGCACAGCCATAAGGCAAATTAGGTTTGAACTCACTGATCTTCTCATAAACCAATGTGAAGCCAATCTCTTTCAAAAACTCAGGTGTGAAAATCTTTTCCATATTATTTTCTATTTTCCATTTGCACTGAAACATCAACAGCTCTACGACTGTTAATAACCATAGCAATAGCTATTACAATCAAAATGATTAATGCTATTGATTTTAAATTCTCTTTCATGTTATATTTTCTATGTTATACGTAAACAAACAAAAAAGGTTACGGATTTATTAGTGTAATTACATTGATATTAATACATGGCATATCATTCCCTGCTGATCTCCATTCACAATAGCCATCTTCAAGATCAATTGAAGTAACCTTACCAAAATGAGTGATGACTTTAAAACCATCAGCCAATATAGATGTAAAAACGCCTATCTCAAATGTAGCCAATGGTAATTTACCATCTGCAATCAATTCACTCAAATATAAACGATCTTCTGGTGTGTTATGTAATTTCCTATTCATGACTATTTTTATTACTTATACGTAAACAAAACAAAAAGGTTACAGAATAATCCATAACCTTTTAGTATAATTTGCACAGATAATCGAATAATAATCGATTATAGTGTTATAAACTACTGAAAATTAATTTAAACACATATTTATTTAACGGCTTCGAAGGTTAAATAATAGTCTGTGCCTTGTTCAAAGAATTTCGAAGCAGGTACATCATTATCAATTACAATCGAAATGTTTCCGCAGGGAGTTGCTTTCGCATAATCAGCGTTTTCGCCGTTGCTGCCATATACAGCATGAAAATGTGCCGTTGTTGAATTTCCGTATGCATTAGCTATAACGGAACTACATGTAAATTTAGCTTTAACTGTTGTCATAATATTAATAGATTTTACAAAGCCCATCCAGAGCTATAATAATGCAAAAGTACATATATTTATTAAATACGGCAAGTGATTTAATAAATAATATCATACCAATATTTATCATGGCAGCAGTAAACATCTGACATGTTAATTGGATTAACTTCACCACCTATGATATGTCTCATATTGCTAACAGGAATACATGGCAACCCTTTTGTTCTTCTTTGCTCCGATAAATAAAACTTGGGTATGAATACCTCAACATCGGTGTCTCTCCACGTAAATGAATCCGACTTAGCTTCTTCATTCTTACCCTGAAAATTAATCGAAAAGAAAAATATAACTATCTTACCATTTGGTTTAATAACAAGTGAATGCAGCTTATGTTTAGCATCCCAATCCTTATCACCAAACTTGAAAATATCACCCTTCTTTAATTCAGATAGTCTCATAACTTATAGTGTAAATTCATTCAAAACCCTTAACATTTCATTTTTATATTCATTATAATAACCAATACAAACAGCTGCAACAGCACAAGAAATTGCCGTATAATGCATTTCAGCCATTAAATCGTTAAAAGCAAACGATGCATAACTAAATGAAGCGTAGGCAGAGTCATAATTTCCCTCGGTTGTATCATTAAATCTATATTTATATAAATTAAGACTTTTACTATAATCAGAATCAATATATATCTTTAAATCTTCAAGAGCTAATCTTGGATTTTTATTGTCAGTATTGCCAGACTCATATATAGGCAGAATAATCGTCATGATCTTATACACTAATTCAAATGACTCACGTTTAGTTAAGCTTGTTTCGTTAAATAAAAACCATGTCTTATCCTTTATCGAAATATCAGAATTCATTATGTCATTCATGGATATAATCTTTGGTCTGCCTGTGCAAAATGCACAAGCCTGCTTCAAACTGTAGCAACCTCTTCTCAACAACAAATCATTATGGGTAAATTCTTTAATCATGATCTCTATTTTCTATGTTATACGTAAACAAATAAAAAAGGTTACAACTTAAAGTCATAACCTTTTCAGATATTATATGGGTTTTAATTAAAAAACCTCGCAAAAGTCCAGAATGAGTTTGCGAATCCTATTTTTGATCTCGTTAGATACTTCGCTTATAGCAAGTTCAGTGAATATTTTAGTGTTGCCACCACCATTATGTGAATTGTCAAAATTAACATATGACTCAATTCTATCCACAATCAATGTAGTTTCAAGTCTTATAATTTCAGCAACAGGATTATACAAAAGAACCTTAAAATCATTTAGTTTTCGTACTTCGCTCAACACAAGAAAAACATCATCTTCTGAAAGAAAATCATTTAAATGTAACTGAACAGCATGATATTGATAAACAACGGCATCTTTCGTACCTTCGTAAACAGTTGGGTCAATATAAATAGCATTTAATAAATTCCTCTGGGCTTCATTAAACTTTGAAAACGTCTTCGTATTAACGTCATAATACTTTGTCATAATTAATTATTTTAATGCAAAGATAAATATAATTATCGAATACCACAAGGAATTATTCATAGCTTACCTGAATTTATATGCGCCTTCTCGATCATTCAAAATCTTAGCCTCTAATCTACTTTGAACTGAATTAAGACGTGATGTTAACTCATTTAGCTTTCGTATGAGAATACACATATTTGCTGGCGTACAGTCAACATCATAATTATATCTCGTTGACTTTCCCTTATCAGGGAAATCGCCACTATCCAAATCTTTTATGTCTGCCATAATATATTTACTTTTTAATTAAAACCTATTCCATATCTTTATCAAAATATCTGAACTCCTTTTGATATAAAGTATTCATTTTCTCCATATACTCCGTTGTAGTAATATAACCATTGAACAACTCATTCACATATTGGTTTTTTAATTTAAAATACCCTGTGCGTGAATCCACATTATCAATGGTTACATCTAATTCATAAGGATTGAAAACCTTCGGCTTAACTATTAATCCCATAGTCTCAGGGTTATCCTTCAACCAATTAAAAACATTGATAGTGTCATTACCACCTTCACACCAACATGTAGTGCATGTATACTGATCATCATCATAGAGACCATGACAATCGGGACAGTCAACCCTTAACATCATTATGTCTGATAAAATCTCTTCTTTTGTGTTCATGATAGAATTTTATTTAGCATGTGCTTTGTTAACCCTTTCAATCACTTTATCAAGTGTTATTTGGGTAATAGGGTCTAAACATATATTTGGCTCAATTGGCAAATTAAACTCATGTTTCAAAGTACCTAAACTTTCATTGATTTTTACTAATGCCGACGATATCATATAATCATGCTGAACACCTTTTAGCTTAGCATATTGTTGAAAATATGCAATACTATCTGCAATGGTTTGTAAATTATTACCTAATGTGGTAATAACAGACTTTAATTCCGCTTTTTCAAATGTAATATAATTCTTCATATGCGTTTTATTTATTAGGTGTTTTTATAATCTTAGCCATTATAGGCATCATATCCGAATTACCATCATTATACATACACAAAGCCTTATTATAAGCTCTACGAATATCAGCCTTATCACCTGTTTTAATGATCTTACCTTCAATCAATAAAAGATAATCATCAACCTCTTTTAAATTAACAGTGCCATCAATATTGACAACAACCCTTAAGCCAGTACCTTCTTCGTATATTCTTTGAGTAATAGGATAATCATCACTAACTACAAAAGGTCTACCCAAATTGGTAATCCACCTCTCATACTGAATCTTCATGGATATAATATTATTATCCTTGACATAAGAACGAATAAATGTCTCAACAAAATCATCTGAGAGTATAGGATAACCAAGAGACTTATCGGATGAAGCAATAACCTTATTCCACCATTCCTGAATAGATTCAACATTGGAAACAGTAGCCTGTATCAACTTATGATCGTTATTAGCAACATCACCCATAGCATGTAAACACCAATCACCAACATTAATCTTATCCTCAACAGTTACATAAAGATTATACGCCTTTTCATTATTCTTAGGCTGAAATAAAGCAATAGCCAATCCTAAAGGATAGGATGTAATATCACCAACAACAGCATCAATACCAGAGTTGATCAAATAAACCTTACAATCTTTATACATGATATATATTTTAATTAATTAAAATCCAAGACCAGTTTTAATCTCAGCCAATAATATCTCAATAGCTTTTAATCTTCTATCACATTCATCAACTGCTTTCAGGTTTTTAATATCGCCATTGGCAGTATAGAGAATACGATATAAATTAAGCAATTCAAAATTCATACTGTATGATTCCCACATAGTTCCAGTGCTTAGATTAGATAAAGCATCATACATGTTGGAGTGCAAATCAGCATAAGCAGACTTCATTTGTTCTTTCGTTAAAGAATCACTTAGAACCGATGGTAAATGTGGATTGAACATAGAGTAAATTGTTTCTTCGTTATACGTTATAAAATAAAAAAGGTTACAACTTTAAGCCATAACCTTTTCAAATATTAATGAATAATATTAGTATGATTTTAAATTAAGCTTGTTAAAAGCCCTCATGTCGTAGTTGTAAACATAATCGATCAAATCCCTGTATTCAGATACCTTTGTACAGTTTCTCAAAGATGTCGATTTAACAGCTAACCTATTAAGCATTCTATCATGAGAATAATCAGGGTTTTTCATCACACCAAGCATAGCCCTAACAAATTGAGGTTTCATATAGCCATCGGTATAATAAGGTTTTATTGTTAATATCTTATTCGCATTAGCAATAGACTTAGCATAGTCAGGTATTACTAAATTACCTTCGATAAAATCATTTGTAGTGTATGAGCCATCTTTATTCGTTTTCGAAATCAATGTGGAATCAGTACTGTTTTTGGTATGTGAAAGCTTATCAGTTAACAACATTTCACATACAACATCACCAAACATAGGAAATAATTCCTTAAATTCCTTATACATATTGTAGCTCTCAATATCTTGATCACAAAATGTTTTCAAATAATCTTTCTTATTCCAGTTCTTATTATCATTATTCAAGGCTTGAACTTGCTTCAAACCATAGCCAACCATGATAATATAATAGATTGGAAGAACGATACCCTTTTCAGCCTTCAAAGCTATAGCAGCAGCTAATCTATGCTGTCCATCAATAATCTCAAAGAATTCATTGACGGTGATAATCGTTTTCATGTATTGCCGCTCAAAGGATTCTTTAAGCTTTTTCACATGCAATTTGTTAACTTCACGATTACCAACCAAAGTTTTAAACTTGCTGTAATCCGTAGTTTCAAAAATTTTACTCTGTTTATCCATACCCAATATTTAAATGTTATTTTTATTCCTTATACGTGGAAAAATATAAAAGGTTACAACTTTAAGCGAATATTTTAATATCCTGTACTAAATGTAATACCAGCCTTAAACCTTTCAAATGTCCCTGCCCCAGCATATAGTTTAATATTATCAGTTAATGATATACTACCGATAACACCCAAATTAATTGCTCCATCACTCTTTCCATTGTAATAAGTGTCCCACCCAATTGGGTCTTGATATATCCTGTTACTGAAACCATATCCAATAGTGGGTATAATATGTATTTTTTTAATAGGAATAATATATCCTATATTAACAACACCTGCCGATATCTTGTTAGTAGGATATGTGTAATCAGAACTAAAATCTAATTGCTCACCCTTACCATGAGCCAAATTGCTGGCTACATCAAAATACACTCTACCGACTGATAAAGATATACCTAAGCCGATATTTGATGAACCTTCCGTCTCAACATTAAATGACGATGCACCTACGCCTATTGAGAAAATACCAACCTGTGCCTGTGATATCATCATAGAGAATAATAATACCATAAATAATAAAAGCTTTTTCATAGATTAAAATATTAAATTGTTTCTTCGTTATACGTAAAACAACCTGAAAGGTTACAAAAAACATAACCTATTTTTGATCATTTTTACGTCATTTATATGGGTAATTTTGATCAGAAAATGATCAAATAAAAAAAGCTATTTTATTTGTACCATAACTACCCTATTTTAATTAAAATGGTTAGAATCTGATCATTTTTATTTGAAAAAGGTTTTGCTGAGTATCAAGGAGTTAGACGCTGAATAATAGGGGTTTTAATTAGACGCTTGTCTAAATGTCTAATTGGGTAGGGTTTTTGATTAAAAACTAAGCATTTTGTGTACCGACACGAAGAGCGACGACCCATGTGCTTTTTTTCAGAAACCATTTTTATAAATAATTATAATTATGGACATTGTAATATGATAAATAGCCTCTCAGACCCCTATAGAGAATTCGATTATCATAGTTTTTCAATATGTTAAGAACTTAAATAACAGGTCATTAATGAATATCTATGATTTTGCAACCAGAACGGAGAAGATATTTGGGCTACTAATGACCTGTTTGGCTAACGGCTGTTTTAGGTAAAACGCTGTATAAGAATAACATAATAATCATAGTGATCTGTTTGACCCCTATGATTATTTTTGCATATTAGTATTTACCAGTAAGAAGATTTACGATATCTTCGAGGGTAACTTCGTCGCTACCTTTACGATTTTTGATTTTCATATAGGTATCGAGTTGTGATGCAAGCTTTTGATTAGGCATTGCGTCGATCACTTCTTTGGTAACAGCTTGTGGCTTATTAAAACGATTTGAATTAGCTTTAATAGCATCGGCTACACCTTGGATTTGTTTTTTGGTAGCTGTTCTGTCGGCTTTAGCGTCGATAATTTTCTCACCAGTTGAAGTGAGAGGAGCTACAGGGTGATTCAGTTTACCTGTAACGTTAAGCTGTTTAACAAAATCTGCCCAAGGGTCGTTAGTAGGAAGTTTATTCCAAGCCTTTACAGGTTCTGTTTTTGCGGAAGCGTTTTTATTTAAAAGACCCAGAATGTTTTCGATATCACCAAGAAGGTCTTCGATTTGGAATTCAATAATATCTTCTTGGCTACCTGTTTGAACAGGCATAGCAAAAAGGGTAGCGTATTCAGGGACGTCGATATCTTTAGCTGTATAGGCTTTCTTAGCAAGTTCTTCGCCTTGTAATTTCTGTACGGTTCTCTTACGACTGTTTTCCATTATATTGTTAAGGAAATCTGATTGGGTAGAAAGGAATTCAGAATGATCGTTTAGCTTTTCTCCGAAAATCTGGTCGAGTATTTCATCGAATTCATTTGGCACAGGAATTTCTTCTTCTACCTTTTGTAGGTAAAGTTTCTCGCCATTGAATTTGTAAGAACGTTTTGTTGATGGGTCAAGCTCGACAGCCTTGATTAGGTTCTTGCCAGCTTCTTCTACGAAGCCATTACGGAATTCGAGTTTGCCTGCTTTACGATATAGCTTAGCGATCTTCTTATTGATATCCAATAGTCTGATAACATCTGCATGTTTGCTGTTGGCTAATTCGTCATTGTTGTATTTATTCGTCATATATTAATTTTCTTAGTTATACGTAATTATTTATAAAAGGTTACAAAAAAAGCTATTTATTTTTGACCTGCATTATATCCAGCATGTTCAACATCACCCAAGAGTCTTTGTTGACCCCAGAAGCATATCTCTGGTAGTTCGCCACCGTCACCGTCTACTACGTGAGGGATAGGAATTGACCCAGATGTTTTATCGATAACAGACATACAATCGCTTATAGCGTCTGACAGTCTTTTAATGTCGGCTATATGATCATGTTCCATAGCTGTCATTTCCTCACGCAGGTGTAGTTCGAGTTCAGCACATACGAGTGTAGCGAATGTAAGGTTTATATCTCCATCGACTTGGTTTCGTTTCAATTTCTCTTCGTAATCTAAAGCTGTTAATTTCTTCATAACTAATTGTTTTCTTAGTTATACGTATAAGAAATAAAAAGGTTACAAGTCGATGGATATATTTTTACATCATTGGTGAATACCTCAGATAGTTCAATCCCTTATCAGTAATATTCCACATTGAGTTATTATATGATGCGAATCCTTTACTTGCTAATTTAGTAATTACGTTAGTATTATGAACGAGCCGTGTACCTTGCTTAAGTGCTTGTAAGCCACTTCTTTGTTCATAGTTTAATACTGGTTTAATTATGATATGATCTACTATTGGTATTTTTTTAACTGTATAACCTATGGGTTTAACCTCTTTAGTTGTTTCAGCTTTATAGTTAATCTTTAATGGTTTTGCTTTTACTACCTTAGCTGGCTTAGCCTTAGTAACTTTAAAGCCTATTGCTTTTGCTTTAACTGGTTTTATTTTAACGGTCTTATATTTTACTGATACTACTGGTATTGTATCAGCAGTCTTCAAGGATGTAATTTTTGCTGGTTGTTTAGGCTCAGACTTAAAAGCTTCTATTAAATTAAAATGTCTTGATTTGCATTGAAATCTTGATAAATCTATTAAATGATCCATATGATAGATATTAATATTCTGGAACTATTTCCGATACAAAGATAATATCATGTACAAGCCTAATAGTTACATTATTCCGATAAAAGTTTACAATATTCCCACATTTTATTTGGTGGATTCATTTATAATAACTACTTTTGTGGTGTCGATAAGGTTCTCGTACAATGGTACAGATGGTCGTACAATGGTTTTTAATTAAAATAGTATTTAGATTAAACTGTACATTGATGATAACGAAATTGGTAGCATTTGATTTTGACGGAACACTTATGAATTCCCCATCACCAGAGGAAGGTATGGTATTATATAAGGAAAGGACTGGCAAAGATTTTCCTGATAAGGGTTGGTGGAGTTCACCAGCCAGCTTGGACATTGATGTGTTTGATATTAAACCGTACAATGATATAGCTAACATATTAGCCAAAGAAGGTGCTAATCCTAATACAATGGTTATTATATTAACCAGTAGGATTGAAGCATTGAGACCTGATCTTATAAAGGTTTTAAATAAGAATGGCATTGAGGTTGATGGTATCTTTATGAATGATCATAATGTTGACAAGGGTGAAAGGATTTATGATTTCCTTAGATGGGAGAGGAACATAAAAGCTATTGATGTATATGATGATAGGGGTAAAGACATTGAGGCATACTTTTTAATTAAGAAGCATATGCCAGAGGACATTGTGTTTAACATATACAGAGCCGACAAAGGTAGTGTTAATTTATTAGAAAACCAAATCAATATTAAGAAGATCATCAACGAAGAGATCGATAAGCTCGTATGGGTTAATTGATTTTTAATTAGAAACAACCTCCATATATAATTCCGTTTAATATAAAAAGAAAACCCTGAAAGCTTAATTGCTTTCAGGGTTTTTAATTAAAAGGAGGTGTGCCTTTCAATCTTATTTCTTAGCTGCATCCTTTAAGCCCAAAACCTCATGAAGGGTTTTACCTTTGGGTTTTGGTTTAACTGTCTCAACCCTATAGCCTCTGTTCCGTACATTGCTTAACGTCTTACTCATGGTAAGGATGGTCTCGTCCATTTCATCTGTTTGTCTCCCAATAACAAACCCTTGGGTAATCTGAGAGGCAGACCCTGATACAACGGCTTGTATTGCAAAGTCATTATCTTGTACTGCTTGTAAGCCAGCCATAAGGTCTTGTAATTCTTCCTTGGTGATATTATATACTTCTTCTGTTGCCATGCTAATTTATTTTACTGGTTCAATTGTTTCGATGTACATTGGTTCGATACCTCTGTAGAGATAATCAGGATTCACATTATAGTTTTTAATTAAAAGCTCACAGCAGCTTGCTCTTAAGATCGATTGGTTATTCAATACCTTGGTGAGAGTCGGCGGTGTGCACCCAATGCTTTTTGCTATGTCTGTAGTGTAGTTACCTTTAGCTACAAGATCATAAAAGATTTTTCTCAGAACCTTGATATCGTAAAAATGAGTCATATGGTTTTTAATTAAGAGTAGATGGCGATTGGAATTCAGCGAAGTTGGTATTCAGAAAGACGTCACCAGTTTTGAAGTATATAGCCCTGATGTGGGCAACCGTCTTACTAAGCATATCAGCAGGTGTATCTTTGATTGGTGCAACAAGCTTCATTTTCATATAGCTCGAACCATTTGGCTGTCCCCAGAGAATATTATCCAGTTGAAGCTTAGCAATCTTTTTAGCTTCTTTTTCTTTAGCCATCTTATTTAAAAGCTCTTCGACAAAGATAGCCAGATCAATTTTGATTCTCAATTCTCTTTGTCCGTCTCTCGCTGGGTAGACGTAATCAGGTAGGCTGGCAATATGTACATTCAGCTGTTTGATATTCTCACGGACAATGTCAGCTTTAGGATTCTTATAGATATTGTCACGGCTGTCCAGTTCTCCGCCGTCGCCGCTGTCCCTCACATGCATGCAGTTAACGCCGTTAATCCATAGGTCTGCATTAAAGCCTTGACCCTCCATGCCTTCATGGAATTTAATGTTTTTCAATTCAACTTTTGGTGCTGTCATAAATATCTTATTTAGAATGTTTCTATGTTATACGTACAATGATAAAAAAGGTTACAATGATTAGTCGTTATCGTATGGTAACAATGTTTTAAGGTTAAAGTTCTTATCGTAACGTTTAAGAATCTTTTCAGACTCGTTAACAAAGAATACAACCTCGTCGCCAGTGAATATACCAAAAGGTCTGCTACCTGTACGATAAAAGAATACCTTGCGTGATTTCTGTTTAACTCTGTCTGGGATTCCAGATAAACGTTTCTTGAAGTTATTAGCTTCAAGCTCGTTAATTAAAAGGGACAATGTGTCAACCTCTTCTGGCTGGTAGTTGATCTGAATACCAATGCCGTATTCATTCGATTTTGATCTGTAAGAAATTTCCATATGGTTTTTAATTAAAAGTTAATACATCCAAGTTTCATTTATGATAATAGGATATGTAATACTGTCTTCGTCTTTGGCTGCAACAATATTGATTTCCAATTCACGACCATATAGCATAGAGTCGATATCAATCTCTGGCAGTGTGATAGCTGCATCGAAATGTTCTGATAAGCCTTTAAACAAAGCTACCTTAAGTTCATCAGTGTTATATGCTAATATGGTGCAGACATGATTATCAATTCCTACCGAGCCTTCATTTTTGTTTACTGTGAAATACATATCTAAAATTTTTATTGTTATACGTACAATGATATAAAAGGTTACAATGGATTGTACAATCTCTTTTTAATTAAGATGTACAAACCATTTTTAATTAAAAGTACATTATCTCAAGTGCTTTTTGGTTCGTTCAATGTTAACGTCTAACGTTTCAATTAAATCCATGATGTAAACATCATTGCTAACCTTTTTAATGACATCCTTTTTGTTGGTATAATAGATATCGAATAGGTCTAAGCCATTAAGTACAATGTGTACCCAACCTTTAAACACCATACCAGTTACTGTGAATCTGAATGCTTTATTCGGAACAGTTATCATTGGATTGGTAAAACCCCATGAACCAGCCCTCATAAGTCCGCTACGTGCGATAACTGTTACAATCTCAGGAATGTTAAACTCCCGACATACAGCTGTCTTTAAATCCAGTACATTGCCAACAACGTTTGTATTCTCTTTCATGATATATGTTTATATGTTATACGTAAATGAATTGAAAAGGTTACATGCATTCTTTAATAGCATCATCGACAAGTTTATCAATTTCTTCATCACTGATAAACTTTTTGCCAGCTGCTTTCTGTCGTTTTAATTCTCTTTCAATACCCTCAGATATTTTATTGTACATTACCATATGCATTGCAGGTTCCTTATCTGTACGTACAAACTTATCAATTTTATACTTTGCCATATTGTTTTTAATTAAGATTCGCTGAATGTGTTTTCAAGTGTATCGCCTATGTTATCAATTTCACAATAATAAATATGATCACTGGTTGTAGGTATATCACTGAATTTGGTTTTCTTTGGGTACATTTCATGCGACACAAAGTACTTAACAACCTGTTTCTGTGTTAGATATCGCTCAAGCCATGTGATATCCCCGAAGCCATAATTGGAAACGATCCTATATCTGTACATTGCTTTTTAATTAATAACCGTTTTATTAAAGTCTTCGATAAGTTCATCAATGGCTGAATAACATATCGCCACTTCATTTGAGGCACTTTCACCCTGTTCAATTTCATCCAAGCATAGTTGAAATTGTTCCTGAATATCCGTAGCGATTAACGGATAAGATAACGATTTTAATATAACGTATTGTCTAAGGTCTTTCATTTGTATTTTTATTTAAGAATGATTAATGGTACATTGCAAAAAAATGTTAACCTTAAGCATTAAGCTTAAGGTTAACATTTTGATTATGTTTACTTTGGTACATTGGTAAACTCTTTCGAAAGACCCTCAACGTTCACAACGAACACTGAATTAAGCACTTTCTTTTCGGCTTCTTTGTTTTGTATTCTTTTCCATTTAAGACCTACAATGATACCCTTTGCGTCTGCAATACGGTAATCATTTAAATCGCCGTTCACAACGTTATAACCTTTGTACATTGCAGGCAGGTATTTTTCATCCTTTACATTGAAGATCATAGCAACGTTAAAACCTTTGTCCATTAACTTCGCACACATAGCCCAATTGCGACCTGTATAAGAATATGTTAAAGAGTAATTCGGTGCGATATTGTCAAACTTTGATACGATTTTTGTGTAATCGTAAAACAATGTCGTATCAAAAATTTGGAAGATGTTTTTTCCGTTTAACATAGTATTTGCCCAATCAATATCCGACGTTCCGTTCAAACGTGCAGAAAACACAAAACCTTGTTTGTCGGCTTTCTTTTTCGCCGCTGTCATTTCAGCAACAAGCCAGTTCATAAAGTACTCATTATGTTCAAAGAACAGTTCAGTTTTTTTGATTCGAGCTTTGCCGATCACATTTTTGCCTGAAATAATATCCATTGCAGCACGTCCTGATGTAGCTAAGCAACCCAAACGGCACTCATAAGTAGATTCTGGACAAACATCATAGCCAGATGTGTGTGCAGGTGAAAGATAGATACAGTAAGTCATTACATTGACTTTCATGTTTTTGGTCAATTTCGAAGAAATATTGATACCACCTAAATAAGATAAACCTGTTTCTTTTTTCGCTTTTCCGATTGTCGTAAATTCCATAATACTAAAGTTTTAAAGTGTTTGTTTCTAAGTTATACGTAAATGGTTTGCAAAGGTTACAGATCATTCCTTATTAAGAATGGTTCTAAACCCAGACTATAAGGCACTGTGGAGTCCACTCTCTCGACGCCGTCTCTGTTGTCAACCATTTAGTTATACGTAAATGAAAATAAAAGGTTACAACTATTTTGAAATCTTTTCGTATGTTTTTTCAATGGCTAATCGCACTGATCTTGTTTGCTTTGACTTCTTATTCTTAATTAAAAGGTATTCAGCGTGAAATGTTTCCCATTTGTTAAAACCATTTTTAATTAAAACCTTAATGCTGTCACTATATTCTAAATTAAAACCCAGAACAGATATTGGATAGAACAGATCATTAAACTTTTTAATTAAAACCATACCACCTTGCGGTTCACCCATGAATATAATGGGCAAATGAGGCTCATGGATGTGAGCACGTTCCATAGCTAATGCAGACGTTATATCAGCGTGATTATAGCATAAATGAGCTATCGGTGGTTCGCCTACACCCATCATCATAAAAGGGTTTATTTGCATTCCAATTTTGTCTTTCTTTTCCATATTGTGTTATACGTAAAAGCCCCAAGAAGGTTACAACTTCTCAGGGCTAAACAAACAAACTTAAAACTAAACAAACAAACTTATATTATTCTTCAACTAATTCAATTAGAACTTTCTTTTTATGTGTAAATTCTGTCTGAGCTAAAGGATCAAGTATGATTACTTTTTCATCTTCATCAAACATCTGATCAACAAATGAGCTGTCAATGGCAAATATGCCGCCGTTTGGGTGTTTATAAACGGATAAGGAAACTTCACCCTTTGTGTCAGGGTCTTTAACAGTGATCTCTCTTACAAACTTTGCTTTATTCATGATAGATATTTTAAAATATGGTTTTTTTAATTTCATCAGTAACCTTTGGGTCTGCAATATACTGTTCATACAGTTCAGTTAACGATATCCAACGGTCAGTAATCGTAGGCCATAGATAAACCAATGCCTTTTTTCTTTTGCCTGTTAAGGCAGTTCTGTGCGAAATTCGCAAAATCAATTGATCTTTCTTTTTCAGTCATGATAGATATTGTTTCTATGTTATACGTAAATCAATTTAAAAGGTTACAATAATTCTTTAATGTATTTCTCATGTTCAGACTCAGGTAATGATTGGATAAGAGTCATTGTATCAACCTCATGCAATAACTCATTCAATACAGTAACATCGTTACTTTCAATATCGGATTTTAACTGCTGAATAACAGCATCAATTAATTCTTGTCTTTGCATAGCGTTTTTAATTAAGATTGACTAACTAAACTTACCATGCCATTATCGTCAGCATGAAATCTCTCTTTCGCAAATTCAATTGCATCAGGGCGATACTTGAATGATTCAATGTTAGTCCATTCGTCGCCGTTGGTTGGTGGGATATCAACATAAAATGTTGGTGTGCGATCATCGTCATCATCAACTACGATCATAATTTCAGCCCTGAATGTTTCACCCATTGGGGTTATATCAACAGCCGCAATGGTTCTGTTTGGAAAGTCGCTGACAGCATTTTCATATTCCCGATAAACACGAGCAGTCATATTAAATATGATTATTTCTTCTTTGGATAATACTGGTACGAAAAAAATCTTTTGCATGATAGTTACTGTTTCTATGTTATACGTAAATGAAATTAAAAGGTTACATTAAAAATGTCTTTCGTCTTGAAAATAAACTGTATCATCAGTGACAATGAAATAAATCTCGCCTGCATTCTCATATGCAGAACCCTTAACGCAACAGTGAGTATAAGCATAAGGACAAACAACAGCATTTTCACCTAACGCAATGAACGTATCAGTCAGATTATGATTAGCTAACAAAAACTCATTCTGTGCAATTGCATAATTATGATAAGCAGCTTGCTTAATTTTTTCATTCTCTTTGCTACGTTCAATTTTATCATAGATAGCATATAAAGCATTTACATTATCAGGATAAGTAACAGCACCGCCATTGAATCTGCCAATATATTTTGAGGTATAATACCCACGCTGTTCAATATCATGCTTTGTTGGTTCTTCAATATTATGTTCCTTATCATAGCTTATGAATGCACCATGACAAAAGGATGATATTATTGAAGTTAATTCGTAAAAGAAAACTTTTTTCTTATCGGGGAACAACCTGTCAAGAAACGCAAGGGTTTCAACTGTGTCAGAATCAGGTATGTGAGGCACAAGTTCTTTGTCCTTACTAAAGATATTAACTTGCGTTGTTGCTAATTCTTTTGCAACCCAATCATGCCAAGCATTCTCATTTAAAAACTTAATGGCTTTTTCATCCTTTAGAACAGGAATGTTATAGCTTAGGTCGCCGTTCTTTTTCTTTAACTTGAAAGGAACACAACAGCCTGACCAAGTGTCGATACTGATATAATACTGTTCAGTTTCTTTTACGATATGTAAAGCTGTTAATTCAGTACCGCAATACATTTTCACCTTTCGGGTATGCAGTAAATTGAACTGTGGTAAATTCTTCGGAAATACTCTCTTTGGTCTGCCCATGATGTTTGTTTGTTTCTATGTTATACGTAAATGAAAGTAAAAGGTTACAATCCGAAATGAGCAACGATCATCAATCTTAACAGGTCGTCGTTATCAGTGTAAAAGGAATTGTTCTGAGGTATGTAGAACTGTTCTACCTTAACCGAGCCATTTTTATAGTACTTGCTTTTTTCAATACAATCATGATCATCCATCATGAGTTCAACATAAGCATCTGTTTCTTTGTTTTTTACTTTGACTCCATAGGTTTTAATGAAGTTGTCAACCAATGCGATAATATTATTCTCCATAGCGTTTTTAATTAAAAATCAGTTACTTTAAAATTTTCATCAGGGTTTGGAACTTCAATTGAATCCTTTGCAAAGATAACTGTCCACTCTGCTTTGTTCCTTACAATTCCATCAATCAATTCCATACGTGGCGTTACAAGCATTGGTAGCGCATATGTAACAGGAATCCATTTATACTTATCAACTTCAAGCTGTTGGGTATGTGATGTTGAAAAGAAGTGCTGTTGATTATCCATATCTGAATTATGGAATGCTACTATTGTGAATCGTTTCGTTTTCATTTCCTTTGTTTCTATGTTATACGTAAATGAAAATAAAAGGTTACAAAGCTTTAAACTCTATGATCTTTTTTGTCACGTGTTCAATGAGTTCTTCTGTTGTTTTAAATTTCCATTCCATGTCGCCTAAGTATTCAAGTAGCTTACCCTCGATAAGCATATCATCATAAACCTGGCTTAAGCTAATGGTATTCAACCATTTATGAAATGCGATAACATTATCATTGCTACTCCAATCCAACATGTCAGCATTCATGTTTTTAATTAAAACGTATATCTCTTCGGGAACAACGACTGAAACGAATATTTCATTCGAGCCACCGTAGTATCGTTCAGTAAAGTATGAACCTATTGAGCCACTTTTAAACTCATATACTGTACAGTTATATTTAAATGTTCCACTTTCTTCGCATTTGTCTTTCATCTGTTTTTAATTAAGAGTTATTTATTCAGTACCATTGATACATAAACAGCATATCCATTATGAGAAGACGTAAAATATCCTTTATACAGTGCCGTTTCAAGAGTATTGCCATGTTCTGCTATGAAGCTTTCTGCATTACCTTTACGCATCCATATCTCAACGCCTCTACAACCTTTGCCTAAGCCTATAACGGAACAGTTTTCAATTCCTTTTCTTCGTAACCAGTCCTCAACATTCTGTTTTAATGTATATAAATTCATTTCCTTGTTTCTATGTTATACGTAAATGAATTGAAAAGGTTACAAACTAATGATACCCATACTGCATAGCTTATCAAACAATTCGAATCTAATCGTATAGCCATAATAATACTGACCTAATAATAATTCGATGCATCTGTCATCAAAGTTATCTTTGTCAATGGGTTTTAAAAAAGTGTGATAATCCTTTTCGGTTGCATTTGCTTCCAATTCCCTACGAGCTTTAACTGAATAAGTCTTATGAAGTTTCTCTCTGAATGCCGATGTATAGACAATACCTTTGTAGCCGTATTTGTTTTTTAAATAAGAATAACCTATTGTATAAGAGTCATTCGCCTCAACAATCGTATCAAAGGATGAACAACATTTCTTGCAGATCATATGCGAACCTAAGTCATCAATTTTAACAACGCCATTGATATTGTTGTGACCGCAATTTAAACACTGTTTAGTATTCATATCGTTTGTTTCTTTGTTATACGTAAACACAAAAAAAAGGTTACAAATTAATGTAACCTTTTAAACAAACAAACAAACTTGAAATTCAAATGATTTATTTTTAATCGGTAAATAAACCCATACAGGTTATTTATCGGGTTTATTACCCATACAGGTAATATAATATTGTAAATGATCTTAAGTGAGCGTCAACGTACCTGAATAAACCCAAAACAAATTACGTTAACATGCTATGAACTAATCACTTGGAGTTTTTTATTTGCTCCCTCAAGATCATCGCTTTCGTTTAACTTATTACTCTAACCGCATCCGAAACTACTCACTCTTTTCAAAAACGTCACGATTAAAGAAAAGGAATTTGAAGTACTTGTTATATATTTCCTCCAATGTTTTTCATGTACGCTTCCTTTTAATGCGTCCACTGCTAATTGCAAACCTGTGCGGATGTTTGCTTTCGCTTTTCTTATATAGATGTTCAGCCTTATTCCGCTTTACCTACCTGAGATTGATAAGCCCTATCTGAATATTTTTATTAATTCTTTTTCATGATGAAAGTTTTAATTGTTTATGCTTTGTTTCTATGTTATACGTAAATACTTTAAAAAGGTTACAAAGATTGTTATTTTTATTTCCAACCGATATATTTTATGCTTAAAATTTTATAATCAAGTCGGTTGCAGTACTTATGTGCATCATTCAGACTCTTATACCAATTTTCTGTTTCGATAAGATTGAAGCCAACCCAATACTTCATATCATAATACCTATGTTTCTTTTCCTTTTTCATCGCTTCTTATTTAAAAAGTCCTCAATGTTAACACCCTCACTCCTTTGGTCGTCTCTTGTAACCGTTATGTTATACATTGGTTCAGGAAATGCAACCATAAAGATTTCGAGTGCTGTTTTTAATTCATCATCAGTTGTGATGCTTCTGGGTGCTGTAGCGAAGAAATGCCTGTAATTAACCTCATTTCTGTAATTGCTTTTTGTGTCTTTGGCAACGTTGATTTCGTAGAACATTGGATAAGTATTTGTTTCTAAGTTATACGTAAATGAATCCAAAAGGTTACAAGATCATTGCCAACCCTGTTTATTTATTTTAGGTTTGCCGTTTGCGTCTAATCCCCATATCTCAAACCATTCCCCCCAACATCCACGTCTTTGGCGAAATACATGAACCTCATTGTCCCAACTCTTTTTAATTAAAACCGCCATTTCCTTTACAACCTTTTTATAGGTCTGAATACATTTTCCATCGCTTTTAAATTGATGGGTATTATAACTAACGTATGGTTGATTCATGGTTTCGAAGATTTATATGATCAATTGAAATGATGTAAGGTTTCCCGACTGTTGTGTAATAATAATTTTTTGAGTGCACAACATTAACAAATACATCGGTTTTTGTTTTCTTCATTTCCTTTATTAAAGCATTGTAACTTTCGTCGCCCACGTTCCAACGATCACCCATAACAAGCTCCCTTATCATAATAACATTAGGCGAAACTGCTTTTTTCTTTGCCCATGAAAATTTAAAATTTCCGAAAGGTTGAAGATCAAGTTTTGTTTCCGTGTGAATAAATCCTGTTACTTTCATAGTGTTTGTTTCTATGTTATACGTAAATGGAAAATAAAGGTTACAATTAATAATCAGAAACTCGTTCCTTTGTACCAATATAATAAGCCTCAACACGTTTGCCTCTCTTACCATAATGAACATTGAAGAATGCTAATAGCTCAACTTCAAACACATCTAAATCAAAATCTTCAACCTGTGATTGAATTTCAAGCATATCCCACCAATAATAGAATAATGTTTTTGGCTTATTATAGTGAGAGAAAGGACTGAAGCCATACTCAAGCATTTTATTCTCATTCGAATAATCTTTAATGGTGATAATATCACTTTTAGTTTTTATCAAACCGCCATACATTTTCTCAATTAGCTTTCTCATGATTTTTAATTAAAAAGATTAACCCATTAATGAAACTTTGAAACGATCATTATCTGATTCGGCAAACCTGTATTTCACATTATAAGGAATGTGAACAACGCCCTCTGTAAACCATGTATAAGCCAATTTAAGCAACTCTGCACGTTTCATAACATCCACACCACATTTAACCATGTACTTATAACCTTGAGTGTTTCTGTCAAAGTAAATAGCATTACGCTTATTAATTCCTTTGCCGTATTCAGCGATATTGCAAGTCTCTTTAAAGTCTTTCTGTGTCATAGCGTTTGTTTCTATGTTATACGTAAACCATAAAAAAAGGTTACAAAATTAATTGCAACCTTTTTAATTAAAATCGTATTGGGTTATTTTACATAGTCATTCCAATCAATTGATTCAGCGTCACGCCATTTGTCCGCAAAGTAAACTTGAAATGTTTCATTGGGTTCATCCTCATGTAGCCAACGTGAAAGTAACGGCTCTGAAGCATAATAATATTTATCGCCAACTGGAACGCCTTCTTCACGTTTTAAAATGTCGGGTCGTACAACAACTTGTTTACATTTTTGGAACGGTGGAAAATCAACAACGGGTGTTAAGATAGCATCGTAAGATTTTTTTGCATCCCAAGCCTCATGATTCTGCTGACACAAACGAACCTCTTTAAACTCATTGCCTTTGTCGTCCTTTAAGCCGTCATAAATATCAACATAAAAAGGATAGTGATCTGTTTCGTCGCCCTCTTCATCGCACGGTGCTAAGATCATTGAATCATTATCATCACAGTCAGCCATTGCTGAACGTAGTTCGCCAACCGTACAAATTGTTTCACCACACCTAACTCTGTACAATGGGTTGTTAATTAAAACCTGTGACCATGAAAGGCAAATGGCAATGCCAAGGTCTTCATTATCAATGAATCCGTTTTCGAGTGCAACCTCAACATCATCATCAGGTACATTGTCTAAGTGTTCTATAATCTTTGCTTTGAAAAAGTCTTCGGCTTCTGCAACAATGTCATTTACCTTTGTTTCATCGTTGCCCAAATGAAAAATGATAGTGTCTTTCGTGTCTTTTGTGATCTTAAATCCTACGTGAACGTCGTCCTGAATGGCTTTCAATTCAATCACTTCGCTCCAATATAAATCTGTAAGATTCTCAAGAATCGTTGTATCACTTTCTTTAAATAAAGCGTGAATAGTTGCAACGCCCATGAACGGAGCAATACCGATAACCTCAAGAAGAAGTTGCCACATGGCTGACTCTGACGTTCTTACGAAATAAAAACCCTGAACAGTTGGTAGATTACTTTGTGGAATTTTCATAGTAAATGTTTTTGTTTCTATGTTATACGTAAATGAATCAAAAAGGTTACAAACTAATGTAACCTTTTTTATTTAAACTGATTCAATACAGTCAATCAATTCATATTTATAATCTGTTGGATTAAAACCTGATACTCTTGTTGTTGAGTCAAAGACGCCTGTTTCTTCCATTGTGCCTGCATAGAACACTCTTCCAACCTTTTTGAAGTATTGAAAACGATAGCCTCTTCCAAACCCGATAGGGTTTTCAAGTTTAATGATCTTAACGCAACCTGAGAGTTCTTTCCTTTTAATTAAAAGCGACTCAACTCTTTTACGCCATTCACGTGCATAGTTATTATCTTCGTCGTCACTTAATGGAGTTAACAGATCGAAAATACGTTGAGGACATTTTGCTTCACAAGGCCCAGCAAACTCAGTCATATCTTTGTAACAGAAATTGAAATACTCATTAGACCACCTGATTAAGTAAACGGCACAAAACACTTCGCCTGTTTCAATTTTCTGTATAGCTGCATACAAAGTTGTACGCTGAACCAATGCTGAATCCAATACTTTGTAACCATCTGTTGATTCCCACCGATTCTTAAACCAATTCTTAACTGGTTCTTTTAATCTAAACTGTGTCCATCCCATAGCGTTTGTTGTTTGTTTCTATGTTATACGTAAATCAGATTAAAAGGTTACACATTAAAATCAGTATGAAAGGTATTATTGCCTATTATTTTAGCTTGAACAGCTAACGGTGTGCTACCTGTTTGATTGTATATTGTTGGATAGGCTGCATTCATAATCCATTGAGGTTCAACATCAATACCAATCTTTTCCTTAACATATTGTTTTGCGACTATGGCATTTTGAGCAGCAACGGTAATCACAAAATGTGATTTTCCACCGAATATGTTTTTATCAATAACAACCTCTGAGGTAAAAATCTTATTAGGGTACATCATATCGTTTTTAATTTAAAATCTTAACAGTCAGCGATTCGGTCATAGCATGATATAACACCATCATCAGTGTGTTGATACAAGCAAGGCATTTCGCCAGCTTCAAGGCATTGGTCTAATATATCAGACGCTTGGTCGATAGTGTCAGCATGGACTGTGAACATGTAACGATTAACCTGTGTAATGTCACGTTCTAATTGAAATGATGGTTTTTCAATTTTAAATGGATCAATTTTATTAGTCAAATAATCGTATTCAGATTCTAATTCAGAGTCTGAATAACTCTGATAGCCTGTGAATCCTTTTTCTAAACGATTACATAAAGCTTCAATTCCTTTGCCTGTGCCGCTATTCCTTTGAAGATTAACCACGATAACTTGTAAAATCATACTGATCGCTAATTCCCTTGAAACTTTTCTCATATCTTTAAAGTGTTTGTTTCTATGTTATACGCAAATGCCCCAAAAAGGTTACAACTTTTCGGGGCAAATACATAAACAAACTTAAAACTAAAACAAACTCAAGACTATATTTTTAATTAAAAAGTGTGTGACACTGCAACCTGTGTTAACGGTTCAAACACTTTAATATTTGTTGTGAATGCATCACTATCCAATGGTGCGAGAATTGCACTTTCAGCTTGTCTAACAATCGCATCCAATATGTTTTGCTGAACTTCAAGAATTTCCTCGTCAGCTGTTACCTTTGAACTGAACCTCAATGTTACTTCGAATGTTATTTCTCTCATGGCTTTTGTTTCTATGTTATACGTAAATGAATCAAAAAGGTTACACTTTTTTGATATGATCCCAGAACTTTGCCAGATTATTAACATAATCATTAATAGCATCCCATTCTTTTTTTGTTACTCGTTCCCTGTTTTCCAAACAGTAAGTGTCTTCCTTCTGCCATACTTTGGTACGCCTTTCCACGCTAACATCGCCAGTTTTTGTTACCTGATGTTTAACGCCTTCCTGATTCATAAAGACTACCAAAGTTTCAACGTCCATATAGATATCAGAGCCTTCCATTCTCATATTGAAAACTCGATAGAAATAACGTTGGTCACTGCCGAACCGACCACAATAATATCCACCATTGGTATTATGATCTTCGATGAACTTCAACTTCTTTTTGTTAACCTTTTCATACTTCATGTCGTCTTCGAGCTTATCTGCTGTTTGAATAGCCAGAATCTCTCTACATGTTTTATCAGGAAATAATTGAACAAGATATTCTATTGATCTCATGGTATTTGTTTCTATGTTATACGTAAATTAAATAAAAAGGTTACAAAGAATCGCACAATGTGTTTTTAATTAAGATTAGTTTCTTCTGTACATTGCATTTTTAATTAAAACCAGTACATTGCAAAAAAGCATCGAAAGGGTTCATGATACCTTCCGATGCCTAACAAATAATTAATAAAACTTAAAACTAAAAGGAATGAAAAAAATATTTTAATTGTTGTTGTAACCTACTTTACCTCTCCAATTTTTGTACCAATCAACAGCACCCTCATAAACCTGTTCCTGATTCGACGGTGAATGTTCGTCGATAAAACTTTCTGCCAATGTTGTCAGGTTAACTGAATTACATTTCCTGTTAACATACAGCGAAGGATTGTGAGCCATTTCATTTTCGAAGAATCTGCTTTGAACTTTTGTAACTGCCATCTTAAATGTTTTTAGTGTTTGTTTCTATGTTATACGTAAATCAATTCAAAAGGTTACAAATTATTAAGAGAACTTTTCATTAACCTCAACACCTATTTCAACCAAGCCATGAATTTTCTTCATAGAGTTGATATACATATCAGGATGAATGGAGCTATTTTTCAGGTCTTTACGAACCTGTTCTTCGTTGTCAATCACTGCTTTCGTGACTGTTATGATTCGTTCTCTTAACATAACTAAATCCATGTCGTCTAATTCTTTGATCAACTTTGTAAGGATAATTCTGTTTGTTTTTTGCTTTGCCATGATATAAGATTGTTTGTTTCTATGTTATACGTAAATCAATTTAAAAGGTTACAACACTTTCACAGCATCTGTGATGAAGTAGCTATATAATTGTGTGATACTGGTTTTAATTTAAAGTGATTAATATGAAAGGTTGCTTGAAAAAACATAACCATCAGATAATAAATCCTTTTGGAATTTATTAAATAGCTTCTTGTTTGAAAATGTCTTTATATCGAAGAAATTGCTTCCGTCTTTATGCTTTTTGATTCCATCGTGATAGTTCACCACGTATTTAACCTTACCAACATTAAAGTGAATATGAAATATTTTCATGATCTTTAATTTAAATGTTTATTGTTGGGACATAATTGCCATTTACAAGCAAAACAGCATCTTCATCTTCTTCTTCAAGATCAACGCTAAAGATATCGTTGCTTTCATCTTCCTGAACATAAAACTGCCATTCAGAACCTTTGTCACGCATCATTTCGGTTGCTAACTTTGCAGCCTCTAAAGGGTTTGCTGCATCAATACTGATCTCCCAAGCGATTTTAAATTCCATGATAAGTATTTTTGTATTTGTTTCTATGTTATACGTAAACCAAAATAAAAGGTTACAAAGAAAACGAACTTTGTACAATACATCTTGTTTTAAAATCAACGGGTTTACCTGTTAACCTATGGTTTTTAAATAAGAGTGACCAAGCACGTGGGGTCTCAAACGTTGTTAATCCGCATAAGCTGACCAATCCGCATGAATCAATATAGTAACCAATCTCATTATCATTTGAATCAAAAAAATGAGTAGAGAAAACCTCCAATCGAGTATAGCTGACATAAATTGACACATCAACAAATATGTGCCTCAAATGTGTAGCACCTAATGTAACGGCTTTCTTTTCTAATTCGGATTGATTATAATTGATCATAGCGTTTGTTTCTATGTTATACGTAAATGGAAAATAAAGGTTACAAGAAAAATGCCTTAATTCGGACTTAGTGCATAAAGACTTAGTTCACCCTTAAGGCATTTTTAATTAATACTTCTTATAAAAATCGTAACCGAATAGTGGCTTCTTTTCGTCGTTAATGTTACCCCTCACACCTTTTGCAGCAACCGCCCATGATGCAGATTTATAAATGTCACCTGTGGCAATCTCAACAAAGCAATGAACTGATTTACTGGTTCCTGGGTGTGAATGTCGAATAACTTTATAATTCTTTTTACCCTCTGTGTATGTAAAGGTTGGAACCCATTCAGGTTTGTAACCTGATTCTAACCAATCTTTGGTAATAGCTTCTGTGATTTCAGCAACGTAGTCTTCGATATTTTTCATAGCTTCAAAGTGTTTGTTTCTATGTTATACGTAAATGAAAAATAAAGGTTACAATTACGTATAACATATTCAAGAAAGTTATTAATTGAAACCATTTAACAATTCTTCAATTAATATATAACCAACACCAGTAAAAGGTAAATCACCATCTTGGCTATAATTATATTGAAATCTTATTTCAGGTTTGCTTTTTGAATTTACCCTGAAGTTTTGAAATGAACTGAATCCAACTATTGATTTTTTTAATATATCAGTTACTACATTAAATTTTGATTGTTCATCTGCTGAAAAAGTAGATTTATCAATACCCTCATATCCTTTGTTTTGAAGTGATAATTTAGTATAGTCTGTATAAATGTTCGTCAAAACATCAAATTCTTCAACTGAAATTAAATTGATTTTCATGTCTGTAAGTGTTTGTTTCTATGTTATACGTAAACCAAAATAAAAGGTTACAACGAACTCACTTTATTATTACAGTCCTGAATAATTTCTTTAATGTCGTCGATAGTGCTTTCACTTGCTTCGCCATAATCATAAATGCCTTTCTTTGTGTTATCCATGCGATAAACGATAGTCGATAAGCATTTCTTATACAGATTGATTTCTGTTCGCATTCGCTGTACATTCCTCTTAATTTCCTTTGCTAAGGATATAGCTAATTGCTCTTTTTCTGTCATGGTTTTTAATTAAAAATGATTAGCGTGTGACTTGGATTATAGTTGTAACGCATTTTAATTTAGGAAAAACCGTTAGAAAATCAATCGCTTCGCCCTGTGTGAATCTGAATGCATCCGCTTCATACTTCATACAGATATTAAAATCTTCACGACTACTATATGGCTCAATAAAACCGCCATCATTATGTTTGATTGCCCATTTTCTTGGTAATGAATCAATCGCTACTATTCTGCTGTTTGCCATTGTTTTTAATTTAAATTAGTGGAGTAAGTTTATCATAAAAGCGATTCAGTTTCACAACAACTTCATCAAGATTCATTGTTTTGAATGATCGCATTTTTAAGCCTCTGGGTGATATATAATTCTCAACCTCATAAGATGTGCGAGTGTTGTGAATATGTACGTTAAAATACCTTGAATTTTCCTTAATACCGCCTGCCCATGTTTCACGTGCATCCAATGAAAAGGTAATCATAATGCTTGCCCTGTCAACACCACCTAAAGTTGAAATGTTTGTCCTAAAGAAAGGAAAACGTGCTTTCAATTCTGTTTCAACCTTATCCCTTAATCCTGTAACTTCTTCGAGTGTGATCATCTTGTTTGTTTCTTAGTTATACGTAAACCAAAAAATAAGGTTACAAGATATTGCCCTTATTTTTTCGTGAATACGTTTTAACAGATTTATGAATCTTCTTCTTTGATACCCAGCCAGTTGAGTCCTCAAGCTCTGCCAACCTTGAACCCTTGCGATTAGCTTTCACATAGTCGTCGGCTTTGCCTGTTTTCTTTACTGCCATTGTTTTTAATTAAAAATGATTAATGTTGTGTTAGTATTGTTAAGCCAATTTTATCACATGTCACATAGCCACGTGTTAACATGCTCCATGTAAGATCAGGTCGATCAAAAAATTTTAAAGCCATGTAAGCCTTAATTGATTCCTTTTTTGTGGCTCTCATTGTTTCAAGCACATACAAACCACTTTGAGTTATAACGCAATAAGCAAATTTCTTCTCCATTGTTTTTAATTAAAAATGATTAACGTCTGGAAGTCTTTAGCTTCTGATTGAATTTCTGACTTACGTTATGTTCAACAACCTGTTTCTTTGGCTTCGATTGCCTTTTCAGTTCTTTTGTTAAACGAATGTCGTCGTCTTCTGTGTATCTGCCTAAATTCTTAATGAAGTAAATTTCATTGTCAAAAGGATTCATAGTAATAGATTTTCTAAGTTATACGTAAATGGTTTTTAAAGGTTACAAAGATCAATCAATATTTTCAGCCGTAGCCAAAACATGAATAACTTTGTTTTCAATGTCGTTTAAATTAAAACCCATGATCGAAATACAGTTTTCAATAGTTGAAAATATACTGACGATTTTAACTCGAATCCCTTGTGAGCCATAGTCCATCATTTTGAAATGTACTTCGTATTTTGTTCCGCCTAAAATTAAATAAACCTTCTTCATGTCGTTTGTTTCTATGTTATACGTAAAAACCCCGAAAAGGTTACAACTTCTCAGGGTTTTATTTAAAAACAAACACACAAAATATTTTTAGTTTACATATACATCTTTTAGATATATTTGTATTTTCATTCTCGCTCTGTTTAAATAACCCTTAACCGAACCGATTGGGATACTCAACATTTCAGCAATTTCTTTGTATTGCTTATCCTGTTTAATATAAAGATCAGCAACTTCTTTTTCCATATCTTTCAAGATATCAAATGCTTTGTCGATTTTGGAACGTAACTCAACATTTTCAATTGATTCACTGTCCTCACTTGCAATGACTTGCATAAATTCTTTGCCACTTTCATCACAAAAATCAGATATACAGACCTCACGTTTTTTCTGATACGTATTTAAGAAGCGATAATGATCGACGATTTTGTTTTTGGTTATGTTTAACAACCAAGTCAAAAACTTAGCTTTTTCAGGGTCAAAGATATCCATAAATTCAGCTACCTTTACAAATACATCGTTTGCAATTTCTTCCGAAACTTCCCGATTGTTATTCGTTCTGATCATAATAAAGCTAAATACCCTTTTATAGTATGTCGCATAAGCCACTTTAAAATCTGTATACTTCTCCATAAGAACCTATTTAAATTGTTTACGGTACAAAGGTAAGCATTATATTTGAAATATAAAAACGATGTTACAAAATAAATGAATTATTTTCAAATTATTTTAGCCTCACGGTTTTTAATTAAAACCTTTAGTAGAGAATTTAATTGGATGTCTTACATCCTTGCGACGTTTACGCCTGTATTCTTTTCCTGTCATTATAGACGATGCTATTAACACTGAATTGTTGTACTCGATTAATGTATCAACTTTCTGTTTTGTTCGCTCTAATTGGTTCATATTAATATAATTTAATGGTTTTAATTAAAAAGTTCTCATGTGTAATCATACTGACATTTGCAGGATTTTAAATAACATATTTTTTCGTGCTAAATGGTATTTTATGGAATTTCGTTTCTGTATAACTTTTATATTATACCCAAAGGATTCCAATTCCTTAAACAATGGTGTATACTCTTCGATTGTTGATTGCTTTGTATCAGAAATAACGCCATTGTAATCAGCTCCGCCATGTTGACCAACATGCGTGTATGACATTACATTGCCTCTTGTATCCTCAATTTCGTATGGGAATACTGCAATTACTTCGCCACTCTTGTAAGTCCTGAAAACCATTGCTGTTTGATGTAAATCCTTTTCCATTGCTGTTTGTTTCTATGTTATACGTAAATGAAAAATAAAGGTTACAAAAAAAGGACAATGCTATTTGAACATTGTCCTTTTTAATTAAAAGCGTTTAAACATTCTTTATGGCTTTGATAATTTTGGCGTCGCTGATCTGTTTCCAATTTAAAATCTGTCCTGTTTCCATGTCGATACTCATTTCAACATAGTCGCCATAAGCGTCACCGATTCCAATTCCTTCGGGTACATAGCTGTCAGATTCAGCTGTTAATCCATTGCCGTTGTCAAATTTGACACTACACATGTCTGAACACTTCGCACAAAAACTTAATACTCTCATGATGTTTTTAATTTAAAGTTACATTATCTTTGATGTATGACAGCACTTTGTCTGCATAATAACAAGTCGTTAGCTGATTCAATGTATTATCCATCGAATGCAAACCAGTCTGATCACCAAACCCTTCAAAATGCTTTGGGAATGTGTATTCTCTTACAACTTCCTTTGTATCCCAATCTAATGCTTTGATAACAATATCTGTTTTGCTGATAGTCACCAGAATGATTCCACCTATGCAACATTCACCGATCTTGAAAGTCTTTGTCTTCATCTTGTTTGTTTCTATGTTATACGTAAATGGAAAATAAAGGTTACAAAAAAAACGAACATTGTGTATGTTCGTTTGAGTGTAATAAAAGGTTACTGTTTTTAATTAAAAACTATCTGCGGTGCTTCTGTTGTAAAGTCTTATGCTTCGCTTGTTTGCATTTCCATTGGCTGCCATTTCTGATCTGAGCGGCTTTCTTCTGTACCTTTTTTGAGTGTACGTATGATCGTGATGACTTGTGTACATTGCCCGAAGATGCACAACTGAACATTGTTAAAGTGAACATTAACAATACTAAAACTAAAAGCGATTTTAAATTTTTCATGATAAATGTATTTGTTTCTATGTTATACGTAATTGGATTTAAAAGGTTACAGTGATATCGAACATTGTGCTATTTTAATATAACACCCTCTTCGACCTCTTGAAGACTGTAATGAACCTGATCAACTCTCAGGGTATGATCGAACAATATCATTGCCTCTTCTTCTGTACATTGGCACACTGTTTTTAATTTAAAAGCGTCGGGTTTGGTAAACCAGAAACATTCTAAATTATAATTGGGTTGATTATATTCATTGGCAATGCTAAATAAACACCAGATAAATTTCTTTTCCATGATAGTGTACATTGGTTTTGCTTATGTTACTTAATTCCGCACATTGCTTTAAGCTCGGTTTTGATACGTTTAGCAACTTCGCCACGCCATGTTGATGCGTTGCTAAGGAAATATAGTACAATGCTCTTTGCGCTGTCCTGATAATAATCCTGATCAATTGTTGATAGCGTTCCCATTGCTTCAAGATAAGGGACTGCACCAAAGTAAACCTTTGACCAATTCGATTTAATTTCCTTTGCGATTGTGTGCAATGGGCGTGATGCGATTTTGTTCAGTGTCTGTGCCATAATAAGATTGTTTCTATGTTATACGTAAATCAAAAATAAAGGTTACAAAAAAAAACGAACATTGTGTACATTGGTTTTAATTAAAAACGAACATTGTGCTACTTCTTTTTTCGCTTCTTAATAAAGTATGTAATTCGCTCAGCTGTTATACAGATCAAAACAAAACCTATTAAGAAAACTATCATACCAATTTGAGTAATTTCGCCACCTCGGAATAATTCCATATTGAACATTGTGCTATTTATTAGTTATACGTGAATGATTGTAAAAGGTTACAACAATACCGAACTATTTACGAACATTGTTGCATCCTGTTTTTAATTAAAAATGATGCTCGGTTTTATCGGCTTTACGATGCTGTACATTATGTTGAGCAGTACAGGAACTGAATGCAATGAACATAAGCAAAGCCAAAATCTCATATACAAAAATCTTATCGGAAGACGCTTTTAAATTAAAAATGATTTTTAACATAACCTAAATATTGATAGTGAATACTGTTTTTAATTAAAAATGATACATTGTAACATTATGTAAAGCCAATTGGCTTGGATTAACTCCAAGCCAATTCGTAATCGCTCTTTAACATAATTCGTAACTTCTCCTTTGCCCGAAGATAGATCACCTTTACATTGCCTACGCTTATGTTCAGCTTTTCAGCGACTTCGGCTTGCGATAAGTCATCCAGAATAATATGTTCAACAACTTGCCGTTCCTTATCACGGAGTTTATCTATTGAACATAAAATCGAATTCATTGTTTCCGTTCTGAATATGGTATCTTTGTCACGTGGTGCAACAACTTCAAATTCACACATACCATCGGAATTAACATAATTTTGAATGTGATTGGTTTTCTGATTGTCATGGTGACGCTCAGAACGAACATAATCAATTACAACGTTCTTCGCTATATTATATACCCATGTGGAAACAGCGGATTTCTCTTTATCATAATCTTTTAGGTGTTGGGAAACCTTGATAAACACGTCGTTCGTAAGTTCCTCTGTTATAGGCACTTGCAAGCTCATTGCCTTTTTAATGTAGTGAAAAATACCACGATAGTACTGTTTGTAAATCGCATCAAATGAAGTAGTTGACTGTTCCATAACATAATAATTTAAAGTTTGTAACCCATTAAATAACTTCACAAAGGTAATACATTAATAAAGGTAATCCTAATTTTTTCACACTTATTTTTAATTTATTTTCATGATCCTGGTTTTCAGTCACTTAGAAAATGACTTTTAATTAAAATCATTTATTTTTAATTAAAAACAACAAACATGACAAAAGTCATAGTTTTCGCCTTCGTATGGCATTACCTTTGTACCCATCGAAGCAATATTGTTTCGATTAACGTTAAAAACAAACATAATATGGAAACTTTAAACAATTCAATCGCAATGGCTTCAAAAACAGGTAGTTACACAACAAATGATCTTTCAAACCTACTTTTTAATGTTGAAAAAGTTCCTTTCACAGATTATGACACTAATAGTGACTACGCATATAGTGTTAACGGCTATCCTAACGGAAATAAGACACTTTTAAACCAGTGTTCAAATGTTTATACACTTGTACCAAACAATGAAATTTTTGCGCCTGCACGTGAAATATTGGTGAACAAAGGTATCAACTTTTCCGAAACATACGACGTGATTAACAATGCACGTTTTTATGGTCAATACGTTCTCGACGGTGCTGATTATCACGTGGGTGGTTTATTGTCAGGTGATGTTATTAAACCAATTTTGAAAATTAACCATAGTTATAACGGTCTTACAAAGTACGCCATTACTTTTGGTTATTATCGCCTAATTTGCACCAACGGCCTTGTTATTCCAGTTGCTGAAAAAAGCGACTTCAATATTATGATCACTGGAAAACATACGAAATTGATTCATGAATCTATTAATCAATTGAATGAAAAAATACAGTTTTTCTGCGAAAATACAAACATCATTTGCAAAGGTTTTGATCAACTTGCTCAAAGAGAGTCACTTGACTTCGGTTCCCGTGTGATTGAAGTTTTAAACTTCGCTAAAATCGCCATTATTGATAACTCGAAATTCAATACTTTGAACTATGTTGAGAACATAATTATCAAAGAAGCTGCTCAACTTGACATAAAGGTAAATGATTGGTTAATCTATAACGGTATAAATCAATACATTAACGACGCCTCACTTAACATAAAAGCTCCAGAGGTGCGCTCAACTTCTGATAAATTAGTTTTTGACTATCTGGTGTCGCACCAATAAACCAAAAATAAGATCTTTAAAAATACCTTACTAACAAAGTAAGGTATTTTTTTTTGTCTTTGCCATTAGGGAAGCTGTTTTAAACCCTCCAGCTGCAAAGTTATACAAAGTATTAACCCAGCTTATTTAATGGCTTAAAACAGGCTTAAAATCGAATTTAATAGCAAAGGTATGATCTTAATTAATAACGTTTAATCTTAATTTAAAGTATTTTGATTTTAATTAAAAATAAATCAAAAACATGATAAAAATCATAGTTTGGGTTGCACCGTATGACTACTTTTGTATCATCAAAACGCTAATGTTTTGATTAACGTTAAAAACAAACATAATATGGAAACTTCAAAAAATTTGTTCATCATTTTTTCGTCTTTAGTTGGTTCTAAATTTGTAGGTCTAAATCATTACCTTTCCAAAGGTACAGGCGACTTATCAAATTACAGATTATGTTGCAATATCAGCGAAGAAAAAATGAAACAATCCGATCTTAGAAAATTGAAAAAAGTTAGCCACGAAGATTTAGTTAGGCTATCCAATGCTAAAGGTTTAGCAATATCCGTTTTTGAAACGGCTATCCAAAAATTGATAGCATCAGCAGAACAAAACCTATCCAAAGACCTTGAAAAGAGAACAGTAGCTTCACAGGCGCAAACTGACGCTTATATACATATCTGCAAAGGTATAAAGATAAATAAAGCTAATTTAGAAGTCTATATTTCAGGTATAGAAGTTAGCAAAACTGTTATAACTTCAGGCGGTTTAAAGAAAGCTACCAAACACGGCGATTTAGTTATAGCTCAAAATGCTATCAAATTCGATAAAAAGTTAGCCTCTCTAAAGTATAGGAATTTCACCCTATCTAATTTAGACACGCTAAAAGTTAGCGGTGAAACAATAGAGTTATAACTCTTAAAAGTTCTAACAAAAAAAGATAGCTTTTATAGCTATCTTTTTTATAGCTATAACTTCTATTAAACATAATACCGTATGCTCAACATATCATAATTATATGATAACCAAACGCTTAACATAAGTACTATGCGTTTTAAGCGTGTTTAAACGACCCTGTTTTGTGGTGGTGCAGTGTATCAACTGCATTCGAGATCGTTGAGCCTGAAGCCTCTCAAGTGTACCCAGAGGGGTATCCCTCCCCACCACCCCCCCCCCTCAGACCCCCCTCCCAGAGGGCTGGGGTGCAACAGCCAGAGTTCCGAAAGGCATAAAAAATTCTGGAAAATTTTTATGATTCTAAAACAACATTTTATAAAAACCCTGAAAATCAGGACGTTACCTCCTAATAATCAGGGTTTAAAAATTTTAAAAAAAAAATCCAGTGCCGATTATTTCTCCTTGAAGTAAGTGCATTTATTATTACAGCCACAGTAGAAGATATTGTTAAAACAGGTTACATGATCTCGGTTTTGTTTACAATGGATGTTCACGTATTCTTTTTTCACTGTTTCTATACCCAGCATTTTTGCATACTTTTCTGGTAGGTTATTGATATTGATTAAAGGGTTATTAATCTGTGTGAGTCTTTCGTCCACCTTTTCGATTTCCTTTTTGGTTTGGAGTTGTCTTTTGCTTTTGTACCATGCACGAATGCCGATTGGGTGAGTATGCAGCCAGAAGTCTTCGCCGTGTTTCTGGGTATTGAGATTGATTTTTGTTTCATGGTAGAATCCATAGAAGTTGGAGTCTTTGGCTTTTACTCCGATGACAGCATAGATGGTATTATCTTCTGATTCTAATCTTAATAGTTTTCCTTTATCTATTAAGCCGTTTCCCATGTATACGCTGATAAGTGGATTTGATTTGGTCATGATATTATAGATTTGATTTTAGAACTTCTTTTCTCATTTGTTCCATCAGGCTATCGCATATGATGGGGTCTTTTGTTAATCTGATAACTTCGGCTTCTAAGGCTTGACGTTTTAGGTTATTTCTTTCTATTTCTTCTATTTTCCATTGTTCGAAGCTAACCATGCTATGTCTGAACCATTTTAAGGCGTATTCGTTATTTGATTTCATGTTTTCCGCTATTAGGTGTTTAGTAATGCAACGGTTATCGACAACTTCGAGCTTATAGCATAAGTGCATATATTCTTCATCGTTACTTGTGAGCATTGAGATATATTTATCTGTGATACGCCTCACGTATTGTTGGTATTCTCTTATGCAGCTCATGATGTTATTTAAGTATGATCATTTTTCCGCATACTTCGAGAATAAGGATATTATCTTCGAAGTAAGATACTGCGCATTCTTCTAAGCGGACTTTAGTGTTTTCGTTTTCTAAGACGAAGTCTTGTTTATAACCGAAATTTTCTCGGTGATATGATCGTTGGCAATCATAATAGAGTTTGGTTAGGAAATGGTTTACATCGGCGGAGGAGTCGGGGCTTGCTAAGAGTAGCTTCACTTGATGTATTTCGTATCTCTCGAAATCATGTTTAAAGTCTAAGCTTGTGTCGGGAGTTAGTCTGACTTTATCTAAAAGTCCTTTACAATCGAATGTATAGTCTCTCACCGTTACGGTGTAGTTACCATTCTCGTTTATTACAAAATCGTTTAAATTCATATTAATTTATTTTATATGTTGAATATTCCTTTGTTGTATCGTCAGTAAGGTTATAGTTACCGAATAGCATTTTCCATCTAATTTTTTGAAAGTTGGAATTAGCGTGAAAGCTCCAGAATTTATTCACCCATTCTTTTTTCTCTGTAAGGTTTTGTGATTTAATAAAAGCTATGACGTCGTCCATTTTCTTTGGGTTTTCGTCTTTGAGTTTATTTTGAATCGTATTGAGGATAATATTTGTCATGCTATTCTCAGGGACTTTCAGGCTTACGCTTTGGTTGATCATATTGAGTTCGGCTTTGGTTGAGTTCAATGCTTTATTCATTATCTCATATAGGTTTTTACCATTATGATAGAATCCGTTATTGAACATACCTTTATACATACATCTGTTGTCATCTGGTAATAAGCATAGGCAACCATTTGCATGAGCATCCATTGCCGCCATGTTCCATGTTGCGTAGCCTTTGGTATTACAGACAGCGAAGTGAGAGTTTTTAATTAAAAACCCATAGTCTTTGAAGTCCAATCGTTTTTGTATAACAAAGTCTATGGCTTCGATTTCTTTTCGATTTGTGAGATTAGCGTCATCGGTTAGCCATAGAACGAAATCGTCTCTTTCTGTCCACAGTTTTTTACAAGCATTTAGAACATCTTTCCAGCCAGTTGTTTCGTTACAGCGATGATTGAATAAGATAATTTTCTTATCAGGTAATTCAACAGGATTTGTGCCGAAGATAGTAGGTTGAGGTTTAAAGTATCCAACTTTTATCTCTGCTGGGTTTTTTATATTCTTATCGATCTCTTTTGTGAACAACGACAGTGCGTAGGTGCTATGAAAGAAAGAAATATCAGAATTAAGTGCTCCGTCGTATTGTCGCCAGAAGAAACCGCTTAATTCTTTTGAGAACTTACATGATGCTTCGCAGTCTATCCAATGGTAGAATGAAAATATGATTGGCTTTTCTCTTTTCTGGTTTTCGAAGACTACCCTAAGATTAGCCGATACCTCTGGTTGATTATTAATGATAAGATCAATATCTACACTATAAGGTAAAGATTTCGTTATGATATTACGATTGAAGTGATATCGGTTTTGGTGAATAGATGTTGAGTAATCATAATCTATTAATTCGATAATTCGATTAGCTGGAAAGAATTCTCTCTTGGTATCTTTAGGTACTAAGATAACATATCTCCAATTTGAAGGTAGTTCTGATAATAATTGTTTTGTATATAGGAAGCCAGAGTCTTTCTCGTAGATAAATTTCTTTGAGATTTTATCTACGACTAATGGATTCATATAAATCAGTACTCTAAGACTTGGTATCATTCTTTTCGTTTATTAATTCAATTGTCTTTTTTATCATGGCGTTCATTGCCATACTTTGTGTTTCATGATAACCAACAAAGTATAGGTCATATTCGTCACCAGCCATTGCGCCATATTCTTTTAAGCGTGTGTCATATGTTGGCGATATGAAATAGCCATATTTCGCCATTAGCCAATCAGCTGCTTGTTGGATTATAGGTGCTGCTGTATTTGTGCCAAACTCGTCATTAGTACAAATCTTAATACTTTCCGTAGGCTTCTGAGATAACATATGGAGATACGGCTCTGTTGAGTAAAATGCGATACATGGTTCATTAAAACCCAAAAGCTTTAATGATTCGGCTATATCATAAGGAACGAATAAATCTTTCACTATTTCATCACTTTTCATTTTAAGGCAGTATTATTTTCAACAATTCGACACATTTTTCTTTATCACGGCTAAGCAACACTCGGTTGCCTTGATCATCCTTCACCCAGAAACCATAAACAAAGTCATACCCGTAATCACCTTTATCTTCTTCGATTGTCACAGGATTTTTATCAATGAGTTCATATGCCTTTAATGTGGCTTCCTCGAATATCCGCCATAAAATTCGTTTAGTGTTCGGCATATCGTCTTCAAAAAAATCTTTATTCACCATTTTTATCTAATTATTAGTTTTCCATCAATATCTATATACCATTGTGATTTACCACAAACATCTATTGCAAGTATATCTTCAACTTTATAAACATGTCCTTTGTTATTGGGATTAGGATCATGTACCACATTTAAATCTTTATCTATAATAACAGAATGTGTAATACTGCCACCAAAATAAATGCTATTAACTGTGGCAACCCAATATCCATTAACCCCTTTATCAACAGCAAGCACTTCTTTAGTTTGCTCAATATCTCTTTGAGGATTAAAACAGCACAAATCATAGCCTCGGTCAATATACATTTGCCCCATAACATTAAACCAATTACAATCAAGTTCAATAAAATTAGGTACTTCATCTAAAGTTAAATCAAATATACTGGCAATAGTAGCTTGCATACAATTACCATGACCCTTATCTATTATAGTTTGATAAATCTTTTTCATCTGCGTCTGATTCCCCTATTTATATACCATTTCCATAATTCTGGAAAGTAATCGAATATAAGCGAACTTATTCCACGCTTAAAATTGTTTGACCAATTACCATGATTACATGCTACACACTTCTCGTCGTAGTCGGGATGCATACTACATATCGAAATCCATGTCGCCTTATTTAAAAACTTTCCTCTGGTTCTCATTTCGATTCGTTTTGTGCGGCATTGCGCCAAATGTCTCTGGCTTTATCTGCTCTGTTTAAATGCCTTGGCAATTCTTCGTTAATTGTTTCAAATAAAGATTTAACTCCTTCCTCAAAAGGCTGCAAATATGCCTTGCCTAATTTATCATAGAAAGTATTTAAAAATTCCTTTGCGCCATAAACAGTGATTGCCTGTAATGCTCTGGCTTCCACTTCTGTTAGCGATAAGATTACGCCTACAGTTAAATTTGATGTTGATCTTACTTTTTCCATTATATTTTATATATAACATGTTTTCTAATCATGTTAGGGTTAATAATTTCGAGCACATTTACTCCACCTGTTGATGGTGCATATTTCCACTCTTGACCAAACCAGAATTCATCGGGTGTGTCTATATCAGCAAATACATAAGGTTCACCATACACTAATGGTATATCATCAACTACGAATGACCCATTGTCAACTGTTTTTATAATCATTATTTATTTTTTGGTTGTAATTCGATATAAATAAGCCTGTCGATTTCTGCTGCTATTAATGCTCCAGCTGTTATAAGTTTATCTTTATATTTCTTTTCTTTCATATGATCAACAGTTGCTGGATTCCAATGATCTGGACTTCTCTCATAGGACTTATCCAATAAGCCTAAAGCACCCCTTACCAAAGGCATTATATATGGAAAATTAGAGTCCGATACACTGTTGAATTTAACGTCGGCTTCAATGGTATTATGATGTTTTGTTACCATTTCATTTCTTTCTTTTGAAATTAACTCAACGCCTGATAAAGATTTACCTTCGTTTTCCATTTCTTCAATTATTGTTTTTAGTTTATTATGCTTCACTGATTTTAGTTTTAAGCGTTCCGTTCTACCAACAAGCTCCTTTATTGATCTGAATATGAGGCATGTGGGGATACTGTTATTGTTGCCATTATATTTTGTAACTACGATAAGTAATTGGTCATCATTATGATTATACATTTTTTCATAATGATCAACCCAATATGTCAGCACAGAACTGGAATAGGTGGTATCGTCCATAACATATTCATGCCAGCATGATATATTAAGCTCTGGGATATCAATAAATATATTGCCTTCTAATTTATTTACCTGTTTTAAAAACTTATGCATATATTACTTATTCATTTAACGGTACAAAAATAGTTAATAAATTTCGAATAATCAAGTTTTATTTGAAATTTCAATTATTTATTATAAAATATTACTAATGCTGAATATCAAAGAAATTATTAATGAAGAAATTGAGGCTCTGGATGGGCTTGCGTGGCTACAAGATTCAACAGCACATATTAGACATCGTAGTTTTCCATTTACAAAAGCTCTTGGTGCTATTATGAATGACAGTAGAAGAGTCACAACATTCCATGTTAGCAATGTTGATAGTATCGGGTATATTAAAGAATTTGTAGGTAAGGATGTAGCCATATCGACATTTAAATTCATGCAGGAATACAGGCTTAAATCAATGGACGGCATCCAAACCGATGGAGGTATTATATATCAAATGACTGGTGACCTAATAATTGATTCGACAAGTGATATCATGTCACGCCCAGATGATCAGGGTAGACGTTGGATTGATATTGAGGATTATGTACCCCGAAAAGTTAGGGAAATATTTAGACCCATAAAACAAGAATGGATACAGCATTTAAAAACTATTCCAAGATTTAGTGATCTTGAGGCTAAAAACGGAACATATGGCTTAAGTATAACCGAAGATGAAAAGAATGAATTTATTAATTTATATATAAGCGAAAGTGATAAATTTTTACAACAATATAAGACAGAATTAGCTGATGCTTTTATAGATGTTCAGAGCAGTGATAACTGGAATGAAATGCTTATTACCAATATTGAAGTTGTTGACGTTTTATGGACAATAATTAGGACTGGCTGGTATAGTGATTATGTTAGATTATCGGAATATGAATATAAATTGAATGATGATGAACAAAAAGAGCTTGATGGATATAATGAATACGTGAACAAAATGCGTACAGACCTTGAGAGTTTTATCACAGGTACAGCATATTTCACAACAACCACCGATGAAGCTATAAAATTTATCGAAGATAGAGGTGGATTTACAGATTCGAACAAATATATGACAAATGTTATAAACAATAACAATCACTCAGAATAAACCTGAGTGATTGTTATGATGTTTTAGAAGCTATAGGATTCCTCCTGTGGTGGAATATATTCACCAAACACCTGTTCTATTTTTACGAGTTTACCATCAACGCAGCCATATACATCCTTCCAAATCTCAACATTAAAACTATAGGGATTTGTATTATATGCTAATACACCTTTATAGACCAATTCGATTATATCCTCCGATACAAGTGTATCAATTAGATCAACGCTTGAGTATTTTGAGACAAACATATTGGTGCTTGTGTTATTCCAAGGATATGTGCTCGAAGTAGCAATACCTGTCATTGATCCCGAAAATGGATAGCCTGCTTTTATATCTGTTAAATTCTTTTCCATAATAATATTTTTTACAAAAGTAAACATTATTATTACAATATGCAAGTATTAATCGCCCAAAACCTGTTTTTCCTTGCCCCATTCAACCTTTTCCTTACCACACAGTAAATACATAGTAAAGCCTTCATTATCTTTATTAGGTTTTTCCTCGTAAGTGACTATCTTCCAACCTTCAACGATTAATGAGTCTAAGAATTTCTGAATATCCTCCTGATTATATCCTAAATCAAATGTTTTTGTTGATCTTTTATATCTGATAAAATTTGCCATATTATGTAATGCATTAGAGCATATGTGATAAATAGTCAGACTTTCATTTATGCTTTGGGTTTATAAAACTCGTCTGATTCTATTTCCATTTTTAACTCAATGTATCTTTTGTATTTCTCTTTTTTTCTTTTGTTTAAAGCTTTTGGGTTTACAACGTCCAAAAGCTTATCAGAACATTCCCATTCGCTTATAACCTGTATTACTTCTCTGTTAGGGGATTCTCCTCGTAATAGTATTAAATCATCATCTGATAATCTTTCTACTTTGCCACCCACATGAACAATACTTTCATAAGAATTATCTGATTCTCCAAATGCACCATGTCCTTCATTTAATAACCTACTGGTAACTATACCAATAGTTATTCCTTCTTCAACTGTTACTAATTCTATTTTCATATTTGAGATATAAAGTTTCGAACGAATTCGGCATCCTTTGCATACATATTATTCCACAGAACAATGTCTTTACAGTATGTAACATATTCATCGCCTGTATAAGCTGCTATAAATTTGTCTATGATATGCTCAATATGCCCAACATCAAGTAAGTCGTCATAGTTGCGCATAACTATCGTTATAGCCCACGCTTTAGCTTCCTTTGAGACTTCTTTATGTTTTAATTCAATATGCTTAAAACAGGCTTCCATGATGAATGCTGACAGCAGCATGTCATATGAATGTGATTGGATATAATTAGAAAAGCCGTTATACTTTGCGAGTAATTCGGCTTTTCCTTCTTCTGGTAAATTTGCTATTGTTTCTCTCATTTAAATAAGTAAAAGGGGAGTTAGATCGTAATACAAATAATGATAATAAATGAGTCTTGATTTTTTACGAATGAGTCTTGATAACTGTGAGAAATGAATCTTAACGAACTATATCATTATCGTTTTTTTGTCATGTAAATATGCCAAAGGCATATCGCTATCAAATATCTATAAAATCCTCTAACGTCCCTATATTGTTAAAAATTTTCGATTTCGGTTGTGTAATTGAATGTATCAATTTCTTCCTGAATCAAATCAACCTCTGTTTGATAAAATTGAATCCATTTGTCTTTTGTAAGCTCATTATAAGTTACAACATATTTAATGGCGACAGCTTCATATCCACGATTGACAGACCCTTCGGTTGTTGACATTGAACTCCAAAAATTAATCAAACCTTTGTATTCAGATAATTTATAAATAAGCTCCTGAATTTTAACATTGGCTTTATTAATCGATATTTTTAGAGTAATCAACTCTTTAACCTTACCGATCAACTGATCGTGCAGTTCTTGCACATCATAGCTGACGGTAGTTCCCTCGATAATCGAATTTTTACTCTGGATTTTCGATTTCAGCTGAGCAATTTCTCCAGCTAATTTCTTTTTATACTTCAATGCTTTCTGTAGTTTCATATTTTATATTTTTATTTTACAAAATTACTCATTAATTTTCAAAACTGCAACGAATTTTTCACGAATTTTTAAAATATCGCTGTTCATTATGAATTTATTATAATTATCTCCAAGGTTTTCTTTAAAAAGTCTCAAAGATTCACCAAGTTCCTTACCTTTTAGATCAGGAAACCATTCCATAACGATTTTTCCGTTAAACTTTTTAGAAAGTTGCAAATAAAATTCATCTTGTTTACGAATTTTATCTAATTCTATTTTCAAAAGTGCATCAGGAAAAGATTTATCGATGAAATCAATATAGTTTTCTTTATTTTTATCAAAAGTATACTTAGTTCCGATATTATTTTCATTCATGAACGTAAGAAATTCATTATATGATTTTCTTTTCTTATTTCTTTTACGATCTATGTGATTTAAATCCTCGAATTGAAAAATTCCTGTGTCGAAAAATTTAGATTTCATTACAAAATCATAAATCTCGTCGATAGAATTAAATCCGAGCAAGTATCTGTCGTAATCGTAATCACAAAACTCAAAAATTGCTCTTGGGTCTTTAGAGATTGGAATCTTATGAGTGCTTCTTCCATCAAAGTTTCTGAATTTGTAAAACAAACCGTCCCATCCGTATGAAAGATTAAACTTATGATAAGTTTTTCCCATAATATTTCCTAAAGGATCAAAAGAGAAATAAGTATTTGCGATTTCCCATCCACTTTCTTCAATTGGGATGAAATCAATTTGAAAATCTTCGAAGTCAAATGAGATTACACCGCCATTATTATGAATAGCATTTGGCTTAATAATATTTTCGACAAAACTCAACAAATTAATTCCTCCACCAGTGCCGAAAGTTCTTTCAGGAATTTTAATTAGCAAGTCCAAGTCTCCATGATCTTTCTTCTCGGCGAAACATCTAACAATAGCGGTTTCAAGCCCAGCTTCGGACATAACGATATCTTGCATCTTCTTGCCGATTCTCAAAAACTCGTCGGTGTCTTTCCTATCGGTAAAAACTCCGTATTTTTTTAATGCTTTTCCGCCCATGATAAATAAAAAAAGGAAACAACTTTAATGCTGTTTCCCTTTTATACGTAAAAATGTTTCAAATGTTACAATAAATCTCAACTAATTTTAAAAGAAATTATCGAGCCTTTAATAATCGATTCGGAGAATTCATAATCGTCAACATCATCGTTGCTTGTAATGTAATCCATGATCTCTTCTATGTCAGTCTCGCATGTGTCATTCAAATATTCCTCAACGCATACAACATCACCGAAAGTGATATCGTTATCATCAAGCTCTTCCTGACAGTCGTCTAATTCTTCTGCATCGTTATCGAAATCGTAAGTCCATACAATGGTGTCGCCCTTTAAAGTCAACTCACCTGTTAATTTTTCCTGTAATTGCTTATTGTCTTGAAGCTTTTTAAATAAATTTTTAATCTTTTTCATATTCAAATTTTTGTTATAAATAGTGACCTTACAGGCTAAAGACCTCTACCTTATCATCATTTATTCCAATATGAATCGGAGGATACTCTATCTTGTTATGCACGTTGGCATTACAAGCATTTATATAGTGAGTCCCATCGAATTCAATAACGCCATGTTTATCGTGAATATGACCAAATACACTTACAAGAGGCTTGATTCTATTGGTGACTTCGTAATATAATGTCGATGAACCAGTATAATCACAACCTACAAAATCTAAGATTCCTTTTGGAGGACAATGTGTAATTAAGATATCCGTATCATCAGGAACAGCTTCCCAATGATCTTTCAATCTAAACTCTTCTTTCATGAAAGCCCAATCAAAAAAGACAGGTGAGACAGGAGTACCATAAATGTTTAAGCCTAATACCTCAACGCCATCATCCTCAAGATAAATTAAATTACTTGGAATGAGCGATTTTGCTAATCCCTTGCTCGTATCAAACAGCCAGTCATGATTTCCAGCAATAAAGATACGATACTTGAAGTCACCAACTTTTGAAAACCATTTCAAAAAGGCTTTAACCTCATGTTCATGACCCATACTGGTGAAGTCACCGCTATGGATAAGAATATCGGCATTTGGTAATACCAATTTCTTATGTCCATTATGTGTGTCTGATATTAAGCAAGCTGTTGTCATTTGTAATCGTCATTATATTTATATTGAAACCTAAATCCTGGCAACATGTGCCTAAGTGCGTCAAAATAAGCGTCATACGGACTATCAAATGATTCGTCACAGTAATAATTATTATTATAAGATTGACCCACATCAAATCTATATGCGCCCTTAAATCTTAAATAAGTTTTTGGGTAGTCTACAAACTTCATCGAGCAGTAACTCGCATCGACATGAATTTTGTATTTAACGTATAGCCATTTGATAATGCTTTGGCATTCTTCGTCACGTTCTAATCCTTTCGGAGTATAACCCATAATCTCGTAAGACCTTACCAGTGTTTTTAGTTTCATAAATCCTCATTTTTTGTGTAACCAAATTGCTCACATCCCCAAAAGCCATGTCCATCCTCTATCTCAATATCTGATATTGACTTAGACTCAGTATTATCCGCCATAATTTATTTTCTTAACCAAGGTATATCATTAATAGAACTAATTCGCATATGACCAACGTCATGCCTTATATTCCAAGGAGTTGTAAGCAAATATGTAAACACTCCATGATTGTTAAGGTCAACAAAGTTATCGAAAGAATCATCGATAAATATCTCAACACCAGCTTCTTTAGCTAATTCAACCTTAGACTGTCTTGTTTCCAAAGTGTATACTTGCTTACTTGGAAAGTGATTAGCATCAAGCCATTGCTCCGTTACTTCTTTCTTTACTGGACGAGAAGTTATGTAACAATGAGGGTCGTATAATAAATCCTCTGCTTTTATCATCGTTTTCATATTCAAATAGAAAGCATCTAACGTGCCAGCTACTTTCATAGCATCAAAGCGATCACGAATATGTCGGTCTGTATACCATGTTGTTGGAAACTCTAAGCATTCTGGGTGAATATCATGCCATGCTCCCATAAAGTCAGCAAGTACACCATCAATATCCCATCCGATTTTAGGAATCTTTAGATAACTCTTATAACGATCATCGCCCTGTGGAAAATCGTGATATAATCCATTTAAAAAATGAGCATTACAAGCCAAATTTGATACATGTAATTTTCCACTTCCACCTTCGCCATCGTCATAATCTTCACCAAGTTCAATAGCAGCTAAATGCCTTTTCAAAGATGCTATTATTGATTTCCAAGACATACCCAATCTCCAATTATCAGGGCTATACTTGCTTGCGCCATATGTTAACACATCTACCATGTCTCTATGAGACTTTGCATGAACAAGGTCGTATCTCAATTTACCCTGATTAAATCTTAATCCCTTGCCTATTCCTGTCGTTAAATCATCATTATTTTCACTCATTTTTTATATATTTTGTTATAAATTTTCCTATTCTGCTTCTTTTACCCAAACAACACATTCTTATCTCAGCTTCTTTACATTTTAAATGATCTGCGCAAAACTTTACAGATTCGAATTCGTCGATAAATATACCATCAATATTATAAAGGTATACATGTTTTCGTCTCAACTTATTAGCGACATACATAATATCACTATCTGTCAGTATATCATTTTCGAATAATATTATATTTTTTTCGATATACACTAATTTTCTTTTTGATAAAACTACGGACAAGTTTCCTCTCGATCCTCCGTGAGCCTCAATATATTCTTTAGCACTATCATATTTTTTTATAAATTCGCCATTTAAACTATAGACATTGAACGGTTTGGAAATACCTCGCTCATCGGTATTTAATCCATTTCCTGTTAAGGATTTATTTATCTTTTTTAGTCTTTTTTCATTATTATGAGTCTCAGACATATTATATGCAAATCTATAATCCTCAACATTTGCGATATTATATCCCAATTTTCTGATATTGGATGAATATAACTTAATAAATTCAGCTTCATATCTTGAGCAGTCATTTGAATCGCATATAAATAAAACCTCGAATGAAAAATTGTCCTCACCATAAAAATTCCAAGCATTTTGCAAATGTTCGTTGTAATGAGTATTGTTTTTCAAATTTCTTAAATGCTTTCTTTTTCTTGATCCTATCGAACTCTTACTACTTCCGACATATAATTTATTGTTTTTTAAATTCCTTATACAATAAATTCCAGTTTTTGTGCCATTTCCATCGTAATTAATTAATTTCATAATATAAACTTTATTATAAATACGTGGGTAGTAACTAATAATTTTAATTTCATGCCAATTATTATAAGCATATTTATCCGAATATGCTTACGCCAAACTTCTTATTTAGTTCTTGATACGGTGCTACAATTGTTACACTCGTAGTTTTTATATCCTCATTGATTGAATATATTTCCAACTCAGAAGGATCAATCTGATAATCCTCAACGGTTTGTATTTTTTCAGATTTAGACTTTTCACGAATGTCTTCAACATATGTGAAAACTGCTCTAAGGTGTCCAGCCTTTAAATCGGGATGCGATGCAATTCGTAATGAGCCATATGGCTTCTCTGTTTCATTTTGTTTCAATATCCAACGAGCATCAACTCGTAGTTCTGTAACTACGCCGACCACCCTTTCCCAATAAGTATCATTTAAATCTATCATATAATTATTTTGTGCAAAAATACAAAAAAACTATATCGAATGCAAGTTAAAAATATGATTCAGGTAAAATAAATTCATGGATGTTAGATACATACTCAGCACTGCCATGAAACCATGAAGTGGTTTGAGCATCAGCTAATGGCGTTAATGGAAACGGACTACTACCAGTGAATGTAGATGAAAAGGAATTTACGCTAATGGCAAATCCGCCCTCTATACGATAGATTCTAAACAGATCGCCATGACGCTTATCTCTAAAGATATCGCCGTCATATGCCTCTCTACCATCGATGTAATCGAGTCCAGTGTATTCGTGTAATATGAATTTTGAGTCATCGAATATTACTCCATTGAGTTGATCATGTTGAATGATGCCCGATGTTTTATCACTTGATAAATTTATTTGCAAAACATCGCACATGATTTTATCATTCACGCAATATACTTTAAATTTTCGTTGATAAGAATCTAATATTGTAAGCATTTATATGTTTTTAATTAATAATGAAACCCATGCCAGCACCTAACGAATTGTTTGTTGCCTTTATGAAAAGTGTAAGACCGTCTTTAAATTGATAGCCAGCAAATAAACCTATATTAGGGTGCATTTCAACTCTACTATTGATTTGATCAATCGCCCCAACTACTGAACCTATGGGTTGATCAAATGTTGTGGTTGTTATTACTCCGTCAACAACGGTGATATTCACCTCTGTATTTGGCACAGTCTCAACGCAAATCCTTGAAATATCATTCCGATTGATCACAGTAACGCCAAGTGTCGGAATCAAATAAAAGCCTTTTAAAGCCTTCTGATTGAATGCCCAGCCAACGTCATAACTCTTTACAGAGTTTTCAATAGAAATCGAATAACTGGCGTAAGCGTTATGTATCATAAAGTTAGCATTGATCAATGCTTCGCCACTTATGAAGTCTTTGCCGAAGCCCATCGACAGTACGTTGATGGGCTTCTGGGCTTGACTTGTGATTCCTATTAACAAAAGAATTGCTAATAGTATTGTTTTCATTTATAGAGTAACTGTACCAGTGATCTCGGTATTGTTAATCAATGTGGTTGTGAAACAACCTTTACCTAATGCTTGAGGGTCTGCAAACATTGTGATCGTAAAGTTATATCCAGCTTGTAGCCAGTTATTAGCGAATGCGGACGTTATGCCAGTCGCTGTTGTACCAGTCGCAGTTGTAGCTGTAATAAGAACATTTGTCTTGATTGGTGTATTATCATTCTTCCTTGTGATGGAATATCTCACCTGCATACCATCAGAGCCTCGCCCAAAAAATTCATAAATCTCGAAATAAGTTTTAGTGCCTTCTGTAACGATATGTCCTGTAGGAAAGGTAGTTACACCTAACATATATACAGGTGCTACGCCAGCATGCCCACTACCATTAATACTAAATGTCTCGCTATAAGATGTTCCAGTTGCCATCAATGGAAATGCGTTAAAACCCCTAACATTAGTAGTTTGTGTAAAAATCCAAGATGATTCACCAAGAACGATATTAGAGTAGTCAACCTCTCTCACAGTTCCTGTAAATGTAAACACGAAATTAAAGTTGGTATTTTTAGCTACGTCTGATACATCAAGTCTTAATCTCGAATTAATCTCGTATGCCATCATTTGTGTTAATGGAATCTGAGTACCATTAAGAGTGAAACCATTAGCAGGGGTCTCATAAATACCATAAAACTTAACAACGTTGTCTTTCATCACTTTAGCAACCACACGAATTTGCATGTTAAGTGGTACGTCAATGAAACATGTTTGACATTCATTAGGATAGTTAGTTGTCCAAGAATAATCATTCGCTGTTTGAGCACCTGTACCATCTTTAAATAATTCTTTTCCAGCTGGAATCCAAGTGCTACCAGATTTTACCCAAAACTCATAGGTGATCTTATTCACCGATGCATCAGCTGATTTAGTTACAAGTTCAGAACCCTGAACCAATGTTACCTGTGGCAACAGCATTTTGCCAGTAGTCGGCGTTACGATGTCAGACTGTTTCTGACAAGACACAAGTGCTAAGAGTAATAGCACGAAAGAAAATAAAAAATTTTTCATATAAAATAATAATTAAAGTTTACACATAGATTAGGCTATGCCCTGTTTAAAATTCGATACAAAAGTAAAATCTTTTTATTTATCTTGCAAGTGTTTTTCTATAAAATTATTAAATTATTTTTTTACTGCAAATAACAATCTGCGTATTTGATCCTTCGTGAGTCTTAAAATGCTTATCGATCACGAAAAATTTGCTTAAGTAATTGTTAAACTCGGTCATATCCCATTCACGCACATGTGCTGAATTTGAGGGCATTCCAAGTTGTAATCCAGAATACATATGTAATTTATCTGGAGTTGAGAAAACTATTTTCTTAAAATCATATTTAAGCAATTCTTCGAGAAATCCATTTGGCTCTGGAATATGTTCGATCACATCCGAACATATGAAAACGTCATATTTACCATCAATTGACAGTTCATGCAGTCCGCCCCATTTCTTTTCAGGGTATTGTCTTCTTAAAAAAGAGACTGTTGGCTCAAGATCAATTCCAAATGTATCAAACTTATCGAAGTGCTTAATCAGTTTAAAACCGCTGCCAGTTCCAATATCAACAACTGATTTAAAATCATTTTCTTTCAGAGTAGCCTCAGCAGCATCATAAACATCGTCTTGGTATTCGTCTTTGAATGATGTGTCATCAAAGTATGCATTATTCAATCTATGTGAATAATTGTCAGGTAAGCAATAGTTATCCATTGTTTATCGTATTAAAAGTTTTCTTTAAAATAATTTTCAGCAAATATTTCGGAATTAACGTATTTCTGATAGTCCAATTGAGTTGGATATCCACTTACATACATTACAGACTGATCTTTGCCACCATCAGTTTCTTTTTCGGAATACGTTCTAATCTCAGAAGGTATTTGAGAGAAATAGCCATGTACTGCGTCTTTATTTATATCGTGATTTTTAAATTTAAAACCTTTAAGTATTAAACTCCTAAACCATGCGTCACCCAAGTCTAATAAATCGTAAGCACCGAATAAGGGTGTGTTACCTTTAGGGTAACAATTAGCCATCGCAACATTTCTATCGATAATACATGCAAACTCATTTAGTCTACATTCTGGTAAAGGCATTGGGTTTATTCTATCTACCAGTTGGTTGTGCTGCGTATATCTCGCTGGAACATATGACTTAGTAAGAGTTATAACCTCTTCATACGTTGGCTTGTATTGATCATGTCTATCGCCGTCACATAGGTTAGCCATAAAAGCTGGACAATTCCAACACTGACCGATTAACCCCACGCCAGCTTGACCATTAGCTTTTGCAAGCATATTACCGATTATGTCTTCGGTATACAATATATCATTATGCGTGATGAAAACATAATTCTTATCGGAATTCTCAATGCCATACTGATATCTAAACACATAACGCTCATTAGGATTTGCCATGTTATTATGGGTTACAGTTATGAATCTGTAAACGTCAGGCATATATCGAATAACATTATCGAATTCTTTATAAATAAATTCGATATTAGCACCATAAGGCTGCTGTCTTTCTTCGATAATATATATCTTATCAATATGTTCACCACTTACTTTCATTAATGATTTTAGTGTGCATAGCGTCTGCCAAGGCTTCCCATAAACATTTATAATTACGTCAACTCTCTCCATAGTATTATTTTATTATGTCATTCACATGTCGATTCCAACCAATGTGCTCGACATGCTTATCTTTTAGTATTGCGGATGATAATCCGAGTTCATTATATTTCATAGAAAGATCGACTTCATGACCAATAGACTCATATGGAGCTATGAGTTTATAATCACTTAATCGCCTTAATGCTGGGTTGAATGAGAAACCATGCCACATAATTAAATAATTATGATTTACAACATCGAATTTATCATTAAAATATGTTGAAGGGTGTCCATTAGTATCATTGTGTGCTCGAAGCCACACCATCATTATGTTGGAATTATTATCAAGTATGTCCATACTCTTCTCAATGAAACCATCTTGCGTGAATAGCCAATCGTCTTCGCAATGAAATATGTATTCAGTATCTATTTTTGAATACATATTATCAATTGATCTTATTTGACCCATTCGTGTTTCGTTTATTATCCATTCAATATTCAAGGCTGAATATTTCTCAATCAAATGATCATTCAATCCGATTATTGTTGAGTCTTCTGTGATATAATATTTTTCGATTGGGTATGTGTTATGTGCCATGAATGAATCCACAGTTCTTTCTAAGAGATCAGGTCTCCCACAAGATGTTAATGCAAACGACACTTTTCTCATATCCAATCATTTATGCGGATAGAGAGGGATTCGAACCCTCGGCACGACTTTCGCCGTACAACAACTTAGCAGGTTGTCCCGATAAACCAGACTCTGGCATCTATCCTTTTTACAAAAGTACTTATAATTATTAACAAATACAAGTCAATAATTATAGTTTTAATCCTAATTTTATTAATTCTTTTCTCTTCCAAACTTCCAACGGTTCAGTAAATTGACTCCATTTAATTCGATCTAACTCTGTCTCATACCCTTTAACCTCGATATATTTATTCTCGTTAATTAAATAAAAATCGGGAGTGTAAAAAGCATTTTTATTTTTTATGGTATTAAAATATTGAAACCTTTTAGTATTTCTAATCCATTTCATATTGTTTTCATCGAAATACTGTGAAACTTTTAACTCCCAAGTCCCATCCAATAAAACATCACCAGCGATATTACTATGATATCTTATTTTCTCGCATCTGCCTGCTTTAGGCATCCATCCAGACTTATAACGGTCTTTAATTTTTTCGGATATTTTTCTCTTTCGTGAATTTTCAATATCAATGGTTTTACCGATTCCAGTACATGCGCCTCTTTTTCCTACAATAGCTTTAATTATTTTTTGTTTGATTACCTGTGATTTCTCAGTACCATAAATTTCATCGAAAGTTTTACCCTTATTTATAGTATTAAAATTTCTACATTCGTCAGGTATTTTATGATTGAAAATATTTCCGTCGCCATGAATTCTCCACATGTGTGACCCAAAGCCATAAAATTTAATTTCCTTTCCACAAATTTCGCAATTAACGACTTTACCTATATTATCGTGTCTGATCAGTGTTTTATTAGCTTTTATCTGACAAGTATTAAATTTTTCATGATTAACATAATATCTATGACTTTTAAATATTTTTCCACATAAATCACAGGTAAACTCATGCTCAGCATTATGAGTTAACTGGTAATGATTAGCAATATCACTCGCCTTTTCAGTTACATAACTACAAATTTTACATTTATACTCCTTCATATAATAATTTACATATAAATACTAAGCAATATAAAATTATACTATCCTCTTTACCACTTGAGTACGCTTCCAGTTTTTATTTTTGCAAAGTTAATCATTTATTAATGGTCTGCAAATAAAGTTGCTGATTTTTAACAAAATATTCTCTCTTTCCTGTATAATCAGTTTTTTTATGTGCTTGGTGAATCACGAATGGACTGTCAATAATTCTAACTTCCATTCCTTTCTTTAATATCCTATGCATAAAATCATTATCCTCATAGGCTATGCCATTTGCATATTTCTCGTCAAACCCTTTAAGATCATCCAAATCCTTTTTTGAAATTGCTGAACAGAAATGTAATCCATTCGCATTATATTTTGAATGATTATACCAGCCATTTTCACAATCATCAATAGGGTTGCGATTGTTTATAGGTTCGATTATATTTAAAGACTCTTTTATGATTGTTGTATTATCGGCAATATTATCAATTAGTGCCAGTAATTTGGTATCAATTGAATAGCATCCGAAACTTAGGTATACATTCTCTTTTATGTTATTTAAAGCATAATCAATAACATCACCCATATGCATGCATTCAGCATTTTGAATTATAATTATATCTCCTATGGCTTGCTTAAATCCGATATTGTATGGTACTGATGAATTCATCCATGTTTTATCTTCGGGTTCAATTCGAATAATCTTTAAATTTAAAGTGCATTTTAAATCGTCAAGTTTATTATCATTATCACTACCATCATCGACAATAATTATTTCGATCTCGTCACGGTGCTTAGATAATTCGATTGTTTTTAATGTATTAATTAACAGATTTTTTCTGTTGTAATACGTCAGGACTATTGATAGGCTTGTGTTCATTTTTGGTCATATATTTATTAAATACAGGCTCTTCGAAAATAAAATGAGGCTTAATCCATAGAGTCCATCCATCATATTGGTCAAAATAATCATACGTCCTAAAATTTGATTCATGTAAGTGGGTTGTAATAATGCTTTTGGATGGGTTTAGTACTTTATAGCCTTTGTTAAAAAATTCATAAGCAATTTTATTATCGCATCCCATTTTACCTAACTCATAAGGAGCATCAATATCATCAATCCTACCTCTAAAAATCCAGCTATCCTGACTATAACTGAGATCATAAAATGTTAACTCTTTACCATTTAAATCCCAACGAGTTAAAGCATACAATTCTTTGTAAAGCATATGCTGAGCTAATTCAATTGTTGAGTCAAAATATATATCCGAATTTGCTATGATATTTATGTCATCATTTCCAGACACTTCATTCACAACTTTAAAGAAATCATTATATGTTAGTCTATCCTGATTATAAATTGGCATAACATTTAAAAATCGATTCTCTTTATTAATTCTTAGACATTCATTCATTTCATTCTGTCTTTGTTTATTTTCAGTATTATAAACACATACGAATAAATTTATCTTACTACGATTTCCGTCCCCATCCATCATGATTCATAACTATATTTTGTATATATGAGTATCCATTTATTTGATTGGATAAATTAGGTGTGATGCAATAAGCATTACAGGTTGGCATCATATCAGCATAATAAACATCAACAGGATGCTTTTCCTTTGAAATATCCATAAGGATTCGATCATACATCGTATTCTTTATCGCAAATGAATGTGTTGCAAATGTTCGTCTAACTTTGGCGATATTATCGGTTATCTGTACAACATCACCAAAATGCCAGCCGCCAAGATATAAGAAATCCCAATCGTCAGGCACTTCGTCAAAATACCAATTAAATTTAGATATAAAATCTGGCGGCACAATAAAGTCATCCTCAAATATGAAAATATTTTTATAGTTATTCTCTTTAGCATTTTTCACAAGCTGATAATTGGTACGCATGATACCTATCTCTCCAGCATACAAGTCATTAACGCCAGCTTTGGGTTCAATACCTGACACACGTTCGACTTCTATTTGATGCTGCTTAAATTGTCTACATGATTTATTCCATCGCTCTGTAGCTCTATCGAGATTAATACAATATACTTTCTCGAATGTATTATTTATTGTATTCATTTCTTTAGCCAATCTCCAGTTGACACATTTCCGCCATGAACATTCCAAATAACCTCACTATCATTAAGCACTGGCTTATGTTTTAAACCATCCTTATCCCATGCGTCACGCCACATCATGTCATCGAAGCCATAAATATTTGTCAATCCAATGATAGACTCCAAAGCTTTACGTGTGAACGCAAATGTCATAGGCATGTGATAGTGTGAGCCTTCTGGGTTTGCACCAAAATTATCCCATGAGCCTTTATAAAGATCACATCCGTTTAAATGATAGGTTATTCTGGTTGAAGTGATATCAATGTTTGGATTAGCTTCAAAGAAATTTACAATATTCTCGACGTAATTAGTTTTATAAATATCGTCGTTATCCATCTTTAGAAAATAATCATATTCCATAAAATTAGGAACTGATTTTATGGCAAACATGTTATTGGGGTGAGTATGATTATTAGGACTATGGTTTACAATCAATCTATTATCCAATTTCACAAGGTCTTCAAACATCGGCGTATAATCCATTGTTTTTGAATTAGCGTCTAATGTTATGTTAACCGAATGAACAAGATTTTTATAACTCTGAGCCATAACGCTTAGCATGCATTGTCTTGTCATTAATGGTCTTCTACCCCAAGCACTTGTAAATATTAATACCTTTTTAGTCATTTATTTTCAAATTAATCATATCAACAATATTATTTATGGTGTATTTATCAGACCAACTATTAGAAGCTTTTCCCTGATACCAAACTCCCTCATATTCTGATCTACAGAATGAAACATAGTCGATATCCTTATTTCCAATGTTTTCCTTTACATGAGTGAATGCATAAGAACCTGAAGCTCTGCCGACAATTATATCGCAAAATGTTGATAGAAAAGAAATTTCATTTAGATCGCCGCCATCTTTTTTTATGATATCCTCGCAGAAAACAATATTATCGGTTTTGGGTAGGAAAGATTTACTGGTACATATAAAAGTACAATTGAGATTCATGAATGCAAGTATGTTTACAATGTATTCAAATTTAAAATTCTCAGATTGTTTTGATAGCACATCACCGTTGCATATAAGTATCTTCTTCTTTACGTTGGTGAGTTTTTGCTGACTGTTGAAATTCAAAATATTTACGGTATGCTGTTGGTCAAGCATTGTATAATCAATCGTAGGAATATATGTATCAATCCTTCTTATTTGAATACCTAATGTTGCGTAAATGTCCTTATACATATTATGATATGATTTTAAGCAACAAAGAAGATCAACAACATATTTAAAGCCGCCCTGTCCTACCCATGTGTTAATATAAACGTTTTTCTCGTCGTAAGTAACCTGAGAATTTTCATCGGGCATATTCTCAAATGGAACTCGTTTAAAATCAACTAAGTCGAAATAAATATTATCATCGGGATAGTTATCAGAATAAAAGAAATTCTCATATCTACCTGATAACTTCTTTTGAATGTCTTTCATAAATTGTCGCGAATAATGCAAGTCGCCCTTATGATATGCATTATAAAATATTACGTTCTTTTTCATATTATATACTTTTGTGACCTTGAAGGGATTCGAACCCCCAACCTCTTCGTTCGTAGCGAAGTGCTCTATCCAGTTGAGCTACAGAGCCATATTTTTTAATAATAGCTAATTACGATTTTACCTTTTTTGAAATTATTTCGTAATTGATTTTCCAATTCAGCTAATAAATACTTACCTTTAGGAATTACAATACAGCTAATATAAAATCCTCTGAGCTTATTAGCTGTATTAATATTATTTATATCGTTATCATTCATAACAATAATAACGGATTTATTACTGTTACTATCCATCTTGAAATTATTTAACGCCGTGATTCCGTCAGAACGAACGTCAACTTCCTTAACATTCTCAATTTTTATTATATTCATGATCGTAATTATATTAATTTGTACCCCATGCTGGATTCAAACCAGCGACCTTAGCATTAGAAGTGCCACGCTCTATTCAACTGAGCTAATGAGGCATATTAATTATTTTAAAAGTACCCTAACTAATTTGCTTGCATATGTGTTGTCGATTTGAGAGGCATTAGGAGACTTTTTCAACTCAGCCATAACCTTACCCATGTCTTTCATTCCATTGAACCCATTGTCATTAATAGCAGCTACAACGAGTGCCTCGATCTCTGCTTCGCTTAATAAAGCTGGGAGATATTTAGCGATTACCTCAATTTCGTATTGGTTATTCATTAAGGTTGCTTCTTCTTTTAATGTGCGCAACACTTTCTTCGCCGTCTCATCTTCGATCACTTTACCCTTAAAATAAAAGTCGCTGGCAACCACCCTTAAAAATGTTAATAAATCTTTGTTCTTATCCAACATTGCTTGATGGATGTCTGAATTAATCTGCTCCTGAATTGTCATCACTTTTTAATTTAAATGTTTGAGCCTTTTATTGGGTTCGAACCAATGTGTTTCTGGAGAAATCCTGATTACTAATCAGGTGCTATCGACCAACTAAGCGAAAAAGGCAATTTAAGAGCCAGCGGAGGGGATCAAACCCACGACATTCGCATTACAAGTGCGCTATTCTATCAACTGAATTACGCTGGCGTATTTCCGTAAACCCATTATAGGTAGTTGGCACACGGATTATGTTACTCCAACATTTTAGTCTTTCTATTTAACGAAGTTTGGTAATCCAAATTTTGCTTGCCATTTAATATACCAACCCTCTTGAGGCTGAACATAATAGCTGTTACCGAAATTGTCAAATAATCTATGTCCGCCACTCGGACTAACGTTTAGATAAAGAGGCTGATTTATGATCAAATTCTCGCCATTAGGAAAAACATATTGTCTATATCTTTCTGAACTAATGTTTTTAAAATCAAGTCCAGATTCATTTATAAATTCGGAACTTGCTGGCTCATTAACTTCTTTCATACCTCGAATATAATTACTGAGCACTCGGTTGTTAATTCAATATCTGGATAGAATCTTCTCATTTTAGCCAACATATCATAATGCTCAAGATATCCATCATTCTCAACAAATTCATCTGGAATATCTTGAAGACTGCAATAAATAACCATTATAACATTAACAGTTTTCAATCTATGTTCTTCAAGTGATTCACATAAAAGATCACCAAGTTCGACGTCTCTACGACCCTGTCGAATCGTACATACTTTTCCTTTAAAGAGGTTGTCGAATATATCCTCTGCAAAAATTAATTTTTCTAATGCCATTATACAGTCTCCTTTTCAAACTTAGGGCATTCCCAAACAGGAGTAACAATGTTGAAGTCAACACAATTTTTGAAAACAGCGTTGGCGATTTCGCAATTATTTGCATGATCTTCGGGCTTGAAGAAATTACAACCTTGAAAGCATAAACAATGCTCACGATGCAATCCTTTTAAATCCATGTCTACATTTACCAATGTTCCATGATGTTCATATTTTACTATCATATCTAATATATTTTAGACTGCAAATTTAGTCATAATATATTAAATATGCAACTATAATTTTAGCAAATTATCGATATAACTTTGAGGTGATTCACCAGCTGGTAATGTGACAATATTCTTGAACCCATTCTCCTTTGTGATTATTGAATCAGCTTCGTCAATACTTCCACGATGTTTCTTTCCATAATCACCTGTAAGCTTCTTAGTTACAGGGTCTACATCGCCCCAATTCGTTCGATCATCGCCAATCGGCTCTACACAAAACGTTCTTTTCGTTTTGAAATCGGTAATATAATACCTTCCAGTGTCATCATTCATAATACATTATTTATTTGCGCTCAGTGCAGGGATCGAACCTACGATGAATTTCTTCGGCACGTTAACAGCGTGCTGCCTTTCCACTTGGCTAACTAAGCATATGAAATACCTGTGATGGGATTCGAACCCATGAGGATGGGAGTCTTTCCCATCCTAATCGTCTTCTCGACGACTTCTCGTCAGCCACTTGAGTACACTGATATCTTTGCGCTCCCGACAGGACTTGAACCTGTGACCAATTGATTAACAGTCAATTGCTCTACCAACTGAGCTACGGAAGCATTAATTATTGTGGTCATGGTGGGACTCGAACCCACAACCTCGATGATATAAGCATCTTGCGCTAACCAATTGCGCCACACGACCAAGTAAATATAGAAGCGGAAATTGGACTCGAACCAATACAAGCATTTAATGTCTCAAGGTTATGAGCCTCGTGTGTTACCAATTACACTATTCCGCAGTGTGTTTTAATGTGGCGATAACAGGAATCGAACCTGCATATCAACGACTTATGAGATCGTGACTGGAAACCAGTACCAATATCGCTATTTGCGTTTTTTCTTCTTTGGCGTAAGATGTGTATTCTTAAGTCTTAATTTATGAAATTTACCATCGCCCTCAAAGTTATTAATAGGGTCTTCTGTCTTTTCCTCAATTATTTCGTCTTTACTTTCCATGTTATTCTTCTATTTTTGTTAACCAAAATGTTGTTCTTACAACAGTATGTTCCTTATCATCAAAGCAGACCTTTTCACCATCCCAAATACCTCTTAATGTTATGATTATTTTTTTATTTTTATCATTTGGGTCGTTATCGGCATAGCTGTATTCAACAGTATCGCCAGCTTTAATTTTTGTTTCTTTATCTGTTTTCAATTTTCCGTATGAGTTATAATTACTTTCAATCATTATGTATAAATTATAAATTTAATGTTTCAATATCTAAATGCGGATAATGTATTTCCTGATGACAATTAGAGCAAACAAGTATGCATTTTTTTAGCTCATTCCTTATCTTATCAATATTGCGATTCGACAATGTTCTCACATCAATTGTAAATTCCTTCTCATTAGGGTCAAGATGATGAAATTCTAATGCTGATAGATTCTTTTTATATCCACATCCAATACAAGCACCGCCAAATTCCAAAATAAGTAATAGTTTTAACTTTATGCCTTTATATGATTGAAATGAAATACCTGTAATATCTTTAAATTCTCTTCTTTTTTTATTTTGATAAGTCGAATTTTTACATTTACTCGAACAAAATTTATACTGTTGACCAGATAAACTATTTCCACAGTGAATACAATTTTTATTATTAACCATTTATTTAATTTAGATGCGGAAACAGGATTCGAACCTGTGTGATTGGCTTATGAGACCATGCTGGAAGCCACCTCCAGTCCATTCCGCAATATATCGTATTATTTATTATCTCTATTCTTACCTAAGTGGTATCCATCACAAAAGATGCATTTATAAACCGAGAAATGTCTATCCATTTTTTTACCCATACTATCAGCTGCTTTTTGTGCAGTGGCTTTGGTGTTATACATAACTTTAGGACTTCCATCTTCTCGTTGGTGACTTCTTATGTCAAACATGCCACGAGCATTTCCAGTGATAAAGAAATTCCTAAATGCTCTTTGCACTGGTAACTGACCCCACAAAGCTTTCAATAAATTTTTCAGTTTCATCTTTAATAATTTTGAGCAGTAAGAGGGATTCGAACCCTCGACGTGATTTCTCTTTCCAGCTTGGAAGGCTGGCGCAATCGACCAACTATGCGATTACTGCAATTTAATTTGTGGAGCAGGTGAACGGGAACGATCCGTCTCTATTTCAGATTGGCAACCTGATGCACCACCACTTATGCGTCACCTGCAATAATAAAAACAAGGTAGATAGAAGTACTGTGTTTGTTTCATTTCCTGTGAAGTAACAGTACTAAACGCCATTGTTTTTCGTGGGGAGAGTCGGGATCGAACCGACGACCTGTGGGGCTTCACTCCACCGCTAACTACCACTGAGCTACCTCCCCAATTGAAGCAAAATTTTATTTCCGATGTGAGCCTCGTACTCACGACCACGAACCTTATTACAAAGATTCACAAAATCTCAGGAGACCTTTTATAATCGGGTAGTTCAATACATCCTTTCTAATTGTCCCAACAGAATTTTAATGACAGCATCTTAAGCAATTCGGAAACGATACTTAATAAATATTATTAGCAAATAAACAGAATAATTACTAACACTACTTATCAATATCAGACTGAATGATTCTGTCGATCAAACAGCTATGCGGAAGAAAAGGGAATCGAACCCATAAAGCTTTTACACCCAGCGGTTTTCAAGACCGTGTCCTCGTCCATTCGGACTCCTTCCATTTTTAGTTATACGAAGAAACTTTTAAAAGGTTACAAAATTAAATAACTTTTTTTATTTCTTTGTTGTTGGCTCTGTGGGATTCGAACCCACCACCGCTTCCGTATCAGGGAAGAACTCTACCAAATGAGCTAAGAGCCAATATAAATTTTGAGCAAGGCATTGGATTCGAACCAATGAGGGAAAATCTTCCAGATGGTTTGCAGCCACCTACCTTCGACCACTCGATCAGCCTTGCTTATTTTAATTCCAACATGTCAAAGAAACGATAGCCTTACTGCTATCAAACAAAAAAACCCGATCTATTTGCGGTAGATCGGGTTTCCTGTTTTAAGGTTTTATATTCTCACATTAAGAGAACCCAATCTATTTTTTGTATGCCTGTATTAATGCCTGTAAAAATTCTATTGAACATAGACATACCATTACAACTGCGAGATGATCTCGTTGTTATTCCCGATATGGTTACTGATGATGATATGTTCTTTTTCATTTTCGTTTTTATTAATGCTTTTAGACTTATAAATAGTGTGATTTTCATAAAAGTTTCAGAAGTGTTAAAATAAAATCTCGTCGCTTCATTTGTTGATCACGGCACAAAAGTAATACAATTTTCTCAACCGCCAAACATTTTTCTATAAAAAATACAAAAAATATTGATAATAATTTTAAGTAATTGATTATCAATGTTTATTATAGGGAATTAATTTCTCATATTATGCGTTTTCGATGTCAGCTATTGTTATTTTAAAGTTACCCTTCTCATCATCGAATGTCTCGCCGTTCTTATTAATGTATCCATATTTATTTAAAGAACTAAATTCAGCCATATCGTTGACATTAAATCCATAGACAGAATGAAATACATCTGTATTCAATTTGGTGTTAAAATATGCTGCTCTCTCTCCATTACCAAGATCGTAACTGTTTATATCGATTCCTTCCAAAGTTGGCTTACCTTCTCCATTATAAAATACATATCCTTTATCGGGCATTTTTGCCTGATATACGTCATCGGCATACTTATAAGCGTAATTAAATCTTAATGATTTAAATTTAGTATTCAACATGATGGCATTTTCGTCCGTACTATTCCAATTAGTTGCTTTAGTAAGATCAATATCAGGAATACCACCACTAAGAGTAGAGTATATCGCAACATCATTTTCTATTTCGCACTTATAAACCTCAGCGTCACCAAATAACGCATCGGCATTAAAATCAAGATATGAATTAACTTTTCGAGCATATTTGTATAATGACTTACCAATAATTGTATTCATATAAGCTGCTAATGTACGAGCACTAAAGCCATTAACATCATCCTCAGATAATCCAGACACGCTTGGGTGTCCATCCATATTGATAAAATTTGTATCGCCGTCGAATGTTGTCGCTCTTGCTAAATGTTCATTTCCCTCATCGAATGAATTTACCTCATAATACTTATTCTCATCTATCAGCTGATTGATATATATGGCACGTACATCTACGCTCATCATATTTAAATCATATCGTGACAAAATAACAAGGTCTTTTTCGCCCTTTTTGTTTATAAAATACTTATCACTTGAATTTGCTGAATACGCTACAGCTAATGTATTATTAGCAATGTTGAATCCATCGATACGAGCAAATCTGTGTTCGCCTAAAAGGTAGTTCATCTTCTTTGCCAAATTTATATTATTATCGAAATTGATAATAACATTTTCTTTTGGTATCTCATTACCATTAGCATCAAACGTAAGTAAGTCGCCATTAAAATTCGTAGCAAAAGCTTGTCCATTATTATCAAATCGTTCAACGCTATCTAAACTGTATGCATGTTTATGAACAGCATTGATATAATAATCTAAAAATGTTGACGAATAGTCTTGAAGTCTTGATTTGTCTAATTTATAAGCAGCTAAAGGCTCTACCATATTTGATGATGCCGCAAATAAGTCACCAGCATCACTTCTGGCTATAGCAAATGTTGAGCTGTTATGAACGATGTATATAATATTAAATTTATTATTAATCAGTGTATTATAATATGCTTTTGCTTTATCATCGTTATCATATATTTCACTATAATTTATATTTTTTAAGGATTTTTTACACATCCTATCATAATAATTCCATATACCATTAACACTTATAACATTAGGTATTTCGGCTTTTATATTTGATTTGATTTTTTTATATGAGTCTTCGAAACTAATGTCTATGGTATTAAATTTTTTCTCAATTTGCTTCCTATAGGCATCAAATTGTTCGCTACCATCGCCATTCTGAACATCCTTTGGGGCATCAAATTTTAATGGAACGTCACCTCTATCATCATGAGCAGACAATATCTGATAATTACCTATGATCTTTCTGAAATTATTATTAAAGAATACAGCCTGACATTTTTCGGCTTCGTGAATATACCCAAGGCAACCATCGTCAACAAATCCGTCTATCCCAAGCCATGCTGCGAGAATTGTAACAGAATGAGCCACACTACCTCTTTTTATTTGATCTGCAATAGCATATAAAAATAACCAGATTCCGCTTACCAAATTGCCCTGAACAGCTGTGTATGAACCATATCCCTTAAATGTTCCGTTAAACCATTGTAGACAATATTCCTGAATATTATCATTTGTGGGATAATAATCTCTAATTTTTTCAACATAGCCATTGATCTGACTCTTACTAAATGCTGATGAAAATAATACATTCTCATCACTCTCCAACGAGAACATGTGAATATATTTTGAGCTACTCATATAAGGAAAACAATTTGTAAAATCCTTAATATTATCAGCATTTTCTATTTTTGACTTATATGATATTAGAGGATAACAATATAAGCCTGTTGGAGTATTGTACTTATTATTAGTATTGATTGTTGATACGTTAACGGTTTCTCTAAAAGAGATGTACAGCTTCTTATAACCAATCGTATTAATAACTTTCATTATCTCGTCATACGAGTTCACAGTATAATCGTCAACAGCTCTTTTTTCATCCAATTCCTCACCCTCATTTAGATATTTAGATAAACCGAGTTTATTCTTAACAGTCTTGAATAATTCCTGTCGAACCTTTGAGAAATATGGCTTATTGCCTACAAAGTATTTTGTTGTTGAGCCAACGTCTGCGTAATCAAATGTTACGCCACCATCCTTATTTACCGTATATTTTACGTCACCAAATACATTTGATGATATCATTTTAAAAATCGCAATCGTTTCAATTTTATTAGGCTTTCTAAACTCAAATTTTCTTGTTAAAATATTTGAGATATCTTGACTAACCATACCCCAAACAGGAATATTTTTACCCATTATTTCGCCAAGTCCACGTAGAATTGATCTTGGATTGCCTGCAACACCTGTTAATTTATAGTAACCGCTATTTTGTGGTCTTAATGTAACATAGCCATCTTCTTCACCAAAAAATTGCCACCCATATGCTCTGCTATTGAATTTGTTAAAGTCCCACGCCGAGCCTGTTGCCTTTTCATAAGCTGCTTTGAAAACATTGAATACGTCTTGTTTTGCTGATGTGCTAAGATTTTGGTACTCAAAGCTTTCTTTTATCCCATTTATCATTGACTTGTGATTTTTTTAATAAATACTTCAATACTAATAAACTACTTATATAAACATAAAAAAACCCCATATTATGGGGTTTTTTATATAAAATAATGCTTTTTTAAATTTTCACTTCTTTCTCGGTAAGATCGAAAGTAAATTCTAATGCATTTCCGTCGTAATTAACAGATAGTTTATTGTCATCGAATGACTTGAATTCTGTAAACCATTTCTTCGACAAAATTAGCGAGAATTTAATCTGCGCAATGTATTGTAGAAGGGCACGTTTCACGGTAGTCACGCTCTTTGATTCTTCAATTAGGTATGCCTCAATATCTGCGAGTTTTTCCGCTTCCGTTTTATAACTCTCGTTAATCGAATCAACCATCGTTCTAATAGCCAGAATAGCTGGTTGCATTAAAGACTCATTAAGTTTCAATGCTACGTTCTTATCAATCTTTGCGACAACATCAAGTACTTTCGGTAATGATGAAAGTCCTTTAATCTTTGTAATCAAATTGACAGACATATAATTGTCACCAGTGAGACTTGCCATGCTTTTAGGAGCAAAGCCATTGTAATCAGTGATTCCAATAGTTTTAAGCCATTCAGCACATTCAGGGCTAACCATGTCGGCGAATGATTTACTTGTTTTTGGAAACAAGAGTCCTCTGTAATAGTCAACAACCTTCTTTGTACCTTGAAGTTTGGTTAATTCCCATTCAAGCCTTGATAACTCATTAGCTGAAATAGTTTTTACCATTCCTCTGTTTACTATTGGAAGCGATGCGAGATCAATTACAATGAACTGAGGCTCGTAATGAACAACAGAATTTTTTGGGTTGATCGGGTCAATGAAATCGTCCTCAAAATAATCATTGTAATACGATACGCCATTAGCAATTAACAATGTCTCAAGTTCCTTAGAATAAGAAACTGGCAAGTTTTTCACATTCAAGATACCATCTTTAATAACGGTATATGTATTGTATTTAAAGCTTGCTACGCTCTCAATTCCGAACTCATTTTTTGGGAGTGATACGTTACCATCATATTTCACTAAGATGGATAAATTAGCTCTTTCTTCGTTCCAAACAAGATTGGTTAAAGGACTTCCAGCGTTTGGGTCTGTTGTGGTGAATGTAAGATCGACTTTGTTTTTCTCAAGGTCTTTACTAATCTCAATCATTTCAGCAACATTCTTAGCATTAGCCAATTTTTCCTTTTCGCCCTCTGTAAGAGTACTACCAACCGCCACTCGTTTTGCACCGATTCTGTTATAAACAAAATCTTTATGTCCTGTGAATAGTAGGCAGTTATCAATTTTTCCAAGGTCTGAAATAAGATTCATGACACAATAAGCATTGTCATCAACAGCTTTTATCGATGATTTGCCATTTGGAAACCTAAATCTATTGTCAGTGATACATGCTTTCATAGATATCTTGAAGTTATTCAACTTCTGTTTACCGTAAGCAGCCATCAACTCTTTATAGTAATAAGAGTCACCAAGAATCATAAACAATTTTTCAGCTTCGTCGTACTGTAGATTATCCGACAATACGTAAATAGCAACATATAATGCAGTGTCAACGTCATCGCCAGTTAGAGCAACTGATGTGTTAGCAACATCTGAGAAGAAATAAATATTGTTAACAGATTCATTAACAGATACTTTTCCGTCAACGATATTATACAGAATAATTGAGCCATCTTGATCGCAGCTATAAACCAACCCATATAAAGCATTTTTCGAATCGATTGTTACGCTGATTTTCTTAGTTGTACCACCGCCTGTTGAAATTTTCTTATCGAAGATCGGTTCGAATTCATCAAAGTCTGATGTGTTAATTTTCTCGCCGCCTAAAATAGCAGCCATTTCCTGAATCCTTTTAGTGTCAGCATAATAACCGTACTCAACAAATGTCGATGATGAAATATCATCAGTAAGATCATTCAATGCATCCACAACACTACTCCAGCTACAGTCATTGTTATAACCGTCCGTTAGGAAGATTAGTGAGAATGCTGTGTTTGGTCGATTTTTCTTAACTCTCTCAACCAATTCCTTGGCAAGAATTAACGGCTTACGGAAAGCTGTCAAGCATACAGGCTGCAACCATTTATCAACAGCATCATTTAATTCTGATAATGTCTTTAATGATTTAACCTCGACCTCTTCCTTAAGAATCCCACTCTCTCTGTCACCCGAAAACCAGATAATTGAGATAGTATCGCCATCACGCATTACCGTTGACAGTTTATTCTTTAGTTGCTTCCTGATCAATGGTAGTTCATAACTCATTGAGCCTGATACGTCAACAACAAAAATATGATTTGTTGAATTCGTCTGAACAAATACTTGTTCTTTTTCCACTTTTTGGGCGTTTAAATAAAACCCATCCGAAATCTTTACAGTTCTTAACATAATTACAATTTATTTACTTTACTTATTTATTTTACAATTAATTTTTCCAGTTGTTTGGGCTTGAAGATATAATAGATATCGCCCTTTGTATTTTCCACACGTAAGCCATAGCCAACAGCTGTCATTACTAATTTCAAGCATTGCACGATGTCACCACTATGCACATGATTTCCAATAATCTTTGCTTGCTGTCCCTCAAAGGATTGTAGTTTTAATTGTTCTTTTTCGGTTATGTGTTTAAATGCCATATACTTTTTTTAATATGGGTCTACCGAATTAACGATAGACCCTTGTTAATATTCTCTGCAAATTTAATTATTTATTTTTAAATCAGCAAGGATTTTTTTAACTTTTTTTACGAACATTTACTATTTCCGCAATCTTTACAAGTGAGGCATCCTTCGACGTATTCAAGTCGGTCTCCGCCGCAAACATCACAAACACCTTTACCCTTTATACCATTTGGAATATATCTTTTGATGATACGGACAACGCCATTCTTCCATGTATTCAAATTGTCATCATTAAGATTTAATGACTCAACCAATTCTTTAACATAAATAAGTGGCATTCCATGACGTAAAATACCTGAAACAAGCTTAGCATAATTCCAGTATTCGGGAAGGAATTTATATGATAAGCCTTCAACAATATGAGCAACACCTACATTATCGGTGTATTCAACATCATACCGTGATGTCCCATCGGCTAATTTCATTTTTATAATCACACAGTCTTTAACATAAACAGGAATCGAAGCTAATCCGTTTTGAAGTTTACCTGTAAACAATTCGTAAGGTCTGCCATCGATTAAGCCTACAACACCAATCCATTTTTCGCTATTATTATTGAACCTAATAATATCACCCTTTAAACGTTTTGGACGCTTAGGTGCTTGTGTATCATGGAATGCTTTGATCTTATCATTTTCCTTTTTATCGGTTGCGCTAACCAAAACGCCATCACGACATCCATCACGATAAACTGTAATACCTTTGCAGCCTGTTTTCCATCCAGTTTCATATACTTTGGAGACAAGTTCTTCTGTTGCGTCAGCTTTAAGATTAACCGTTACAGAAATACTATGATCAACATGTTTTTGTAATCTACCCTGCATTTCAACTTTTTTCACCCAATCAACATCATTAGCTGTGGCGAGATAATAAGGACTTAATTTTGTAATCTCCTCAACCTCTGACGGTTTCATAAGCTTAACAGCTTCAACATCGTAGCCATTTATTTTTAACCATAGTTCAAATTTATGATGAAAGATTGGGTACTCTGTCCAGCAAATACCTTCTGAGTCTGTAAAGTCAATACGAACATTTTTTTCCTGTGGATTAATTTTTCTACGACGCATATAAACTGGCATAAAACAAGGTTCAATACCTGATGTTGTCTGTGTCATTAAACTCACTGTTCCTGTTGGTGCGATTGTTAATGCGGCAATATTCCTACGACCATATTTCAACATATCGGCATACAACTCTGGATCTTCTTCTTTAATTCTTACAATGAAAGGGTTATTTTCTTCAAGCTTAGCGTCATAAATAGGAAATGCACCACGTTCTTTAGCCATTTCAACAGATGCCCTATAAGCCTCTAATTTAAGCGTTTTTTGAACTTCTTCTGCGAAGTCATTAGCAAGATCAGTTCCATAACGTAAGCCTAAAGAAGCAAGCATATCACCCTCTGCTGTGATGCCTAAGCCAGTACGTCTACCTTTGATCGTCATTGCTTTTATCTGCTCCCAAAGATTCTTTTCATACATTTTGATAAACGCATCTTCTGGATCATTTTCGATCTTCAACAATATTGAATCAATCTTTTCAATTTCAAGATCAATAATATCATCCATATATCTCATACCTAAACGAACGTCAGACTTGAATAATTTCCAATCGAATGATGCATTTGGCATGAAAGGATTGATAACATAGCCAAATAGATTTAAAGCTAAAAGCCTGCAACTATCATAAGGACAGAGAGGTATCTCACCGCATGGATTAGTCGATACTGTTTTGAAACCAAAATCCTTATAGCAATCTGGAATAGATTCTTTTATAATGGTATCCCAGAACAGAATTCCAGGTTCTGCTGATTTCCAAGCATTATGAATGATCTTATCCCACAGTTTATTAGAGTTAATAGTCTTCGTAACAGTAGGATTTTCACTGTTAATTGGGTACTGCTGAACGAATTCGCCATTAGGTAGATAGCGACTTTTCATAAACTCGTCATCCAATTTAACAGATATATTAGCTCCAGATATTTCACCCTTTTCTAATTTGGCATCAATAAATGCCTCTGAATCTGGGTGTTTAATAGCTATTGAGAGCATTAAAGCACCACGTCTACCATCTTGTGCAACTTCTTTTGTTGAGTTGCTAAAACGTGTCATAAACGGAACAATGCCTGTTGATGTTAATGCACTGTTTTTCACTGGCGAACCTGTTGGTCTGATGTGCGATAAATCGTGTCCAACTCCACCACGTCGTTTCATTAGCTGAATTTGCTCCTGATCAATTTTCAAAATTCCGCCATATGAATCAGATACACCCTTATCTCCGATCACAAAGCAATTGCTTAATGATACGATTTGTAGATTATTTCCAATGCCACTCATAGGCCCTCCCTGTGGTACAATCCTAATAAAATTCTTTAATGAATCGTATATCGCTTCTTCCGATACAGGATTTGGGTAATTATTTTCAATCCTTGCGATCTCTCTGGCAATTCGGTGGTGCATCGCATCTGGAGATAACTCGTAAAAATTATTCTCATCTTTCAGGCAATACTTATTCATCCAAACTTCTGCCGCTAATGCATCGCCTTTAAAATACGATAGTGATGCTGCCTTTATAATCTCTGGCGAGATAGGTTTCAAATCATTTTCTTTTGTCATATACTTAATTTTTGCTTTTATAAATAGGATCGATTTATAAATTTTTCCATGTTTTTAGCACAAAAAAAATAGAACCGATACATTCTGCAAATATACCTGTTCTATTTTTATTAGGCAATGATTTTTTTAAATAAATTCAACTTTATTTTACAATTAAATTGATTTAGTTTTATAATAATCACCCTTAACACTCTTATACTCATCGTATATAGCTATTGTAGCTTTACGAGATTCCACATACTTCTTACGTAAAGCAATGATACTTGCTTCTTTCGCTGATACACGTACATAAGACGTAGGGATTAGATTGTTATACACTGTTTTTGATAGAAAATGAATAACCGAATTAATGTTTCTGATAGAAGGTTTAGACATACATCTGTTTAACATTCTTTTCAATCTTTTTCTGTCACATGTCCCCAAATCATTAACCAATGAAGATAACTTTGGATTGACGTATGCTTCCAATGAAGCCGATTTCTGCCAATCAGTTGTTTTGATCTTATTATTAATCACCTCAATTACGTTAACGATGCCATTTACTAAATCTTTAGTATCTTTTGATACAATTTTCAAACTATTTACTACTGTTTCCATGATATTTTTTATTTAAATTTTAACATTTTTAATTAATACGCATTAATCATTCTGAATAACCTCTGCGGTTGATTTGCAATTTGCGAATCGCAAATTCATGGTTTCCCATGACGTTATGGAGGGCGTATCTATATCTTTCTCATAACGTTAATTTTTTAATGCTAAATCCAAATGGTCAGTTAATTTTCTCAACTCAGGTGTGCCGTAATAACATATCGATGTCAGCTGATCGTTAATATCAGGTTCAGTGAATGCCACAATAGTAGCACCATTGGTCTTTAATTTGTCAAAAAGGGTTTTGAGGTGGTCTTCATTATCGACAGACAATGAAATGAGATATTTGGAATCTCGCATCCAATCATTGAAATGATCTGGATAAGTGTATGCAAACTCGGCCACAGAATGTGAGGTTTGGCATAACTGGTAACCTGCTTTCAGGTCTTTTCTGGTGATCGTTACTAACTTAATCTACTTCTTCATAATACTACGTTTTTATATTAAATACTTAACTCTGCAAAAATAAACTAAATAATTCAATTATGCAAGTCTTTTTTTTAAATTCTTTTATTGATTTATAAATATTCATTTCATAAGCAGAATATTAATTCATTGTAATGGATATTCACAAGCAGATCATTAAATTGTGTTGACGATAAATACGTCTTAAATAACGTAAAATCTTTTCTATTGCAGTCATTACAAAAATGTCCCCAAAGTCTCATTCCTTCATCTTCACCAAAAAGAAATATAAATGTCTTAGGTGTTGCGTTATACAAAAATTTTGTAACTGACGCATTAACAGCACCCCATTCTCTAAACACCTTAAATTTATCAGGACTTTCAGAATATAAATCTTCCGCAATTATTTTATTCATTTACTTATTTATAAATTTTGGTGGCTCGTGTGGGACTCGAACCCACGTCTCGGAGTTTAGAATTCCGCCATCTGACCGCTAATATAATGAGCCAATTTTCATTCTTATACGTTGAGAAAGTGAAAAGGTTACAAAAAATGGCGATTAAATTTCTTCAATCGCACTTTTGTTTCCAAGCTGATTATAAGTTACTCATATAGTGATATAAATGTACCGTCCTTTTCGTCTAAACCTCTTCGAATCCAACGCATCAAAGTAATTGCAGCATACTCAGTTTGCATATGAGTTGTCTTCCAATCACGATCAGTGGTATCCATTTCAAGTTGATACTTGTTATTCATTGTCTCGATGGTAAAATAAGCCTTACCATTACATACGTGCGACATAATTGCACGATTTCCTTTGATGATCTCTACTAATGTTTCCATAACTAATTAATTTTAAAGTAATTTCTATTAATAAAATATTTGTGGGCGTATGGTGTTTCGAATTTCAAAATTGATAGTATTTATAATAAAAGAATATGAATCCATTATACATTGATATTGAATACGACCAAGCTAAGGGCACTGACAAATTGCCATGCAAATGCTTAACATGTGAAAATACCTTTTTTGTTGAAAAGAAACTAATTAAGTACTATTTGAAAGGTAACACGACTAACAGTATTGATTTTTGCTCAAGAAAATGCATGGCACTATCACAGATTACAAAGATAAACGTAAAATGCAATAATTGTGGAATATCCTTTTTAAAGAAATTTTCATCAGTGAAAGATAATGTTAATAACTTCTGTTGTAAGTCATGTGCAGCCACTTATAATAATAAACATAAGACGACTGGCAATAGACGATCAAAACTTGAAGTATATCTTGAAATAGAACTTACAAAGCTTTATCCTTGTCTTGAAATTCATTTCAATCGTAAAGAAGCTATTAATTCAGAACTTGATATTTATATTCCGTCATTAAAACTTGCTTTCGAGCTAAATGGAATATTTCATTACGAGCCAATCTACGGTCAAGATAAACTGGTTAAAATTCAAAATAACGATGATCGTAAATTTCAAGCATGTATTGAACATGGAATCGAATTTTGTATCATCGATACATCAACCCAAAAATATTTCAAAGAACAGACATCGCAGAAATTCTTAAATATAATTACTGCGATCATTGTGGGTAAGGTAGGAATCAAACCTACATAGTCGATGACGAAGGTGTTACAAGCCTCTGATTTAATCAATTTACCATCTTACCCTTATTTATTTGTGAGAGCCAAAGGATTCGAACCTTTCTACTGCTATTCCAGTACGACAATTTTTTAAAGCAGGGCAGATTTACAGTCTGCTGCCGTTAGACTCCCAATATATGAATCCTCTAAACTCTTCTCACTCTAAGCGAATGAGTTGACAGAAACTTGGATTCGTGTTTCAGTTAGTGCCCTCGGTGGGGTACGATCCCACAGTCCTCGCCTTAAGAGGGCGTAGCTTTATCCATTTAAGCTACGAAGGCAATATTTTGTGCTCCTACTCGGAATCGAACCGAGGTCTTATAATTAAAAGTTACAAGCTCTACCATTGAGCTATAGAAGCGACTTATTATACTCTGTGCTCCCACCTGATACTGATTCAGGGGTCATTCGATTAAAGGTCGAAGGCTTTACCATTAAGCTATAGGAGCGAATTTTTTAACATAAAAAAACCCAGACTTAAATTAAGACTGGGTTTTTGAATATATTATATATAGTTCACTTACACACAGTCCTTCTTCATCTTATATTTTTTATAAGATTTAGTAGTCTTTCCGTATTTAAGTGTTGCATTCATCATTTCTATTTTTTAATTATTTTAACTGGCACAAAAGTAATTCAAATAAATCACATGTGCAAGTATAAATAGTAAATAATTTGAAAAAAATAAGTATTTATTATAAAAATATTGACAATATGAATATTAATAAGATTATCAACGATGAAATCAGGCTAATAAGCGAAAATTACGTATACGCTAATGGTCAGTTCACATTCAAATCCGTTATTGAGCAATCTCATTTTTTCAACTATGACAACATATCATCTGAATATGAATCAGACATTAATGACAGCAATATCGTTATTAATTGGGGTATTGGGTTTAATCCTGATGAACAAGGTATCGGGTATATGAAAATAGTTATCATAGGATTGGAAGGAACATTTAGTCTTGAACTCAGAGACAAGAACACAGATGAATTAATATCGAATACCGAAAAGAACATAGACGAATATAAATGGAGATTCATAATTGGTGAAGCCAATCTAACAAACGGTGGTACTTTATACGCTACTGATCTTCAATTCGATTTTAAAAATAATACATGCACAGTAAGTTTTAATTAAAAATATCAACATGAAAAAAAATAGTAAACAAAGGTTATTTGAGGTAATGGGAAGAATTGATCAACATTTCGGAAGCGTGAATGAAATCGATGACGAAAGCAATGTTATTGAGAGATATGCTGAGAAACTTAACGGAGAACATCTATCACAAAATTCTGTTGAAGATGCTATGGACAATGCTAACAAGTATTTAGAGGGTTATGGCGTTGAAACAATAACTGATGAAAACGAATCTGTTGATAATTATTGGAGAGACGCTATCGGCTTGTATATAAATATGGGCGATACATATGAGAAAACAATTGTTTACGATACAAAGGAGAGACAATTTTTAGTAACCTCATGGGGCGATTTCGTAGATAAGAGAGAAAATTTCTTTAACACTGATTCAGAAATGGATGAAGCTAACCTCAGCGATGGTACAGAGGACGATACTATTGGTAATAGCTCACACGATGGCATCAATGCTGTCGATAGTGCTAAGATTAATGAGATCGGTGCTGAAATGGGTTCAAAAGCATTTAAAACCGATAGACCTGATTCAAGAACAAGAAAAATAAGACAAGATGTTCTCGATAATATGTTTGGTAAATTCATGAATAAACCTGAATTACCCTTGTTGGTTGTTGATAGATCGAATGGCGAAAGTCAACCAACCAAATTCAAATTCGTTAAGGTTGAAATGAGAGGTGTTGGCAATGGTGATATTTTCGCTTTTTCATTCTTTTCACAAGATAGAAATTTAGCTTTAACATTCATGTACAGTCCCAATGACGATGAATATTTGAAAAATATCGAAAAATATGAGTTTAATCCTCAAATGGTGAATCTTTTAATTTATAATGCTAAATTAGCTAAGAAACTTTACGAGAAAATAAGAGGTAATGTTGACACTGTGGATTCAGCGTTAACCAAGAACGATTTTAAAATGTTCGCAAAATACTAAAAAAGGGAGGCACTTAGCTTCCCTTTTTTATTGCTTTATTATTCTTTCTCTGTTCAATCGCATTAGCGGTCTTACCGCAGCAATTATCAGGTTCTTTTTTCTTTTCTAAAGGAGTTTTTGTCGAATCCATGTTTTGCTATTTTTGATTGATCACTTAATTCAATGATACTATTTTCATTTGTGCCTAATACACCAGAGATAAACATCTGAATTTCCTGTAAAGCTGCGAAGGAATTGAAAACCTTATAAAATCTGTAGGGTTTCAATATAGGATTTATAATAAAGTTTGAGTCACGTCCGCCATATCTTCCGAATGACGTATTAATGGCGAATACAGGCGTATTATGTAAACGATGAAGACTCATAGGGTCGTAATTAGTAATGGCTTTATAAGCCTCTGTAACGTCTCCCTGTTGATGCCATGCAATGGTTTTAACAATACCCTTCACATCATTTAAATTATATGTGAAGATTGATTCAGGATTAACATCGTTGAATGATGTTTTATTTAATAGATGCCATAATACATGCATTTTGCCACAAAAAGCAATCACATATATCCCCTGAAATTCGATTGTGGTTTTCTTAAGATCGATATTGAAAGCTGTGATACCTTCAACAAGTTTAATCAAATCCTTTGGTAGGTTTTTGTAATCCTTAAACGAGTTTTCGATATCATTTTGATGCCTGTTATAAACGATTGTTTTATCAATACCTGTCGTTTGAACAACACCATCATAATAATCTTTCTTGCCGTTACTCAATATAAGCATAAGTCATATTTTTTTTATTTGAATGCAAAGATATGTATTTTTTTTTGCATTTACAAACATTATTTTTCAATAGTCTTTATTTTTAGAAATTTTATACGTATTTATATTAAAGATTAATTATGAACATACGAAATATAAATATTGAATGTATTACTGCTGATAATAAAAATAAGCCATATGTTTATGGAATTAGAAATATGATTACTAACAAATATTACATAGGATCGACAATAAATAAACTTGGCGTGTATATAAGAATTGCGAGACATATTTACAATTTAAGGACTAATTCGCACCATTCCGAAAAATTACAACGCTCATTTAATAAATACGAATGCGATTTTAGTAAATGGGAATTCATACTATTTGAAGAAATAACAAAAAATAATTCGCAGATTAGGGAACAATATTATATAGATAAATATGAATCATATAACAACGGATATAACTCGACGCCATTAGCAGGTATTGTTAATTCAGGAAAAATGAGGGATAGCCATAAAAAAGCAATATCAGATTCCAAGCAAAATTTAACCGATTTAAATATAATTAGTATTTTTGATAAATATAACAACGGATTAAATTATCGTGAAATTTCTAAATATTATAATCTGTCCTCGCCAACAATTAGTACGATTATAAATAATGACAAATACTATGCAGATGTTAAGATAAAATATTCTTTATGTAAAAAATGGTATAATTATATTTTTTACAATTTAACTGATAATAAATTTCACAGGGTAATTAATTTCACTGAATTTTGTAAATCACATAAATTAAACGCTAAAATGATGATGCCTCTATATTTAAGAACATTAAAAATGACGTTTCTTAATGGTTGGACTGCTTTCAATAAACAAAATTTTTCACTATCAGAGTTGAGAAATCGCATAGAAATAGATCATGGAAAAGAATATATACTTTATCGTGATAACTTACAATATACTTTTGCCAGTGTAAAACTATTTTGTAAAGATCATAAATTAGACGAAACATCGATTTATCATGTATTAAATGGCACTAAGTCATCATCAAAAGGATTTTCTTTATAAATATTATTTTTCTGTTTTTGGTTTTTCCACTCTTGAACGCCTAATAGCGGCAAACGCTGATCTGAAAATAACCGATACACATTCAGTGATAAGATATAATGACACCAAGAAAACAAAACTATAGCCGATCAATCTATCGACATTTTGTTGGTTTAGGAAACTAAAAAGTTCATTCATATAATTTAAATTTAGTATTGTATTCCAAGTCTGCAATTATGTGATCTAAATCCATTTTCTGGATAACGTAATTGCCGTCAATAACAGTGTAAAGATTTGAGGCATTCTGAAGCGTTTCAACAATTTCATCATTATATTCTTTTAATGCTTTTCCTATTGCTGATTCAGCGATCTCAATTATACCTTCGCAATTAACATCAGCACAGCATTCATTTATTATTTCCCTATGATCACGCATATTGTTTTTCTTAATTATACGAAAAAAAAGAATAAATGTTACAAAAATTTGCAACATTTATTCTTAAGGCACGCATGGTAGGACTCGAACCCACGAACATCAGGGTTGGAAGCTGTGCCATTAGCCGCTCTGGTACATGCGTGTGAAATAGATAATCTCCTGATTATCAGTGGAGTCGAAGGGCATCGAACCCTCACTCTCTTGAGTGCAAATCAAGTGCTTTAGCCAATTAAGCTACGACCCCATAAATGAATCTCCAACCCTGTACAAGATTCTTGGCATGCTCCCTGTCTGATTCCCATCTGCTTAGCACATGCGTTCCCATTGATTGCGTGAGGAATGTGAGACTCGAACTCACACGCTACTATTATTTCGCACTTGCTTCTTAGACAAGCGTGTCTACCAAATTCCACCAATTCCCCATTAAATATTGTAGATCGAGAGGGATTCGAACCCTCACTGAATAGTTTCTAAGGCTACTGACTCTACCGTTGGTCTACCGATCCATATAATTTGTGACCTCGATGGGCTTCGAACCCACACGCCCTTCTCAGAGCAGCAGATTTTAAGTCTGCTATGTACTGCCAATTTCATCACGAGGCCTTGTAATTGTACTTCTTGATGGATTCGAACCATCGGTCTTCTGTGTGTAAAACAGACGCTTTAAAACCAACTAAGCGAAAGAAGCATATGTGACTCAGGAGAGATTTGAACTCTCATGCCGTGTGGCGGTAGCTTTTGAAACTACTGTGTATACCGTTCCACCACTAAGCCATAAATTTGTACCGCCGACGAGGTTCGAACTCGCAATATCCACCTTGAAAGGGTGGTGACTTATTCCAATTTGTCAACAGCGGCATCTAAATGTTTCATATCGTTTATGAAACTCGCACTACCAACGGGATTCGAACCCGTGATCTCAAGCGTGACAGGCTTGCAGGGACGACCAACTCCCCTATGATAGTATAAAAAAGCAATTTAGGTTGGCATACCTTAAGGGTAAGTACTCTCATAATGCTAAAGCAGTCCCGACTGGATTTGAACCAGCAACCCCACGACCCTGCGTGGATTCACACCAATATAAACTACGGAACTATCAGAGTTATTTTAAAACGTTACTATTAAACTCTGCTGCGTTTACCTTCCGATAAACGTTTTGCGGTGCTGATGGGATTCGAACCCACGACCCTCTCGCAGACAACGAGTCATCCTACCACTGGACAACAGCACCAATTTTTAATTTCAATTCCAACATGTCAAAAAACGCATATAAACAAAAAACCTCCAACACGTATGCTGGAGGTTTTATTTAATATTATTATTAAACTCTACTTAACCAGCATTGCACAATGTATCCTCATCCGCCCATAATAGGAGGTTGACCTGTTCCACTGCCAATAATTCCATGTTCTTTTGATTCCCATTAGAATTGACTATGTAATGTGCCATGTTAAGTAAATTTCTCATCGTTTCTATTCTTTTTTTTGATTCCCTAAAGGAAGTAAATATTAATTTCGGTACAAAGGTAATGCTTTTTTTATTACCTGCAAATATAAATAGTAAATAATTCAAAAAAGTTTAAAATATTTTTATTTTTCTTTTTCCCAACCATTTAGAACGCTTCCTACAAACCCCTTAACAGCTTCTATTGAAGGTTTTTCATCCAGATAAGTGAACAGTCTTTGAACCTGATCTAAATGAGAGTTAAGTTTCTGTCTCAAAGACCCTATTTGAAAATGAGGGTCTTCTGTTGATAATTCCTCATCCATATGATCTGTATTGTCGGCTTCACGGTCATTTGCGCCATAATTGCTGCTACTGCCCTCGTGATCATCATAATCACCTTGTTCACTATAATTACTTGAATCATTCTCGTAATCAGAGTCATTTTCATCACCCCATTCATTGAGCTTGCGTTTACTTTCAAGTTTATTAATCATGCCAAAAAGCTTAGTTTCGTTTAAAACTTTCTTCTTACCATTTCTCTGAGCTTCGATGTTTTTAATTTCAAAAATAGTTGAGAGTCTTTTTTTAACGCTTTCATCATAACCGTTGCGGTCATTATTGTTATCATCTTGTTCAGCCTGATCATAAAGCAAATCTTCATACAATTCACCATAATGGTCATCACCATTTGAAAGAGTATTATAAATAGCTTTACCTTTCTCATCCAAGTCTTCTGCACGATAACTAAATGTGGTTTTTGGATTGAATCTATATTTAGTGCTTAGTAAGAAATTAACGAAGTACATATAAGGACTATCCTCATTATAGTCATGCTTATAACATGCCAATGCTTCAACAAAGCCATAATCCAAATCATCAGGCGATTCTGAACGCATATATGATAGATCAGAGTCATCAATTACTATGTCTCTAAATTCGTCAGCCATTCTATAATATATTTGCGTTGTTTTTTCCTGACCTATGCCATTTAGCCAATTCTGTATTTCTTTTCCAGCTGATTGTGGATTATTTACATGCTTACTATGATAGCCACCATCAGAGGCTGTTGACTCCTCATTGAAATTATTATCCACCCTGCCCATCATTTCGAAGAGCCTATTTTTGCTATACTTATCACTCATAATATCAAATTTATAATAAATACTAATATAAACAAAAAAGGAGTATCATTATGATGCTCCTTTTTTTACAAAATGCTTGTAGTTTTCAAACAATGATTTAATGTTTCGGCTACCAACTGTATTCATTGAATGTATCAACATATATGCTGGTAATTCAACATCGTTATCCATTGTGTAATCGATAAGCCATTTAGCGCAATGATATCCAGTCTTCTCATCATCGTCAGCATTATCATAGTTGATATTTGTTTGTTGTTCATAATGAATATCGGCAAGATCATGGTCGAAGCTAATCGTAGCTGGCATACCATTCTTCTCGATATAGCTCACAAACTCATTATAACTTCGAACGATTACCCATTCAAGTTTCAAATAATCGCTATTGCGCATGTAATAGAAAGCGTCCTCTGGCGATCTAAAATCATCAAGGAATAGGTTATAGTTTCCCATTGGTTTTGTTATTAAGTTTCTCAACAGTTACAATATATTGAATAATGCCTTCATTCTCTCCCATTATTGCAAACGATACTTCATTTTGTAGTACCCTTGGGTCTCCCTTGCATGGTAATACAATTATCTTCCCAATATCTAACGGTGTTAAATCTTTCTTAATCTGTAGCAATAATTTTTCTGAGTTCATAAAATTTTTTATGCAAAAGTAGTTATTTTTTAAATAACATGCAAGTGAAAATGTTGCCCTGCATGGACTCGAACCATGACTCCGACATTCAAAGTGTCGTATGCTAACCATTACATAACAGGGCAATATAGTTTAGTTGTTTCGGCAGGGATCGAACCTGCACTCAACTGATTCAGAGTCAGACGTGTTACCAATTACACCACGAAACAATTTATATTAATTGAAAGCGTCTTCCAATTTCATAAGCAGTTTTTGCATGTCTGCTCTGTAGAAGCCAGCACTATTAGTGCAACCGCATTCAACTATTTTGTATTCGCCATTAACAAGGCATGCATCCATGATAAAGGTGTCGTTTAATTCGAATATCTTTATCATTCTGTTTACAAAGTCATATGCCGATTGATCAACGTTTGCATTCACACAGAATCTTCCACCCAGAGAATACTGACTTGCTGTGGCGATTTCGCCCTTCACAATCCAGAATCTTATTTCGTTCTGAATGTTCTTAACAGAAGAAATCTGAATTTCTGTATCGGCGTTCAGTAAAGTGCTATGTCCATTGGCAAAGGAATTATCTCTGAATTCAATCCACTCGCCCATGTCGAATACTTTACCTGTAAACACTTTCGTATCTAATGTTGGTCTTGCAAAGAACCTTTCTGTTTGAAAGAAGTCATCACCGAATTTAATGATCTTTGAATCGTAATTAAGTAAGTTCTCCTTATAATACTTACTATATACGTTATAATCATGATTGTCACACAATTGAGAGCCTGGATTCCAGTCCAATTCTTTGGCAATTCTCGACATTTTCACAGCACCAAAAGGAAATACATCCTTTCTGGTTGTCTTGAATTCGAAGGTGTCTACGAATGGTAGCACATCAACGATTTCATAAGGCAACTCTAACCGATTCAAAGCGATAATCAAATTATCGTAATTTTCTTCTCTAAAAACATTCTTCTGTACAACGTAATACATGATCTTTAATTTAAAATTAGGGTGTTAGACGAGGTACGATCTCGCATGTACATGCTTCACAGGCATGCGCTTTATCCATTTAAGCTACAAACACCATTTAATAACTATCAACTAATTGATAATCAGTAGAGTAACTGGGACTCGAACCCAGAACCTCCGCATCCCAAATGCGGTAATCTGCCAATTGATATACTACTCTATATTACAAACTAATAATTTGTAGGGTAGGTGGGATTCAAACCCACGAACCGCAAGTTCCAAACTTGCGTTGTATAGTCTCTGCATAACTACCCTGTATATTCACTCTTTCAATTCTCTGAGACCACTATAATATGCATGATTGAAAAAGTAACTCAACGTTGACTTACTCGTATCATATTTAGCGCAAAGGTCTTTATATGTCATTCCAAATTTTCTATCATTTAATATTTCATTAACAGTGTCGTCATCAAAAGCCCTTACTTTTTTTGATGCTATTAAGGCTTTTGTTATCCGCACTATTTTTGAAATATCTTGCATATTATCTGAGTGTGTCCCAAGTAATATATTTTCAAATGAATTATCTGATGAATCGCCATTAAAATGCCTAACCTCAATATTATCTTCAAACATCTTGTCGCCATACTTTAAATATGCTACAAATTTGTGAACGAAGACAACCTCTCTATATCCATTGCATCTAATCGAAAAACGAAGATAACCATTTTTTGACTTTCCTAATATTAACTTTTTCTTCACTGAGAATATATCACCATTTTCATTGGCGTAATATCCTTTATTAACAGCGACAATCATAATATTATTAATTTTTTCCATATAAATCATTTAAAAATTTGTATAAGCGGTGAGGCTCGAACTCACGAGGTATTTTACTACGCCTGATCCCAAATCAGGACTGCTACCAACTACAGGTCTACGCCTATATAAAAAATCCCCTTTAATCTTTCAATTAAAGGGGATCATTATGTATGCTTATTTTTTACATAGTTCAGCCATTCGATTGAAAAGATTTCAATTGTTGTGGTTGATGTTGCGGTACTATGTTAAAAATTGTTCTCATTGTTTCTAATTATTTTTTTATTTCGGTACAAAAGTAATCATTATTTTGTAACCTGCAACTATAAATAGTAATTTTTTTAAAAAAAGTTTAATTATTCGTTATTTTAAACCAATTTAAGTTGATCAGCATAAAAATCGCCCTCATTAAGATCGGATTCTCTAAACCATTGGCAATACCAACTATCCTCATCCTCGTCATATATACCTAATGTCATTTTAGGACTTCCAGATTTTAATTCGACTACGTCGCCACATTTTAACTCGCTCATATTATTATATTTTAGACTGCAAATATATGCAATATAATATTAACATGCAAGTGTTTTAACAATATTTATTTCCCTCGTATTTATATTAAAATATTGATATGAATATTGATAAGAGAATTATTAAAGCCATAAATGAAGTGATATCAGAATTTGACTATCTTAATAACGATAAGCAAGTTGGAGAGGACGAAAGAGCGCAGTTACTTGGTAGCGAGGACTTCCAAAAACAGTTTATAATTGATTCTATCTCGAATAGGAGTAAGATTAAGGAGAATGTTATTGACTCGAATATTAAAGAAATGGAAGATAACGATAGTTGTAATTTTGACCTTGAATATATTAGCGATATTGTTTATGCATTTGACCCAGCTAAAGAGCCTATTACGTTTCAATTATACATGAGTGGTATCAATGTTCCATGTCAAATGGATACCAATACTGTTCGCAGTGGAGATTATGACGTTCCTGATGACGCAACATCACTTATAAGCCATGTTGAGTGGAGCGATATTGATGTTACTCTTTATACAAAAGGCGGAGAAGAAATTGCTTTTGTTGCTTTAAGTAAAGCATCGCCAAAGATTAAAGGAATTTTTGCAAAACAGTATCTATACGATATGGTTGCCGATAATATTGCTCAGTTTAAATAACTGAGCAATTAAACTTTCGGCGGAACACCTGCAACAGTTCTTTTATTATATTTTCGTGATAAAAAATCAACCATCTTTGCATTGATATCGAAATTAGGCTCAAGAGGTTTTGTTGGAGGCTCATTAGCTATAAGCTGTGATAATTCAGTCATAAAGCCTGTTTCAACAGTATCATCAACAATAGCCGATAAATCATCGTCAACATTTAGCTTATCAAGCCATGTATTTGTTTTTTTATCATCAGGTGCTTTAAACATTGCCGAATATACATCCATTGCTGATTTCGCTGCACTAAGTCCTGGTAATAAGCCTAATAGAAAGTCAACACCCACATTTGACAACTCAGCTCCAACTAATTCGCCCTTTTTTACGCCTGTTATAACATTGATGGCTTTATTTAAATCGCCATATGTTCTTAATTGGAAGTTATCGCCCAATTTATTTGAGATCGCTGCTTTTGCTTTATCGACTGTAGCTGCTGCGGCTTTATCAGCAGCACCAAACACAGCATTATTAGCTGATCTAAAAGCATTGCCGATAACGCCAGCCTCATTAATGAATTCGGGATTAACCCTTTCCATTATTTCGAATAATCGTTGTCTATTGTCTATCATTACCATTTTTTTAAAGGTTCGGGTAATGCGCATGATGATAAAGGACTTCTTGTTTTAAACGGCATATAGCACCCACATTTCGTGCATGTTTTTAAAACTGTAAAGAATTCACAATCAACACATATGATGATTCGTTTTTTTGCTATTTCCTCAACTGCTTCGTTTTCAAATACGAAGTTTTTCCATCCTGTATAAATCTCTTCAAGTACACTCATGATCAATATTTTCTATAAATACGGCGATTATTAATTAGCGATAGTCATAAATAGATTTCGTCAATATCTACCCTTATCATACGATCTGCTCATATATGTCTAAGACTGAGATATAGCCATTTGTATCAGGATAACCAGCAGTTCCTCCGACTCTTATAATAATGTTATTATTAATATCTGGAGATACTCCGCTAAAAGTAACAACACTACTAATATTATTTTGTGTTAATAATGGCTGTGATACTCCGTCAATAGTGTAAATAGTTCTATTACTGGTAAATCCTCTTGCCCCAAAACATTTAACAGTATATAAATTAGCTGGGTTTAAATTCAATAGCGTAAGCTCGCCGACAGTGCCAAAATTAGCAATGAATGAATCCTTATATGCTGTATACGGATATATAGCCAAAGGATTATCAGCACCACCGTTTGCCTCCCAATCACTGAAAGAGGTGGAAACTACCATTGAAAATGATGTCGCTGCGCCGCTTACGTCAACCAATGGCGATACTGTATTGCCTGTTGCCACAGGTGTTGCATTTGCAGCCGAATATAAATTATTCCAAACATTATCAGTTGTCTGAGGATTACCCATTGTGCCTGTTTGATATGATGCATTTGACGATCCTATGTCAACCAGTATTCGCTTTTGTCTATTTAGATTTATCGAATAACTCAATATACTACTAACAGCGTCAGAAGCATTTTTCAATTTAAAATACACTGTTTTTAAACCGTCTGGTTCTGTAAGCGTGTAGGTGATAGTTCCACCTGTGATATCAATCCATGACGAACCAATTAATGAAGGGTCTTCGCCTATCATATACTGAGTGGGAGAGCCTATTGATGCATACGATACTGTTACAAGTCTATTACTGGTCGTTATGCCGCTACTATTTAAATTAAAATTTGTTAATGTTAGAATGGATTGACTCAGTCTTCTATAACCTGAAAACGCACCTATATGCTTTGTAGGCACATTCCATTTCTCAAAGCCTCTTATATCATCGTTTGATCCAAAATTTACACCTGTATCAATTAAATTTGAATTTGATGATATCTGTAAATCATTATCATCTATATTGGCTAATTGATATGCTGAGCCGTCGTCAGTAATTCTAAAATTAGATTCAGCATTTGCAATCCAATTAGCTTCGGTTACTGTATCTTGTCCGCTAAATAAAGAACCTTCATATTTTAATAAATTATTCTTTACGTACACGCTACTAAATTGTACAACATTCTGAGCATTAAAAAATGTACCAGAGCATAAAATAGTGTTATTATAAACATTTATAGTTGTGCCTGAATTAGTACCGTTAGTTCCATATTGTTCAGGAACATTTATGGAACTAAGCAATAACAATCCGCTATACCCTGTGGCAACGCCTGTCATAGTATTATTATAAATATCAATACCAGTAAATGAACCAAATTGGATACCAACGCCTCCTGAGTTTGCCATTGTATTATGATGTATAGATCCGTCCATAGATAATGACATAAAGCTTGCCTGATCAGCTTCAGGATAAATTGAGGCATCTGTTATGTCATTATAGCATATTTCACAATTTGTTGTTCCATTATTTAATTGAATACTGTCCCAGCCTGTTCTTAAATAAGTGTTTCTATAAATTTTTGCCGAACGCATTTCATGTGCTCTATATGTCACAGTTCCACCAGTACTATTCAAGGCTGTATGTGTTTCAGGACTAAAATATCCAATATAATTGCCCTCTGAGCTGGTGTCATGGAAATAATTATGATGCAATGAAAAATTGTTAAACGAATAATTTTCCCTCCATGTTGTAGGATCATTTGGGTTGGGGTCTGTTTTTGCTAATAAGCCAGCAAAACTTGCTTTTGATATTTCAACACCGAATATTTGTATATCGCTACATAAATAACCTACACCAAAACCAGTTATAGCAATATCTGTTGACTCATATTTGGTTATATGTATCCCATATTTTAAATTATTATAGCCTCTGCCATCAAAAATAACATGTTGACAATTATACATCAAAAATCCATAATAGCTATTAAAATTAAACTCAATTTGTGTATTCGAATCGAATGTAATCACAATTGGGTTTAACGCAGTCCCCTGTAAATTATTCAATGATAATCTATACATCGAACCTTCGGGTGGTAACACTGGAAGTCTTATAATAATAGTCGAACCAGCAGAAATATTACTATCACCAAAATCTTGTTTAGTAACCAATTGAGTAACTGGAACTAATTCACATATTATAGCGTCCCCTATATTAGATAATGAGGGCGTAACAGTCAGCAACTTTCGAATAGTTTGTTTAACTATCGATCCATTTGTTGTGATCTCCAACACAATATCATAAGCTCCTAATGTTGAAAAAGTTGTGGTATTAATTTTATTTGTTAATATCTTTACCAGAGCATTACTATTACTGTCATACACTCTAAATAAATAACTCGGAGTTGATCCACTCACAGTGTTAAAATCAACAGCACTGATTGTAACAGATTCGCCGATTCTAATAATTTCCTTATCAACAACAATGTCTGAATATACCCTTGTTGGAGCATATATAGGGTACACAAATTTTGTATAAACATTATTGCCAACACGATTTACGGTTTGCAACGATTGCATAAGAGGTGCTGCAATTCTTGGGGTTAATGTTGTTCCTGTTACCCCTGATATAGATACGGGAGTAACACCGTCATTTAATGACCACACGCTATTATCAGCCTCAATTGATTCGCTTATTAAATTAACATCACTATTAATAACAGGAAAATAGTTGTCAATAATGAATTTTGACTGAGTCCTACGTTGGCTAACTAATATTTTATTATTATAAATTGTCATAGCGTATTTTTAAATTAAATTTATTTCAATATTATATGAAGCATCTGATAAATAAGTGCCATCAGGGTTTAAATTTGAAAATACAGATACAAACCCAGATAATCCTAATAACGAATTTACAATATGCTGATTAGAACTATCTATTATTTTCCATGAAAGCACAGCGGTTCTATTCTTGTTAAGTGTTTCAAACAAAAGCTCTTGTGTTGACAATACGTTTATAACGTCATTTATCGTATAAACAGTATCGGTATCAAGATCAGTGGCAATATAATCCGTCGATAAATCCGTCTCAGAAATAGCGTTATAATTATAACCAAATGCGCCAGAATTAACAGTTGAGCCAGTTAATTTATAATTATTATCAATAACATTAACATCGCCTGACAATTTTACGGCAAGTACGCTTCCATTGATTGTTAGCTTGTAATCATAACCCAATTTACTCACAAATAAATCGGAATTAATTGGTATAACCCTTGAATCTATTTCATAGCCTAATGCATTAAGATCACTTATCTTGTTCATGAATCTCAACACTGTTGTCGATGTTGTGTCTGTTGTTATAATGGGCGTATTTAAAGTGTTGTTGTCAGCAGATATGTCTAAATAGATATTATTATTTGACTCCAATGTAACAATATCACTAAAATTCAATATATTACCACCGCTTGTATTATTAGCGTATCGTGGATCTGGACAATTAATATAAATAATGTTGTTTGAAAATATTAATTTATTAATCGTACAATTATATCCTCTAATCAAAGATTCACCAGTTCCACTATAATTTACACCTCTCATTTCACAAGTGTTTGATACAAATCTCACTGTTTCAAAATAATTATTAAGGATTATAGTATATTTTACCCAAGGATATGGAGCTACTAACAAGTTGTTATAAAATGAATTGGAGCTTATATCAAGACTAACGCCTCTTGTTGTGTTGATCATTCTAATTGATTCACCATTGAGGCTGTGGAATTTATTTCTAATTATTGTCACATATCTGGCATCAATAATGAGTCCAGTGTCAAATGTATCGCCATTGAAGTCATTATCAGAAATATATACACGTTTACCGTTAGTATTTAATACTAATGTAGGCTGGCTAACAATACCGATAACTTGTGTACCTCTAAAAATATTTTTTATGACATTGAGATTATTAACAAATGAACATTTTATCAACACAGCAGCCGCATTTATGATATTATTTTCAAAAGTGCTAAAATTCGTAGTATTTTTAGCGATAAAACCATAACTGCCGTCCTTTGTAATTCCGTTGTAAGTCTCTCTACAATCAACATGGCAAGATTTTATAACAATATTATTGCAGGGTTTCAATGGAGTTCCTTGTGAAAAAACAGCTGCAAGTTCTTCAGGTGCTGCTTCAGTTAATTGCGAACCCACATTAATAAAATTTATATCATTAATTAGAATATTTTTACTATCTTTTATTCGTATTCCCCCAAGACTTGCGCAGTCCAGTGTTAGTCTATTTGTCCCGTCAATAATCAATACATAATCTGAATTTTTATTTAGAGCATTTACGTCTATTAAATATGATCCAGTATTTCTGGTATTTATAGTCATACCAACGCAAGTAATCATCACATCTTGAGTTAAATTACCATTATAATCGGCAATAACAGCGTTAATAGCGTCACCTAATAAGTTATACGTATCACTCACGTCGCTACGATGGAAGCCATTTGTCATGGTTATACTATCACTTGCACTATTACTAACGCCCTTAGAATTCCTTAATTTCAAATAAAGGACTACTGTTATATCTGAAATATAGTCCTTATTATAATTTATAACCCCTGTATAGTTAATCCACAATGCGCCAGCAAATGTTGAACTCTCTGAAAGCATATACTGATCAATAACACCAACTGAATTTGGTGTTATTGATAATAATGAAATTGATGAAAATAAATCGCCATTATTAATTAACATATAATTGAGCACAGGGATTGCTTCGGGAACTAATACAATATTAATAGTGCATTTAATGCTACTATTAATAGTTATTCCGCTAATTGTTGTTACGGTGGAAGCGTTGTCAGAATTATTAGCATCAGTGATCGTAACCATATCTGTAATATATCCTGTAGGAGGCAGTAATACAGCAGTGTAAACGCCAATGGGAAGCGTCGTCAGTGTAGATCCTGTTAAAGTTTCGACAATTTTTATCAACGTATCAGTATTATCATAAAATGCTACACGCATTCCATTAAAAAAATTACCATTATACGTCGTTTCTATCTCAAGTACACCAAGATTAGATCCTGTTAAATTATCCAGAAATGTCTTCAATAATACAGCATTATATGTTATATCATTTGCTGTTAATTTATCGGCTAATGGCAGTGCTTGAAGTGCCGCTACCATATCCAGACCAGTTAAAGGTTTATTATATAATTCGAGATTAATACCGTCTCTAAACCAGTATTCAGTACCATTAACATTCACAAGCATTCCGATAAATCGTAATCCTATAGGTATTTCTGACAATACTTGTACCGTATCAGTATATGGCGTGTTGGCAAGATTCCAATATCGTGAACTATCGGGTTTAGGTGCTAATATTTTAATATTATCATTTAATTCAATAGCCATTTTTTTATATTTTTAGATGTTGATAATGCTTTCATTATTAGTTTTAAATATAAATACTAATATTATTACAATATCTCGATATTTATAAGCATTATTACAATACGACTTAAGTCAAATAATAATCCTTTTTGATATCACATCAATTGCTTTGATTGATTTTAATGATAATCATACATTCTAATTTCCATCAGGAATTACTTATGGTGCTATAGTTGTCGTGGTTGTAGTGGCATTACCACTCCAATCATATATCTTATCGCCGTTAAAATATACTGAAATTATCTTATCAACGCCAAAGAATGCTCCAATAGGATTACCAATTGACGTAGTTGGAATATCGCCAATCATACCGCCGTCTGTAATGCTCCAATTATTAGGTGATGATCTTAATACTTCTCTCGATGCCAAAGCCGAGAATGTGAACTTAGAAGGTGCGACATCAAATACGACATTTGATTGTACAGATAATAATGCCCACGATTCAAGTAATTTATCATAATTAACAGAAGAGATTCCGCAACCTTGAAATACGCCTGTCATATCAGCAACGCTTGACACATCCCATGCACTTAAATCTTGATCAAAAGAGCTGCAATTATAAAAAGCATTTGACATATCAACCATTTGGCTAACATCCCATGCACCTATAGGCTGATTAAAGGATGTGCACCAACCAAATGTGCTATGAAGATTTAATAGACTCGTGAACATCCATCCGCTAATATTATTATTAAATGATGAGCATCCATAAAATGTTTGATACATGTCAGCAACATTTGAGACGTTCCATCCGCTAATATCACTATTAAATAAAGCGCATGCATAGAAAGCACCGTTCATGTTATATATGGTGCTAACATTCCATCCGCTAAGATTACCACTAAAATTAATACAGCCGTAGAACATATACAACATTGAATTAGTTTCAGCTAAATACAAATTATCCGTAGCTGAACACGTCATATTTGAGCAACCCCAGAAATAATATCCACCATTTCCGATATGTAAATCACCCCACTGTACAATATCTAATAGTTTAAGTTTATCGCCTATATTATTAAAACTCCAACCATTGATCAATCCGTCAATTTGAATGGTATAAACTCCACTTGAAGCATATGTGTGTATTCTTTCTGGCGACGTAGTGCCTGTTATAGTATCTGTATTGCCGTCACCCCAATCGACAATGAAATTATGTCCACCATTTGCGAGAGGAAGCATAATCTGATTATTTGCTGATGACCCAGCACTAATGTTTACAGTATTCCAAGTTGATATAAATGTTGTTATAGACATATTTTTTTTATTAAGAAGCTTATGTATTCTTTATTATATATACTGTACTCTCACCAATTGTCACCAATGCGTCAAAGTCTACTTGCGTTATAACATGAATTCCATTAAATGAATTATTAACAATAAAGCTTAAGGGTATCCATTCACCATCAGTTCTATGTAAAAACTCTTTATTGGCTGATGTGTTACGCCAAATCTGACCAATTGAGAAACCAGCAATCATATTATCATTGACAGATGGATCACGATTAAAAAATATTTTAGGCTGAATCTTCTTCTGTAACGCCATCAGGAGTATTAAATTTAATGTTACAGTGTTATTAGACTGTAAATAAATAATATCACCGTCTGGACTTCCACCATTAATAGTCATTAAGGCTGATGGTATTGTTAAACTAATAGTATTACCAGATATTCCAGCAAATATCTCATTATCTGTGACAGTTGAGCCTAAATTAGTACAAGAGCTAAGATCAAAGCTTGTTGCAGCTGTGCAACTATTAAAACAAAAATCACCAGCTGTTGTTAAGGCTGGTAAACTAAAGCTTGTTGCTACACAGTTATAAAAACAATTATACCCAGCTGTTGTTAAAGCAGGTAAACTAAAACTTGTTGCTGTGCAACCATTAAAACAGCCATCACCAGCTGTTGTTAAGGCTGGTAAGCTGAAGCTTGTTGCTGCTGTGCAACTCTGAAAACAGCTATATCCAGCAGTTGTTAAGGCTGGTAAGCTGAAGCTTGTTACTGCTGTACAACTATTAAAACAATCACCTCCAGCTGTTGTAATGCAATTAGACTTATCATCAACTGAAAGTATCGACGTGTTTGAATAAAAAATATTATTCCTTAAAGTAATATCCGATGAACCAGATAATTTTACTATATTGCCATCAACAGCAACAGATGTGAATGGCGTGCCGTAATTAGGCAAATCAAAGAATGCGTTCCATACAGATATATCTGATGACGATCCTACTATTAGTAAATCAGCATTACTTAACTCATCAAATGTTAACTCCAATGCTGGATAAATCTGAATCACGCCAACATAATTATGAGCTTGTAATTCAACAATATCCCCATCAGGATTACCGTTATTTATTATCATCAATGATGAGGGAATTGTTATAGTAATATTACGACTATTTATACCTGTAAATACATTATTATTGCCTGTGCTACTACCAATAGAGGTGCAAACAGGTATGTTAATATTACCCAAAGATGTACAACCATAAAAAGCATAATCGCCAATAGATGTAACAGATTTAATATCGGTATAGCCTAAATTTATACAGTTCATAAAACACTGATTACTGATAGATGCTACAGAAGGCATAATCACAGCATTCAAGTATTGACAATCCTGAAATGCTTGATTGTCAATACTGATAACAGCAGGTAAATTAATTTCAGTCAATATATCAGCATTAAAAAATGCGCCGCTACGTATAATTTTTACACTGTTAGCATAATCGTTTACTGATGATAATACAGTGCTATTCGCAAATAAATTAGGTGCTATATTTATGCTTGAGCCGCCACTTAATTTAACCGTATTGAATTCAGTAGTTACAGATGTAAAGGGATTGCCATTATCTGGCAATTGAAAAAATGCATTCCAAAGACTAACATCGGATGATGATCCGCCAATTAAAGTATCCGCATCTGCTAAGCTAAAAAATATTAATTCTAATGCTGGTGTTAAAGTTGTTGTGGTTGTTGCTTCCATAATATATTTTTATATTTTTATTAATTATTTTTCTGAATTTGTAAAATATTTTTATCATAGAATTCGTCGAACCATTCGATGAAAACAGAGTTACCATTACCTATAAATATTCTATGATTATAATTTGAGTATCTGATCATATCAGACACTTCAGTATTCGAGTTTAAGTTAATATTAGATACCCCATCGTCAAATACGCACTTTGATGCATAGCTACTAACAACAACGCCATTAACGCTATTGTTTACAGTATTTCCGTAAAAACCATTATTGAATATACTATTCTGTACGTTATTTTTAAAAGTATTGCTACTAACATTGTTGTCAATAAAATTATAATTAAAGTTAGTAGCAATATCACAGGAATCCATATTTTTCACTACATTATTATAAAATTTAGTTAAAGCATTATTAAAACTGAAACCACCAATAAATAGGTTGAACTGACAATTATCGCCCACATTAGAATCATTAAAAGCACCAAAACATGTGTTATTAGCAAAGCTATAACCATAAGCATTCATATAAATCTGAGGTTCAGTATTTAAAAAGAACACATTATTAGTAAGTATGCTTCCAACAGAATTCCATTTATCAGTATCATCTCTATAAGATGAAAAATGATTTGATAAGCATGATTTTTCATATGTTGCGGTATTGCCTAATGTTGGGTCTAAATCAAACGTCTTGACGTCTACATATGCCGATCCAGCTTGGAATTTACCATTACTATAATTCATCTCAGCTACAAAAAATTTATCAGTTAAAGTTAATACACCACCCCATTTAAGATTGTTAAATTGAGGGGTGAAGCCTAAATTACTTTCAGAGATAGAAATATATAAAATATTATTATACGTAACATATACACCCTTGTTATATACATTTGTAGCCTCCCAAGGCATTTCCATGATCTCCCATCTACGATATTTAACATTTCTAAAATCGTAACCCATATAATTATCATTATATGTATCATGTCTAAAATAAATTACGCCTTTAAATCCATCAACAATAGTTAAGCTATCAGCATTACTATTGTTAAAATCACTATAGTTTGAAAAAGCTGAGTCTAATTTCCATTTATCTGGATTCCAATCATAATAAATAATATCCTGTGGATATGTTTCTGATCGTGCCAACTTGTCTATTGAATTTGAATCATTAGCTGTCACAATTAAAGCTTCTGGATCACCTGTGTTAACAACGTTTATAGGGTAGCCGCTATAATTATAATAATCTGATGTATTGCCAATAGAAAATTGGCTGTACATATCATATGGCAGCGGTTCATATTTACTTATGCCATCCAAATAAGACGTATACACGCCAGATTCAATTCCCCTTAATATTACAATATTGATAAGGTCAACATTATCAATATAGCCAAAATCATAACTAATCATGGTTGACGTTGTGTCATCGCCTTCGGTATATGTAAATTCTTCTGAAAATAGTGAAACATACGTATCATTCAATTTATAGCGTACATCAAATAAGCCGAAAGCAACGCAATAATATGTTACAGGGTTTGCCCCAACAGCATTTGGCGTAACAACTATATTAGTAGGAGCTGGCACAGAATTATCATAGTCAAGTAATACGCTTAAATCAGCATAATCAAGCATATTATGAATTGTCTTATAATCGGTTATACGATATTGAGCACCTGTCACCAATCCGCCGTCGTCAATCATAGTAATCAACTCATTATATGTAACGTCTGTAACGCCTACACTACCTGTTCCTGATGATTTAACCTCTATATTAATACCATCTGGAAACCAATATTCGATTCCCATTACATTGACTGTAAGTCCTTCATGTAAGACAGATTGAGCAAGTTCACTTAAAACCTGTTGAACACTTTCGTAAGGTCTGTTAGCTCTATTAAAATATCTTGCACCATCTGGTTTGGCTGCGTTTATGCTTATATTATCACTTAATTGTATTGCCATTTTATGATCGTTTTAAAGTTATTGATGCTATTGGTGTGCGATAATTTGTAATGTATATCCAATAAGGGATGTTTGTCCATAGCCCTGTTGCTGATGTTAATAAAATACTTTCGCCTGTATCAAACAAGTTGCTTGATCCCCCAATGCTACCGCTATTAAGAGCAGTAATAAACCAGTTTGTATACTGAGTATTTCCTGTTTGAGGAATCGCTACCCAACTATAATCGGTGGCGGCAGAATTAATTGTAAACACTGTATCACCGTTACTAAGTACAATCCTCTTATTAGAATTAACAATATTCAATGCTGATGATAATGGTCTGCCAACCTGTGTAACAAATCCAGAAAATACTGGAAAAATAGACCTAAATGAAAATGAACTACTTAGAATTGTTTGATTGTTAGTATTTTCAGACTCAAGTCTATATGTTTTTGTAATCGGCGATGAATTATTTATTGTTAATGTACTAATCTTACTTGCAAGACCAAAAACATTGATTCCTGATTCAACAACAGAATTATCGCCAGTATCTCTAATTAAGCCTATATTAGGTTTAATATTCGAGTTGTTAGTTTTCGACCATGTAAATGTTTTTGATCCTGATAAATTAGTGCCAACCTCAACTAACCCAACTTGACCTGTAATAGCAAAACTTCCCAATGTCGGTGTTTGATATGGATAAAATAAACCATCAAACATTTGCTGTGTTGTCACGCCTGAAAATGTACTACCAGCAACCCATCCACCTAAAGCTGATGGTGTTGGAGTTAAATTGGTATATGTGGTTGTTGAAGTTCCACCACTTCCGACAACTATATCATCTATGCGTATTCCGAGATCAATATTAGCCTGATGTAACTCAGTAAAGCCAGAAGTAATTTGATTTTGTAAATCAACGTCAACAAGATGTAATTCTGTTATACCTGTAGCAATTGCTGCATTTTCAAGTAATACGTCCTCAACAGCTGCTGTTAAAGCATTCGCAGTGCTTTCTAATGTTACGATCTTGCCTGTATTTTCTGCGAAATTATCATTAATAGTTTTGGCGAATTCTCTGCCAGTTGTAACGCCGTCTTTTATAATTACTGCTTTCATTAATAATTTGTTTTATATAAATACTAAGTATATAACAATCAGACATAGCAATGCCATTATTATCGATATAATAAATTACTTGTCAAATTAACCAGTTATAGTCCAACCCTTTCCAGTTGCAATTGCTCTTTCACCTGCTGTTAATGCGGCAGCACCAGTACACTGAGTTATATTTATGGTTTTTCCAACAAGTGTAGGTAGATCACCAAATAATGTTACAAGTGCTGCTTGCGAAAGTTCATTATATGAAACATCAACATGTGGCGCACTACCTGTAAATGTGGATGCTGCATTTGTAAGTCTGATTGATGTTATCTTTGTTTTTCCATTATAACTTCCGCAAAATGAAATACTTGAAAGCAATGATGTTATAACAATTGGTGAATTATATAACGCGCAATAGCCAAGGAATCCAGCACCATTTACTGTTGATATAAGGCTTCCAAGAGTATTTAGGTTCGTTATGGATTTTAATGTAGGACAATTATAAAACATATAACTAAAATTAGTAATATTATTAGTACCGCTACTTAAATCTACAGAAGCTAATGAGGCACATCCGTAAAGCATGCTTGAAGTATTATTTACATTACCCCATGTTGCTGGTAATGTAACTGACTGTAATGCTGTACAGTTCTGGAACACAGATGACGCATTTGTTATATCACCCCAAGATGTTGGAAACGTAATTGTAATCAATGAAGTGCAATTATAAAACATAGTTGCAATATTGCTAACACTGCCCCAAGATGTTGGAAATGTAACAGACTGTAATGCTGTACAGCCGTAAAACATAGTTACAATATTGCTAACACTACCCCAAGATGTTGGTAAGATTATATTTTTTAATGAACCGCATCCACTAAACAAACTTGTAGTTGAAGTTATGCTAACTCCCCATACTGCTGGTAAGTTAACACTTTTTAGGGAAGTACAACTAACAAACATTTGAGCTATATTATATATACCGCCCCAAGATGATGGTAATGTAATCGATTGTAACGAACCACAGCCCTGAAACATACTTGATACGTTGGATATGTTATTCCAAGATGTTGGTAATGTAATTGAACTTAGCGAATAACAATTTATAAACATACTTGATACGTTGGATATGTTATTTCCCCATGTTGCTGGCAATGTTAAAGTAGTTAATGACGTACAGCCCTGAAACATTTGACTCGTATTAGTAATACCAGTGCCCCAAGTTGCTGGTATATTAATTGATTCTAAAGAATAACAATTCACAAACATTTGATTTGTATTACTTACGCCACCCCAAGATGATGGTAGTTGCACCGATTTTAATGAGTTACAATATAAAAACATCATATTACAATCGCCACATGCTATAAATGATGAAATTACACATTTATTTAATCTATAACAATACACACTATTCATGCTAAAAGTAGAAGCATAATTAGTAATATATGATGCGCCAATATTTACCGATAATACAGGTGATGATGTTACGTAATCATTATTAGGTTTTCCGATTTTCCAAATAGTTATATTCCCAGAAGCATTAAAAATTCTGATCTTCCAAGTATTATAGCCCAAGCTGCAAGATGTTCCGCCAGTTAAATGTTGATGTTGAAATACTGTTGTACCATCACCCACCAAATTATCTTCGATAATACCATCACCCCAATCAACTGAAAACGTTCCTGTACCTGTATTCACTTTAGTAATAAAAGCAATTAAAGCACTGTTTGTAACTAATAAATTTATTTCATTATTTCCAACCACAGAAATATCTATCCAATCTGAAGGCTCAACCCAAGGAAGTACAGGTGTTGAGCCGCCACCAACGGGATTTACTTGTATATATTCTCTCATACTATTTTTAATTTAAATGTCCAATTAATGTCACCAATCCGATCTGAGTTGGTGTTATTATCAGTTTTCTATATTTAGGCATATTTGTATTTAATGGCGTACTTAATGTAGCAGCTGAACCCTCGCTTATTTGAGAAGTAAGCATCATCGCTTTCGGTACGTTATATACTAATGGAGTTACAACAGTAAAATCAATATTTATCTCGACATTATTATCAATAATTAGTCCACCATTTATTGCATCTGAATGTGTATGCGGTGCATTAGTAAAATCATTAATTGTTGGTTTGTCTATTTTCATTAATTTCTATTTTTATATTTTTGTTATTTTTACATATCCAGAAGCTGGCCATATTAAATTACCCTCATCTATTCTCGTTATATTAGTTCCTGAAGGGTCTACAAAACTATTTGGGTTGATTACCCACATATTATTATAACCACCAGCACCGCCCTCGCTATCGTCTGTTGCGCTACCACCCATAAAACCACCACAACCATAATAACCACCATAACCTCCAGCTACACCATTAACTGTATTCAATTTAAAAGCATTAAAGCCAAATTGAGTACCGTCTAAAGGAATAGCTGAACGTGATACTGCTGGTCTTAAACCACCATTTCGAATATTTTCTTTTGCTCCTAATCCACCAGCAGCCATTATAAGGCATCGAGTAATGCTACCTATAGATACTTTAGATATTGATGTATCTGATGGCGTATAAGCAACAACAGTAGCACCACCACCACCAGCTGAACATCTATCATTTGCTAATTCATTGCCAGTTGAACCTGCACGACCACATGCAATCCATAAAATGTCATTTTTAGCTAATGAAAATGTTGCTTTTAAATTACAACCAGTTCTTCCTGAAACATTTGTATAACCACCAATACCGCCCTGAGCTTCAATTTTATAATTACCTGTTTCAGGTACTAAAAACCATTGATAACCGTTTAAAGGTATTTTCATAGTACCAGCGGCAAGCATTGATTCTAAAGTAGTTCCAACATAGAATGCTGTGAATTCAGCTAATGTATTACCATATGCATTAGCTTGAAGAGCGTTAGTATTTCTATAATAAGTTGCCAATGCTGGCGAACTAAAAGTAGCCTCAAACGATCCACCCACTAACATCATCGGTATTCCTATACTTGGTATCATATTATTGTTTCATTATACTATAAATAACTAATTCAGTACCGTTTGCAACATTCCAACAATCAAAATATAAATAAAATATTCCATCGCCTAACGTCTGACTTCCAGACATTTTTATACAATATGCTGGAAATGTTATAACAGCACCGTTAGAAATAGTTAATTTCATTTTTATGCTTTTATTCAATTGTAAATTATTAAAAGTAATTGCTGTGGTAGCCGACAACGTTGCATTTATGATCCCATTTGCTGAAAAGTTATATATTCCAGTATTACTACTTAAGCTACTTACTAAGTTTTGCGACAGCTTAGAGTAAGAAACAACCGAATCGCTTAATGTTGTTGAAACACCTGATCCTGTTGTTGTTACATCACCAGTAAGAGGGCCAGCCAATGCATTACCCCAAGCATAAACATAGTCTTCAATACTTCCCTTAATTAAAGCTTGACCTGTAGTACCACCAGCAAATAAAGTCATCCCAGCACCAGTGTCTCCTTTATCACCTTTACTACCTTTTATTGCTCCATATGTTAATATTATAAATCCGCTTACAGCAGCACTAAAGGTAATTGTTACGGCAGTACATAACAATGGTGAAATATTATTATGTATAATTGACATTGGTATTAAAACAACACCATTAGAGTCAATTACCTCAACCATTGGGTATGTTTCGAAGTTATGTGATACTGTAACACTTAATTGCGATGTAAATGGCGTAACCGATGCAGTTGGAGTACCACCAGCTTCTACAATTTCCCAACTTAATATCGTTCCATTATTCGATAAATATTTAACAACATTTTCCGTTTGGTCTGGCAATGCATCTTGTTTTGAGTTAATTGCGGTTGATTGTGCGGTGCTAACGGGTTTACCCATGTCGGATGTATCATCAACGCTGCCTAACCCAATATCAGATTTTGTTGTCCCATGAGGATTACCAGCTATAATACTAATATGATTTAATATGTTTACACCGTTGGTTACAATCCAATCACTTGCAGTATCATAAGCTGTTTTCAATGCCGATGTAAATATAGCGGTTATTGAGTCTAATTTGGCTTTTATAACATCTGAGAATCGATTCACATCGGTATTACTTTCATAAGCTGCTTGTATCTGTGTTGCCGTCATCACAGCGTTTAAAAGATCAGGGTCTGATAGTTTCACATATGTTGCCGTAGTTCCTGTTGTAATCGCTTTATATAATGCCCATTTAGCGTCACCATCATCAAGAACAAATACGGCTGTAGGTAGTTTTGTCACATTATATGCATCACGCAATGCTAATGTTTCAACGGTAACTTCGCTATACGATGATACGATTAAATTATATAATTTTTTCAACGTGTCACCATCACTAATAACGCCATTTTTTAGATCGGATATTAATTGAGCAGCTATGCCGATGTTTTCCTTATTAGCTAAATCGCCGACTAAATTAAGAATCTGATTTTCATTAATAGTAATACCCGACTGCGTAAAGTGTATATCCATATCATCAACATGCTCTGTAAATCCACTAACGGATTGGTAAACAGCTAAATCTGGCGTACCAGACAATGAGATATAATTACCATCAAATAAATTAGGCAGATTATCTAAATTATCATAATTATGCGTATGACTCGTTTGAAATTCACCCATAGTATCACCTGAAAGCCATGAGGGTTTATCAGTTATCTCAGTCCATGAAGATGTTAAACCAGAAACAGCACCATTGATAAGACTTTCAGTTTCTACAATGGTCGCATATTCATTTAAATCGGATGATATCAAATATTGATCATGAGTATGTCCAGATAAACTATATTTATTAAGCAAGCCAGTCACCTGTGACTCTGTAATTGTGATGCCAGACTGAGGATAATGTATACTAACATCATCGACATGCTCCGTAAAGCCACTAACTGATTGATAAACCGATAAATCAGGAATATTGGTTATTATGTCATAATTATGCGTATGTCCTGTATCTGACTTAGAATTTAAATCATCAATCAAATTAGTTACTTGGGATTCCGTGATTGTAATGCCTGACTGATGATAATGTATATTAATATCATCAACATGTTCCGTAAAGCCGCTAATAGACTGATAAACCGTTAGATTTGGCACATTATTTATTGTGTCATAATTATGAGTGTGTCCAGTATCTGATTTAGAATCTAAATTATCGAGCAAACCAGTTATCTGTGATTCTGTTATGGTAATACCAGACATTGGGTAATGTATAGCGACATCATCAGCATGTTCTGTAAATTCACTAATTAATTGCAAGTTATATGATTGCGACTCATCAATAGCATCCTGAACGTTTATCGATACCATACCATTTACGGGCGTGTAGTTTATAGATAATGCTTTTGATGGATCAGTTAATATTGTAGATGGATTTAAATTATCAGATATTATTAATATATCGCCAGCATTATCAGATAAACCATTGGATGGTTTTGAGACATCCACCAGTTCAATAACTGTAACTTTATTATTCGACTGATTTGTTGATTCACTAAATTCAAGAATGTTTTTATCCATTATATTAATAATTTTTTACTGAATTATCAACCAAGCCAGTATTAATAATATTCGTTATAAATATCTTATCATAAACGCCATCGATATCTGATAAATCAGTCCATTGGAATTTAATCTCGGCGAATAGCACCTCATTAGGATATAATGCAGTTATATCATTAGGAACAATAAAGTCATACAGATAATCATTAACATAAATTAATGAAATCCATCCAGTTTCTGCCATCTTTTTATACTTAACAATTTCGACTGATGGATTGCTTCTACTCTTTATAACTACTTTTATGTCAAGCATACCAAACAAGTTTTTATATGTACCGTCGGTATTTCTATATTTTATAGATTTTCTGATATCAGACCCAGCATTTATTTGATACACAGCAATATTCTGACTTAATCTGTTTATTAATCTGCCGCCTCTCAACATAGGCATTCCGTAGAACTCATTGGATAACGCTAAAAGTAATGCATTTTTTCGAACCTCATCATTCACAAGTGCTTTATCATACACTCTAAGAATCTGAATATTACCAATATATGAACTATCGAAGTTATGCTCCATAAACTGATCATATTTAGAAGGATCAAGAGTTAACGAAGTCTTATCGAAGTCTGTATAATGCAATGAATGTTTCAACCCAAATGTTCCGCCACCCCAGCTTATATTATAAGGTATACCAAGTTGTTTTTCATCATCGTTTTTTATACCCCTAAAATAAAATTCATCAAAATTAGTTATTGACCAGAATAAACCGCCGTTAAGATAAATGCTTAATGTGCCTTTTCTCTGCTTATAGCATTGAGCTTTATCAGGATCGTAATTAGCAATAAGATTATCAGGAGTGAACACAATATCTATTAATGTCCAGCCTGTTCTGGTTATGGTATTTGGTGAACAAATCTGAATTAAATTCCCATCCGAATTAACATATTTACAGCCAACTCTTTTATCACTTGTGATCTCAAAAGCAATGATATTGTTTTTAATGTTTTCAACCTGTAAAATGTCAAGATCAATAACAACCTTTGAATCTTCTGGCTGTCTAAAGTTAGAATACGTTGCATCTAATTTGTCATACCCAGCAAGGTAATGACCCATTGATGTTGTAACACCTGTTAAAGTATATGTTGTGCCTGATAAGTTTCCGTTATATGCTATGGTTGTTCCGCTTACAATATATGTTTCACCGTAATATGCTTGAGAATATTTATCTTCTGATCTAAGACCCATCGAATAGAATATGCCAGCACTTTCAGGCAATATTTCGATTAAAGTTTCAATTGTTATACCATTATTATAACGAGCAGGTAATAATTCATAATCATAGCCATTTAATTTGAAGAATCCTTGAAAATATCCATCGACAAGACTAAGATAATTTCCCACAGTTGTGCCTGTAACAGGATTCACCTCATAGCCATCATAATTAATGGTGTCACCAGACACCGAATAATAGCCAACTCTTTTTAGAATTAATTTATTATCGGAAGGATTAATATAATAGCCATCGCCAATATGAGGCACTCTACCATTATCAATACCAGTTAAACCAAAATCTGGCAAAGTTAATTCATTAACCTTTACGGAATTAATTCCATTAATACTTTTGACAATGTACTCATTGCCAAGATTCCACGATTTATTATCGCTAATATCGATATTAACCGCCAGACTGTTTATTAACTCTTTATTTATACTCATTTATGGTTTAAATGTTTTTAATATATAAATACTGATTTAATATATTATAGGACTGTATTTATAATAAAAAAATTACGTTGAATATTCGAAACAATAAATAATCAGAAATGAATCATATTAATAAAGGTAATGTCACAAAGCTAATTAAAGAAGTATTACAGCCTGAAGAGGTTGATGCAACTGCTTTAAAAATGAAAGATGTTCTAAACCCAGCCATATGGGATGAATCAAATAATCTAAAGCCAGAGATTAGAAAACAACTACTTTTAAATGTAAAACGTTTTTTAGAGTTTTGCGATATTGAGAATTTGAAGTATCATGATATTGTATTAACTGGTAGCATGGCTAATTATAACTATAATGAAACATCTGATATTGACATACATATCATACTTGATTATGATCAGGTATCTGACAACGAAGAGTTCGTAAATGACTACTTTAAATTAAAAAAGGACTTATGGTCTAATAAGCATGAGATAACCGTAAAAGGGTATGATGTTGAGACATATGTTCAAGATTCTAAAGAGTCTCATAGATCGACTGGTATATACTCTTTAATTAAAAACGAGTGGCTTGCAAAACCAATAAAAAAAATTGTAAACATTGATACGAGTGCCATTATGACAAAGGCAAATGAAATAATGGATGCAATCGATGAACTTGGCACAATAAAGGATAATAATCACTTCTACAAATCTTATACTAAATTCCTAAATAAACTAAAAAAATATAGAAAAGCAGGCTTGGATGCTAACGGTGAGTACTCTGTAGAAAATCTGGTCTTCAAGATTTTACGAAATAATGGCTATTTAAGAAAATTGATAGAAGAGAAAAATAAGAGACTTGACGATGAACTGACTTTAGATCAGTAAAGTAATAAAAAATAAGATATTGTTTATTTTACTAAAAAATAAACTATTTATATAAAACTTAGTAAATAAGAAATAAAAAGATAAAAATTTTACAATGAAAAAAAATACATCTAAAGAAGCGTTCTACAACAGACTTCAAGAATTATCTGAAATAAAGGATTTTAAAGCTAAAATCAACGATAGAAATATCGGTACTTTGGTAGACATTAAGAGAAATAATGAAGGGATCGCCTTTGGTATTATTAAGGAAAACCATAACTATTACATAAAAAGAGGTGGTACAAAATTAAATCCAGACGCATCAGATTTTACATACATTGGTGGACTTGAGAATATCACATCATTCCAATTTTCAACGCTTGCTGAATCTGAAAAACAGAGAAATTTCATGATTACCGATATGAATAGAGCATCTGGGATCAAAGTTAACGGTAATGTTAGCAAAATGGTTCTAAATGAAGATATTGCTGGTGATGAAATTGAAAAATCTGAAGATTCTTTAGATAATCTTGAAGCAGCAACAGCCGCTGAAAAAGCATCACCAGAAATTACTGCTAATGATGGCGGTAACATGGGTGCTGGCGACGAAATGGGAGCAGAAACAGGTATGGGTGCTGATATGAGCGACGGTGCTGGCGATATGGGTGCTGGTGGAGAAATGGGTGATGAGATGCCTGCTGATATGAGCGGTGAAGAAATGCCTGCCGATATGGGTGGCGAAGAAGGTGCTGAGGGCGATGACATTAATAAGGCGATTGAGAAATCAATTGGCAAGTTAACAAACACCATCAGAAAAGCTGAAATGACTCCTGAACAAACCAAATCATATTTAGCTTCACTTGTAGCATCTTTTAAAGACAAACTACCTGAAATTGAGGTTGAAGATAGAAAAGAGATTGCAAACAAAATATTAAAAACAAATACTGGTGGCGAACAAGACCTTGAAAATAGCATGCCAGACGAAGTTGATGAAACAGCTGGATTCGGCGACGAGGAATTCACACCAAACGGGTCGTATACTGTATCAAATAGTGGCGGATATGAGATTATGATAGATAGTTCAGGAGATTCAGCAAAAGTACGTGATGCATTTGGTTCAGATGATCCAAAAACATCTGACTGGCTTGAAATTGAATATGTCCCAAATGAAGAAACTGGCGAATCAGAACCAGTTATTGATCCAAACGGATATAATATACCATTGAATCAGGTAATGAGAATGAATGAAAACGCAGAGACTTGTAATGAGTGCGGTGGATTTGTTCAATACGCAGAATCAAGAGGTTACACAAAAGAAAGCATTATGGAATGTGGCGACGATGAAATGGGAAGTCTTATTTCTGGTTATGCTAACGCACATAAAGACGGAAAAAATAACGGCGACGCTGAAACAGTTTCATTATACACCAATGACGACGTAAACGAATCATTAGTAAACGATTATGGTCACGAAACTTATGTTAATGAGGTTCTTAAACCAGAGATCATGAAACTAAGCGAATCAACAGACGAAGACAAACAGTTGAAGATTAATGAATTAAACTGGGGGAATCTTGCTGGTGCTGTTGGTAGAGGTGTTGGTAAATTAGCTGGAAAAGGTGCTGGTGCTGTTGCTGGTGCTGCCAAGGGTGTGGGTAACGCTGTTGCTGGTGCTGCTAACAATGTAGCAACTGGTGTGGGTAATGCCGCTAAGGGTGTGGGTAATGCTGTTGCTGGTGCTGCTAACAATGTGGCAACTGGCGTAGGTAATGCAGCTAACGCTGTAGCGAATGGTGCTAAAGACGCTTATAAGAGTGTTGAAAAGGATTATAGAAATAGCAATCAGAATTCAGCTGTCGGTGCTGTAGCTAAAATTGCTCAGGAGTTGAAAGCAAAGATCGATGCATTGAACGCTGCAACCGTTAAAAACGGTGGAAAACCTGTAAACTATGCTTCTGTATTGCACACATTAAGCAATCAATTAAGAGTACCTAATGGCGAAACAAACCTAAGCAAGTTTAATGCTCAAAATGAGGGTGAACTTGAGGGTGGTAACACTTTAATTAAAGAAGAGGATGATCTTCCATTCAAAGTAAACTTTAAAAAGGATAAATATAAGAAAGACGATAAAGGAACACTTAAACAAGGTTTCGATACTAAAGAAGAAGCTGATGCATATGCCAAAAAGATGAATGCTGGTGTTAATCATGTATACGGAAATGATGCAACATATGTTGTTGCAGGTGCATCAGATGGTATTAATGAGGCTGATGACGATCTTGAAAATATTGAAGATATTGATCTTGGAAAGGAAGATAGTACCGAGCCTGATATCGATACTGTTGGCGATACCAACGAAACCGAACCTGAAAGTATGTTCGCAACTGACACACAATCACTCGGAGCAGTTTCACCGTCGCCGTTAGCAACTGTAAGCACAGGTGCTGGCGTTAATGTTAATGTTGACGCACAGTCAAAAACAGTAAACGTTACGATGAACGAAGGTAAAGCTAAAAAGAAAGCTAAAGTAAATGAAACAGTTGAAGATGTTTTCAAAACATATGTTCAAAACCATTTACTTGAAGTGACTGGAAAAAAGAAAGCAAGATTAAGCGAAAGTGCTAAATCGCCGCAAATGAAAAGATTGGATGCTGTTATTAATAAACAGTATGCTGAATTCATCAAATTGAACAAAAAGTAATTAATATTATTGAAAATAAAACAAATGCCTCTTATATAGAGGCATTTGTTTTTTATAAAAAATTGTAAAAAACAAATTAGACACTATTTAATATAAAAGTAATGTTATGGAATACGATGAAGAAGGTTTGCAGTTAATATATGTTTTAAAAATAGGTTATAATTCAAAGGGCGATGGTCTTTTTGAATTTATCTTTTCAAACGATCCTACGAATATAGAGGTTAAGGAATGGTGTTGGGATTTAATTCCAGCATATGGAAACGCTATACCACCAGCAGAGGAATATATCGGTGCTATCATAAGTTTAAAAACATCATCATTTGATTTATTTTGTCTGCATGATGACGTGACACGTGAATACATGCATGGTGTTCACACTATACATGCATTAGCATATGAAACTGAGAGAGAAAGCGATAACGGCTATGAGCAATTCGAAAAACTTATCGAAGCTTCGGAAGATAAGCCTCTACTTGTATTTCATTATGGAATGACATTGGAGAGAGTTAAAGAGATATTTAGCAGACGAAAGATAATACTAAAAAATGATGAGTTTATCGAGGTATCATCTATTAGATTTTAATATTTAAAACATGGCAGTAAAAAAATCAGAAGATTCGTCAGAAATTGATGACAATCAATTCCCCGAACATATACCAGCAGTAGCAGCATTCAGTGCTTCCGACTTACAAAAGAAAGAGGAACAGAGAAAGCTGGCTAAAGACTTACGTAAATCTTCTGGAAAAGTAGAACCCATTATAATCACTGCAAATGGATCGATAAAAAAAGCAAGTGAATTAAACATGTCTGAACAGGAATGTGAGATTATCAGATGTGTATCAAGTCCAATGTATTTTATCGAAACTTATTTAACAATATTTGACCAGACGCAGGGTGTGGCTGGACGAATTGTGCCATTTAAATTATTCGTATTCCAAAAAAGATTAATACAATCATATCTCGATGAGAGATTTAACATTGCTAATAAATATAGACAGGCTGGTATTTCAACGGCTACGTGTGCGTATATCGCATGGTATGTTATGTTTAATAGTAACAGAACCGCTGCCATTGTCGCAGATAAACTTGAAACAGCTCGTGATGAGTTGATGAATGATGTTGTAGAATTTATTGAGGGCTGTCCTGATTGGCTTAAGCCAAAAACAGGTAAAGGTGCTGGGACTGATAAAAGTTATAAAGATACTCAGAAATTAAAACGTTATGATAATAATTCAGCCTTGGGTGCATTCTCAGCAAAGAGTGGACTTCGTGGTACTACGCCAACGTTATTATTCTGGGATGAAACTGCTTGGACTGAAAAATCAGATAAGTTTTGGACAGCTGCAAAGCCTGCATTAAGTACAGGGGGTAGAGCTATTATGGTTAGCACCCCATCAGGATTAGACCCTGTTTTTTATAAGAATTTCGAAGGTGCAAGACGAAAGGAAGGTAAGAATAACTTCTGTGCTATTGAGTTGTGGTGGTATAACGACCCAAGATACAATAAAGGACTCGTATGGCTTAAAAATAAAGGGAAAGACACCGAAATTAAGATAGTTGATGAGGGTTGGGAAGATGCTCAGAGAATAAAAATGATGGATGATGGCTGGGAAGCCTCATCACCTTGGTTCGAAGAACAGGTTCGTGATGCCAACGGCGATATGAAAAAAATCGCACAGGAAATCCTATGCGTTTTTGGCGAGGCTTTGCTAACAATAAGAAATAAACAAACAGGCATAATCGAAAAAATTAGAATTGAGGATTTATATGATAAATTAAAAGAACAAAACAATTCGTCTACGTATTTATATCTAAATGATCAGATGCGAAAAAAATTAATTAATAAAATAATTACTATATATATTGAAAAATATAAAATTCAGGGTGGAAGCCGAATGTTTAATAAAGATTTCCCGAATCTCCTAAAGGATATCGATATTCATACAAAGGAAATACAAACATGCTCAATGAATAGATCATTATATCCTAAATTATTATATCTAAAAAAATATAATGGCGAAATAGATAAAATAACGAAGGATGGTAAAATATTAGTATATGATAGAATATCTGGCGATTTTATTGAGAAGGCAAAAAACTCAGCAAAAAAATCATGGGAATTAACAGCAAATAAAATAAATATTATTAAAGAATTCTATACCAAGGATGAAACTATTGAATTATTACAAAATGATTATTACAAGTATCTCGGAAAATCTGGAAACAGAAAATTAATAGCAGCTGATACTAAACTCTTTGCAAGTCTTTATTATCACACGTCACACATGGATAATCTTAATAAAAACTTAAATAAGTTTTCACATAGGCTATATATTTTAGTTAATAAAATTAATACATATTGCGATATTCATAAAAACCTAAAGCATTGGAAATTCGTTAATGGCGTGTTTAATATAATTTGCGCCAAATGCGAACCAAAATACCCATCCACTGAATGGTTTAAATCGACTTATGGTACTGATTGGGAACAATATCATAAAAATAGAAAGGCTAATGTACATGAGAATAGCACTAATAGTTTGAAATGGTTTGAAAAAAAATATGGAAATAGCGGCGAAGAAAAATATAAAAACTATGTTAACAATAAAATGGAAACCCTGTCGCTATTAAAAGCAAACAGATTTAGTAAAATATCTCAAGAACTTTTTTTTAACGTTTATAACTTGATGGACAATAAAGACGATACATATTTTCACGATTTAAATAAGGAATACGTACTTAGAATTCCTGAAATTTATAATCATGAGAATATTATTATGATGTTGGATTTTAAGCACAAAAACAAGATCATAGAATATAATGGAAACTATTGGCATAACTCAAAAAAGGATAAAATTAGATATGACATATTGAAGGATATGGGCTATGAAATAATGATAGTAACGTCAGATGAATATAATAGAAATAAAAAACCAGTTGAGATAATCAACGAATGTATTAACTTTATAAAATGCTGATAAATTTAGAATATGAAATATTAAACTCATCTGGTGACTTCGTTGATTTCGCTGGGATTAGTAAGTCTCATAAAAACATAGGGTATAAAGTCACGTTGGAAAATGAGATGACGATCACGGTGAGCGACGATCATATATTTTTAGCCAATGGAAAAAACATGTATGTTAAATCATTGGTTCCAAATATTTCATACGTATCAACTATAGATGGCGATTATTTTGTTAAATCTGTTGAAATTATCGATGGTTGCGATTTCTTTGATATAATAGATTCAAAGGACTGTGATTATTTTGCAAATGGCTTTTCAAATCATAACTGTTCATTTTTAGGATCAGGAGATAACTTTATTGATGAAGAATATCTAAAAAGAATCCAAGATAATGAAATCAGAACGCCTATCCGTCAAGAATATGTGGATAAGAATATGTGGATATTCGAAGACCCTATTCCAGAAGAACAATATGTTATAGCTGTCGATGCATCACCAGGTCACGGAGAAGATAATTCAACCGTTAACATCCTCAAACGCAAGGAGTATATAGAAAAAAAGATAATTGTAAAGAACGGTAGAGAGAAAGAGGTTAAGCTAAAAAAATTCAAAATAGAACAAGTCGCTGAATATTATGGTAAGATTGTACCTCAAGGTTTAGCTGAAATTGTGTATCAATATGGCAAAGCCTATAATAATGCTTATGCTGTTGTGGATATCACTGGTGGATACGGTGTACAAGCTGTTGAGAAACTTCTTGAAATCGGTTATGATAATGTTCATTATGCTGAAGTATCACATAAACCATCGAGAGATCGTTTAGCTGGCTATATCAAAAAAGGTCAGAAAACAATGTCTGACGGTGCAGTATCTTATGTTGACTTAATTCCAGGTTTTTTCATTGGAAACAACAGAGCATCAGTGGTATTAGAGTTACAGAGATCAATACATTTAGAAGATATTATTATAAGATCATTGAGATTATTAACAGAGTTGAAGACATTCGTAACAGTTGCTGGTAATCGTGTTGCTGACCATAAGAGGTCATTCCATGATGATTCTATTATGGGATTAGCCATTGGCTTATTTGTTATTAATTTCGATATGGCAAGATTTAAACAATCTAACAGCACAACTGAAAGTATGCTTAAATCCATATTATCAGCAAATGATATAAAAGCCATAGGTGAGAAAAGGGGTGAAAAGCCTGTGCCAAAAATTTCGCCGAATAGCTCTTCACCATTGAATCCTTATATCGCAAATTCATGGTTATTTAGTGGTATGAGGCAAAAATAAAACGAAATACTATTTATATTATAGAACTTTTGCAGAAAAAAATAGTATTTATAGAAAATTATAATATTTTATAAAATGGATAAAGATAAAGGAACAGTATATCAAAAGCTAAACGGAATATTTAATTTCGATGGCTTCGGAACTACAACAGGTGGCATTGATAATGAGGTAAAAAATAATAAGGTAATTATTAAAGGTAATTCGCCTGAAGAGGTTCATAGAAAAGGACTTGAACTTGAACAGAAAAGAAGCCTTATAAATAAATTCACAAAAACAACTGATAGGAATTACCAGAAAGCATTACAATACGAATCTGCCAGACTACCTGCTTACATGGATTATGAGGGTATGGAATACTACCCAATTATTTCAAGTGCTTTGGACTTATTCATGGAAGAAGCCACCACAATAGGCTTAGACGGTAAAATGTTGAGTATTTATTCGAATAAAGATCGTATTAAATATCTTTTAGAGGATTTTTACTATAATATCTTAAATGTAAACACAAATTTACCCTTCTGGACAAGAAACACATGCAAATACGGCGATAATTTCGTATTAATGCTCGGTGAAAGAAAAAAGGGTATCACAGCTATTAAGCAAATGGTTAATTTTGAGATTGAAAGATCGGAAAGAATCATAAACGGTAAGTCAAGCATTCTTTTCAAAGAAAGAATGACTGGTGATGAATTCAATGCCTTTGAAATAGCTCACTTTAGATTGCTTGGCGATGACAAATACATTCCATACGGATCATCGCTACTAAACAAAGTAAGAAGAGTTTTTAGACAGCTTATAATGGCAGAGGATGCCATGCTAACATATAGGATTATTCGTGCTGGCGAGAAAAAGGTATTTAAAATAGACGTTGGTAACATCGATGACGATGATATTGAAGAATACATGTACAAGGTAGCAACTAAATTTAAAAAGGTTCAGCAAGTATCACCTAATGATGGTCAGATTGATTATCGATTTAACATATTAGGTAATGATGAAGATTACTTTTTACCTGTTAGAAACGCTAATACTCAGACAGGTATCGAAACATTGCCAGGTGCTACTAATCTTAATGATATACATGATATCGAATATTTGAGAGATAATTTATTCATGGGATTGGGTATTCCTAAGCCATTTTTGTCATTTCAAGATGCCAGCGGTGGTGGTAAAAACGTCTCGCAATTTGATATTAGATTTGCTAAGAAGGTAAATAGAATTCAACAGGCTATGGTACAAGAGCTAACAAAAATGGGTATGATTCATTTATACTTATTAGGTTACAGTACAGAAGACTTTAATGATTTTACTTTAACATTAACAAATCCATCAACACAACTCGATATTCAGAAATCTGAATTAATGAGAGAGAAATCTCAAACATATACTGAACTTACAAGATCAGAAGGCGGAATCGCTGCAATGTCTCATACAGGTGCAAAAAGAATGTTGTTTAATATGACTGACAGAGAAATCGTTGAGGACTTGAAACAACAGAAAATGGAGAAAGTTATTATGCAAGAATTTGCTGATGCGCCTGTCGCAATTAAGAAGTCGGGATTATTCGCTGATATTGATAAGAGATATGGCGACCCAACAGCTATGGCTGCTGCAAGCGGTACAACAGCACCACCTGATGGTGGAGGTGAAGGCGGAATGCCACCACCTGCTGGTGGAGGTGTTGGCGGCGATATGCCACCTATCAATATGGCTGATCTCGGAGGTTCTGGATTACCAAATCAATCGCCATCAGACTTGCCACCAATCGAAGCTGAATCCGTTAACAGGAGAAAAGTAATGACAGAAGCGGAATTTAACACAAATCTTGAAAAATTAGTTTATGGACATGAGATTGTAAAAAAATCAGATGCTCAGGTAATTTTTGAGAGTGAATTGGATAAATCGAACAAAACAGCCACCAATATGATCAACGAGATTGATGAGTTAATTAGCGGTGACCTTGGAGATGTGAACGATTTTATAAAAGATATAGACTTGCGAGAAGGGAAATAAAAGCAAAGTTATAATAAATGATAAATAATTTTAACAAATGATTTAATTGAAGTATTTATTAAGAAATTAAATATCTAAATATGAATAATATTAATATCGGCATTGCTAATTTAGTAATATCAAATAAGATTATCGAAAACAACCTTAATGAGGGCGTTGGGATGGTCTCGGAGATTTATGATATATTAAAAGACTCTGAGTTGCTCCAACTTGAATTTAATGTATTTGATAATATTGAGAATAAAACAATATCAGACGACATTAAAGCAATGAGATATGTTGACAATAACATAAAATTGTTCGAAACATATACAACACAAGAATTAAATGACGAACATTTAAAACTAAAAAAATTCATAAAAAAAGATGAAATAAAAAAGGTTGATAAGTATCGACTACAACTTTTCGAATCTATAGGTAATTTAATACAAGAGTCTTTAAAAATTAGTACCGATGTTGACGTGAACATAATACATGAATCACTTGACTTTGTTATTGATCACATAAAAAAAGAAAAGATAACTGAAAGCAAAATTGAAGAGGAAATATACAGTGACGAAGTGATTGAAATTGCAATGAGTAAATTTAATGAAAAATACTCTGAATTAAACGAATCTGAATTAGAATTCATAAAAAAAGTAATAAACTGTAACGATAAGAAAGAATTATTCAATGAATTAATAGCTGAAAACACATTATTGTTAAAATCTATTGGAGAAAACGAGAACAGTGATAAGATTGCAAAAACAATTAATCGAATAAATGAAATGAAATATAAAGAAGAAACTTTTAACGACGATATATTGAAATTATACGAACTCCGAATGGGAATATTATAAAGAAAAAGCCTCTGAATTTTCAGAGGCTTTTTTTATGCCTGATTGGATTGATGTGCGTCGGCAATCTCATTCAATTTTAAGACATTAGGTTCAAAGAAATTTTTATTCAAATCCCTGAATATCGATGCAACATATGAAATAGCTTTAGGAATATTATCCTTATTAACAGAAGCTACTGATTGTGCTTTTCTTGTGGTATCAGCATATGTCGGTGCAGAGACAGCAGGCCCTAAATAATACGAGAATATTGTTGAAGCTGTAACGTTATTACATTTTTCGGAAATAGCTTTCATGTAACGACACTGCGCTTTTATCATGATCTCTGGATTATCCATCACATTTTGTAAAATAACTCGTTTATCCTCATCAACAGCATATAAATTATGAGGATTTGATAAGCCATTTGTTATTTTTGCAATCTCTGCATTAGTAAATTTAGGATAAACATTATATGAATTATTAATAATCATCTCTGTAACAGTTCCCCTCAAGAATTGAGGTAAACCCATAGCATTTAAATTACCCTCATAAGTATTATAAACCCACAGCTTATATGCCGATTCACGAAATTGTTGAGCGGCTATAACATTAGCATCGAGACTGTATTGTTTGGCGTAATAATTATACATTGAGATCAATGCGTCAGCTATATTACCAGTTGTCATATTTATAACAGATGATGATAATTCAACATTACCACTGACATCATAAGTCCTTTTCGTATATGTGGGGTTAGCAACCCATGTCACATTAGGATGAGGATCACCAACATATAAAGGGTTGCCCTTACCAGTAAATGACGAGTTACCATGCTGTGAACATATGCTTCGTATATATGCTTCGCCTTTGGGCATTAAAGGCACAAACCCATTGCCGATTTTAAATGTATACAATGATTGATAATTACTTTTTTCACCTGATAGCAAATCGCTGCTATTCGCTGGAGGCGTACCATTTCCACCAACATTATCTTTACCCAAACCTACGGCTGTTTCTTCAGAGTCTCCGCCGCCATATCCGAAAGCTGTTGATGATTGAGTTACCCTTGGAATCGGGTATTTCAATATCTTAGTTCCATTGAATTCGGTTGTCATACTATTTTCAGTTATATTATGCTCAACGCCAAGTATTAAATAAACGCCATTATACATTGGAACATTTTCAAGCTGAAAATACTGTGTAGGTTGAATCATAACATTGCCCAAACCAGACACCGTTGCTTTATAGGCACGATTTTCATAAAGGTTATAAAGACTTTGACTTTTTGGTACTGGTGCTATCTTTGTATTATCCCCAGCAAGTTTAGCTAAAATTTGCAAAGACTCATTTGTTTCAGGAAATTCTTTGCTATCAATCTTAATATCTTTAAACATACTCTGGTTCTGTGCGCCGAATCTAACTTTAAATCCGTTTACATTATTCCAGTTTATAGATTTATTATTATTCATCATATCACTGTTAGGATATGAATTTAAATTTAAATTACTTGAAGGATAGAAATCCTTTTCCATATCGTCAATACCGTCATTAGCATAATTTCTATTGTTGGTTAAATAATTTGACGATCCACCTACATACATACAAATATATGTAGGACTTGATGGTTGTATGGTTGTATTACTAATTTTAAAACAATCTTCCCAATTCGTTTTATCATTTGCAACCATAAAATTCTGTAAAGGAAAGAACTCAAAGCCGTTTACGGATAGCAATGTGCTCAACACTGTAAATATCGTAGTCTCGTCATTATCGAATAAGTCTACTAAAACCTGTGGGTTTATAATAGTGTCGCCGATAGGACTCATATTTCTATCTACAAATGCAAACATATCGATAAGCTTACCGCTTTTAAAATTAAAAGGATATCCGCCGTCAATCTTAGCTGGTAAGCCCGAAATCCATTTATCGTTAATATTCTTGAATGAGTAATACATTTGGTTAACAATATCCGAATCATTAGCCATGCTTTTAAATTGTGCATCCTCTGATACAATCTCCTTTTTTCTTGAGACAAGAATATCAGCCATTTTTATAAAAAATGTTTTAAAAAATGAATTGACAAATTGTGCTGATGTGCCACTCTGTAACGATGATATAGACTTATATGCTGGCTGATCGGTGCTAAAGTCTGTCATTTTAAATGTTATTTCATCAAAATTTAAGAAGTACTCACGATCCATTAAACACGCAAACTTATTTTTATCTGAAGTCATTTTACGATAATAAGCATCATTCAAGTCATATGTGTTATCAATATTCTGTGTTTGAATATTTGATACTATTTGCATAATATCTGTGTTAAGTTTGCCAAAATCACTTGTCTTAAAGTTAGTGTATTTTGTTTCAAACTTAGACTTTGACGTTGTGTTTAAATAAGCGACACAGTCATGTATATCAGCAAATATTAAATTTCCAGCCATTGTCTGATCAGCATATAATGACTTAAGCTCGTCTATAAGCGTTTGGCTTTTTGAAATGGTTAGTATCGCACCTATATATGCCGATACAAATTTAGGCATTTCAATTATTGAGGTTCTGCTAAATACATAATCATTAAGATAATTACGATACTTATTAAACATCCCACAAGTATTGCCGAAATTAGACAAATACATCAAAGCCTTAACATCATCACTTATATTAACATTAGAAACAATAATATCACCCTTTAGTGATAGAATATTCGACCATGTTCTATAAAAATCAGTATGAATGTTCAGCGACTCGGCTTTGCTTTTCGAAATCTGTGAATCGCCATAAAGAATATTTCCATTAATTAATAAATCATCAACCAAATTCATATTAAGGGTATCATCCTCAATAGTAAGGAATTCAATATCAGAACTTGATGATTTAATAAATTTAGTTTCGTCCTCAGAATCTCCGTTAGTGTCTTTAACTAATAATAGATTATCAACAGTATAAATATATTTGCCTGATTCGGTATTACTTTTCTTTTTCCAGATTCTTTCCCATATATGAGTTTCAGCATCTTTTATAAATAGAGTTATAGGATCGACGCCGTTAGCAGTTTCCTTACGTGGTTCAAGCGACGCATTACTTTCAATAATCTCAAAACCATCATAAACAGTATCTTTCATTCGTGATGTTACAAAATGATGACCATTGAATTCAATATCGTCCAACCCAGCATAGTTCTGAGTTAAAGTAAACAAGCTATTAAGCTCAGCGTTTTTAGAAATCTTATCAAAGAAATTATTTATATTAACTGAATAATTATCTGACGCTGTCTGCATTTGTGATGTGAAAAGAGCATCAGTGATAGCATCACAAGCATTTATAGCTTCAGACTTAGCGTATAAATCAACATATTTAGGATCATTAAGCATTTCGTTTTTCAACACATTCTGTGACAATATATAGTACCTTTTTAATAGCGTTGAGAATAGAACATCTATTGATGATGATGCATAAGGATTTTCGGAACTACTATTAGCTGGCAAACTACTATCAGCAGATGTGAAGGGTATCCAAGTATTATTTCCATCTTCTGATAAATTTTCCTTACTAACCATTTTTTTCATTTGCTTAGTAACCTTTAAATAGGTTGAAATATATCTGTCAATTAAATCGAGTTCAGGAAATTCTATACTTGACGAACCTTCATACATTTGAGGTGTTGCCCTTTCGTTATTTTTTATAATCTGAGGAAATGGAAATATGATCTTGCCGCTTTTCTCTCTTTTGCTTATTCCAGCATTATCACCCATCAAACTAACAGCATCTGCCCCAGAATATATACCCTGAGCGTTATAGGCTGTTTTTCTAATTTCATTGAAGAACACGTCAACGTCATTTAAAATAATCTTAAATACGTTATATATAGTGGGTTCCATTCCAAGAAAACTGTATACGATATTATTAATCGATTTATTTAAAGCTGTTTTTGCAAGTTCCTTTTTATTACGATTAACAGTAAAATTATTCGTCAACTGTTTATACGCTTTAGTGATATCAAGACATGCGAACTCAACCACTTTAGGAGTGTTCGGATATTCAATACTTTGAGCCTGTAATACAACTGGCATACCAACTAAATTAATATCTTTAGATGCTCCCGATAAATCAACAACATTAGCGAGTTTATTACCATAAACCAATAATGCGTTTTTCATTGCATATGTATTGTTTTTAAAATCCTGATAATTAGGAATATTAAAATTAGTCGTACCTCCGCTGCTTCCAGTTTCATAGCCGATAAGGAAATGATTATCAACCGTACTATATCTATTAAAATTACTGATCTTATTTATAGGTACTAATGTTTTAATCGTTGAGGTTGGGTTGGACTCTTTATATGTATATAGTTTCGGACTGCCGACACCAGTAAGAACATCATCGATAACATAGTTCGACAGAAACTCATTAGCCTCATAACAAATGTCTATTCTTCTTGAAGCCTCTGTAAAATTAATATTCTCAACACTATTCTTTATCTTCTCAGGCAACTTAGTATATAATCTACGTGTCTTAACTATAAGGTCTAATGTATTGATAGGTTCTTTATTAACATCGCCAGTTAATACAGCATCAGGATTCATCATAGGAAAATGCGCTGTATATTGTAACAATACGTCCGATAATGGAGCATACGTTAAAGCCACAAAATCAGCATCAATAACAAAGTTACCTGAATCGGATTGAAACTCACTTGTATATTTAACCAAATGTAATTGATATGTTAAGGCTTTACCGTAATAGCCCTTAATAGTTAGATTAAAGATTGGTGGCGGAAAATCAAACATCATTCTATATGGAGAGTCATCATTATTAAAAAATGATAATCCTCTGACGTCGACAAATTTTATGTTTACTTGCGGAATGAATGATGAGTTTATAACTGTTTTTATTGATGTAATACCGAATGCCTCCTGATTATTATTAACAGTACTTCCATCATACCAATCAGTGGTAAAATTATATTCACTATTAGCACCTAAGAAATTAACACCCTCAGTTTTACCGTGTTCAGTGACAATACTCTCAGAATTACCATTAATAGTTATAATTGTCCTATCTCTGCCAACAGCTGTTAGCTTGGCGAAAATATGCATATCCTCATATACAGGACTTCCGTTTATAGTGTTTGAGTTATTTACTGCGTTTGGATCGATTAGATTGACTGCCATTATATGAATTTAAAATAAATAGTTAATAAACAAAAATACTACTTTAAATTTTATTCATACTATTTATATAGAAAATAACGCATTAGATGAGCAATATATTAAAAAAAGGCGAATGTGGATTCGGAATATTAATTGAACAGGATTCTGGGTACTTATCTCACGAGCTAAATAGGGAGTTAATCTCAGAGAATTTTCAGTTTAAAGAAAATGAACCTGTGATGGTTACTTGTATCTTGCAGAAATGGGGTGTAAAGAATAAGAACGGTAGAATATATTCAAAAGAAGTTCTTTTACCACAGGTTATAGAATACCAGAAGCTTGTCGACAACAATCAGGCTATGGGTGAAACAGACCATCCAGATAGCTCAGTTATATCATTACAGAACATATCACATATGATCACAAAAATGTGGTGGGGCACTGGTGATAACGAAAATACTCTATACGGAAAGCTTAAATTGATCGTAAGTCCAGGTTTCATAAGACATGGCGTTGTATCAGTTATAGGTGATAAAATCTTATTGTACATTATGAATAAGATTAAACTGGGTATTTCTTCAAGAGGCGTTGGAACATTAAAAGAGATTAGAGGAGACAATTATGTACAGAACGATTTTGAGCTAATTGGCTTTGACTTAGTTAGTTCGCCGAGTACGCCTGGGGCTTTCTTATTTCCTGAAAACAGTGAAAAGGAAGAACAACCCACAAAAAAACTCAGCGAGAATGTGGATAAATTAAAAAATGCATTAGATATATTTTTACTATAAATAAATTATTTTATTAAAATTATATACTTTTTTACAAACTAAGTGTATTTATTAGTAAAATATTAAATTAATTCGACATTATTAATATGGCAAACAAGTTATTAAAAGACGCTTTAGTGGAATACAATCAATTATTCGAAGCAGCAAGTGTAAATGCTAAGAATAAATTGGCTGAGGAGTATCCAACAAAAATAAGCGAATTGATTAAAGAAGAGTTTAAGAAGAATAAAAAATCAGCAAAAGAATCCGATAAGGATGATGTTGACAAAAATAAAGAATCCGAAGAATCGGATGATAAAAAAAATAAAGATTCTGTTATGAAAACCAAAGAGACCGAAGTAAAAAAAGTTAAAGGTAAAGACATTCCTGTTAAGGATGTAATCAAAGAAGAATTTGATCAAACAGAATATGCTGACGATAATGCTGGCGATATGACTTTGACAATGGAAGAAATTGAAAGAGAATTATCGGGTATTGAAGGCGCAGAAGGTACGGGCGAAGAAGCTGGTGCACAAGGCATCGAAGGTATTGAAGCCACAGGCGAAGAAACTGCCGAAGCTGATGACGAGAATATCGGTCATGAACTTAAAGAATTGAGAGATAAGTTAAATAGTATTATTGCCGCAATGGGTATTGATAGCGAAGAAACTGCTGAAGTTGGTAACGACGATGCAGAGGCTGGAGCAGAAACATCATTCACGGACAATGCAGCTGCTGACGATAATGATCTTGATTCAGTTTATGAAATGAGACTTCCATCTGATGAAGAAATTGACAGTGCTTTAAACAGTAACAATGATGTTGTAAATGAGGATGAAATTGAAGAATCTCACGGTGTTTCATACACTGCAAGGAGAAATACTGTTGGTAGACATCTACCTAATAGTGAATATCTAAGCAAAGGAGAATTGGATCAGTCACCTGCATTTATGCAAGAATCTAAAGCAAAAATTGCTGGACTTATCAATGAAAACAAAACAGTAACCAAGAAATTGATTGCCGCCGTTAAATTGAATGAGACAGTTGCTGAAACTCTTGAAAAATACAAAACAGCTTTAGGAAAATACAGAACCCAATTGAAAGAGATGGCTGTATTCAACACTAACCTTGCACACGTTAACAATATTCTTATAAACGAAGATTTGGCATTAACACAGCAAGAAAAAATTAACGTTATTAATGAGTTTAAAAACATTAGTGACATCACTGAATCAGAGAATAAGTATAAGTCCGTTATTTCAGAAATGAAAAAAGGAAAGAAACCTATTACCGAAAGTCTTGAGTCGAAAGTATCAGCCTCTATACAACCGTCCTCAAAACAAAAATTAGATGAGGTGACAGAAAAAACAACCTATGTAAATGATGAGCACATGAGAAGACTGATGAAGAACATGAGCTATGTAGGTGGAAAATAATTTAGGCGAAAATAAAAAATAAGATTTAATAATAAAAAAAATTATGGGATTTTTAACAGAATCGAATGAAGTTGGAAATATTGGCTTGAAACAGCTAAGAGAACAACGTGAAATCACCACTAACCGTTGGGAAAAAATCGGTCTACTTAAGGGTCTTGACGGACACGTAAAAGAAAACTGTGCTCAGTTATTTGAGAATCAGTTGTCTTATATGATCAACGAATCAACCGATTCAGCATCATCAGGTCAGTTTGAGACTGTAGCGTTCCCTGTTATCCGTAGGGTGTTCGCAAAATTGCTTGCTAACGACATCGTTAGTGTTCAGGCATTGAATTTACCTATCGGTAAATTGTACTACATCAATCCTAAAACATCTACCTCAGTTCATAAAGCACCTATGGGAGCTTACACAAATGCTGCTGAGCACAAAACCGATGGTACAGGAACTCAGTTTGAAGATCGCTCATTGTACGATGCATTCTATGCACAGTCTTATGGTGACGAAGGAACTTCATTGTTTGACAATTCTAAGGGAGCAATCACTAACGTAACTGGCGTTGCAGCTGGTACTTATAACGCTGGTGATAAATATGTAAGCGTTCGTTTCAGTGGTTTCACTGCTACAGAGCAAGGTAAATTGATCGGGCCTAAAGGTGCTGCTCAGGATACAGAATCATTCCTTGCAGGTTTGAAGATCACTTCAAACGTTGCCTTCAATGCACCAGTAGCTTTTGGCTCTGAAAGTATTGCAAGTGGTATGACCCTACCTTTTAATGTTAAGGTTCAGAAATACGGTCAGGCTATCGTTGACAAAAACGGCGGTATCGAACTTATTGTTGACTTAACATACCCAGGTGCAGATGGTTACCAAGCTTTGTCTGCTGCCACATCAGGTGTATCTTTCACTTACACTTACAAAACATACAGCGATCTTGAAGAAGACTCTCGTATGGCTGAAGTTACTTTCGTACTTGATCAGGTAACTGTTTCTGTTGAGACTCGTAAAATGAGATCACAGTGGACTCCAGAACTTGCACAGGACGTTAGCGCATTCCACAACATCGATGCCGAAGCTGAATTGACTGCTTTATTGTCAGAACAAATGGCTGCTGAAATCGATAGAGAAATTCTTCGTGACCTTCGTAGAGGTGCAGCATGGACTGCTCGTTGGGACTATAACGGTCTTAGACGTCAGACAACTCCTTACATGGGAACACAGAAAGATTGGAATCAGACCTTGTTAACCAAGATCAACCAAATCTCTGCTCAGATTCACAAATCAACCCTTCGTGGTGGTGCATCTTGGATTGTTGTTTCTCCAGAAGTTAGTGCCGTAATGGATGACTTAGAGTATTTCCACGTGTCAAACGCTGATCCAGAACAGGATAAGTATAACATGGGTATCGAAAAAGTAGGTACATTATCTTCACGTTACCTTGTGTATCGTGACCCATATGCACCAGCAAACACGATCCTTATCGGTCACAAAGGAACAAGTATCCTTGAAACTGGTTATATCTATGCTCCTTATGTTCCTATGCAGTTGACCCCTGTCATGTATAACCCATTCGATTTTACCCCAATACGTGGTATCATCACTCGTTATGCTAAGAAAATGGTTCTTAACCGTTACTTCGGTAGAATCTTCTGCGATGGTCTTCAGACATTCGGAATTGGCGATTTAAACTAAGAGTTTAACGACTTAAATATAGAAAAGGTGGAATTAGATTCCACCTTTTTTTATGCTTTTTTCTGATTAAATGCCTCATCAGATTCTTCAATACTTCCGATTAGCTTATGTTGAGCAAGCACATCGCTAATATGCAACATATTTGTAAGCACTTCATCCATTTTTAACTGTACACTATACAATATCTGTGGAAGGCTATCAAGTATCTCTGGAACATATGGAACTGATTGCCTTGTAATCACTGCCCATATAAGCGTTGGCGACTTCTGCTCTCCCTCAAAAATAAGAACATTATCCAATGGCTCATAACTAACGGATATTCTTAAATTATCCACATTATCAATTTTCACATATCTTCTCATAATTCTGATTTAATATTATTCTTCGTTAATTTTTTCGTCTGACCATTCCATGTCAAATATTAATTCTGTTTTTGCTCTCGTATACGCAACATACATAAGATTCTGTTCTTGGGCTGCTTGCCATCCTCTCGAATTTGGAAGAGGCATTAAATCTGGTCTAACTATAAAAACCCTATCAGCTTCGCTACCTTTTGCTTTATGCACCGTAGATAAAATAATACCATCGCCATTTTCGTCACTAAAAATCATGGATATTTTTAATTTAAGATCAATAATATCTTTTGATAGTCTTCCGAGAAATGTTAATGTAAGCACTTTATCCTCCAAAGCAACATATCCGCTATGTAATTCAGGATTTATGACACCTGTTGCTGATATCTCCCTTTTCATATTAAAAAGTTTTGTCTCCCAATGATAAATTAATTTATCAACTGTTTTTATCTCTCCGATCATGTTAACCAAACCAATTCCAATATCAGTACCTTTGATAACAGCTTTTTTATGTTGAATAAGTAATTCGAAAAACAACCTTATTAAAGGTGCTGTGGTTCGACACAAAACAAAATCTCCACTTGCTGCTTCTGCTAATACTGAACCCTGTCTAACAAGTCCATCTGGTGCTGTTTCCAATGCAAGAATATCTGGAACAATCTCATTAGCCTTTAGAATGACGTTTTTAGCACATCTAAAGGAATATGATAGTTTTAATGTCTCAATTCCTTTATAATCTCTAAACCATTGGAAGGATTTATCATCAGAATAATTAAATCCGTATATACCTTGGTAGTAATCGCCAACGGCTATAAGTCTACCAATTGTTTTACCAGTTACTTTATCCTTTTTCAATATCTTCTCAATGATCTTTATCTGACAACGATTTACATCCTGTACCTCATCAACAAATACAACATCCTGTGGAAACATCCATATTGAATTATCGATAGCTGGTAGATATACCATGTCGGTATAATCGAATGTGGTTCTATCGGTGGATGCAGCATCTAATATTTTTAACGCACGTTTAATATCCTCTGGTTTATGTAAACCAATATCATATCTGTCCGATATATATGGGACATATTCGGGCTTCATTGTTAAAGTTAGCCTACAAGCATCAACTAATCGCTTAATTTGATTAAAATATAGATACTTATCGGACTCGTCTTTAATATTGTCCGATAAAACCCATGATTTAGCCTTCTTCTGAATCAGTTTATCAATTTTAAACTCGTCAAATTTGATTTTGTCCTTATATTTACGCATAATCGCCGAATATCCGAGACCATATGTTGTATAACATTTAACATGTTCAGGTAATTTTAAGCTAAGTTCCTCTTTTATATGCTTATTGAAAGCCAAAAATGTTATTTTTAAAGATTCTGGCAATAATTTAACAGCTTCGACAATTGTGGTTGTTTTACCACTACCAGCAAATGCTTCAATCAAAATACTTTCGGGTCTATTCTTAACAAAATTAAAAATAGTCTTCTGTTCTTTAGTTGGAATCATTTTCATGCTCCGACTATTTTAATCCATGCTAATGTATCGGTCTCGTCCAAGTCATAAACATAAATGTCATTTGTATCGTTAACGTATACCGTTAATCCTTGTACTTTCATGAATAATTTATCCTTATAATGATACATATTTTTATATAAAAGGTCATTATATGTATCAACCTTAAAATTATAATTTACATCAAACGACATGCTGATCTCGCCAGCTATTTTCATTTGGTCTACAATTAATGATCCTAATTCATCGGAAATATCGCTAATAAAATCAAAATTATCCTGTATTGCTTTGAGAAGGATTGGGTTTGAATTATATGTACCCTTTTTTAAGATGTCCTGTAAAACATATCTCGTAATTTCGAATGCGAAGAACTTATCCTCTTGTCTTTGTTCATAATCGACAGGGATATCAATATACGGATCACCAGTCTCATCATCAATTTTTACATTGTATTCAATTTTAAACATATTCCAATTATTTAGTATTTATATTAAAAGCACAAAAATACTTAATTATGGCGATAATAGCAAGCACAAACAAAAATAAATTATTTCTTCAGGTAAAACATGAAATGGGTTACCCTTTAAGACCTTTCGAAATAAAAGACGATATGTTGATGTCATATCTTGAAATGGTCATAGAAGACTATTCATCACTTGTAAATGCATGGTTGATTCATCAGCAGTGGATCAACTTAGAGGGCTTGGATAAGGTTAATAGTGACTTTGTATCGGCATTCACAAGCAAGAGTAACAACTATATGAAATCATTCACATATGCGTACTCAAAACAGGTTGGGTTAGGCACGAATGCGCCAGCTGGTGCTGGGTGGGAATTAAAAAGGGATTATATTATAACAGCCGAAAACACCCAACATTATATAATACCAGCAGGTCGAGAAGTTAACGAAGTTTTATGGGAAACTCCGCCAGAGGTGGACGCTGGAATGATTGATCCTATGGCACTTAACACGTTTACGCCTGGCATGGCTGGGTGGTCATACCTTGGTCGTCCGTCGATGTATGTTCAGCCAACATATTCTGCATTATTGTCAGCACAAGATCGTAGTATGAAAAGTAGAGTATTACAGTCGATTTTAACATATCGTATAACTGGCTTAGAATCAGGTGAAAAGATGCTTCATTTATACCCAATTCCAGGCGGTAGACGAGAAATTGCTTATGGATGGGGTAAACATTATGCTGGTAGAAAGGTTTGGTATTGGTATTACGACACCATGTTTACTTCTGATAAAGATCGTAAAAAATGCTTGAAGAAGAACCAAGATATTGTACGATTACCATCAGATGCTCCGACAGAAGTTCTTCAATGGGAGAATTTGAATGACGTTGCTAAACAACAAATAAGAAATCTATTAATAGCTAAAGTGAAAATAGTTGTCGGTGGTATTCGTGGATTCTTCACAGGTGAACTTGGTGTAGCTGAAAAAGCACTTGTTATGGATTACCGTCACTTACTTGATGAAGGAACTAAACTGAAAGAGGATACTGAGAAAATCATAATGGATGCTTTAGAGAAAATGTCACAAGCTAATTTAACGTTGGAGAGAGCGACTATCGCAGAGAATATTAATAAGGAAAGAGGATTCCAGCCAATTCAATTCCCAATAATCGCTATTTAATATGAGAAAGAAAGCAAATAGAATAAATTTAGAGGACGAAAGATATGGTTTATTTATGAGTGACAACTCATTTGATCTTGATGTATTCTATGGTAGGCAGTTTTTAAAAACTGATAACGTTCAATATGTAAATCTTCATCGTATTAATATCATTGAAACTAAGTCGCACAGTTTATACGGACAAGCTAAGAGTACCGATAAGAAATTTCTGCCTGTTATAAAGTTGAATGTGATGCTAACAATCGAAGACGGCGAACAAGTGTTTTACGGTGCTGATAACGGCGGTATAACACGTGATGACACAGGTAATTTAACTTTCGGAATCTATTTAAAGGAGTTAGAGGAAAAGAATGCCGAGATTAACAGAGGTGATATTATTGAGTATAACTTTAGTGGCGAAAAGAGTCGATTCTATGAGGTTGAGAAAGCTAACAACGTAACTGACACAACTAATAAGAGCATTGGCGGATTCAAGCCTTATTTCAAGTCAATCGTATGCATACCTGTAAAATCAGATGTAATAAATATCGAATAATATGGAAATAACATTAATAGTTAGTACCGACGAGAATAATGATTTCGTAAATCACAGCCTGTTTCATACATATGAATCCTATTTAGTTCCTGTACCTATTATAGGCGATCATATTTTATTCGGCGACTCACATGATATATTCTTAGTTAAGAGTCGTGTCATCGATATTAGAAACAACTCAGTTCAATTATACGGTATGCTTCTATAATTACCGCTATAGCACCTATATTACCCGATTACCATAGGTGGGTAGCCGTAAAGCGGTAACTTTTACCGTTATAGAAGTAAAAAATGGATTGTATTTAATATAAAAAACTGGACAAACTATTGTTGTTTGTCCAGTTTTGTTTTTATCTTTTCAAGTTCGGCTGTTATTAACTTACGCTGATCTTCGGACTGAATTCCTAATGTGTCGCCATAGTCAATGAAGATATCAAAAGCGAACTTAATGAAATCTTTTTCCTTACTCGATAATATTAAAGCTGATTTTAATGTTTTTGATAATAATAATATCAGCAATAATATTATTATCGCTAATATTAATATTATTATACTTAGAATCATATTTATTCAACCTTTATAAGGTCTTTTGGATAAACAGCAACATAATATCCGTTTTCAGTTATAACTATATTCCTGTCCCTAAAAAAGACTTCGATATTTTTAGAGTAAAGATCATCAAGAAGAGAATCGATAGCCATGCTAAGAACCTCGTCATCACAAACAGTGTTAAATACTGTTTCTTTAGATTCAGATAATAATATGTTAACTATCGCAACCTCAACATCGTCTCGTCTTTTTCTCATATTATGCTTTTTTTGATAATCCCACAAATAGCTCATAGTTAATCTTTGGATGAGATTGATAACCGACCAATTCAAAATCATCAATAGATAAACTTAATATATCTTCAAGAGAATTAAGTTCCTTATTAATATTAAGCGTTGACAACGGATAAGGCTCTCTTGTTATCTGTTCTTTAGCAGTCTCTATATGATTCACGTATAAATGTGTATCACCTCCAATCCAAGTAGCTATACTTGGAATCATATTGTTCACCTTTGCAAATAACATTAGAAGTATTGACATTGATGCTATATTATATGGACACCCAAGTGCCGTGTCAACCGATCTTTGATACATATTCAAGTCAAGATAGAACTTAGGAATATTCTTGGCATCAAGATAATCGATATCTTCCTGTGAATACTCAATTCCAATAGGGTCAGGGTATTCAACCTCGAATAAATTGTTTTCGCCTAAATACAAAACATTCTCTGGGAAAATGGCTGTACCTAATACACGATGAATCATATCACCATTATTATCATACATTTTTACTCTCTCCGCAGTACTAATAGGTCTAACGATAAACTGATACAATAAATGACAAGGAGGTAAAGCCATTTCTCTAAAATCTGCCTTATTCCAGCCATCGATAATGTGATAACGACTATACGGATTATTTTTCAAACCGTCCAATACCTCAGCAACCTGATCAACACCATTTTGATTTCTCCACTGATGACCATAAACTTTACCAAGATCACCAAGGGTATAATATTTTTCATACTCATATTCAAACACAGGTAAACCTTTAGAGCCGACATTTTTTACCACGAATACAAACTCTTCCATAGTAAAAATTCGATCAGTCCCATCTTCACCATCAGTCAAAATGTTTCTTTTAGTTGATGAAGGCGAATTTAGTTCAGCATATTTCAAATACCAGCGATAAGCGTCGGCATTCCAAATATTACAGTTATTATCGATAAGATATTTTATATTTGTTTCACCTCTGAGAAACCATAGCAATTCATGAACAATGCCTTTCCAATGCATTTTCTTAGTTGTTAGCAATGGAAAGCCCTTTTGCAAATCCATTTGTATCACTGCATGCGATAAGCCAATCGTATTTGGCATGTTAGCTCTGCCGCTTTCTTTCTCAACGCCTTTCTTGAGAATTTTCTTCAATACTTTTTGATAACTTTTCATTTAAAAATTTTTAATGTCAATGTAACCGCACAAATTCCGCATATACGTAATCACGTCTTCTTTACTACAATCAGATGGTTTATAAAATGTAAATGTGATCATACCATTCTCGCCCTCATTACCGTTAACAATTGGGATTGCGTCAATATTCTCAAGCAAACTCTTGTTATACATGATAATGGTGTCTTTTTCTGTTTTCTCATTAATCACAACATGATAACTCGACAGCATTTTTTCGTCATCATTATAATACTCCATAGTTTTAAGCAATGGTAATAGCTTTGAGTTAATTTCAATATGAGTTGCTCCGCCTCTAAATGACAATTTATTAATGTTAACAGATACTTGATTAACGATGGTCATCAATATCTGATTCCAATCACTCTGCTTGCCATTAGGATAAGGTGTGCTCAGCATACCTTTATAATCCCACTCTAATCCAAAATTACAATCTTTCTTCTTCATTTTTATAATTATTAATTGTTATACATTTTATCATATAATATTTACCCTAATTTCGAGTGTATGATTCGCCTACCTTTTTTTATAAGTTTTCTTGCTTTCAAGTATGCTCTTTTTGATTCGAAATATAACATATCAGAAATCATAGACTGTAGAAATTCGTCTTCTGGATATTTTTTTATACAATAAAGTTTAAATGAGCTATTCAAATCATCAATACTATGATTAAGTCTCTTCAAAGGACTAAGTTTATTTTCCTGTACTACCATATCCGCCTCTGCTTTTTGATTTAAGATCATCGACTTCGATAAACTTAACTCCGTTCGTAAATATCCATTTCAATTTAACATACCAAGGTGCGAACATAGCTGGTCTAATTTCAAACTGACAAATTCTATCACCCTCATTCACTTTAGCAGTACCCATAGATAATGCACTAAATTTCCAGTGGTCGTCATTACCAGAATATCCATCGCTTGTCGCATCAGGCCCGTCAACCACACCATAATGATTAGCCTGTATTAATCCAAACTTATTATAAGTTGAAGACCTTGGTGCAATGTTTGCCTGAAAATACTTAGGGAGCTTACATGCGAAGCCTAAGTTAATTAAACGATGCGTAGCTTTTGGCATAACTACTGATTCGGCGGATTTTAAATCAATCCAATTACCATGTGATTCCAGTTTACAATTCTGGTTGTGATACTTAATGTAAATTTTTGCTTTCATATATTATTTAAAAAATAAATCCTCTTAATGTGTCTTGTGCTGTATCATAATGAACGCTATAGATTACCACGCTCTTATCTTCTTTTAACATCCATTTAATCTGATAAATATTAAGAAAATCGGCTGTAACTGTTACATCATCAACCTCAAAAATAGTCGATTCAGATACATGAACCCTTTTATCTGATAATAAAGTATATATCACATCGCTAAATATGTATGGATGGTCATTTTGCATGTTTCGTTTCAATCTATCCAGCTTTTCATGCATGAGCATTCCACAATCCTCGCCTTCTGGGTTTTGATAATCGGTATAATATTTAGTATTCATTATTTTATGTTTTTTAATTGTTTAACCTTATTTTCGCAATATGCACGGATGAATGTAGCCTCTGCGTCGATACCAAATAAATCAGGATTTGATGCCTGTCGTCTAAATTCGTCTGACATGAGTTCATCAATAATATCGAGAACTTCGCTTTTTATCAAGATGTATTCAGTCATAATTCGCAACACACATGCGAAAATATATGAATGTCCATGTTCACCATAATTTTCAAGCATATGGTCAAACATAAAATTAAGCACATTTGCAGCATATTTATGCTTTTCTTCGGGTAAGAATTTAAAAAATCCCTTTGATTTCCAATCAATATTATTTGTTTTAGTCATCACCCTCAGTAATTAACATTTCGTCGCCACTATGGTCTTCAATTATTTGCTTAATCTCTTCTTTTATCTCTTTCACCTCAGTTGGGTAAAGTGTAAATTCCTTTCGTGACGGATATTTTGAATTCTTGTTAAAGGTTTTAAAGAAGAATACGCCTTGAGATTCAGCCTTTTCAAATGTATTATACAGCTCATTCAATACGTTGGCATAACTATATGTTTCGCCTCTGTTAAACGCTATATATAGCTTATTATCAGCTGGAAAGTATGTTGTTTTCATAACATTTCCTGAATTGAAGACCGATTCGATGTATCCTATTGTACCATCCTCATTTAGTTTTTCTTTTCTATTAATCAGCATAAATATTTTTCTTGCAAAGGTATTAATATCTATAATGAAAAGCAAGTATTTATATTAAAAAAGTATGTCATTACCAAAAAGAATTATTATCGATACAAATCCGCCTATTATAGGAACTGATTACATGCATTATGGCTTGGATAGGATCGAGAAATTAATGAATGATACAAAGATCAATACTAAATATTTACCGAGAACCATACAGCTTGAGGATTTAGATACAGCTATATTCGATTTCGTTAACAGTGAAAAAATGAAACTTGTTATTGATGGTAAGATTGTACCAAGTTTTTATCTTGATAATGATAGATGGGGTGAATTTTCAAAGACATGGAAATTTTCAGATGGTGATAAAAATATAGCAACACCTTATATTACTGTGAGACGAACTGAAAAAGGCAAAGGCACACGATTAGGTGCTATTAAATATTTGATACCACAGTTAAAAAAATTCAGATTCTACGAAGTTCCTATAATGGATAATGGTGAATTAATTTATCTTTTATTTAAAACTCCTGAGCCTATTAATGTCGATCTAAAATTTGAAATATCACTATTCACTAAATATCGTGTAGATATTAATTTATTCGATGAACAAACATTGAAAGCATTTGCGTCAAGTCAAGCATTTGTTTTTGTTAAGAATCACCCAATGCCTTTGGTATTCGAAGACGTTGCTGAAAATAATCCTATTGAAAATATTGAAGGCGAAAGATTATTCGTGACAAAATACACCATAAATTTAATGGGTTTTATACAAGACGAGAAAGACTTCGAAATATCCAAATCAAAAAGACCACCAAAACTTGGTTTTAGTTTTTCTTAAACGTAATCAATATTCGTGTAATCAAATTTAGTACCAGCGGCATATACAGGTTTTATAACCTCAAAACCTTCCATGCTGCTGTTTACTTTATTAACAAAAGCATTTCCAGTCTCAACAATTTCTATAGCATTAGCTGGTTCTGTAAAATACCATCTTTTCGTATTTGAGTTAACAGATAGCTTAAAAAACATTTTATTAATTGTAACGGTATCACCATTATGTGATTCATTATAAAATGTAATTATTCGATTTCTTTTTGCATTATAGAACATAAGTCTACCGTAATATTCGGTAGTGTCGCTTTGCACTAAATAAGACGGAATAAATATAGAATTCAACTGATTCGTTCTATTTGATATCGTAAAAGCATTATCAACATGTATTTTTGATAGATATGATCGATATATTCTGCTCTGTTTTAAAACATTAGGGCTATCAAATACGTCAAATATGTAGAAACTGTTTAATAATTTCTGATCATACGAATCATACTCGGATAACGTAAAGTTTCCACTATCTATAAGCGATGTTGTATACGTGCTACCGCTATAATTATAATATTTGAAGTTGATGTTTGCGGTTACACCTGACTCATACATAATCCTCTTCACCTCGTTATCAACGATAGGATTTATAAACAATGGTTCAACTCTATCAACAATCTTATCGATATCGCCGTCAGACCCCACAGTATTCATATTATTAGATAATGGTATTTTGAATACAACATCGCTACCCACATATCTTACTACCTTTTTTATTTGCATGGCTTACCTATATCATTTATATCACTAACTGGAACATTATTTACACTCTGAAAATTAAATCCTATATTACTAAATAGGTTTGCCGTATTTAATACACCCTTATTTGCTTTAACATCCAAAATAATACTACTGAATATATATCTATTGCCATTCATGAATGGATTATTAAGCGTAACACTTGTTACAGGATTAATATAATTCTGCGGAAGTATATTTCTCCAAACAAAATTACCATCACCTAAATTATAAGCATGTTCAGGCATTGAGTTAATTAAATCATATGAAGTTGTTCCTGAATATACATCGAACGTGTTTCCTGATAATACGCCAAGTTCTATAGGTATTACAGGGTCATAACTCCAAGGTAATGGACTTGTTGGACTGCTGTTAATAGTATTTCCAGATATAATTACCTTCTGATATCCAACTTTAAATAATTCATCGCTAAGCATATTTATTCTAACAGGAATCATTGGAGAATAGTACCATGAGAAGTATTTAGTTGATCCTGTTTCAATATATGGTGTATTAATATAATTAATCTGTGTTGATACGCCCGATTGCGAAAATGTTGACATATCCATCGACATATAGTCGCTCATACTTGTAGAACCTGTTATAGGATTACCGTTTATATCCCAAGATAGTCCTTGCATTGTTTCGCCGACACCTACAAGATATTTAGCATAAATAAAAAGTTCTGTAACAGGTAAATTATTTCTTTCATAAAATTTACCGAAAGGCATTAGAGTATCTGGATTGATAGTAATTTCTAAATCATTTTCCTTGATATCTTTATTAATCACAAATGAGAATTTCTGATCGCCGTAAACATTCTTCGAAAATCCAGCATTATACACGTCGAAATCTTCTGGCTTAGCTATAACATCAAAATATCTGGTATATGTGCTTGCCGTAACACCTGAATAAGCGGAAGCCACTTTTGGTTTTAATAGGTAAAATTCAAATGAGTTTAAAAGGCTTTTTGTATCGCCAGTAACAGTTATAAAGTAGTCATCTCTACTGGCTGCACTTAAGTTGTTTTTTATACCGTTCAACATTGACATATATTCGATTGAGCCATATATTCGATAATTATTATTAGACTCTCTCTCAGAATTGAACACATCGGTGGAGCTAACGTTCTTATCGTACTCAGATTCTTCAACCGAATCAGATTTTCTGGTAAGTTCTATTCTAATATTGGTATCGGTATTAACCGAATCAATATTTTTAGCCTTATTTATTAATATTTTATATTTATTGTCCATAGTTTTATATTATGCCAATCTCTCTTAAAAGTCTAAAGCAATCTGAAACGCCAAGTCCCTTGAAGAAATAAGTACGAGGGTCAATGGATTGCGCTGGGTCTGAATTTATTTTACCACCTGTTTTCACTCCGCTCATGTTAACAGGACAATCATCAGAGCCATTTTTAAAAGATGAGAGTGATGTTAATCCAGAAACATCAAGATCAGTAAAGCCGTTTATAGTTCCACCTGTAGTATTATAAACCTCAACAAAATTAAGTAAATCTGCTTTATCTATATTTACAAATGATGTAAAATGTAAATCTGAACGTGCAAACCCTCGTGTATTTGTCTCACCAGCTGCTATTTCCTGATCATTATCCTCAAAAAAGAAAGGAGCTGTACAATCGGGAGTAAAATTCGTTGTTGATCTCATACTTCTTATATTACTGTAACCAGTATAACAATATCCAACCTGCGGAAAATGTAACGAAAAATTAAGCCAGTTACCGCCAAAATATTTATGTCCGCCATTGGTTATATTTGATGGAAAATTATATAAATGATTCTCTAAAGGTGTATCGCCAGAAGTGCTACCTGTTGTAACAGGATTAATCACTATCGAATCATCTGTTTGAATGATTCCAACATTATGTCTATAGTAAAAAGTACCGTTATTAACTTTATCAAGGTCTAAGTATCCATTATTCAAATCTCTACCCTGTGAATCATCCTGATCATTATACACCATACCATGAAATTTAGCAACGCTGTAATAAGTACCACCTGTAAAAACATAATCCTGTTTACGCCAAGCAGTTGTTCCACTTGATTCGCTACCATCAGGATTAAACTGTTTGAAAGAATTATTTTGTGCGGCTGATTGAGGTACTTTCAACTTATATCTGAACGATCTAAGTCTTGTCGCATGACCAATCTCATCATCGAGGTTTAACGGAGCAAATCTATCACTAATTTCAAATGTAGCAAAACCTCTAAATCTGGTGTAAATACCACCATTAAAGTTATTATCGACAACGGTTTCATTACCTAACTTATCTGTTATTACTTTACGTCGATTACAATTAACAATAAACGCAAATGAACCGTTCTTATAATATGATGAATATTCATTTTTATCTAAAACAGCCATATTTCGTGATGTTGCTCTGCCAGAAGTAATATCATCATCAGTGATATCCGAAGGATAATAGTATATTTTTTCTGTAACGATAGCATTTCTTTTTGATGCTATACCCACATTAAATAAGCCATCGTCGCCATTTATAGATCTTAAATTATATAACTCACGTATTAATCTATTATTCTCAGCCTCGTCAGCACCCCATGATGATAGTTCTCCATCAGTAAATATAGAGCCGAATAATGTGAATGTATTGGCAAGTATTGATCTTATTTTAAAATCCTGTCGAGTAATACCTATCTCATAATTTACTGTATCGCCCCAAAATGGAACAATGTCCACACCAACTTCTTGTGTTTCAATATTAGGCAAGTCATTTAGATCATTACTTTCCTTGATTCTTGTTCTATTATTATAGAATAGATTAGGAGAATAACCAAGGTTTATAACCATTGCAGCTGGCGTCATTGAGTATTTACCTATATCGGTAATATCTACGCTTAAATGTACGGTTTGCTGACCAATAGGTACGCCAAATATCATATAATCACCTGAATCGTTAGTAATGGCTGTATATTTATAGTACTTCTTATAAACGCCCATAAATGATTCACTTGTGATAACCTCCTCCTTAATTGGAAATGACCCAAATGGCTGCATAGGTGCTACGATGCCTGTAACTGGATTGCTTTTACCAACACGTGGCAATAAATTATATCGTTTCCCATCTATATTTTTCATTCGTGGATTAGTGTAAGGATATAAACCTTTAATCACACTATTTGTGGAATCTTCATCGGTTAAAGGAATAAAAACAGATATTTTTGCATTGGGGATACCCACGCTATCGTTACCATTTACTCTGCCGACTAAAATGCCATAATTTGAATTAAAATCCTGATATACATCACTCGTGGAAATGCTTAAACTAAGGACTTCTAACGATTTAACGTCTTGCTCTAATTTAAGCTTAATATATTTATCATCATTAGTTGTGCCTGAAACTATTACACTCGTTTTATTCATACTATTTATATATTCAATGATAAATACTCGTTTTTGTTTTTTATAAAAAAGCGACATCAATTCGCTAACAAATTTTTTTGTAATTCAATCTTTTAGCGTAATAAATAGTATTTATATATAAAATAATTAATAAAAATTAAACAATAAGATATGACTGAATTTATTTTTACCTCGCCTGGGGTCAAGTTTAAGGAACGTGATCTAACCTATGTTACTCGTAATGTTGGTGTTACAACGCTTGGACTTGTGGGCGAAACGTTAAAAGGCCCTGCATTCGAGCCATTTTACATCGAAGATAGACCTCAATTTTTAAATAAATTTGGAGGACAAGATACTTCTAAATATAGTAATGGAAACTTAAGATATCAATTACCATATGTTGCCAATTCATATTTACAGGAGTCTAATCAACTATGGGTTACCAGAGTATTAGGGTTGTCAGGATATGATGCTGGTGCTGCTTGGACAGTTGTCCTAAATGCTGGCGTTGACCCTTCAACAGTGTCAGGTACGACAGTTGTTAGTGGTACATCAGGATTCACTGATGGTACTTTTTATGGCGTAAATTTAACGTCTATAGGTCAGACAGGTAATACCTTCAATGGTTTTGGCTTAAATTTAGGAACATTTGCAGGTGATTATTATACTTTCGAAGTTACAGCCATTACAGGAAAAATAGGCACTGTCTCATTCGTAAAAACAACTTTGACAGGTGCGCCTTATGCTGATCATCAAAACATGGTATTAGCTGTTCTTAGAAGTAAGGCGGTTGTAATCGACGGCGTAAATGCACCATCAAGCACTATATTTGCTGTAACAGACATTAACATAACAACTAATAACACTAATGATTTATCTGGAGACTTATTTGGCGAATTCACAATAACAGCTACATTAGCAATTAATTCTGATCTACCAACTGGTGGAACAGCCACATATAATGTGTCTTTAAATCCTAATAGCAGTAATTTCATTTCAAATGTATTAGGCACAACGCCAACAGATAAACAGACACATATTTGGGTAGAATCTGTATATCCAGACCTTATCAAGACTTTAGATGTTGATGGTATTGATTTTACATCAGATACAAATTTATCTGGCGTATCTCCATATGCTTTTGGGGTATCTGATATCGTTACAAAACATACAAACGATATCTTTACGAATCGTAAAACAATGTTTAAAACACCTGAATCACCTTGGGTAGTATCTCAATTAAAAGGTAATATTGTTGATAGATTGTTTAGATTTATCTCAATTTCTGACGGTGACTCTGCTAATCAAGAAATTAAAGTTAGTATTGTAAATATTAACCCAGAATCTCTTGAATTTGATGTATTGATTAGATCATTCTATGACACAGATGCGAATCCAAATGTACTTGAATCATTTTCAAGGTGTTCACTGATCCAAACAAAAACCAATTATATTGGTAAGAGAATCGGGACTATTGATGAGAATTACGATCTTATGAGCAGCTATGTTATGATTGAATTAGCTGATAGCATTACTCCTGAATCATTTCCAGCTGGATTTGAAGGTTATATGTTCAATACTTATAATAATGGTATCATATCACCAAAAATTCACTACAAATCAAACTACACATACACTGATAAGGTTGCTAAAACTTATTTAGGAATATCTAACACAGCTTATAGTACAACAAGTACCGCAGGTTCGGGTATTAATCAGAATATGTTTAATTTTAACGGATGGAAGAGTGGCGAAAGCAATCCTACTGGTTTTACAAAAACTAAGGGTTTCCACATGGACGTAGATGCTGCAAGTGTATTAACAAATACCCTTGAACCTGTTGAATTTGAAGTTGGCGTAAGCAGCTTTAAAACAGTATTTGATGTTTTCAGTCAATCAAATGCATACTACTCTATAAAAACAAGAAAATTTACATTTGCACTTTCTGGTGGATTTGATGGATGGGATATTAACAGAACTTTCCGCACCAATACAGACCTTTACAACAAGTCTGCTTTATATGATGGCGTAGATGATGGAATTACACCGTCAAATGACTATCAGGCATGGGAAACTGCTATAAATACATATTCAAACCCTGAGAAGGTAACGATAAACATATTTGCAACACCTGCAATCAACTGGTCAGATAATACAACATTGGTTACAAAAACCATTGAAATGATCGAAGAACAGAGAACAGATAGCTTATATATTATCGATGCACCAAACATTGATATATCAATGGCAATCGGCGATAATAATAATACAGATGTTGTAGCATCGAATGATATTGTTGATCTTTTGGATAGTACAGGTATTGATAGTAGCTACGCATGCACATATTTCCCATATGTTCAGGTTAAAGATACTCAGAATAATGTAAATGTGTATCTTCCACCTACAGGTGAGGTTGTTAAAGCAATCGCTTATACTGATACAAAAAAAGCACCTTGGTTTGCACCAGCTGGTTTAGAACGTGGTGTTACCGATGCGAGAAGATCGAAATATAAACTAAGTCAAGATGCTCGTGATATTCTCGGCAAAGGTAGAATCAATCCTATGGTAGATTTCACAAACACTGGCACAGCTATTTTTGGTCAGAAAACATTACAGATTAGAGAAAGTGCTCTTGATAGAATAAACGTTAGAAGATTATTACTTCAGGTTAAAGTATTAATTTCAAACATTGCCATGAGACTTATATTTGATCAAAACGATCAAGCCACTATCGATCAATTCAAATTAAAAACAAATCCGATTTTGGATGGTATAAAAAGAGAAAGAGGTTTGTTAGAATTTAAGGTTGTAATGGATGAAACTTTAAACACTCCTGAGTCTTTAGATAGAAATGAGTTATATGGTGAGATTTATTTAAAACCTACTCGTTCACTTGAAAAGATCGGAATCGGTTTCACGATTGCAGCATCTGGCGCATCGTTTTCAGAGATTTAAACAAAAATTGAGCTTATGAATATTTTATAAGCTCAATTTTTAAAAAAATAAGTATTTATATAAAAATTGATAACATGGCAGATTTAATTAGGGGGATTCCTTTAGCATATGAACCAAAACGCATAAACAGATTCTATGTACGTTTTCCAGACGAATTAGGAATTGAAGTATGGTCTATTCAGAAAGCAAAAAGACCAGCATTGAACATAAATAAAACAGAGGTCAAGTTTATGAATGAGACAAATTATGTCGCAGGTGCATATGCTTGGCAAGAGATTGACCTTACATTCCTTGATGTAATCGGGCCATCGACTTCACAGCAACTTATGGAATGGACTCGTCTTCATGTAGAGTCATTAACTGGACGTATGGGTTATGCTGCTGGATATAAAAAAGACCTTTTAGTGTTCGCTCTCGACCCAACAGGTGTTGAGGTTGAAAAATGGTTGTTAGAGCAGTGCCAGATCGTATCCATTGACTTCGGAGAAAACAGTTATGATGATGACGGTCTTGCTACAGTGAATGTAAAAATTCAACCTTGGAGATGCATACTTAACGTATAACAGACTAAACAAACAAAAAAATCGTATATTATTTATACGATTTTTTTTTGTTTTAATTTGTTACGATATTTTTCTGTAGAAGTTTTTCTAATTCAAATTTCTCAATATCCGTTAATAAGGGTTCAGCTAACGGCGGAGTATTTGAGTAACCATGTCTATGTGTTAATAATGCCTTTTTAAACATTTCAAAAATTTGTAGAATAACATCACCTCTACCTATCGGGTGACCATTTTCAAATATATTAATCCTATCCTGTGCCGTAAGTCTCGATGGCTTAAAATTAGGATTTCCATCGTGAGATAATAAAGCAATTTTATCCGACATTAAAATTGAACTACTATAATAATCTGTACTATTAATTTTTGGCTCAAATGTCATTATCAACGCAGCTGGGTTCGTTGTATTGAGAGTAGTTATATCGCCATTGACATGTTTTCCAGCTCTTATCACAACCTGATTCTTTTTTAGAATCACATCTGTATTAACTCTACCTATAATACCAATATCTTCACTATCTGGAAACACATCCTTAGCATTTGGGTTCGTCTTAATTGACTTTAACGGCTCAATCATACCCATTTCAGTGGTTGATAATGCTGTGTATACTGAATCGAATTCTATTTTCTGAGGTTGTGATATGACACTACCAAGCCATAATCTATTTCTATTAGGATATTTAACATCCATTATAAAAACTCTAACAACTTCACCTATTTTAGGATATAAATGAATATACTTAGGTAAAATAGGACTACAATAAGGTAATTCTTTTTCAGCGATTTTATTATCTAATTCAAGTATTTTTACCTTTATTCTACCGCCATCGGTAGGGTCATCAATGGATATAACCTCGCCATAATAGATTGATCTCGTATTATCACTATGGTCAGCACCGCTTGTGAATATCCTATTTGTATGTATTGTTTTTTCGGTATACATTTTTATTCGATTAAATTTCTGTCATTCATTTCATCAATAAGCTCAATATATCTCTTCTCAAGGTCTCTTATAAAATCCAATTTATTGTTAATAAGTATCGTTGTCTCGTCAATAACTTGAGTTAGCTCGATAACATCATTTTTTAATCTCTCATGAGATGCTTTAACGATATTAATTTCATGAAGCAATTCTGTTGGTGTATATTCTGTTAAAGTCTCCATATTATAGTATTATTCCTTTACCACCTGATATTTTTACGGTTGATCCGAGTACGGTTACAGGGCCTGCTGGTGATGTACCTGTCGCATTAATCGGAATGCCTGGGGGTATGGCTATCAATATGATAGCCTCTTCCTGAAGTGCTCTAATTATCTCCTCAACTCTAATTCTTTCCATTATTTCATCGGGAGCGGCTTCACCTGTCGATAACACACCAACTGGCAAACCAGCCTCAGCTTTTCTGGCTATAATTCTCGAAGCAATCTTTATCGGCGATAATCCTGATCTGTTTCCGACGCCTGTTAAAATTAAAGGTGTTGGGACAGTCGGTGCTGAACTGATATTTATGTTAAGCAATTTGGATATGCTATCGATTATAGATTCTATGCTCATATCTTAATTATTTTTGTTGGAATTAGGCTTCTTATAATTCTTTTCACCTGATTGGTTTTCTCTTTCACTAATTTTGTGATTATAGGTGTTAATAATTTAGACAATTCGGACACCACGATAACGTATATATAATCAACCATCATACTAATAAACACAGGTGCTATACATTTTATAAATTGCTTCGAATTATCAATCTCACTTAAAATATTATCAGATGTTGATGTAACGCCAGATGAAAGTGTTGATGATATCGATCTTAATGCTATAATTTGTGGTGATAACACCAATGCATTTATAATCTTCCCCTTAATCATATTAATAATCTTAGTGAAAAAATTATCTCGAACAGATGATGCATTATCATCTATAATCGATTTATTCGAGGCGTCTTGAGTTATAAAAGACTCAAAAGTATCGCCAACGAATATAGGGTCTGTCGATGTTGTAATATTTACTGTTGCACCTGAAAAAAATTCAGTTGTACTGCTACTATAAATATAGCCGCAACCCATATCATATTCAGCTGTGCCGTTTTTTATATTATTTGCGTCATTAGCTAATCGTGTCAAATCCAATGGATCATTATTACCATCAATCAAATTATTTAAAGCCTGCTGAGCCTTCAGCTCATTTAATATCTGATCAATGCTTTTATCCTCCGACTTTGTTATAGTACCAAAAATAGCATCAAGAACATTTGTAACAACCTCTTGTTTATTAATCAATGAGACGGTATCAATATAATTAGCAAACCATTCGCCAATAGTTGCAGACGATAAATCAGGCTTAAAAATTAATGATTGTGTTGATTGATCGAATGTTATTAAAAGATTATGGTAAGGTATGTTCGGAACTTGCGATAATACAGCTTCCCTAACCTTTGTATCAAAATCAGGCACAGCGTTGAATTTTAAAGTGTCAGCTACTGTGCCTGTTTTTATTTTAAACTTAGAATATGGATCAATATTTTTTAATGGGACTCTTATGCCGTCTGTGAAAGAAGAGGGTATAGGACTATTGCTATTGCCTTGGATAAACTGTTTCTTAAGAGGCGTTCTCATCTCAGTTTCAACCTTCGTAAAAAAGTCTGTTAATAATCCGCCTATCATTTGCTTAAGCAATGCTCCGCCAACCACTTGTTTTAGTATGTCAAGTAGAAAAGCGATTTCGTCATTAGATTTTGTTTTTATGGAACTATAGGTCTTTTTTAACCTTTTAATTTCATTTTCATCATGTAATGACGAAAGCGCACCTATAGTATTGAAAATACTTTGCTTTCTTTCGCCGATACTCATAATTATAACCTTTTATCTAACTCATCATGAACCATATCAATTAAAGCTTGCTTACGCTCATTACTAACGACGCCTTTATCCTCATCGCCAACAACTTCCTTGCTTTTTGAGTCAAAGACAACTTCCTTCAAATATTTTAAAAGTAGAATTTTCTGATCCTGATTTTTAGCTTCAGCTGCTATAAGTTTTATCAGCTGATCACCGATAGCGGCAACCTCGCCAGTTTCCTTAATCTTTATTTCCCACTTATTAAATAATCTAATGGCTTTCTGTCTAATATTATGAGAGTCATCATAAATCTCTTGTAAAAGATCATTCATGCTATCCTCATCAAACTTAATTCTTTTTCTTACAGGTCTTGTCATTATTTCTTATTTAAATATAAATACTTGAGAAATGATTTTACAAGAAAAAACTCTGTTTCTTCATATAATACAGTTCTTTAAAAGGCTTAATGGCTACTCTAATCTCTTTAGTTGATAAATTTGTTATCTCTTTCAGGTATAGAAGTATTTTATTTTTCGCAAAAATATTACTAACTCTCTTATTATATTTACCATCAGGTGTTTCCTCTTTAAATAGAGATTCCCAATTTTGTAAAATATTAATAATAGCATCGCCAACAATTAACTCATTTTTCTTAATATTGGGCTGTGATATTTTTTCAATGATTTCAGTGATTATAGATTGAATAAGGTTATCGAGAATATCGACATTATTATCACCGTCAATTTCATACGCATATGACGAGCTATTATCAAAATCGTCGGTATAATCTTCATACGATAAATTTGTTTTTTTATCAATGTAGCTTTTTCTACCATGATCCTTATAATAGTTGCGTACAATCGTCTGGCAATAACTAAAAGCTTTTGTTTTAAACCCTGCCTTTGTTATCGTATTCGGTTTATATTTAACCATTTGCTCAATGAGGTGGGTTAAAGCGTTTTCCTCAACCTCAGCCACATCATAGTTCCCAATATATATAGGATACTTTCTAAGTATTGATTGTATCATTTTACTAAATGGTACAACCAATATCTCATTGTAAATTCTATTCTTTTCCTCAGCGGAATCAGTTGTTATATAGTCTATTACAGCTTGATCCTCCTTTTCGGCGAAGTATAATTCATATTTCTTTTTCATTTAATTATAGAGGGTTTTTAACTAATGCTCAATAGATTAATTTCTCTATCTTTGCTGAAGAAATATTCTTTCATTGCTACATCGAACCAGAATTTACGTTCGAGTTTAGGCATTGTTTTCGAGTACACCTCGAACATGCTATCGGTACGGTCAACTAAATGCTTGTAAACGATTTTCGGAATTATAAATACCTTACCATCATTATTTAACACCCTTAAGAGATATTCAAACATAAAAGTTAATTTAATATTCGTCTTATATCCACCATTTTTCAGATAATTAGATTTTCTGATTACAGCACCAGATAATTTAAAATCAGAGTATGATTTAACAGTATCAATGCTAAGAAACCCAAGTTTTTCGATATCACCAGCAAAATGCTGTGACCATGCAACCTCATTAGAGATTTTTAAAGGCTTATTATCAGCGTCAACCTCAAGCATCATAGGAATGAACAAGTCAACAAGTGGATATGCTTTAATGTATTTTTCAACATTTTTCGCATATGTTGTACCAAGTTCGTCGTCGAATTCGAATACTGAAAAATACTCTGAATCAACTACAGATAAGGCTAAATTTACTTGAGACTGATAATCAGTTAAACCAGTATTATTAATATAAGTAACGTTATTAGGCTGAATAGCAGCAACAGTATCTTGAACGTCTCTACTAATTGAAGGTGGAAACACGAAAACCATTCGAGGTTTTTCAGATATCTCAGTTTGAGCCTCAATCGAATTTATAGCCTTAATGAGATATTCTTTAACAGTATCATTAAATTCATGTACTGGAATTATTATACTTAATTGTGTCATTTTATTGTAAATTTATTGCATTTTTTAAAAAACTAATTCTTTCCTCAGCATATTTAGCATAAATATTTGTAATCTGCTCGATAGAATTACTCATATCATATCTTTTTGAAATTTCAGCCATTGTTTCGTAAATTCCCTCTGGAATACTATCATCAATAAACTTAGTAAGAAGATCGCCGATCATTATAGGTAAATCGTAAATGTTGCTCGTGTACATGCCAGCCTCAACATATTCTCCCTGATCATTTTTTAAATATTCAGGTTCAATATCAGGTACAATGAAAATTGGAATTACACCGCTTTTCATACACTCAACAGGGAAAGTACCGAAAGATGCGATTCTATCGATCCATACAGCCGCAAAGTTATTACGCAGTCTCTCAGCAAAGCTAACCCTATCCAACTGTGTTGGTGGCTTTGTATTTGTGAGTAATGGATCAAAAGTAATCCACTTCAAATGTGGATATTTACTGAAAAATAATTTAATCACCTTAGTAATATCGTTATTATTTCTGCCTACGATTGAGATCACAGGATTCTGAGGCTTGTCAGATGCATGGAAGTAATCAGGTATACCGATATTATAAGTCTCAACTTTAAACTTTTCGCCGTAAAAAGTGTTTAACATATTTTTCAATGTCTCAGACGTGGTAATAATATCATTAATACCGAATAATTCAATGTCAGATCCTGGAATTAAGCCATTTAACATGTAATCGAATGATTGTAATAAACAGATTTTTTTACATGGTAGGTTTTTAACCTGCTCCATAATATTTGTGAATACTTCTGGAATTACCATGAAATCATCAGGTGATACGTTTATTTTCGAATCACTAATCAACACATGCTTAAGGTCGCCTAATGATGATTCCATCCATTCAGGTGCTTTAAGATCTGTATTTTCAGTCATAATTATAACATTATAACCCATACTTTTTACAACATTTGCGTGAGTATATATCTCATATACTGAGGCAGATGGACTAATAGATTCTGGTACACAGAATATAAACTTAGACTCTTTCGACTCTAATCTCGTAGCAGCTTTACTTAAAACTGCTATGTTTTCTTTATTTAATTCATTATTTTCTAACATATTCTTATTTATTTGTTTCGTCATTTTTTTTCGTAACCAATTAATTTTTCAAACTCAACGTTATCAACCAATTCAACTAATTGAAGTACCGATGAATAATCAGTTCCGTTATCAACGTTGTAAGGTCTATTTACTTTGATGATTGTTTTACCTTCAGGTAATTTAACATTCAACAATTTAGGATCAGTTGTAATAATAACGTCAACATCTTCAATAATATCTGTTGAGTTCTCAACAAACTTATAGGTACTAAAACGTGACATTATTCTACTTAAAAAGAATAGAGTCGGCGGAATTGTGTGAACATTTTCAACCGAAAATATTGTAACATCAATAAACTTACCATACTTATACAAAAAGTTTTTTAAGTCTAAATCAAGTCCCTTATACATAAAAGGTGCTGACCCTGAGATTTCAAATACAAAATCAAGATGCATGAACTTATTATAAACCTCAAGTGCTGTTTCGCTTACAATTTCTTTATTAGAAATAAACGTATCTACTGGTGCTTCACCAGTTTCTTCATCCACAACATAATCAAGAGTATTGAAGTTATCATCAAATTTCTCTTTCAAAACATTAATCTGTTCCGATGTTGCATTCCACGCATATGTATTAAAATAATCATATACATAAGGTATTTTCGCTGGCACACCCTCTTCGCCAAATTCATTGAGGTAATAACGGTCAAATTGTAACCATTTTGCTCTTAGAATTTCATTAATATCAATTCCTATTTTTACTTTTTTCATTTTTTATTTGTTTTATTAAAATATTCTTTAAATTTTGCTTCAATTAATGCTATTAATGGATTTCTAACATTTTTATCATTAACATCCATTTCGATAACTCCGATACTCGGCGTATCGCCAAACATGTCAATAATCGGTTTTAAAGCACTTTCCGTTTCATTCTTTAAATCTATCTGATCAACGTCACCAAGCATAATCAATTTACAATTAGTACCTATACGTGTCATCGCTGTTCTAACATTTTTAATTGCGACATTCTGAGTCTCATCTAAAATCATAATACAATCATCCAAGGTTGTTCCCCTTAAATATGTTAGCGGAACAGCTTTAATGAAATTAGCGTCTGTTAAAGATTTAAATGCTTTCTCTGGAATTAATTTAGTAATATTTAAATTAAAACTCCACATAAAAGGATCAATCTTTTCTTCAATACCACCCTTTAGAAATCCAACCTCCTCACCTTTTAAAGGCGTAACAGATTTCAATAAATAAATTCTTCTATAGGGTGTATTTGCCTTTCTAAGCAAATCAAGAGCAATACCCAACGCTACATATGTTTTACCAGTTCCAGCAAATCCAGAACAAATCGTAACCTCATTAGATTTAATCGATTTAATGATTTTTTTCTGGCTATCATTTTTTGCCTCTACTTTAATATCGCTCGTAATAATTTTATTTATCTCGAATTTCAAGGTTGAAATACTCTTATCAGCACCATTAACGATGCTTTGATAATCCCTTTCCTCTTGCTTTGTATCTTCGAGTTTAGTATTCTTTTTTCCCATATGACATATAATTTTATTACATTATACACATAAGAATTTTGAATCTTGAATTTATTTTGAAAAAAGCACTATTTATTATTAAATTAATAAAAAATTATAAATAATTATATAATATGGGTAAAGAAACAGGAGCACAAGCACTCAAAAATGCTATACAAGGATATAAACAAAATACTGATGTAAAAAGCGCAGATGTTATTCCTATGACAGGCGGTTTTAATAATGTAATGGGTAAAGAAGTTGACCCTGATCTCATTATACCTTACGAAACAGTAAGTTTACCTTCAAAGGGAATGTATTATGATAATCATTTAAGTGAAATTAACATCGAATACATGACGTCAAAGGACGAAGACCTTTTAACAACTCCGTCTTTAATTGAAAATGGTACTGTTCTCGATTTATTATTAAGAAGAAAGGTGAAAACACCGAATGTAAACATTCAAGATTTACTTCAAGGCGATAGAAATGCGTTAATACTCTTTTTAAGGACGTCATCATACGGTGCTGACTATTCAGTTATCGTAACCGATCCAAGGACAGGTGTACCATTTAAATCAGTTGTAAACCTATTAGATTTAACATACAAATCCATAGGTGAAGAACCAGATGCTGAGGGACATTTTACAGTTAATATTCCCATGAGAAAGAAAACCGTAAAATTTAGGATTTTAACATATAATGAGGATGATATCGTATCAAAAAGAGCAGAAGCCATGAAATCAGCCTTTCAAGAATCTTTCAGCTCATATGGCACACTAAGACTTAAAGCAAGTATTATATCAATTGATGGTAATACCGACAGAGGTTATATTGATAAGTTTGTCGATGCTATGCCAGCCTTAGACTCATTTACAATTCGTAAAAAAATTGGTGAAGTATCACCAGATGTTGATCTTAGATATACATTTACAGCTGATGATGGATACAAATTCACATCAACATTAACTCTCGGTATAGATTTTTTTTTCCCAAACAGTTAGCAGGTGACTATAAGAAAATGGTAAATGACGAAATTTATATTCTAACAAAGCATGGTAAATTTCAAGCCGAATATGTGGAAAGCATACCTGTATGGAAACGAAGATACTTTCTACACTTAATGGAAAAAGAAAACGATGAAATAGAAAGTCAAAGAGCAAGAGCATCAAATAAATAAAAAAAAGGAACTAAGTTATTATAATTTAGTTCCTTTTGTATTTATATGATATAGATTAGAACAATGGCAAGAAATTACGACGACGAAATAAACTTTTTAAAGGTTGAGAAGCAGTACTATGATGATCAAGCTGCTACACTAAGTTCTATTTTCGATCAAAAAAAGAAAATACAGGCACTTGATGAGGCTCATAGAGTTCAGGAAGCTATATTAACTCTCGAATTAAAAAAACAGGAGAAGATAATAAAAGCAGCTGTAAAAAATAATGGAACTGCTACAGATACCCAAAAAGAAGCTTTAAAAATTGCCAAAGATAATCTTATAAATTCAAAAGAAAATTTAAAGGTTGATAAACAGAGAGTTGAGCAGCATCAGAAGATTAAAGACCTCTTAATTAGTCAAACTAAATTAGAAGCCGTTTGGATAAAAGGCTTAATGGATTCTGATAAGATCATTAGACAAACTATTCTAAATCTTGGAATGTCTGGCGTTAAAGCTGAAATGATTAGGACGTCTTTCGAAAATTCGGCTATGTCTGTTGCTGAAATGGGTGGCTCATTGGTCGATGTACAGCAAGTTATGCAAGGATTTGCTGATGAAACTGGCAGAGCCAGAGTCATGTCAGAGCAAATGATTGTCGATATAGTAAAGATCGGTAGAGGCACTGGATTGGGTGTTGAGAATGCCACAAAAATGGCTGCTCAGTTTGAGTTAATGGGTGTTGACGCTCAAACAACATTTGAAATGACTGAAAAATTCGTTCATTCAAGCGAAAAATATGGCATAAATACAGCTAAAGCATTAAAGAATGTTAATGAAAATTTCAAGAAACTAAACTTATATAATTTTAAAGGTGGTGTTGCTGGTATGATGAAGATGTCGGCGTATGCTACAAAAATGAATGTTGATTTTAGTCAAGCGTTTAACGCTATTGATACAGCAAAAACATTGGAAGGTGCTATAGGATTAGCAGCCAGTTTACAAGTAATGGGCGGAGAATTTGCTAAATCAGACCCATTTGAAATGCTATTCTTATCACGTAATGACCCAGCTAAGTTTACAGAGAAGATTAATGAGATGACTAAAGGTGTTGTTACTTTTCAAAGACAAGCTGATGGTTCATTTTCTAAATTTATATCGCCTGCTGACAGAGATAGAATGGCTTCCGTTGAGAAGTCGTTAGGTTTACAGAATGGTGAACTTACCCAGCAAGCTTTAAGAATGGCTGACATTTCAAAAATGCGTAGAAATATGCTTGGTTCTGGAATGTCTAAAGAGAATAAAGACGCTATAGAAGGTTCAGCTATATTTAATTCTAAATCGGGTCAATTTCAAGTGATAATTGGGACGACAGCTAAAAATATCTCTGATCTTACCAAATCTGAGGCAGATTTATTTATACAACAAAAAGCGACATTAGAACAAAGAGCTAAAGATTCATTAACATTTGAAGAAGCATTACAAGCAACGTTAGCTTCATTTAAAACCATATTATTACCGATGCTAAGAGGCGTAAACGATGTTATGCAGTTCTTTATACCTAAATTTCAGGCAGTCGCTAAATGGTTTAAAGAAAATATAAATCATGATTTTCTAAAAGCTGCTGGTATTATAACTGGTGCTGCTGTGCTATTAAATGGTGGCGTAACTGCTTTATCAAAAATAGTTTATATAGCCTCTGGTAGAAATATGCTCGGTGGTACAAGTTTAGGAAGAGGTGCGAGAGCTACACGAAATGCTGGTAGTGCTATGAGTGGTGCTGGCGGATTAGGTGGCGGAATCGGTGGTGCTGGCAATGCTAATGTTGGTAAGGGACTGATGAGAGGTGGGTTAGGCGTAGGTGCTGCTGCTGCTGGCGTAGGTGCTGGTATAGGTGTTGCAGCACTCGGTATAAGCCAGTTAGCTTCAGCCATTAAGGATGTTGATAGCGAAAAACTAACAAAGTTAAATTGGACTATAGGAATTATTGGTGTAACTATGATAGGCATGGGTGTGGCTGCTGCTTTTGCTACCGCACCTGTTGCAGCATTTGGATTAGCGGCTTTAGGTATCGGTGCTGGTATAGGCGTCGCTGCTGCTGGTATAGGTTATATGGCTGAGGGATTTAGTAAGATGATAGATTCTGCAAAAGGTTCTGAAGGTGCTCTATTAGGCGTTGCAAGTGGTATAGGTGCTATTGGTCTTGCAATGGGTGGTGCTGGTATAGGTATGATAGGCGGAATTGGGTTACTTGCCACATTAGGTGCTATCTCAGCATATGCTCCAAAAATTGAAAAAATTGGAACTGCATTTAAGGAGATTAACACAGCACTTGCAGGTAATGCATCTGATTATGAGGCTATAGCTAATGTTGTCGCATCAATATCAAAAATGAATACAAAAAGTGGATCAGCATTCGCTGAATTAGCAACATTATTAAGCAAGCCATTAAAGGTTGAGTTTGCCGATAAAGATGTTACAATGAAGGCTAATATTACGTTAGATATTGACGGAGAAAGATTCACAGCTAAAGCTATTAATATACCGATCTTAATTAACAGAATGAAAAGCTACGAAAGAGGTAAATCTTAATGAAGAATAATATTAATAAAAGTATTTATATAATAAACATAGCATGACAATTACAAAATTTAAATCAAGACCAGATTTATCCGACATACAATTTAAGCAAAATCCAGATAGCGAATTAAATCTATCTGGCGATACTCGTATAAATAAAAATGAGGGTCTTATACTAACAGATAGTAATCATAATGATATAGTTGTATCAATATCTGAATCAACAACTGAGGGTGATTTTATTAGAATTGTAAATAATAAGGTAGTACGTGAGTATAAGCCAAATTTATCCGATCTAAATTTTAAACAAAGCTTAGGTAGCGAATTAAATCTATCTGGAAATACACGCATAAATAAGGTTGATGGATTTATATTAACCGATGAAAATCATGCAGATGTGCCAGTAATAATAAGCGGCGCATCTGAAAAAGATGTTATAAGATATGAAAACCATCAATTAGTTGCTCATACATTAGAAGGTAATGAAATACCTTATCTTGATGAAGATGTTAGAGCTAATGTTGAGGTTGGTGGTATCTGGGATCAGAGATTAATGTTATCTGGAACATCTTTCACGGATTTTGTTAAGAAATTATTAATAACAACATATTATCCAACATTTAGCGCATCATCATTTGGGTTTACAACTAATTTAAATGGCAGCAATGTTGAGGCTGGAACGAATGCTAATGTAGCATTAACATATTCATTCAACAGAGGTAGTATAAACGGATTAGTTGTTGGTGGTATTTGGAACCCATCCACATTTCAAAATTACAGAGCTGGAAGCATTGTTGAATGTATAATTGATGGTACATCTGTGGGGACTGGCTTAACATTAACAAGAAATCCGAGACTAATAACTGATGGTACAAACACATTCAATGGATCACTTCAATATGCTATAGGTACTCAGCCACTTGACTCATATGGTGACCCATCAGACCCTAATCATGACGGTACGCCAGATGCGCCATTAGCAGCTGGAACATCATCATTATCAACATCAATTGTAGGCAGAAGAAAAGCATTTTATGGAATATCAAATGCTTTAGACTCAAGTGCGTCAATAAGATCATTACCAAGCACTTTCAATCTTTCAACATTCACTATAAATATTCCTATAGGTGCTACAAATGTGGTTTTTGCTTATCCAGCAACATTATCTGATGTACATTTAGTATTATTTGTTGAATTTGCAAATACGCCTGTTCAAACAGCATTTACAAAATTAGCTGATTTATTGGTTGAAGGTGCTGAAGGATACACATCCATATTATATAAACGATACATGTTTACGCCTGTATCGCCATTTCCAACCACAGCAACTTATAACGTAATAATTTAAAAATATGACAGCATTTACAATTTTACCTTTACAAATAAAAAGACAATATTCAGATTCACTTGATCCTGACGATATATTTGATACAGTTAGTGAATTAAATGCATATTTAACAAATCCGTTAAGATATGCTGGACAAATAGTGTCTTGCTTAGAAGTTGATTCAAGTATATATGTTTTAAACTTGGCACGAAATGCATGGATTTCTATGGCTGGTTTATATGCGCCTATAATTGGGTCAGCTAATTATATTCAAAATCAAAGTGCAACACCTCAATCAGCAACAATGTGGATTACAGGTGCTATAAGAGGTGCGTCAGTTAATGCGACAGGTGCTATAACAGGCGGATCAATCGTTAAAACTGGTGGGGTATCAACGCAATTTTTAAAAGCCGATGGTTCGGTAGACACTAATACATATTTAACTGGTAATCAAGCAATAACACTTTCTGGAGAAGCTTCTGGAACTGGTGCAACATCTATTAATGTTACATTATTAGAATCAGCTGTAACAGGCAAGCTATTAACAGGATTAAATACAATTGGAGGCGGATCAATTTCAACCACAGACTCAATTTTAGTGGCATTCGGCAAAGTACAAAATCAATTAACAGCGTTACTTGGCGGCGTCACATTTCAAACTGTATGGAATGCATCAACTAATAGTCCTACAATTACAAACGGCGTAGGAACTAAGGGACATTATTATGTTGTTAATGTTTCAGGAACAACAACATTTAATGGTATTTCGGAATGGAAAGTTGGCGACTGGATAATTTATGATGGTACTAATTGGCAGAAGGTAGATAATACAGATGCTGTATCATCAGTAAACGGATTTATGGGTGCTGTATCATTAACATCAGATAATATATCAGAAGGTGCTACAAATAAATATTATCTCGACTCAAGAGCAAGAAATGCATTAAGCTCTGGAACTGGAATTAATTATGTTTCATCAACTGGAGTAATCAATTGTACAATAACGCAGTATACAGATACAGCTGCAAGAGCCTCATTATCATCTGGAACTGGAATTAATTATGTATCGTCAACTGGAGTAATCAATTGCACAATAACACAATTTACAACTACTGACGCAAGAAATGCTTTATCACAAGGAACTGGTATTAGCTATTCATCATCAACAGGCGTTATAGCTTGTACAATAACACAATACACAAACTCTGACGCAAGAAATACATTAAGTTCAGGAACAGGAATTAACTATGTAGCATCAACAGGTGTAATCAACTGTACCATAACACAATTTACAACTGCTGACGCAAGAAATTCTTTATCACAAGGAGCTGGTATTAATTATGTTGCATCAACAGGTGTTATAGCTTGCACCATAACACAGTTTACAACTACAGACGTAAGAAATTCTTTGTCATCTGGGACTGGTATTAATTATGTTGCGTCAACTGGCGTTATAAACTGTACCATAACACAATACACAAACTCTGACACAAGAGCAGCTATAAGCCTATCAACAACAGGTAGTTCAGGTGCTGGAACATATACACAAGCTACAGGTGTATTCAATATTCCTAATTATACATTAGCTGGATTGAATGGTGAGTCAGCTGGCACAGCCGCTGGAATAATGTCAACACATAATTCAACATATAATCATGGAAACATAGCTAACGGTCAAACGGCATACAGTTGGGGTGATCATGCAAGCCGATATCTGCCATTAATTGGAGGTGCTGTATCAGGGCCTGTAACAGTTAATAGTCCTGGCTTTAGAAGTTATGCTTTTGATGTTACATCAAATGGCGGTGTAGCAATAATTGGCACAGCAAATGGATCATTTAGTTATGGAATTGTAGGTATGTCAGACAATATCGCAGTACAAGCAACCGCATTGAATGGCGTACCTAATCAATCAAAATTAGGATTATTACTACATGGTGATGTGGTTACCCCTGAAGCTGGGTTTGGTGTTAATATGGGATGGAGATTTCCATCAGCCAGTGTAGACCCAACTGAAACATTTATGGCTGGTGATTTTGGCGCAGTATTAACAAATCCAACAGTAGGTGTTGAGGCAGCTAAATTTGAATGGAAATTAGTTACCAATGGCTCAGTTCAATCAAGAATGACGTTATCAGATACTGGTAATTTATATACTGTAGGCTCTGGTACATTCGCTGGTGGTGGTTTTAATTCATTAAGATCAATGAAAAATATTAATGAGGATTGGAACGGCTCAGCTATGGATGTTATTGATGGTTTTAAATTAAGAGACTTTCATTATAAGTCAAGACCAAATTCAGATAGAACTTTAGGTTTTATTATTGATGAAGTCCCAGCAAATGTTAGAGAATATTTCTTAATGGGAGAAGAATATAATGCTATAAATAATTATACGATGATAGGTATAAGTTTTAAAGCACATCAGGAAGAAAAAGCTGAATTAGATATTCTTAAAAAAAGAGTATTAGCATTAGAAGAAATTATAAATAATTAAATATGGCTTGGGGAGATTTATTAGGTAATCAATTTGTATCATTTACTGATGCTCAGGGTAGCGGATTCACACAATTAGTATCGTTACCGACATCAAGTCAATTTATGACAAAGGATAATTGTATATACTATATTTCGGTGGATGCATTACCTTTAGCTGGATATACTGGAAGCCAATGGGTAACTAAAGGATCACTATCTTCAACAGCAGTAACATGTAACGTTACTGTTGACGTATTAGAGATAACATATTAATATATAGCATAATGGGAATAATTAGATACGAACTGGTTACTGGAAATCTACCTATGACGGTATCACTTGAAGGAAGTGGTTTACCTGATCAGGTTCGTTCATCATATGGACAATATTCATTTATAGGTGTAACAGCTGCTACAAATTTACTAATTGTAGATAATTTAGGCTGTTCGAAAATAATTAATGTTCAACAATGTTTAACATGTCCATCTGGCTATACTTATGTTGTGGGTGGATGTGAAAAGACTGAAAATCTCACGCCAACAAGTCCAACAGACCCAAGAAATCTGGTTCATAACTCTAATATAAGATATGGAACTACGGGTACAGTTGTTTTCGGTGCTGGATGGAATTATAACGGTTCAGGATCAGTATTCAACTATTATAATGGCGGATCGTTTTGGGTAAATCCTGTAATAAGTGGTGGAAACGGAGATACTGTTCATGGTATAATGAATGTTAATGCTGTTTGGTCATCATTAACATTAGATAATCAGTATATAGGATTTCCAATATATTTTACAACAGTTGTTGAAAAACAATATTATATTGGACTTGGGTGTGATAATATTGCTGAGATTAAATTAGACGGTGTATCTATATTAATGCAAGATACAGCGTCATTATATTCTATGTTTACAACTAATGGATGGTCAATACCTAACGCAAGTGAAAGCACTTTCAGATTATGGTATATATATCCAGTTTTATTATCAGCTGGTAGTCATATAATAGAATTAATTGGTCATAATACAGTAAATGCCGCTGCTGTTGGTATGGATATTTACGACATGTCAGAGACCGATCTTATGAACTGTACAAGCTATGCTGATATGGGATCAAACCTTATTTTTAGTAGTAAAGATGAGGTGGGTCAACCAGTTTTAATAGGAAATATGAATCAAGGATATACATGTGATATAGGATATATTTTAGGAAATCCGTTAGGTACTCCTACATGTTATAAGTTTACACATTTAGCTTGTGGAGAGTTACCGCCGTCAACAAGAACAACAGCGTGGAGACCTATTAATCAGTACTGTGTTCAATCTGTTCAAACACAATACTGGTATGGATTATCTAAATGTGTTTCGGATGGTCAAACATATTTTACAGGGCCTTACTTAACACAAGCTCTCACTAATAATGAGAGAGTTATGGGAGCGACAGATGTTTATTATACTGTTGGGACTATGGTAACACAAGAACCCTCATTTGGTAATAACATTGCTGTTACAACTACATCGCAAACAGGTTGTCCAGTTGGAACAACAACCACAACAACTGTAGCACCTAATATAATACCATGCGGAACACCTACGAATTATAATGGTGGTGCGGCATTCCCATCTTTAAAAACAATTAATTTGGGTAGCGGAACAGGAACGGTTACTTTATCATATGATGCTAAAAATGTGCCTGATAAATTTATTGTTGAATTTGATGGAGTGCCTGTTATAGACACTGGATATAGAGGACATTCAGGTAATCAACAATCATTAACAGATGCTTTAGCATTAAAAGGTTTACCAAATGAAATAATACAAGGCGTTGGGCTTGGGAGTGCTACATTCGTTAAGTCAACGGCTACAACAACAGCAACTGTAAAAGTATATGCTCCTATCGGCGGTACGGTTTGGTCATTTACAATGAGTTGTCCAATACCTTAATAAATAAAAATTTAAATTATGCCAAACACAGGATATAAAGCTTGGAGTACGTTAGAGGAATATTATACTGATGATAATACATCAACAGGAATCACAAAATTAAATTCTGTTGATGATCCTGACTATGTTGCACCAGTATACGATGAATCAGCATGTTCATTACCTTTAGGTAATTTTGAACTATTACCATCATATGGTATGAGATTTGCGTCTATGAGCGGAGTTTCTGGATTACCAACATTTAGTTATCCAGTTGCTTTTAATGCTATTGGAATTACTTCTGGCACGCCATCAGGTACATTAAGTATTATTTTAGATAGCGTTGGAGGTACTCTACCATCAGGCGTATCATTAAAATTAGACTTAGATATTAATGGTGCACTATATAGCACCACTAATGTCACATCATATGGTATGACTAATTATTTATCAATACCTGTAACTGATTCAGGTACTACTATAAACATATCTATAAACTCCATCTAATAATGAAAAAGCCAGTAATTAGTTTTACTGGCTTTTTCATTATTTCAATGCTTTTGGGACTGGAATATATAAAGGTATTCCTAATTTTTCAAAACCATTATATATTTCCTTACTCATTTTAATAACTCCGCTATCAATAATTTTATCTCGATCAATATCATTATTAGATAAATTTTCAAATAATGCCAATGTACATGCAATTGCTGGCTCATGTTTTCTTAATATATCCTTAGCAGAACCATTTTCATGATATTTAGAACGTAACTGTCCAGCAGTTCTTCCATGAACTATAAGATGTATATTATTATTCTCGGAAGCGTAATCGCCAGTACCAATACTAATTTTATAATTAGTTACTTTACTAATCTCTTTTTGTTTTACGCCGAAGGTATATTGCCCTAATTCAGTTAATTGATTCGGAGCGATCATTTCCTCGCCTACAATATATTTACCAGTGTCCTTAATTGAAGGTAAAACAGTTCGGCAAATCCAGTCACGCATGTTCTTAGCAAACGCTTTTTTTGATTTTAATAACAACTTGAATATACCACTCTCAGTTATAAGTATCACCGAGCCTGCTCTTTGACCAAGCGTATTTGATACGTGTAGTTGTTTAAAGAAATCCTCATTACCCTTTTTTACTAACTTAATCATATCAATGCCTTCCTCAAGTTCATATCTATGGAGATTTTTTGTTCCGCTATTATAACCCAGATAATTAACTATTTCAGTGCCTAAGTATACTCTTTGACCTAATTTTTTACTATCCCAATAACGAAAGTCTATTCCGAACTCACTATTATTTATAATTTTTGGTATTAACGCACTTTCACTCATATTATTTACAGTTTTATTTTTAAAATTAGTTGCAAATATAGATTATTATTTGTATCTTCGCAAGAGATTTAAAGAGATTAATTTATGTTGATGAAAAATAATTATCTAAATTTTAGAAAAAACATAGTAATAATGTCAAAAATTCTTTGTAACTTTGCCGAGTCTTCTTTTATATATGTTTTTAAAGACAAAAGAATAAAAAAATCCTCTTTTTAGATTTGCAACCGTAAAACAAACTTCCAAATTTTGTTTCCTTTAATCTTCGAATAAAGAAAAAACATTTAAATGTTAGGGGTTTTATGTTTATTTGATTCTTCAAATCAAATATCAGAGTTTGGTTCTCAATTATTTTTCCAATAAGTATTTATATGAAATATGTAATTAATGGAAAATGATTTGATAAAATCAAGATTATTGACTTCAACAGAGGAATTGAGACAAAAGTTATTAACGAGAAGCCTATATTCTCCTGATCAACCATACCCTTTAGATAATGATACTAAATTAACAAAGATTATCAATTCAGTTGATAGTGTTGTTAGCACTTTAATGCCTTATTCAACCTTTGATTTATCCAATTCGGTTATTGGCAGGTTAGTGTCTAATAAAACACCAATAACTGAAATAGGATTAGCGATGCTTGGGAAGCAATTATCTTATAATTTTATAGCCAATGCTTCGTTAGAAGCTTTAAAGGTTATTCCAAAAATAAGCATAATGAATTTATTTGATGGTGATAAAAACACAAAATTATTTACCAAGAAATTTAATTACAGTATCACAAAAAAAGAAGGATCATCTAATTTTTTAGATTTTGTTAATAATATAACAGGTGCTTATCCATATACTAATAGTCCGTTTCATAATCTTGAACACACAACAGAGAAATCGTTGAATGATTCATTAGATGCTGTAATGACCAATACTGGTTCTGGTCAATTAAATATGCTTTATAGATCAATGAATAAAAATCTATATAAAGCTGATTTTTTCATTAAATATGAAGATAAGGATAACCCAATAACTCCTACGAATAGTTGGAATCCTTTAATAACTATAGGTAGCAGTTCTGATCATGTTGAATATGGATATAGAGAAAGTAATCATTTCAAATCTCCAACTAATTTCGGAAATACATCAGTTCATTATAATAATGATAGTACTGATATCAATTCAAATATAAATGACGATAATGGCTTCAATAACGATACAACACTTATTTGGGGTTCAAACATTGATATTGATAATAAATCAAGTAATACTAAAACATTTGGGGTTCAAACAGGATTGTTAGATTATACTCGTGAATTAATGAACGA